>Ga0209745_1002338_pt1 | contig 10880 bp, 13 predicted proteins | sample BarGraNGADG00312_FD_184495 | JGI IMG/M metagenome (GOLD analysis project Ga0209745, IMG submission 184495) | Arctic peat soil microbial communities from Barrow, Alaska - Barrow Graham LP Ref core NGADG0004-312 (SPAdes) (version 2) | ecosystem: Environmental > Terrestrial > Soil > Wetlands > Peat... | reverse complement strand
CGCAAGTCGCCCGTCACGCCAGCCCGGTCCCCGTCCGCCTCTCTCTGGGCCGGCGACTGTCGGCCAGCGAGGTGCGCCAGGGGACAAAACCCCTCGCAGGCGGTGGGCCTCAGCGGGGTTGAGCGCGACGCAGACCGCGCGACCCCCGCGGCCAGCGGCCGACGAGAGCCGGAGCGGAGGTTTTGCCGCGCAGCCGACCGGAGTCCGCCGTTCGACTTCGCTCACGGCGCCCTGAGCTTGCCGCCCCTCGACGCTTGCTCGGGGCGACCCTGAGCTCGCCGAAGGGCCGAAGGGCGCGAGCCGCTCGCACCCGGGAAAGTGTGAGTGCTTGGCTGGGACCTGAATGCGGGGACGTAGCCTTGAAGCTCTGACCCGGTTATCGACTGACTCGCGCCAGCATCGACTGACCATCGTCAGTTTCGACTGACAATGGCCGTTTCGACTGACAGTCGTCAGGTCCGACTATTCTCCCATCACCTTGACGACGACGCGTTTCTTGCGTCGGCCGTCGAACTCAGCGTAGAAGACCTGCTCCCAGGGGCCGAGATCGAGCTTGCCGTTGGTGATCGGCAGCATCACCTGGTGGCCGATCAGCGTCCGCTTCAGGTGGGCGTCGGCGTTGTCTTCGCCGGTCTGGTGGTGGCGGTAGTTGCGGCCCGAGGGAGCGAGTTTCTCGAGCCACTCGCCGAAGTCCTCGATCAGGCCCTCCTCCCAGTCGTTCACGTAGACGCCGGCGGTGATGTGCATCGCCGACACCAGCACCATCCCCTCGCCGACGCCGCTGCGCCGCACGATGTCCGCCACCTCGTCGGTGATGCGGACCATCTCGCGCCGCTCTCGCGTGTTGAAGAACAGGTAGTCGGTAAGTGTCTTCATGCCCTCTTGTCCTACACCGCCGTTGGCGCCGGCCGGCGGTCAACCGCCGCGCTGCGCAGCAGCGAGAGGCCGGTGTAGACCACGACGACCGTGACCAGCCACATCACGGTCCGCAGGTTCATCTCCTTGACGACGAGGAGCGCAAGCGCCGAGCCGAAAATCCCGCCGGCGGCCAGGCCGGCAGCGGTACGCAGGCTGTACTTCTTCTTCCGCACGAACTGGGCGCTGGCCACCGGCATGAGGAAGGCGCACGCGCCCATCATGATCGGGAACGTCGCCTTCGGGCTCATGCCGAGCATGCTCACGAGGATCATGCAGGGCGCGTAGTAGCCGATGCCGAGCGGCATGATGGTGCCAAGGAAGAAGCTGCCGATAAGGCCGAGGGCGAGGCGCCAGCCCTGCAGGTCGAGCGTGCCGACGGCGCTCGACGGCATCACGCCGGTGAGCTTGGCGAGCATGAAGCCGGCGGCAATGACGAGGGCGAGCCCCATGCCGATCTGAATGGCGCGGCGCGGCAGGCGCGAAACGACGCCTGCGCCGATCCACGCGCCGGCAACCGCGGTGGCGATCATCAGGACGAGGGTGAGAGGGTCTACCTCGATCAGGGTGATGCCGATAAACGCCTGGGTGATCGTCGGCAGGCAATGGCCGACGTTCAAGGTTCCCGGGATCAGTTCGTCCCGCACGAGCTTCCGCAGACGGAAGTAGGTGGTGCTGGTGGCGAAGCTGCCGATGCCGAGGGCGTCGAAGAAGTTGGAGAAGAAGCCGACGGCGACGCGCTCCGCGTTCGGCACGCCAGGGTCGGGCGTGTCGGGGTTCTTGCGGACTTCGAAGGCCCAGACGGCGACGAAACCCAGGGTGAGAAACGCGAGTGCGACAAACAGAATGGCAATCACCTCGGCTCCCTCCGTCAAAACACGTGTCCGTGACCGGTACGCCGCCGGCCCGTCCGGCCGAGCCTCGCACGCGCCCCGGCTTCAACAACCGGTTGGCGATATCTGGCCGCCGAATATATCATGAGCGGCACGGAATACGCGGCTAGTTGCGGACATGTGGATCGATATCGATATGATGACCCGTGAATCGGCGTGGATGCTGTTGACCGAATGGACCCCGAGTGAGGCGCTGCGCAAGCACGCGCTGGCCGTCGAGGCCGCCGTGACATACTACGCGCGCACGTTCGGTGAAAACGTCGAGGAGTGGAGCGTCGTCTCTCTGCTGCACGACTTCGACTACGAGCGCTACCCGACGCTCGAGAACCACCCGTTTCGCGGCGCCGAGGTGCTGCGCGAAAAGGGCTACCCCGAGTGGGTGGTGAGGGCGGTGCTGTCGCACGCGGACCACACGAACACGCCCCGGGAGACGCGCCTCGAGCACACCTTGTTCGCCTGCGACGAGATGGCGGGCTTCGTCACCGCCGCGTCGCTGGTGCGGCCGTCGAAGAGCGTCCTCGATCTCGAGGCCTCGTCGGTGGTGAAGCGGATGAAGGACAAGGCGTTCGCCCGCGCGGTGAGCCGCGACGACTTGAGGAAAGGCGCCGAGGAGATCGGGCTGCCGCTCGCCGAGCACATCACGAATGTGATTGCCGGGATGCGGGAGCAGGCAGAGGCGCTGGGGCTGAAGGGGACACTCTGAAGGCTGGCAGCTGGCAGCTGCCAGCAGGCAGCCGGCCCAGAACCAACAGCAACGAAAGCTCGTATCTGCTTAACAAGATGGCCGAGCCGGTTTCTTCCACTGTCGTCGCGCTCGAGTCGGTCAGCGTTGCCTACGGCAAGAACGCGGCGCTGCGCGACGTCACCGCCGCCTTCGAGAGAGGCGCCACCGGCCTGCTCGGGCCGAACGGCGCCGGCAAGAGCACGCTCCTCAAGTCGCTGCTCGGCTTCCTCGTTCCCACATCCGGCAGGATGACGGTGCTCGGCCTCGACGTGGCCCATTCGGCCCTCGAGATCCGAAGCCGCATCGGCTACATGCCCGAGAGCGACGGCCACATCCCCGGGATGAACGCCGTGTCGTTTGTCGCTTATTGCGGTCAGTTGGCCGGCCTGCCCGCGATCGATGCCATGCAGCGGGCGCATGAGGTGCTCTACTACGTGGGCCTCGGCGAGGCGCGCTACCGCAACGTCGAAACGTATTCGACCGGCATGAAGCAGCGCATCAAGCTCGCGCAGGCGCTGGTGCACGATCCCGACCTGCTCTTCCTCGACGAGCCGACCAACGGGATGGATCCGAAGGGGCGCGACGAGATGCTGGAGCTGATCCGCGACCTCGCGCACGAAAAACAGATCAACCTGATCCTGTCGTCGCACCTCCTGCCCGATGTCGAATTCACGTGCGACCGCGTGGTGGTGCTCGACAAGGGCGCCGTGGTGGCGCAGGGGCCCATAGACGCGCTGAAGGGATCGCGGCGCCAGGTGTTCGAACTGCGCGTCAAGGGTGACCGACACGCGTTCGCGGCCACGCTCGTCGCCGCCGGCTTCGAGTGCCATGAGACGGACGAGGACGTGATGCGCGTGTTCGTCGAGGCCAAGGAAGGCGCGCGCGCGCTGTTCGCCATGGCGGACCGCGAGAAGGTCCAGGTGCGCCACCTCCGCCCGAGCGTTCCGACGCTCGAGGACGTGTTCGCGAAGGCGATCGGGGAGCGATAGGGACGAAGGGTCGGAACTGACGATGAGGGGTCGGAACGGACGGGGAAGGGTCGGGAACGGACGCAGAAGGGTCGGGGGCTGCCTGCCACGCCGAAGTCGTGGTTCGACAGGCTCACCACGACGAAGGCGGGACGACGAAGGGTCGGTGCTGACGATGAGGGGTCGGAACTGACGGGGAAGGGTCGGAACGGACGACGAGGGGTCTGGGGCGAGGGGCGATGCCAATTCACGATCAAACCTACCGGCGATATGCGGGGCGGCGCGAGCAGGGCGGCCGGGCGTGGATGGTGGTGGCCGTCACCGGCATCCGCACCATCATCAAGAAGCGGCTGTTCCTCGGCCTGCTGCTGCTGGCCTGGATCCCGTTCGTCGTTGGCGCCGTGATGGTCTATCTCAACGCCAGCTTCCCGCAGTTCACGCTGTTGTCGATGACCGCGCAGCGCTTCCGCGATTTCCTCGGCACGCAGGACTTCTTCGTGTTCGTGATCACGGTGTGGGTGGGCGCGGGCCTCATCGCCAACGACAAGCGCGCCAACGCCCTGCAGGTCTACCTGTCGAAGCCGCTCACGCGAACCGAGTACATCATGGGCAAGCTGGTCATCCTCGCCGCGTTCCTGCTCCTGGTGACGTGGGTGCCGGCGCTGCTGCTCCTGGTGCTGCAGGTGGCCTTCAGCGGGAGCTTCTCGTTCCTGCGGCAGAACCTCTACCTGTTCCCGGCCGTCACCGTCTTCTCGTTCCTGCAGGTGCTGCTGGCGGCGTTCACGATGCTGGCGCTCTCTTCGCTCAGCAAGAGCAGCCGCTACGTCGCCATCCTCTACGCCGGCGCCTACTTGTTCAGCCACGCGGTGTTCAGCGTGATCTACGCGATTACGGGCAGCACGAAGCTCTCGTGGCTGTCGCTGCCGGGCACGCTGAACCAGATTGGCGACATCATCTTCCGCCTGCCGCCGCGCTACTCCACGCACGCGGTGGTGTCGCTGCTCGCGGTCGCGGTGGTCATCGGAGTGTCCATCTGGGTCCTCGAACGCCGGGTGCGCGGGGTGGAGGTGGTGTCATGACCCGCCTTCGCGAAGACGCGACGGACGCTACGGCGGGGCAGGCCCGCCTTCGCGAAGACGCGACGGACGCTACGGCGGGGCAAGCGGTGCCGCCGCGAACGGTGGTCGAAAGCTCGACGCTGTCGAAGTGGTACGGCCAGGTGATCGGCCTGAACGACGTGACGGTCAGCGTGCCGTCCGGCGTCACGGGGATTCTCGGGCCGAACGGCGCGGGGAAGTCGACGTTCATGAAGCTGATGACCGGTCAGCTCGAGCCGAGCAAGGGGTCGATCACGGTGCTCGGCGAGAGGGTCTGGGGGAACCCGTCGATCTTTTTCCGCATCGGCTTCTGCCCGGATCAGGACGCGTTCTACGACCGGATGACCGGCCTCGAGTGGCTGGTGGCGCTCGTACGGCTGAATGGGTACTCGGAAGCGGAATCTCTCGAGGCCGCCCGTCGCGCGCTGGACACGGTGGACCTGCTGGAGGCGGCCGACAAGAAGATCGGCAGCTACAGCAAGGGGATGCGGCAGCGCGTCAAGCTGGCACAGGCTGTGGCTCACGACCCCGAGCTGCTCATCCTCGACGAGCCGCTCTCGGGGATGGATCCGATCGGGCGCCGCAAGACGATTCGGCTCATCAAGGACTGGGCACGCGCCGGCAAGACGGTGATCGTCTCGAGCCACATCCTGCACGAGATCGAGGCGATGACCTCGAACATCCTGCTGATCAACAACGGGCGGATCCTGGCCGAGGGCAACGTCCACCAGATCCGCGACCTGATCGACACGCACCCGCACACCGTCTACATTCGCGCCGCCGATCCGCGCGGCCTGGCGCGGCGGTTCCTGTCGCACGACGATGTGATCAGCCTGAGATTCGAGGAGGGGGCGGTGGTGGTGCAAACAGCTGCCCCGGACGGGTTCTACGCACGGCTGACGGAGTTGGCCGCGTCGGGCGAAGCGGGCGAGATTGCCGAAGTGACCTCGCCGGATGACAACTTGCAGGCCGTTTTCCAATACCTGGTGAAGTGACGTGGCTGTCGAAACGATTCCTGCCGCCCCGCCCGTCCCGGCCCGCGTCCCGCGGCCGCCGTCGTTCGCGACCGCGGCGTTCCGCGTGTTCGACCTGAGCCTGGGCCAGATGCTCTGGTCGCGCCGCACCATCTTTCTGGCGCTGGTCGTCAGTGCCCCCGTCATCCTCGGCCTCATCGTCCGCATCCTGACCTCGGTGGGGATTGGCGGGTCGGTGCGGCTGGGCGGGAGCGCGGTGGTGGCGGGGCCGTCCATTTTCGGCCTGTTCATCTGGCTGCTCTACCTCCGCTTCATCATCCCGGTGCTGGGCGTGTTCTACGGGACGTCGCTCATTGCGGATGAAGTGGAGGACAAGACGATCACCTACCTGTTCACCCGGCCGATCGCGCGCGGCGCCGTGGTGGTGGGGAAATACCTGGCCTACCTGGCGGCGACCTCCCTGGTCGTGCTGCCGTCGGTGATGATCCTCTACTTCCTGGTGGTCCCGACCGGCGGCGGATCGCTGGCGGCGGCTTTCCCGGCGCTGGTGAAGGATCTGGCCCTGCTGGGGATCGGCCTGGCCGTCTACGGGTCGCTGTTCGCCTGGGTGGGCGCCCAGTTCAAGTACCCCCTGGTGACTGGCCTGGTGTTCGCATTCGGCTGGGAGCAGGGGATCATGGTCATCCCCGGCTACCTCAAGCGGTTCACGATCGCCTACTACATCCAGGGCCTGGTGCCGCACGCGATGCCGCAGGACAGCGCGCTGAGCATCCTCCAGTTGGTCGTCCGCGACTCCCTGTCTGTCGCTATGTCATTGTTCTGGCTGGGGTTTATCTTCGTGCTCTTCCTGGCTCTGGCGGCCCGGACCGTGTCCCGCCGGGAGTATGTCCTGGAGCAGTAAGCACGGGCTCCGGCCCTACCGGGACGAAACGCGACAGACGAACCAACCACGAAGGCCACGAAGATCACAGAGAGAAATGCGAGTCTCGCGTGCGGTGTGACGGCGTGCGGCGTGCGGCGTGACGGCGTGGGCAAGGGCGTCGGCGTCAACCGGGCCGGCGCGCGGTTCGCGCGCCCGAGTGCGAGCGGCACGCAGCGCAAACGAACCCCATGGGGAGTCACGGTGGCTCGTTTGCGCTGCGTGTCGCTCGCACCATCGGGCCTGAGGCCCGGGCCCGGCTGGCGACGACGCCTCTCGGTACACGCCTCCGTGTCGCTTTGTGGCCTCAGTGGTTGAAATCGTCTGACGGCTCAGGTCGCCAGGACGCAACATTCTGGCTCCTGAATTCTGAGTCCTGGCTAGCTGGGCAGTGACGGGAACTTTTCAGAGGCGCCAGCGTATACTGAGTCGAAGGCGGAGGGTTTATGACCAAACGCACACGCTACTTCATGATCGGTTCGGTGGGCTTCCTGACGCTCGGGCTCACGGTTGGGCTCGCGGCGTACTACGGCGGCATCCGCGGCTTCGCAGAACCCGCGGGCCCGGAGGAACTCAACTACGTCCCGAGTGACGCGACCGTGGTGGCATTTGCGAACATCCGTCAGTTGATGGACTCGCAGTTCCGCCAGCAGGTCAAGGGGCTCGAGTCGGCCGACCACCAGAAGGGCCAGGAAGAGCTCAAGAACGAGATTGGCATCGACATCGAGCGGGACATCGACTACGTGGTGGCGTGCATGCTGGCCTCCCCGACGGCGACGTCCACCGACGCTCGGAGCGGCTACGTGGTCGCCCGCGGCAACTTCGACCGGCCGAGGATTGAGGCGTTCATCCGCGACAAGGGCGGTGTCGAGCAGGAGTATCACGGCCGGAAGATGTTCGTGCGCGATGAGGTGGCCGCGACGGCGACGACCGTGGCGTCTCACGAGATGGCGTTGACCTTCATCGATTCGAAGGTGGTGGCGTTCGGTACGTCCGCCGCGCTCCACCGGGTCATCGACCTCCAGTTCGCCGACGCGCAGACAGTGCGGGCCAACCCCGAAGTGATGAAGTTGATTGGCAGCGTCGAGCCCGGCAACAACGCGTGGGTGGTGGGCCGGTTCGACGTGCTCAGCAAGCAGGCGCACCTCCCGAACGAGGTGACGAGCCAGCTTCCGCAGGTCACCTGGTTCAGCGCTGGCGGCCATGTGAACGGCGGGTTGAACGCGATGGTGGCGGTGCAGGCACGCGACAAGGAAGCGGCGGGGAACCTTCAGCAGGTGGTGGCCGGGTTCATCGCGCTGGCCCGGATGCAGGCGAGCGCCAAGCCGGAACTGAACGCGATCGCGCAGTCGATCACGCTCAGCAACGACACGAGCAACAACACGGTGGTCGTGACCTTCACGCTGCCGCCCGCCGCGCTCGACGCGCTGAAGGCGGCGAAGACGATGCTGCAGGAGCCGAAGTAACGGCGAGATGCGCGATTCCGAATTTTCGAGACCTGTCAAGGGGCGTAGCGATGCGCCCCTTTTTCGTGTACCGCCCTTCGAGTCGCTTGACTATCCCGGCCGGCTCTCCTAGACTTCTGGCCATATACATAATCTGTCGAACGCCCCCGCTGAAGAACTATCCAACGGTGTCATGCAGGGTTCGTTGTCTGTCCTGATGGGTCGGCGTGTGCTGCTCCGGGAACCACGCGAAGACGACGTGGTCCCGTTGTTCGAGTATTCCTCGGATCCAGATGTCACCCGGTTCCTGGCCTTCGCTCCTCCCGCAAGCCCGGACGACACGCTGTATTTCATCGCGAAGTGTCGCGAGCACCGGGAGCAGGACCGCGAGTACGTGTACGTGATTGGCGGGGTGGCCGACGATCGGGCGATGGGTATCATCGGTCTCCGCCACATCGATCAGCCGATGCGCACGGCGCAGGTCGGCACGTGGCTGGGACGGGCATTCTGGGGCACGGGCGCCAACGTGGAGGCGAAGCAGCTGCTGCTCGACTTCTCGTTCGGCCCGCTGAGCCTGCACCGGATCGAGGCGCGCATCGCGGTGGACAACCACCGGTCGCGCCGGGCGTTCGAGCGGATCGGGGGCAGGCGCGAAGGGCTTCTCCGGGAATCGTTCTTCAAGGATGGCGTGTACCACGACCAGGATCTGTTCGTCGTCCTGGCTCACGAATGGCGAAGCCGGCGCCAGCGGGAACTCACCGGTGGGCCTCGGCAAGCGGGCAAGGATGGTCACCGATGACTGATCGGCTCTTCTTCTACGGCACGCTGATGACGGGGTTCGATCGCCGGCGGCGGGCAGGGATCGATTCGATGCTGGAGCGCGTCGGTCGCGGGCGGATCCATGCGGTCCTGTTCGACCTTGGCATTTACCCGGCGGCGGTTCCCGACCCGGATGGCGTGGTGTGGGGCGAGGTCTACCTTGCGCTCGACATCGACAAGGTGCTCGCGGGGCTCGACGAGATCGAAGGGCACAGCCCGGCCATGCCGGAGGTCAGCTTGTACAATCGCGTCGAGGTGCCCGTGATGTACGAGGACGGGACGGTCGAGGACGTGTGGGTGTATTTCTACAACGCGCCTCTCGGACGCGCGGAACGAATCACGTCCGGGGACTACCTGGAGCACATGCGAATGAGATAGACGGACGGATCTATGTTGCTGCGCACTTTCCGCCTTTTCAGCGCCCTTGCTCTCGTCACCGGCTTCTTCGTGCCGACGCCGCTTCTCGCGGCTGGCGATTCCGGCCAGCGCGATCCGCGCATCGAGAAGATCCTCTCGCAGATTTCCGAACAGCGGCTGACCGAGATCCTCCAGAAGCTTGGTTCGTTCGGCACGCGCAACACGCTGTCGCAGACAGGGAGCAGCGGCAGGCGCGCCGTCAGCCGACGCGCCGCCGGTGGACAACCCCGCGCCCGGCGTGAATGACGACGGCTCCGGGACGGCGCTGGTGATGGAACTGGCGAGGGTCTTTGCGGAAAGCGGCATCGAGTTCGATGCGACGCTCGTGTTCATCGCGCTGGCCGGGGAGGAGCAGGGGCTCATCGGCGCGAACCGCCACGCCGAGAAGGCGGTGGCCGACAAGGTGGTCATCGACGCAGTGTTGAACAACGACATGGTGGGCAACGTTCAGGCGGGCGACGGCCTTCAGGACTCGGTGCACGTCCGCGCCTTCTCGGAAGGGCCTGAGGATTCGCCCTCGCGCCAGCTGGCGCGCTACATCAGCCGCGCGGCGGCGCGCTACGTGCCGACGCAGCAGGTCACGCTGGTCGCACGCTACGATCGCTTCGGGCGCGGCGGCGACCACACGGCGTTCAACCAGAAGGGGTTCACCGCGGTCCGCCTGACCGAAGCGCTCGAGAGTTTCGAGCGTCAGCACACCACGGCCGACACGTTCGAGGGGATGAACATCCCCTATTTTCTGCGGAACGTCCGGCTGAACGCGGCCACGATGGCGTCGCTGGCGCTCGTACCGCCCGCGCCGGTGGTGGCGAGCGAACGCGGCCAGCCGACGCTGGGCCGACAGCCGAGCGGGTACGACGCGAACCTGAAGTGGAAGGCGTCAGCGGGTGCGCTCTCTTACAAGGTGTACTGGCGCGAGGCGTGGACGCCCGACTGGCAGCATGAGCTGAACGTCGGCAACGTCACCGAGTTCGTGCTCCCGAGCCTGTCGATTGACAACTACGTGTTCGGCGTCGCGGCCGTCGGTGCCGACGGCAACGAGAGCCTGGTGTCGGTGTACGTGAACCCGCCGAGACGGTAGGGTTCGGACATTGGGTCGTATCAGCTTCGGCTGCGAATCGCCACAATCGCATCCATGAACTCGCCGATGGCTTCGACGATCCGTTCAGAGGGCTGGACGAATTCGACGCCGGCGCGGTAGATGGTGGCCTGGTCTTCGACGTCGCAGACGTGCGCATGCACGATGCGTCCCTTGACGACGACCGACCGGACGCCGAGCACCAGCCTGAAATCGTGGAGTGAATCGATCTGGAGGGGGAACGCAGTTTCGATCTGCGCCCCGGCGCGGCTGATCTCGGTGATGGCCATCGGCTCGTAGATCATCACCTCGCCCTGGAGCTCGCCGAGGATCTCGATGCGCTGCGTGCGGCGGACGGTGGAGTCGTCCTCAATCATGGGGGCGAACTATAGCACAGTCGGAACTGACGGCGAAGGGTCGGGAACTGACGGCGAAGGGTCGGAACTGACGCAGAGGGGTCGGAACTGACGGCGAAGGGTCGGAACTGACGACGAAGGGTCGGAACTGACGATGAGGGGCCGGAACTCACGATGAAGGGTCGGGGTGCTGCCTGCCACGCCGAAGTCGTGGTTCGACAGGCTCACCACGTCCTGAGCAGGGTCGAAGGGCGCGGAGCGACGAAGGCGGGACG
>Ga0209745_1002336_pt1 | contig 10889 bp, 8 predicted proteins | sample BarGraNGADG00312_FD_184495 | JGI IMG/M metagenome (GOLD analysis project Ga0209745, IMG submission 184495) | Arctic peat soil microbial communities from Barrow, Alaska - Barrow Graham LP Ref core NGADG0004-312 (SPAdes) (version 2) | ecosystem: Environmental > Terrestrial > Soil > Wetlands > Peat ... | reverse complement strand
CAACCAAACAGTCACGGAAAGGCGCAATTAGTGGTAGAATGCCGGCGCTCTCCCTGCAAGCAGTTTTAGCATGAGGTCACACATCGGCCGAGGAACCAGGTGAAGGAGGCATGCATGGAAGAGGAATTGATGGATGCTATCGTTAACATGGAGGAGGAGGACGCACTCCTTGTTACCCGGAATATGCTCGACGGGGGAACGGACCCCATGAGAATTATGGATGTCTGCAGACAGGCCATGGAGGTCGTGGGTCAGCGTTTCGAGGAAGGCGAATATTTTGTCCCCGAGCTGATAATGTCGGGGGAGATCCTGCGGCAAATCGCCGATGTTGTTAGGCCGGAGATGGGTGAGGCCTCCCAGGAAAAGCGGCTTGGCAAGGTGGTCATAGGGACCGTAGCTGGCGACATCCACGACCTGGGCAAGAACATCGTCACTTTCATGCTGGATATTAACGGCTTCGAGGTGCACGACCTGGGGGTGGACGTCCCCCCCGAGAAGTTTGTGGAGAAGATCAAGGAAGTGGGCCCTGAGGTGGTAGGATTGAGCGCGCTCATGACCTTGGCCTTCGACTCGATGAAAGAGACGGTGGAGGCTATAGAATCCGCGGGTCTGCGCGAGAAGGTCAGGATCATGATCGGCGGTGGAGCGGTGGACGAGAAGGTGAAGGAATACGCGCGCGCGGACGCTTATGGAAAGGATGCGGTGAAGGCCGTTACGTTAGCCAAGGCTTGGACGGGGGGTGAATGAGATGGCGGCGGGTGAACAGGATTCATTCGAGAGCAGGCTGAAACGCGTCAATGATGCCATCGAGATCAAGGTCCCCGATCGCGTGCCCATCATGCTGGAATTCAATTTCTTCCCGGCCAGGTACGGCGGAATAACTATCCAGGACGCTTTCTACGATTTGGACGGGTGGCTTGCTGCCTGCGAGAAGGCGATAGTTGACTTCGAGCCCGATATCTACTTCCCACCGAGCAGGAGTCTCCACGTATCGGGCTCCGTGCATGAAATTCTAGGGGAAAAGCAGATTAAGTGGCCCGGCCACGGTGTCGGTCCCGACCAGCCCTTCCAGTTCGTGGAAGGTGAGTACATGACCGCCGACGAGTACGACCAATTTCTAGCGGACCCTTCCGATTTTATCGTCAGGACATACCTACCGCGCATCTTCACAGCGCTTGAGGGCTTGCGGATGCTACCCTCTTTGCGCTCCGGGCAGTCGGGTTACCTTGGTCTTCCCATCTTATCAAGGGTACTGGCAACGCCACCTCTGATCGAGGCTTTCGATGCCTTGTCCAAAGCCGCGCGGGAGTCTCTGAAGTGGACCACGGGCTACCTTGACTTCACCAAGAAAATGGACGCGCTCGGATTCCCCGCTTACGCCGGGTGCGTGACGATGGCGCCTTTCGACGTGGTGTCGGATTTCCTGAGAGGGATGCGCGGCGCGATGCTGGATATGTTCCGATGCCCCGAGAAACTGCTTGCAGTGATGGACAGCTCCGTACCCGGGCAGATAGCAAGCGCGGTGGCCCAATTCCAGTCAAGCGGCAACCGGCGCGTCTTCATCCCGCTTCATAGAGGTGCTGACGGGTTCATGTCGCTCGAGCAGTTCGAAACCTTCTACTGGCCCGGCCTCAAGTCCGTGATTCTCGGCCTCATCGAGGCGGGGCTCACTCCCTGTCCATTCTTCGAGGGCTCGTACGACACAAGACTCGAGTACCTTGCCGAGCTTCCCGCCGGTAAGATTATGGCAAGGTTTGACCGAACGGACCTAGTTAAGGCCAAAGAGGTGCTTGGCGGAAGCATGTGTGTCTCCGGCGGGATGCCCGTGTCCCTTCTGCAGACGGGGACCCCGGAACAGGTCGAAGAACATACCGAGATGCTCATTGACACAGTGGGAAAGGACGGCGGTTTCATTATGGGTTCAAACTCCGTCCTCGATGAGGCGAGGCCCGAGTTGGTGAGGGCCTGGGTGGATGCTACCATCAAGTACGGGCAATACACATGATTGTGGCTTGCTAACGATAGTCTAATCTGACCTTGTCGCCGTCATGGTTCCATCCCAGGTGTCAACCTTGCTACTTTCAGTCGTATCCTCGTCGAACCAGGTACTGGTAACATTTTTACTTTCCGTGTAGAAAATGAACCCGTCTCTACCCATCACGTGAAGGTTTCCGAAAAACGATTGCTTATGCCCGGTGAATCCAAAAATACCGATTGGGACTGGGATGCCCACATTGATTCCCACCATACCGCCATCGGTCTCTTTCGCGAAGGTGCGCGCATAATAACCGTTTTGTGTATAAATGACCGATCCATTGGCGAACCGGCTTGCATTCATGATTTTTATCCCTTGTGCAAAGTTGTCCACCCGTTTGATACAGAGGACCGGTCCAAAGATTTCCTCACGGCCCACCGACATATCTTCCGTAACATGGTCAAAGATCGTGGGGCCGACGAAAAAGCCTTTTTCGCAGCCGGGAGCAACCTTGGGCTTCCGCCCGTCTACGATCAGTTCGGCACCCTCTTGGATACCTGTCTCGATCCATTTGAGTACGAATTCCTGGTGAGCCTTGTGGACGACCGGCCCCATCCCGGTCGCCTTGTCGTAGGCTCGTCCCATGGTTATAAGGGATACGTTCTTTTTCAAAGCCGCTATCAACTCGTCGGCAATTGCGTTTTCAACCACAACAACGGGCAACGCCATACAGCGTTCTCCAGCGCAGCCACAGAAGGCGTTTACGATGCCTTTAGCGGCGCGTTCCACTACACAATCACGCAATACCAGAGCATGGTTTTTAGCTGACGTGAGCGCCTGAACCCGCTTACCGTTAGCCGCTGCGGCAGCGTAAATATTCGCTCCGACTCGAGTGGAACCCACAAAGGATATCCCCTTGATATCAGGATGTCGGACGAATAGTTCCGCCTCGGGTGGATCGGCGGTAATAACGTTCAGCACTCCGTCAGGTAGCCCAGCTTCACGCCATAGTTCCAAAACGCGCATTGATGATTGGGGCACGAAGTTCGCCGGTTTCAGAACCATCGTGTTGCCGGTAGCGATACAGATCGGTGCCATCCAGCCGTGAGGTATCATAGCCGGAAAATTCCAAGGGCTGATGCCGGCGAAAACACCAATGGGATGATTGTATCGGGTCGTATCATATCCGGTAGAGGTGTCCATCAGGGCTTCGCCCTTCATGATATGAGGCGCGCCACAAGCGTATTCCACCACCTCATTGACTTTGAGGATATCGCCCATAGCCTCATCCCACTTCTTACCCTCTTCGAGGGCGCATAGGGAGGTCAACTCTTCCAGGTGTTTGTCTATCAAAGCTTTCATCCTGAAAAGCACCTGTACCCGTTTGGTTACGGGAGTGTTGGACCATCCGGGATACGCCGTAACTGCAGCTTGAATGGTCCGCTCTATGTCTTCCTCTGTGCAGAGGGGCGTATAGGCGATGACGGCGCCGGTCGATGGATCGTAGTTAGGTAAGTACTTTTCCGTCTTGGATTCCACCCACTCTCCTCCGGCGTGATATTTCAGTTTAACCGGTCTTTCTCCGCTTATTGGATCGATCTCAATGCGATCATCCTCGAAATAGTAGCGATCATTTGATGAATTCGACACTGAATACTCCCTTTCGATTGTCTGTGAAATATTTCAACTCTTATCTGCAGGCAATATCGAGTACATCCTGTCTCCGATATTGTTGGGGTCGAAGGCCTCTTTTATTTTTCTCTGAAAGTGATAGATTGTGGGCTGCGCCGACTTTTCGAGCGAGGCCCATATCTCTTCATCTTTCTGTCCTACTTGAAGATATAGTTGTTCCTTGCCCGGCGGAAACCCGTTTGAAACCGCGTCCTCGACCGCGTCAACCATGTGCTGCGTGCCCGCGGCTATTGAATCCGAATCAGCCGGATCATAAGAGACGAACTGTTCAAGACCCGTCATTCCTCCTCCGCCTATCTGACTACCGCAACCCATGAGCGCGTCTCCCCCGCACTGTACGAGCTGACCACTGGCTGCATCACGACGCAGGCCTTCAATGGCGATTGGAACGTAGTCCTTCACCCAATCAGGCGTGCCGCTTTGCATCCAGCTTCCGAGATATCCGCCGGCCCACACGAAATTCAGGTGCTTATGTCCCATTCTCTGCAGGTACATATTGGTGAATTCCGCCATGTCCTGCTCGCAAAACCTGCCTACCTTCCAGCCACCGGTCTCAGCGAGTATCTGATCAAGGATCTTGTCCTGCAGTTCGATATCCCGTATCGAACGACCCGCCATTATGAACTGAAACGAGATGCGCATTTCCTCGGTGAGTTCCTGGATTTCCGGCTTTTCGACCAGTTCTTCGATATCACCGAGTGTTTTTGTGTGATCGTTATAGGTGAGCCACAAGGCCGGCCCCAAGTCTGCACCCGCCAAGTTGAACTGTCTATGAAAGATATACCCTATTTCATTGTCGTAAAGCATGTAGGAAATATCCGCCCAGGCATCCCAGTTCGGTACGGCAATCGTATAGACCCTGAAGTTATCGGGTATCGGCAAGCGATATGCAGGTACGGTTCCCTTGACGTCCAACTCGGGAGGTCCTGGCCAGTCTGAGAGTTTGATGGCACACTTCGTATAGACGCCCATTGCCCCACGCGAACCGAGCATGCCTCTGCAGATGCCCCTGACGCTGGGCCCCGGGCCTTCGCCGCAGAACCAGCCACTGCCTGAACCCATAGATCCCGTCCTGATGATTTCTCCGGTGGGGGTTACCCATTCCATCCCCAGCAGATTATCGGAATTATTTCCCATCCAAAATGAACTCGGACCCGGCCCGGCATATGCACAGGCACTGGCCACAATGGAGGTGGAGGAGCCGGCCCCGATGATGTTTAAGTTAAGGCCCAATTTCATGACCTCAGCCTGAAGCTGGGCGCATATTACATAAGGCTCAACAACGGCGTACATATTCTTCTCATCTATTTCCAGTATTCGGTTCATTCTTCGCAGATCAATCTGAATCGTGTCTTCGTCTTCCTTTAATGGAGCAGCCCAATGGTACCAGCCGGTCGAGATGGGCTTGGCTTTGATCTTGTATTTGTTGCAGACCCTGATTATGGCTTGCACCTCTTCTGTGCTTGCCGGCATGATTACCGCCACGGGTCTTGGCATGAAGTGACTTTGGTTGGGTCGCACCAGCTCGGCAAGCCACTCAAAGGCGTACGAATCGAGGAACGCCGGATCATCAGAGATATTCTCTCTTCCAACAATATCCTCAAATTCACGATATACATCTCTCGATAGTGCCATCTCCAAATCCTCCATTCGTCATTTTCGGGATTAAATGGCTTGTTGCACCAACTCCATCACATCAAAGACTTTCATCTTTGTATCATTTTGCTTCGTAGCATCGATGAAGTTTCTCTCGCACCATGGGCAAGCGCTCACAATAGCATCCGCAGCGGTTGATTTTGCTTCCTCAATTCTCTCGCCGGCTGTCCAAGCTGAAAATTCCGGGTAGGCTTCCCGCACGCCACCACCGGCGCCACAGCACCAACCGGCTTCCTTGATGCGTTCCATTTCGACAAGCTCCAAACCCGGAATCGATCTGAGCACATTTCTAGGTGGCTCATAAATCCCCTGGGCGCCGTTATAACGAGGCCTTGGAGGATCATAGACGACCGCCTGGCCGAATATCTTCTTTTCTTTTCCTTCCCATGCCACGTAGGGCTCTCCCTGTCTGCCCAGATGACAGGGATCATGGTAGGTCACTCTCATCGGAATTGATTTACTGAATTTCAGCTTACCCTCTTCAATAAGGCGGCTGACGAACTCAACCATGTGGAGAACCTCTATTTGGGAACCTGCGCCCGGGTAGAGCCGCTTGAAGGTGTGATAGCAATCGGCGCAGGGAGTGATCACCGTCTTAACCCCGGCTCCTATCCAGGCTTCGATATTGTGCTCGGCCGCTTTTCGATAATGCGGACCATATCCCATGTGGTAGGCTCGTCCACCGCAACATGATTCATTTTTTCCCATAATGCCGACATCCACGCCGACATTCTGGAGAATTTCAATCGAGGTCTTAGCTACCTGTCCTAAATCGCTGTCGTAGGAATAACGGCAGCCAGCATGAAATACGACTTCAGCTTTCGTGTTTGAAAGGTCCTTCACTTGGAGGCCGTCGGCCCAATCCCCACGCTGTGCTCTAGGCTTGTTGAGCATATTATCCAGCTTCCGAAAGCCTTCCATGACAAGTTTATGCTGGGGGAGAACATAACCGTCTTCGACCAATTTAAATCTGAGCTCATGCATTGCCGCCAACGGTTCCATATCATAACGACAAAGCTTGCAGGTAACATCGCAGTTTCCACAGAGCTGACATTTAAAAACCGAATCTATTACCTGATCGGTAACCTTGGATCTGCCCTCCATGAGGGACAGGGCAGTTACTAATCTGCCGCCTGCCGAATAAGAATGAAAGCTGCTATATTCGATACTCGGGCATCCTTTTGAGAATCTCCAGCTCTTAACGAGGTCGAGCGGGATCCATTTGCAGTATGAACAACGGGTGCATCTGAGCGCGTCAGCCCGATAATCTTCTAATGCCATGGTGCATGCCTCCCTTGATTGCTTTCGTAATTCATTAAAAGCAGAGCTTTCCAGGGTTCATCACGTTGTTGGGATCAAATACTCGCTTGATTTTCTTAAGAGCGATGGTGCTTTGCGCGTCTCGATTAAAAACCATGTTTGCCCATATACCATAGGGGCGAGCGAAGTAAGCTCCCTGCCCGATTACTTCTTGGCTGGCCTTGGAGTATATTTCTTTCACCTTGGCCGTCTCTTTGGCGTCCTTTGGATCAAAGGGCAGATTGAATTCGCAATGATGCTCGACACCATGGTGTTGTGGCTGAATGTAGACGCCTATTTCTGAGGCTGGGTATTCGAAGGCGTTCGCCACTGAATACATCGTCTTCAGGTATTGCGGAATTTTATCAAGGGTAGTGAGGAAGAAGATATCCTGACATGCGCCTTTATACTTCAGTTTCCAATAAGGCTCATCTGATGGATTGAGAATTACTTCCAGCATTTCATTGTCGGTGATTCCGGGAATTTCCGATTGAAGCTTCAATCCGAACTGTTGGGCAAGATCGCCTATATCTTTCTCTTGAACGTCAACTTTTTCCACGGGGAACAGGGCTCGACCCGCGATGCCAATGATCAAGACCCATGATGGCACGCCCTCCTTTAAGGCTCTAATGCGATCATCATTCTTGCCAAGCATATTGACCAATTGGGAGTTATTGACCAGCAGCACTTCATCGCCCAGCCTGAGCCGTTGGATTTGGTAAGAAAGATCAATGAGGTCCTCAAGTTTCTCTGCCGGGATAAAGAAAAGCTTGCGTATACTCGGCAGTAGTTCACACTTTATCGAGGCCCATACCACGATGCCCATCGATCCCTGAGCCCCCGTAAGAAGCCTGAAGAAATCCGTCTGCGCCGGACCCTTGGGGTCCACCTGCATCTCGCCCGCCCGCCATTGTTCCTCAAGGGAGTACGATAGATTTCCGGCTTCACCGGTATATGTTATCTCTCCGTTTCCCCAGACAACTCCACAATCCCTCAGGGGCTCCGTCAACGAGTAATTATAGCGAGGAACAGTAGTAGGCTGTCTCTCCAAAAGACTCGCGACTACCGATTTGTTACCGCGAGGGAGCAACGGCATGGTGACTCTTAAACCTTCCTTCGCCAACTCCCGTTCCAGCTGACCATATGTAACACCAGGTTCAACAACAACCATCTTGTTTCTACGATCAATGTTGAGAATGTGGTTCATCAGAAAAAGTTCTACGATAACGGCACCAGGGACGCTAGGCACCGTGTCGCCGTGAAAGTGGGGCGGACCTGAGCTCACCGGCACAAGCGGCGTGCTCGTCTCATTGGCCCATTCTACTAATCCCTGTACCTCGGTCATGCTTTTCGGCTTGACCACAAACCACGGCTTTATCGGTAATACGAAACTGTGATCCTTAGCGTAGGCTTCAAGGGTTAGGTGGTCATCCAGAACATTCTCCCCGCCTACTATACCAATCAATTGCTCTTTTCTTGGATCCACAACTTGACCTCCTCGTGCTTACAATCAAAAATGGACCCGCGCTTCTTCCATGAAAGCGCTTGTCAAGGCAGCCCCGATCACATCCTCTTCAGTCAGGACTCCGTGGTCATTCTTCCATCCTTGCCCAGCATAGCGCCGGCACAAGGGACCCTAGTTTCCTATTTTCATATGAACTGCCTCATAGTGGGGCCTATAACCCAGGAGATTTAGAGGACATTCCCGGTCTCGCAGGAAATGTTAACGTATCATAGAACCTCTGCTCGGTCCACACATGCCATGTAATACACGCAAGCTTCCTGGCGGTAGCCACTCTCGCATCCCCGGCGCCTTTCCTCCTTCTGATCCTGTCGTGGTAGGCGCGCAGCTCCGGGGAAGTCATCACTGCGGGCCTAGCCGCCTCTACGAAGGCCCACCTGAGGTACTTGTTCCCGCGCTTCGTTAGCTTCCCGTGGAAGGTTTTCGGCTCTTGTCTCTGAGGAGCAGGCATAAGCCTCGGGAATGAGGTCGGCACGGAGAAGGTGGGCCAGCGTCTCGGAGTCGATGGTATCGGTCTTTATCCTGGCATCGGCTATCGCCCTCACCAGTATTATCTATCCAGGGAATATCGAGAGCTGACCGGCGGCCTGTTTCCGCGGCTGTGTTTCCTGGTCCCGGACAGGAAGCGGGCCAGGACGCTGACGGACGCGATACTGAAGGAAACACAAAGCGAAAGCCGTTTCTGGTTCGCTTCCTCGGCAAGCCGGGGCTCTCCTCGGCTAACGCGGTCGAGCCGGTTCGCGATTCAGAGGTGGAGTCAGGGGGCATGCCCCCCGTCGCCCTGGGCCTTGTAGGCGACAGGGAAATGTGGTTCAGGGGCTACGAACAGACTTACCTCGAAAGAGACCTGAGAGATATCGCGAGAGTCGAGAACGTCATGGGTTTCCGGCGCATACTCCGGCTTGCCGCTCACAGGACCGCCCAGGTCCTGAACATAAGCGAGCTTGCCAGGGAGGCGAGCCTGCCTGTCAAGACGGCCTACCGATACCTGGGGTGGATGGAGACGTCGTTCATCCTGCGGCGGCTTTACCCTTACCTGGGCAACAGGGCGTCAAGACTCATCAAGTCGCCGAAGCTTCTTTTTACCGACTCGGGCCTTTCGAATTATCTTTGTGGCGGGCGTGGCCTTGCGGACAGCTCGATGAAGGGCGCACTGTACGAGAACTACGTGGCCCAGAACCTGCTCGGCATCATGGAAGCTTACATGCCCAGAGCCTCACTCCATTTCTGGCAGATCCACGGCTCCTACGAGGTCGATTTCGTGATTGAAAACCTTGACGAGGTTGTGGCGATCGAGGTCAAGTCGGGCGCTCGCTGGAGCAAGAAGGACCTGGCCGGCCTCAGGCAGTTCCTCGCGGCCACGCCGAACTGCATTGCAGCCGTTCTGGCATTCAACGGTACTGAACCCGTGCAGCTTGACGAGAAGCTGTGGGCAATACCCCTGGGCCTTCTCCTATCCTGACAGTTTCGTCCTCCATAAGGGGAATGGGCTCGCCGCTGAAGCGTGATATCGAACCTGAGATGGTAAAATAACGATGTCGTAAGGCGGATATGGAGAAATATCGATCTATTTAGGAGAAATTATGGAACACGAGCCAGTACTTACTTCCGAAGGCAGACAAGCACTTGAGGAAAAACTGGAATACCTTGAAACCACAAGACGGCGCGAGGTTTCACTACAGATGAAAAACGCGATCGACCACGGAGATCTTTCGGAGAACGCCGAATACGATGAAGCCAGAAATGCGTACCTCCAATTGGAGAAACAGATTAACGAGGCCGCGGGGCTTATAGCTAGGGCTAGGGTTGTCAAGGACAGTGATATCAACACAAAAAGGGTTGGTATCGGGTCACGTGTGCAAGTAGAGGAAATTGGAGACGGTAGCAAGAAACAGATGCTCAGGCTTGTTGGTCCGACCGAATCGAACCCCGAGGATGGCAAAATATCTCACCTCTGCCCCATCGGAATGTCATTGATGAATTCAAGACTCGGCGATGTCGTATCTGTCAATACGCCAGGAGGGGTCAAGAAGTACAAGGTCATTACTATAACTAAGTAAAGAGTGTTTAAGTTGTAAAAGTCAGGCGCTTCCCGGACAGTCGCCCATGAGTAATCGATGCGGAGAACTAAGATGACTGAAATCGTTGGGCGGCTTCACTTTGCATACGGTTCAAATATGGACGAGGCACAGATGGCGGACCGGTAGTCCTGGTGCGACTGCTGTCAGTACCGCCAGGCTGCCTGGCTATAAGTTGCTCATTAACGATCGAGGTGTTGCGACAATCGTAGGGACGACGCAGGCGAGGTCTACGGTGTTGTTTGGTCTATAACTGAGGAAAACGAGAAGTCACTAGATGACTTTGAAGGAGTCAAGCGGGGGATGGGGAGTTCTGTTTGAGAAGACTTGTGGTGGTCGAGATTTCGGCCCAACAATCGGCTTGGGGGTATAATAAACTGGCGTCGATAGCTGGAAATCGGAAATATCAGATTTAAACTCAATCAACCCAGACGGAGGGCCGTAAATAATCAGCGTTGTGGATAATTACTATAGTGGGGGGAAGTAACCCTGCGGCGCAAAATCACGCAATATCTATCAGTCCTTCTTGTAATCAGCCTTTCCGTGGCACTGTCCATCATATATCCGCAGGGGAATGCCCGGGCCCAGGGCTCCTCAATAAGCTGGGGTTTCAGTAAACCGTCGGACTACTCCTACGACACGAGCCTGGTGGATATCTCGGGCGGCA
>Ga0209745_1002335_pt1 | contig 10892 bp, 7 predicted proteins | sample BarGraNGADG00312_FD_184495 | JGI IMG/M metagenome (GOLD analysis project Ga0209745, IMG submission 184495) | Arctic peat soil microbial communities from Barrow, Alaska - Barrow Graham LP Ref core NGADG0004-312 (SPAdes) (version 2) | ecosystem: Environmental > Terrestrial > Soil > Wetlands > Peat ... | reverse complement strand
AGCTGCCCGACCGAAGTCGATGACGCTCACGACTCCGTCGTGGACCAGCCAGTTCCGAGGCTGCCAGTCCCCGTGGGTCGGTACGAGGGTCGCCGCTGGCGTCGCCCACGCGGCGATCTCGGCTCGTAGCCGCTCGACGGTATCCGGGGTGATCCTGTGTGGTCCGCTGAGCCACGCCAGCGCCTTCTCGTTCTCACGCCTCTCGTAGTCGTCGTCGGTAACGGTGGTCTGGGCATGGAACACGGCCAGCAGCTCTCCTGCCTGCCGGTAGGTGGATGGAGCGTCGGCGTACTTGCCGCCGAGCACCAGGTCACCAGGGAGGTGCCGGGTGACGAGGAGCTTCGCCGCCACATCGCCATACTCGAAGGTGGGTGCGCGGCCGATGCTGGTCCACGGACCCAGCCAGTTGAGATGGGCGTGGATTTCGCGCGCGATGTGACCATCACTCTCGCCGCCGGCTTTGACGATGAATCGTGACCCGGCATGAGTCATCTCGAGGACAGTCGTCTCCACCAGGCCCCAGCCGTGGTCCCTCTCAACGCTCGCGCCCGGAAGCCACCGGTCCACCAGCGCCAACTGCTCCGGCGAGAGGTTGTCGAGCGCAGAAGTCACAGCGGGATCCTACGAGACGCACGACCGCGCCGATTCCAACAGCTGGGTGCCGCCCCCCCCAGATGCCCGCTCACTGGGAGGCGTATCCATGGCTGTGGTCAGCGTGCCGCTTCAACTCAACCTGGACGAGTTTGACGAAACCCGGTTCGCGGCCAACCTGCGACGATGCCGGCAGTCCGGGGTCAGTTTCATGACCATGGCCAACCTCGGCGATACAGCCGAGTGTCGACGTGCGCTGTACGAGCTGAATAAGACGTGCTCGGCTGACATACCTGAGCGCGGCGAGTTCTACACGTTCGAAAGCTACCTTGCCGAGCGGATCGAAACCTGCCTCTACGACCCCCACGGAGTCGTCCTGGCCATGAATGACGGCGCGTGGGTTGGCATGGCCACCACGTCGCTGCACGAGGCTGAGGGATACGCGTTCAGTGAGATGACAGGCGTTCTGGCGAGCCACCGAGGTCGAGGAATCGCGCTGGCCATGAAGCTCCTGGCCATCCGTTTCGCCCGCTCCAACGGCTACCACTGCCTTCGGACCTTCCATCACCCTCGCAACGCGAACGCGATCGGCATGAACCGGCGTCTGGGGTTCGTCGATGAGGCCCTGCGGACCTCGCCCACCAGAACCTGACGCCAGACCGGACGGTTCTTCAGCTCCCCGTGTAGTACGCGTCGGCGACCTTCAGTGCCTCGTCCAGGATCGCGATACCTTCTCTGACCTCTTCGGCGGACGTGGTGCACGGCGGCACGACATGGGTCCTGTTGAAGTGGACGAACGGCCACAAGCCGCGGTCTTTGCAGGCGGCAGCGAACTCGGCCATCGGTTTGGCATCGGGACCACTTGCGTTGAACGGAACCAGCGGCTCACGGGTGTGGCGGTCGCGCACCAGCTCCAGCGCCCAGAAGACGCCTAGCCCGCGGACCTCGCCGACACACGGGTGCCGCTCGGCCAGCGAGCGCAGCTCGGGCCCGATGACGTCAGTCCCGAGAGCGCGGGCATGCTCCACGATGCCTTCTTCGCGGAAGATGTTGATCGAGGCCACCGCCGAAGCACAGGCCAGGGGATGACCGGAGTACGTCAACCCGCCGGGGAACGCGCGGTCGGCGAACGTCGCCGCGATCCGGCTGGAGATGACCACGCCTCCCAGCGGCACATAACCCGAGTTGACGCCCTTGGCGAACGTGACCAGGTCGGGCGTGACGCCCCAGTGATCGACCGCGAACCACTCGCCGCAGCGACCGAATCCGGCCATGACCTCATCGGCGATCATGACGATCCCGAACTCGTCGCACAGCGCGCGGATCCCGGCGAGATACCCAGGCGGCGGGACCAGGATCCCGTTGGTGCCCACGACGGTCTCCAGGATGATCGCCGCAACCGTGTGCGATCCCTCAACCATCAGGATGTCGCGCAGATGTGTCAGGGCACGCGCTGACTCCTCCTGCTCCGTCGTCGCGTGGAAGGCCGAGCGATACGCATACGGGCCCCAGTATCGGACGATGCCGGGCAGTCCGGGCTCTGAGGCCCACCGGCGCGGGTCCCCCGTGAGGGCAATGGCCCCGGCGGTCGCACCGTGATAGCTGCGGTAGGCGGCCAGGACCTTGTGTCGTCCGGTGTGCAGGCGGGCCATCCGGATGGCGTTCTCGTTGGCCTCGGCGCCGCCGTTGGTGAAGAACACGGCGTTGAGGTCTCCCGGCGCGATCTCAGCGATAAGCCGTGCGGCCTCACTGCGCGCATCGTTGGCGAAGCTCGGCGCGATGGTGCAGAGCTTGGCGGCCTGCACCTGGATGGCGGCGACGAGCCTGGGGTGCTGATACCCGATGTTGACGTTGACCAGCTGCGAGGAGAAGTCGAGATAGCGCTTGCCTGAGTAGTCGCTGAAGTACGACCCGGAGGCGGAGGCGATTGGCAGCGGGTCGATCTGCGCCTGGGCGGACCAGGAGTGGAAGACGTGCGCGCGGTCGTCGGCGCGAACCCGGGCGTCGTCGGAGGGAGTTGGTGCCGGTGCTGCGCTCTGGGGCTGGGACGGTGCTGGCTGATTCGCTGTCTGGGTCATTGCGAAGTCCTATCGGGTACGGGGGAAGCCGAGGTCGACGGCGGAGGTGGCCGGGTCGGGCCAGCGTGAGGTGACGACCTTGCCACGGGTGTAGAAGCTCATGCCCTCGGCGCCGTACATGTGGGTGTCGCCGAACAGTGAGGCCTTCCAGCCGCCGAAGGAGTAGTAGGCCACCGGCACCGGGATCGGAACGTTGATGCCGACCATGCCCACCTCGACGTCGTACTGAAACGCTCGGGCCGCCCCGCCATCACGCGTGAAGATCGCCGTGCCGTTGGCGTACGGGTTGTCGTTGATCAGTGCCAGGCCCTCCTCGTAGGTCTTCGCACGGACGACGCAGAGCACTGGACCGAAGATCTCGTCGGTGTAGACCGTCATCTCGGGGGTGACGTGATCAAGCAACGTCGTGCCGAGGAAGAACCCTTCGGACGGCACGTCCTCATCACGCCCGTCGACGACGACGGTGGCACCCGCCCGAGCGCCGGCACCGATGTAGCCCGCGACCTTCTCCCGATGCTCGGCCGTGATGAGCGGGCCCATGTCGCTGTCCGGGTGGGTGCCGTCGCCGATGGTGAGCTTCGGCAGACGTGCCGCGATCGCGTCGACCAAGGGGTCTGCGACATCACCCACGGCGACGGCGACGGACAGCGCCATACAACGCTCGCCTGCCGAGCCGTATGCCGCCGAGACGACCGCATCGGCAGCCATGTCCACATCGGCGTCGGGCAGCACCAGAGCATGGTTCTTGGCGCCGCCAAGGGCCTGGACCCGCTTGCCATGTGCGGTGCCGGTCTCATAGATGTACTTCGCGATCGGCGTCGAGCCCACGAAGCTCACGGCGGCGACGTCGGGGTGGGTCAGCAGCGCGTCAACGGCCTCTTTGTCGCCCTGGATCACCGTGAAGACGCCATCCGGCAGGCCGGCGTCCTTCCACATCTGAGCCAGGAACAGCGACGCCGAGGGGTCCTTCTCGCTCGGCTTGAGGATGAAGGCGTTGCCGCACGCGATGGCATTGGCACACATCCACAGCGGCACCATCACAGGGAAGTTGAACGGAGTGATGCCCGCGACCACACCCAGAGGCTGGCGGATGGAGTACACGTCCACCCCGGTGCCGGCCTCTTCGGAGAACCCGCCCTTGAGCAGCTGCGGAACGCCGGCGGCGAACTCGACGTTCTCGAGGCCCCTTGCGATCTCACCGGCAGCATCGGACAGAACCTTGCCGTGCTCAGCCGTGACAATCGCGGCAAGCTCGTCGGTGCGCTCGAGCAGGATCTGCCGAAATGCGAACAGCACACCAGACCGTTTGGGCAGGGACGCGCGTCGCCAGTCCTTCGAGGCGGCAAGGGCCGTGGCGACTGCATCGTCAACCTCGCTGTCGCTGGCCAGCTCCACCTCACCGGTGCGCTGCCCAGTTGCCGGGTTGAAGACCGGCGCCGTCCGGCCGGAGGTGCCGACGCTCAGGGTGCCGCTGATCCAGTGTCCGATGCGCTGAGTCTGTGAGATGTGCTGTGTCATGGCTGCAGGCTACGTGCCTACAGTCTCCGTGGGTCGAAGCCCTGCGAAGCAGCCGACGGGCAGCTAGTCGAACAGTGGCAGCAGATCGGCAGGGGTGAGCCCTGCCAGAGTTGAGATCTGAACAGCCCCAACGGTTTTCGGCACTGTGACGTGGTGCGGAACGGCAATCGTCGGTATGCCGGCGGCAACCGCTGAGGCGACACCCGGCGGTGAGTCCTCAATCGCGATACAAGCGCCGAGCTCGACCCCGAGCAGACGTGCGGCATGAAGGTAGGGCTCAGGATGGGGCTTGCCGTGCAGAACGACGTCTCCGGTGATCACCGCCGCGAAACTGTCCTTCGGCAGGTTGTCCACCACTGCCGTCGCCAGCGACTCCCACGACATAGTGACCAGGGCGCACGGAACTCCTCGCGCCACAAGGCTTTCGAGTAGCTCAAGGGCGCCCGAACGCCACGGCACATGCTCGTTGACCCGGGCCACGACACCAGCCAACAGGTGGTGCACGATCTCGACCGGCGTGAGCTCGACCGGCGAGTGGGCCCTGATGTACTCCGCCGAGACCATGAGGTCGTTGCCGACGAGCTGGTGCGCGTGTTCATCGGTCCACACGCCGCCGTGAGCTTCCACGAGAGCGTGTTCTTCAGCGATCCAGTACGGCTCGGTGTCGACGAGGGTGCCATCCATGTCCCACATCACCGCAGCCGGAAGGAGATCAGTCATGTGGCATCGCGGTCATGCGGCATCGTGTCACGTTGCATCGCTGTCACGTTGCACTGAAGCCCAGGTTGCATTGAAGACTATGTTGCATTGAAGGCTATGTTGCATTGAAATACTTGGCCTCTGGGTGGTGCACGACCAGGGCGTCGGTGGACTGCTCCGGATGAAGCTGCAGCTCCTCGGACAGGGTGACGCCGATGCGCGACGGGTCGAGCAGCCCAACCAGCACGGCGCGGTCCTGCAGGTCCGGACAGGCAGGGTAGCCAAACGAGTAGCGGGACCCGCGATAGCCTTGCCGCAGGATGGCATTGAGGTCTTCGTTGTCATCGGCGCCGAAGCCCAGCTCCTCACGAACCCGCGCATGCCACATCTCGGCCAGGGCCTCAGTCAGCTGCACCGACAGGCCATGCAGCTCGAGGTACTCGCGATAAGCGTTGCGGCCAAACAGCTCTGCGATCGCCTCAGCCACCCGGGCGCCCATGGTCACCAGATGGAAGGCAATGACATCGGGCTCGCCGTCCCCCTCATAGCGTTCCTTGGTCTTGAAGAAGTCCGCAAGGCATAGACGACGGTCACGACGCTGGCGTGGGAACGCGAACCGGGCCCGCTCGCTGCCGACCTTCGCTCCATCGGTGCCTTCCTCGTGATGAAGCACCACAAGGTCGTTTCCTTCGCTGTAGCAGGGGAAGTAGCCGTATACGACTGCAGCCTCGAGAAGGTTGTCGGTCTTGATCCGCTCCAGCCACATGCGCAGCCGCGGCCGGCCCTCGGTCTCGACCAGGTCCTCGTAGGACTCACCGCCTTCGCCGCGAGTACCCTTCAGCCCCCACTGCCCCAGAAAGGTCGCTCGTTCGTCGAGGTACGACGCGTAGTCGGCCAGGGCGATGCCCTTGACCACCCGGCTGCCCCAGAACGGAGGCGTCGGGATGCTGTTGTCCTGGGCCACGTCCGATCGCGTGGTGTCTGCTGGTGCGTCCTCCCCGGCCGGAGCCACCACCGCGCGAACACGGCGCTTGCGCAGCTCCGGCAGCGTGTCCGAGAGGCTGAGCTGCGGGTTCGCGCGGGCATCCGCCACGGCGTCCATGAGACGTAGACCCTCGAAAGCGTCTCTGGCGTAACGGACTTCACCCTCATAGACCTCAGCCAGGTCGTTCTCGACATACGCTCGGGTCAGGGCAGCGCCACCGAGCAGCACGGGCCAACGCGCCGAGAACCCGCGGGAGTTGAGCTCCTCGAGGTTCTCCTTCATGACAACCGTCGACTTCACCAGCAGTCCACTCATGCCGATGGCGTCGGCGTCATGCTCCTCGGCTGCGCGGATGATCTCGGCAATCGGTTGCTTGATGCCGATGTTGACGACCTCGTAGCCGTTGTTGGACAAGATGATGTCCACCAGGTTCTTGCCTATGTCATGGACGTCGCCCCTGACGGTAGCCAGCACGATCCGGGCCTTCGCCTGACGCGCCGAGCCGTCAGCATTACCCTCGATGAACGGCTCGAGGTAGGCAACCGCCGCCTTCATGACCTCGGCCGACTGCAGCACGAAGGGCAGTTGCATCTCGCCCTTGCCGAACAGCTCACCGACGGTCCGCATCCCGTCGAGAAGGTTGTCGTTGATGATGTCGAGGGCACTGTCGCCCTTGTCCAGCGCGGCCTGGAGGTCCACCTCGAGGCCCTGACGTTCGCCGTCGATGATCCGCCGGCCCAGTCGCTCATTGAGCGGCAGTGCGGCAAGCTCGTCGGCTCGAGCCTCTTTCAATGAGGCCGAGTCGACTCCTTCGAACAGCTCGAGGAGGCGGCCCAGTGGGTCGTAGGTCAGCTCGCTCTCGCCCGGCTCACCAGCCCAGACACGCTTGTCATAAACGAGGTCGAGAGCCACCTGGCGCTGCTCCTCGGGGATCCGCGCGATCGGCACGATCCTGGCAGCGTGCACGATGGCCGAGTCGAGTCCCGCCTTGACGCACTCATGCAGAAACACCGAGTTGAGGACCACGCGCACGGCTGGCTTGAGGCCGAACGAGACGTTGGAGACGCCCAAGGTGGTCTGGACGTCCGGATAGCGGCGCTTGATCTCGCGAATGGCCTCGATCGTCTCCAGGCCATCGCGACGCGTCTCCTCCTGACCAGTGCCGATCGGGAAGGTCAGCGTGTCGACGATGATGTCCTCGACGCTCATGCCCCACTCACCGGTGAGTGCCTCGATGAGCCGCGAGGCCACGGCCACCTTGTGCTCGCGGGTCCGGGCCTGACCGGTCTCGTCGATGGTCAGGGCGATGACGGCGGCGCCGTGTTCCTTGACCACCGGCATGATTCGAGCGAAGCGCGAGCCCTCACCCTCGCCGTCCTCGTAGTTGACGGAGTTGACCACCGCGCGCCCGCCCAGCAGCTCGAGGCCGGCCTCGACCACGAGAGGCTCGGTCGAGTCGAGAACCAGCGGCAGGGTGCTGGACGTCGCGAAACGGCTGACGACCTCTTGCATGTCCTTCACGCCATCACGGCCGACGTAGTCGATGCAGACGTCGAGCAGGTGGGCGCCGTCCTTGGTCTGGTTGCGGGCGATCTCGACGCACTCGTCCCAGCGGGACGCCAGCATGGCCTCCTTGAATGCCTTGGAACCATTGGCATTCGTGCGCTCGCCGATCGAGAGGAAGGACGTGTCCTGTCGGAAGGGCACCGCGGAGTACAGCGAGGCGACGCCATGTTCGGGTCGGGGTCGGCGCGGCTTGATCGGCGACCCGCCAACAGCCTTCACGACCTCTGCGAGGTGGGCGGGCGTTGTACCGCAGCAGCCACCAACCAGGGAGACTCCGAACTCCTTGACGAACTGCGTGTGCGCGGCTCCGAGCTGCTCGGGAGAGAGCGGGTATGCCGCACCGCCCTTGGTCAGGATGGGCAGCCCGGCGTTGGGCATGCAGCTGATCGGGATCCGGGAGTGCCGCGACAGATGGCGCAGGTGCTCGCTCATCTCGGCCGGCCCGGTCGCGCAGTTGAGCCCGATCGCGTCGATCCCCAGTGGCTCCAGGGCGGTCAGCGCAGCGCCGATCTCGGAGCCCATGAGCATTGTGCCCGTCGTCTCGACCGTGACATGGACGATGACCGGAAGGTTCTCACCGGCCGCAGCCAGGGCGCGCCTGGAACCGATCACCGCCGCCTTGGCCTGCAACAGGTCCTGTGACGTCTCGACCAGGATGACGTCGACGCCCCCGTCGATCAGCCCGCGGGCCTGCTCGGCATAGGCGTCGCGCAAGGTCGCAAAGGAGACGTGGCCCAGCGATGGCAGTTTGGTGCCGGGTCCCATGGAGCCGATCACGAACCGCGGATGCTCAGGAGTCGACCAGTGCGCGGCGGCTTCGGCCGCGATCCGCGCGCCCGCCTCGGCGAGCTCGTAGATGCGATCGGAGATGTCGTACTCACCGAGGTTGGCAAGGTTGGCGCCGAAGGTGTTGGTCTCGACCGCATCGACCCCCACGGCGAAGTACGCGTCATGAACGCCTCGCACAACGTCCGGGCGAGTGATGTTGAGGATCTCGTTGCAGCCCTCGTGGCCCTGGAAATCGTCCATCGTGGGGTCGGCCGCCTGGAGCATCGTGCCCATCGCGCCGTCGGCAACGAGGACTCGCTCGGAAAGAGCCTTGCGGAAGAGGTCGGAGCGGCTGCTCAATGTCCTGGACCTTCTCACTCGGGGATTCGGCCCGAAGTCTATCGGCGGTGCGGCGGGCCACCCGACGCGGATTCCGTAGTCTGGTCACCTGAGACCAAACCTGAGCGACGAGGGAGGCACCCGGTGATCGAGCTCGAGGACATGTCCGAGCTGCGCGACCCGATCATGATCGCTGCCTTCGAGGGCTGGAACGACGCGGGCGAGGCGGCCACGGCAGCGATCGAGCACCTCATCGACGTGTGGGATGCCGAGCCGGTCGCAGCGATCGACCCCGAGGACTACTACGACTTCCAGGTCAACAGACCCCGGGTCGTCGTCGAGGACGGCAAGCGACGCATCAGCTGGCCCACGACGCGCATCCTGTTGGCCGCATCCACCTCGCTGGGCCGCGACATCATCCTCGTCCAGGGCGTCGAGCCGTCGACGCGTTGGCGTTCGTTCACCATCGAGCTGCTCGAGTACGCGCGGCAGATCGGTGTCACCACGTTCGTGATGCTGGGGGCACTGCTCGCCGAAGTGCCGCATACCAGGCCGAGTCCGGTCACGGCCACATCAGAGCACGGGGACGTCATCCACCGCTTCAACCTCGAACCAAGCAAGTACGAAGGCGCCACCGGCATCGTCGGGGTCCTGGCCGACGCCGCCAGCCAGGCTGACCTGCCCTCGCTGTCATGCTGGGCATCGGTTCCGCACTACGCGGGCGGCACCCCATCGCCCAAAGCCACCCTGGGGCTCATCATCAAGCTGGAGGAGCTTCTCAACACGACGATCCCGCACGGCGATCTTGACGAGCAGTCGCGGCTATGGGAGCTCGGCTGCGATGAGCTAACCCAGTCCGAGGACGAGCTGGCGGACTACGTCCACTCCCTGGAAGAGGCGCAGGACACCGCAGAGCTGCCTGAGGCAAGCGGTGACGCCATCGCCCGCGAGTTCGAGCGATACCTTCGCCTTCGCAGCCAGGAACCACCCGCCGGCGGCTAGAGCCGGATGCCGAGGAGCGCATCGAGCGCACGCCCGACCAGCCCGGGAGCCCCAAGCTCCGTACCTGCGCTTTCTCGGCCGCCCGGATCGACTCCTCCCCACGCCAGGCTCTCGTGAGCCCACTCGTCCACGGCGGCCAGGGCACCCGGCGCGTCGAGGTCATTCGCGAGACACTCACGAATGCGCGCTATCGTCGCGTCGGCCGACGGGCCACCGTTGCCGGACAACCCCGCTCGCCAGGTCGCAAGCCGCCTTTGGGCGTCCACGAGGAGCTGGTCGGTCCACTCCCAGGGCGTCCGGTAGTGGTTCGCGAGCAGGGTCAGGCGGATGGCCATCGGGTCGACCCCGGACTCGCGTAGCTTCGAGATGAGCACCAGGTTGCCGTGGGACTTGCTCATCTTCTCGCCGTCGAGCCCAACCATGGCCTGGTGGACGTAGGCGCGCGCGAACGGCGCGACGTCGGTGAGGGCGCAGGCCTGGATGGCGCTCATCTCGTGATGGGGGAAGAGCAGGTCGGTGCCGCCCCCCTGCACGTCGAACGTCATGCCGAGGTAGTCCAGGGCGATGGTCGTGCACTCGATGTGCCACCCGGGTCGACCGTCGCCAAGCTCGCCGGCGGGCCATGACGGTTCGCCCTCACGCGCGGCCCGCCACAGCAGCGGGTCCAGCTCATCGTGCTTGCCCGGACGATCGGGGTCTCCCCCGCGCTCGGCGAAGACCGCCATCATCTGGTCCCGGTCCCACGAGGAGACCGAACCGAAGTCCCGGGCCGCCGAGAGCTCGAAGTAGACGTCGCTGGCCCCTGGGACCCCTTCACCTTCGGGAACGTCCACGCGGTATGCCGCTCCCGTCGACAGCAGGTCGGTCACCGCCCTGACGACCGACGGCACGCCCTCGACCGCGCCGATGTAGTGATCAGGGGCGATCACGCCAAGGGCGGTCATGTCCTCCCGGAAGAGAGCAATCTCCATCTCCGCCAACGCTTGCCACGTCACACCGTCGCGCTGGGCACGCTCAAGCAGGGGGTCGTCCACATCGGTCACGTTCTGGACATAGACCACCTCATGGCCGGAGTCGCGGAGGGCACGGCCCAACACGTCGAAGGTCACGTAGGTAGCGGCATGCCCCATGTGGGTGGCGTCGTAGGGGGTGATGCCACAGACGTACATCCGCGCGATGGGACCCGGAGTCAGCGCACGCAGGGACCCGGATGACGTGTCGTGAACACGGATCGGCAGCCCGATGCCGGGCAGGGCTGGGATGAACGGCGACGGCCACGATTTCACGGCCCGAGCCTAATGGGGCGGCACCCTGACAGCCCTACAGGGGCGGCCACGGCACGGCCG
>Ga0209745_1002334_pt1 | contig 10892 bp, 9 predicted proteins | sample BarGraNGADG00312_FD_184495 | JGI IMG/M metagenome (GOLD analysis project Ga0209745, IMG submission 184495) | Arctic peat soil microbial communities from Barrow, Alaska - Barrow Graham LP Ref core NGADG0004-312 (SPAdes) (version 2) | ecosystem: Environmental > Terrestrial > Soil > Wetlands > Peat ... | reverse complement strand
CAAGCCGCTCGCATGGCTGCGCGTGCCGGTGGCCCGCATAACCACGATCGTGAGCATCACCTTGATGTTCATCCCTAAGATCCTCGACCAGAGCCGCAAGCTGGTCCGTGCGCAGATGGCCAGGGGGGCCGACTTCGAGTCGGCGAACGTGCTCCGGCGCGTGAAGGACATCCTGCCCGTACTTGTGCCGCTCTTCGTGAAAGTGTTCCACGACGCGGACGAGCTGGCGGTCGCCATGGACGCCCGGGCCTACGGCGGAGGCACCAGGCGGACGCGGCTTCATCCGCTCCACATCCATCTGCCGGAGGCCCTCCTGACGGCGGCGTTCGTCGCGGCTGCGATCGCCATGACCTTCATCCCATAATGCAATAACAGTGCCTGTCACCGTCATTGCGTGTTTCACATGATTCTTGCCGGAATATGCAATAACAGTGCCTGTCACCTGCTATTGCGTTTTGGCGAGTTTCGCGTTCGCCTCGTCGGCAAATTTCTGCCACTCCGGGCGTGCCTTGCAGAGGGTCACGGCGTTGGTGTAGGCGGCCCTGGCGTCCACGGGCTTGTTGGTCCGCTCGAGGTCTCCCGCCAGGTAGAACCAGGCGTCTCCCCTGCTCGGGTCGGTGGATATCGCGCGTGCGTAGTCGGCGATCGCGCCGGCGAAGTCTTCTTTGCGGTCGCGGGCGTTGCCCCGGTCGATGAGGATCGAGGCCAGGAGGGAAGGCTCGACTCCGGGAAGCGTTGCCGCGGCATCCAGCTGGAACAGCGCCCCCTCGAGGTCGTTGTCCGCCAGCAGGTACTCGCCCAGCACGCGCCGGATCGCCGGGTTGTTCGGGTCCTTTTCCACGGCCTTTTGAAGGATGTCGATCGCGTCGGCCTTCTTGCCCGTCGCATAGAGGGCCGAGGCCAGGTCGGCCTGCACCAGCGAATCGGTTGGATCGATCCTGGCCGCCTTCTGGTATTCGACGAGCGCTTCACCGTTTCGCTTCATCGCAGTGAGAACGTCACCGGCCAGCCGGCGGTACGAGGCGTTCGACGGATCAAGCAAGGCCGCGCTCCTGTACTCGACCAGGGCCTGGTCGGGTTTTCCCGCGCGCTGGAGCGCTGAGGCGAACATGGCGTGATCGGCCGCCGACATCTTCTCCTTCGGCTTGAGGGCGAGCGCACGGCTGACCTCGGCCGCCCCCTCGGCCGATGCCCCGGTCGCTTCCAGCGCCAGCCCGAGCACGAGGTGCGCCGACCACTCGCCGGGAGCCAGGGTCACGGCGTTCCTCGCTTCCTGGACCGCCTGCGCGCCGGCCCCTGCGGCCATGTATGCGCGTGCCAGCATCTGGTGAGCAAGCCAATCGTTGATATCGACCGCGGCGGCGCGCGAGAGCGCGGCGATGGCCGCCTCGGACTCACCCACCAGCATATGCGCGCCGCCGAGGTCCTCGAGGACCACTGGCCGGTCCGGGACCAGCTCCTGGCACTTGGTCCATGCCGTGAGCGCGCCCTTGACGTCGCCTTTTCCCTGCGCGATGGCGCCCGTCCCCTGATAGCCGAGCGCCATAGTGCCCCGGTCGTCACTCTGCGTGATGTGCTTGAACGCCACCAGCGCCAGGTCCGTCTCTCCCATTCGGAGGTACCTGTCGGCCAGCGCGTACCGGGACCTCAGGTCTTTCGGGTCAGCGTCGATCGCCTGCTTCAGGTAAGAGACTGACTGTTGAAGGTTTCCGCTCAAAGCGCTGTCGAAGGACAGCAGCTCGCACGCCGCCGCGTCGGACGGCTGCAGCTTGAGCGCCTGGTCCAGGTCGCTCCTCGCGGACTCGGACTCGCCCCTCAACAGCTCGATGGTGCCCAGGCCAGTAAGTGCCATGAAGTTCTCGGAATCCGCATCGAGCGTGTCCTTGTAAGCCTTTTCCGCCTGGTCGGTGTCGCCGGTCCCGAGCGCGCTGTTCGCGACGCCCAGCATCGCCTCGAGAGAAGTCTTGTCGGCCAGGCGCGCCTGCTCGTAGGCGTTCGCGGCCTCTCCCCACCTGCCTTCTTCGAGGGCGGCGCGCCCGAGCCCGGCAAGCGCCTGGCTGAACCCTGGCTTGTTCTCAACCGCTCTGTTGAACGCCGCCTTCGCGCCGGGCACGTCGCCGGCGTCGATGAGCGCGCGCCCGAGGTTCACGTACGACCACGCGTCTGTCTGGTCGACGACGAGCTTCGACCTCGCATCGTCTTCAGTCTGGTCGCGAGTCGCGGGATTCCGGAAGTAGTCCACCGACTGAAGCCGGATCAGGAACGCCAGCCCGCCCTTCGGCGCGGTCGCGTCCGTCTTCACCGGCTGGGATGGCGCCTTGCCTGGCTCGCACGTGCACTGGTAGCCGGCCGAGAGAGTCCGGGTCAGCCCGGCGCCCACCAGTTGGGCTGTGCCCTCGTAGGAAGTGACCGTGGTCGAGCCCCCGGGCGCCACCTTCGTCCCGATCAACCAGCCGGAGCCCTTCTCCTTGTCCCCGGGCCGCGTGATCGTCACTGCCGGGGTCTTGACGGTGGCTCCCCTGCCTGCGGTGTCGACCCACACCTCGCCGCGGTCTATCTCCAGGGCGACGAGGCCGGCGGTGTCCTTCGAGATCCTGAAGTCGGACAGCTCGCTCGCGCGGACGCTGCCGCCGGCGGCAAGCGCCATCACAAGACCACCACCGGTCGGGTTGCGCGCGGCATCGCCGTACATGATGGAGGCGCCCGGGGCTCCGGGGATCCAGCAGTCGGCCGCCTGAGGGCGGGTGTCGAAGCGCCCGGGGGCCTCGAGGACGACTCCCGCGACGGGATAGACCTTTGCCTTCGCCTTCGCCTGCGTCTTGCCGCAGGATGTAACGAACCCCCCGGCGAGCGCCATTATCAAGAGGAGCGCCGCAAGGCAAAGCAAGCTTGTTCTTCGGTTACACGGGCGGGCGCGGTGGGCCCGCGGGATACTTTGCTGGATCACGCAGTATTCTTCTTCGGAGTAACGACGGCACCCTTGTAACGGCCTGCGGCCGGACTGGCGGTTGACGGCCGTCAGAGCCGCCCGCGCGCATCATCGCTATAATAGCTGGAGCATTATGAAAGCAACCCGTAAGATCATCAACTGGATACTGATAACGCTGCTGGCGGCCGGTGTCGTCCTGGTAGTCGTCTACCTCGCTTCGCGCGAGGCGGGCCTGGCGGAGCCCAAGGGCACCTACCACTCACCGACCGTGTTCGCGATGGATACCACCCTCGACATCACGATCCAGGGACGCAGCGCCGAGCAGGCCAAACAGGACACAGCCGCGGCTGTCGCCCTCGCCCACAGGATCGAGAACAAGACCTCCCGTTTCAAGCCGCAGAGCGACATCGTCAAGATCAACTCACAGGCCGGCGTCGCGCCGGTCAAAGTCAGCGACGAGACGTTCGCCCTCATCAAGAAAGCCCAGGAGTTCAGCACCCGGATGGGCGGCGCATTCGACATCACGGTCGCCCCGCTCGTGAAGCTCTGGGGTTTCTACGATCAGAAATACCGGATACCCTCACCGCAGGAAATCGCCCAGGCACTGACACTCGTGGACTACCACAAGGTGATCCTGGACGAGGCCAACAAGACCGTGATGCTCGCGAACAAGGGAATGGAGATCGACCTGGGGGGCATCGCCAAGGGCTATGCCGTCGGGCAGATGGCCAGCCTCTTCAAAGAGCGAGGGGTCCAGCACGCGCTCATCAACTTCGGCGGCGCGATCGGGGCGATCGGCGGCCGGATCGACGGCAAGGACTGGGTCGTGGGCATCAAGGACCCGCGCGGCCAGGCGGGCTCGCTCGTCGGAGAGCTGAACGTCAAGGACGGGTTCGTTTCGTCGTCGGGGGACTACGAGCGGTTCTTCATCCGCAATGGCAAGCGCTACTTCCACATCTTCGACCCGAAGACGGGCTACAACCCCACCGAGGTTATCAGCACGACGGTGGTCGGACCTGACGGCACGACCGTCGACGCGCTCTCCAAAATACTGGTGCTGGGACCGGTGCGCGGCCTGGAGTTCATGAAGACCCAGCCGGCCTACGAGGCGATGTTCATCGACGCCGACGGCCAGATCAGACTGACGCCCGGCTTCAAGACCAAGTACGCCATCAACGTCAAAGACCATATCTGAGACGGGTCGCCCTCATGTCAGCCGATTATTTCAGGCCGCAATGACATCGGTCGCGCCAGGTGATAGATTTATGTACTGGTGGCAACAACCAAGGAGGGTGGGTCAGAATGGCTGAGCAAGAGATCGGCAAGATCGCTCACTACTTCAACAAGATCGGCGTCGCGGCGATCGAGCTCACGGGAGACCTCACGGTCGGCGACACGATCCACATCAAGGGCCACACGTCGGACTGGACCCAGGGCGTGGACTCCATGCAGGTGGAGCATGACTCGGTCGAGAAGGCGGGCCCCGGGGATTCGGTCGGCATCAAGGTCGAGGGGCATGCCCACGTGCACGACGTGGTCTACAAGGTGACTGATTGATCGTTCCCGCGCTTCACACTTGAGTGCGGGCTCCCAGCCAGCATGACGTACTTGCGCGCCTGAGAGACGCGCCTCAAGAATTCCGCATTACGTGCTTGCGCGCCTGAAAGACGCGCCTCAAGAATTCCCCTTGATGGAATCCATGCGTCAGGAAGTTTAAGCGGGGTGGACCAGCGCGGTGTGAGTGTCCCTGAAGAAGCCGGTGTTGATGACCCTTGTTGCGCCAAGGACTGTCATTGCAAGACGCGGGTGATGGACGTGGCCGAAGTAGTGGTGCGTCGGCTGGTGCTCCTCGATCCAGGCAAGCGTCGCCTTGCTCCCCACCTCGTCGCGGTCGGCGAGCACGTCCCAGGTGAGACCAGGTATCGCCGGCGGGTAATGAGTGCACAGTACGTCCGCGGGCCCGAGCGACGCGACCAGGGCATCGTAACGCTCGGTCGGCATCTCCCCGGGCAGCCCGACATTCCACGGCCCTTGCGGCGCACCCGACACCATTGCGAAGCGCTCGCCGCCGACGGTCACCACCCCGGCTTCGACGATCTCCACGCTGTCGCTCACCAGCTCGTTCATGACATGCGGGCCGTCCGTGTTCCCGTACAACATGAAGCACTTGCACGGGATGCTCGCGAAGAACTCCTTGTAGTTGCTCGCGATCAGCTCGCGAACCTGCTCGGACTTCTCAGGCGTGCCACCGATCGAGTCCCTTATCTTCTGGCGCGCGAGCTCCTTGTTGCCCGAAGCCATCAGCGACAGGGCGAGCTTGACCTCGTCGCGCGAGTAGACCTGGGCGAGTATGCCGTCGAGGGTGCGGAAATCGATGAGGTTGAGGTAGTCACCAAGCAGGACAGCGACGTCGTCGGGTTGCAACTGCCCGCGCATCGCGCCGTACTCTCCGTGGATGTCCGCCATTATCTTTATCGCCAAAGCGAGCGCCCTTCCGTTATCACGAGTACGCCTCGAGGAGCTTCCGGGCCTTCTCCTCGACCATCTTCTTGAGCTCCTTAGGTCCCAGTATACTCACCGCGTCCCCGAAGCGGAGCAGGTATGTCGCGAGCCATGCAAGGTTCCGCGTCCGCAACTCGACAAGGACGGTGCCGTCGGCGTTTTCCGTCATCTGTGCGACGGGCCATTCCTCTATGACCCGCCTGCCTTGCTGGCCGGCGAAGCTCAGCCTGACCTGGTGGGCCTTCCGCCCCGGGCTGTACTCCCCCACCACGCTCGGCAGGTCGAAAGACTCGCGCATCTTCTTCGTCACGGGGTGGTCGGTCAGCTCGATAGATGCGATCCGGTCCAGCCGGAAGAGCCTCATGTCCTCTGAGGAGTGGCACCAGCCGAGCAAGTACCAGAAGCCCTGAGAGCAGATGAGCGAGAGCGGCTCGACCTCCCTGTGCGTGACCTCGTCCCGCGAGTAGCTCCAGTACTCGAGCTCGAGGTTCTTCCCCTGCTCGAGCCCCTCGTCGATGATGCCCCGCATGGTCCCCTCGTAGGCCCGCATCTCGACCTCGACGCGGTCGATGATCTCCTCGAGGCGGTCCTTGCTCTCCTCGGAGAGCAGCGTCTCGATCTTGCCCAGGGCGGAGTCCAGCGGGCCCTGCTCGCGGAAGACTCCGGAGCGGATGAGCGCCCGGCCCGCGACGAACAGCGACAGCGCCTCCTGCCTGGTGAGGTTGAGCGGCCTCGAGAAGTAGTCGGCCATTGTGACGTGGACCCGCCCGCCCTCGATCCAGTAGTCCATAAGGTCCGCCGGGGTATAGTCGGGCACGCCGCACATCTGAAGGGTCGCCAGATCCTGCATCAGGACCGCCTTGTCGATGTCAAACTTCTCACACAGTTCCTTCACGCTGGCGCCCTGCGGGCGCGCGAGGAACGGGACCATCAACAACAACCGGTTGAGCCTCTCGTCCACCTTTGCGCTCATTTTCCCTCCAACCCTGCAAGCACGCCCTCGAGCCGCGCGCGGGCCAGCGCCTTGAGAGAGGCAGGCGCCTTGATGACCGCGTCGGTCCCGAAGCCCAGCACCCAGTCCACGAACCCGCCGGCGTCCAGCACCTCGAATGTTGCCTCGAGGCTCCCGTCTTTCTCGCGCTTCTCGGACACTACGGTCGAAGTCCCGGTCGCGGCAGCGAACGAGAGCCTGGGCGAGAACAGGACGCGCGACTTGATGCCGGCGCGGGTGCGCGCGGGGCGCTCCCAGTCGATCTCGTTGTGCAGCTCGAAGCCGGCGGGCACCTCGAAGTCAGGCGTCTTGGGGTTCCTGGGGTTCACCTCGATGGACGAAGAGACTCGCTCGAGCTTGAAGCACCGGATGTCGTTTCTCAGGTGGCACATGCCGACGAAGTACCACGCGCCGCCCTTGTTGAACAGGCCGTAGGGCTCGACCTCGCGCTGGACCGGCTCGTCCGCGCCGAGCGCCCTGTAGCTGAAAGTCACGAACTTGCGCCGCATGAGAGAGTCGAGGACGTCGCCGAGCAGCTCGCTGTCTCTTGGCGACTCGACCCAGTGGACGTGCGGGACCTCGTCCGCGGCCGTCTGCTCGAACGCGAGCTTCAAGAGCGCGAGCTGGGCCGGCACGCTGAACGGCGTCCCCGAGGAGAGGAATAGCCGCGAGACCATCGTAAGCGCGACGCGCTCGTCGGGCTCGAGGTCGATGTGGGGCAGGTAGTACTTGTCACGCGGGATAAGGTAACCGGTCTCGTCTCCCCACTCGGTAGTGACCGCCTCGACGTCGATGCCCATCTCGCGCAGCTCGTCCTTATCCCGCTCGAACATCCGCTTGAGCGCGTTCTCGCTGACGGAGAGGCCGCGGTAGACGGTCTCCTTGAGCTGTTCGAACGGCACGGGCTTCCTGGTCTCCAGGAGACAGGCGGTCAGGTTAATGAGCCGTTCGATTTTATCCAAGGGTTCACCCCGTGGTCGGCGTTGGGAAGCGTTCTCCAGTTGATGATATAAGGGGCGGACGAGAGCGTCCACCCCTTATGTTTATCGTTTCTTGCGGCCGGGTGCGCGCCGGCCTGCGCTGATTAACGGCCGACCAGCAGCCTGCCGATGATCATGCGCTGGATCTCGGAGGTCCCGCCGCCGAGCACGCCGAGCTGCGCGTCGCGATAGGACCGCTCGACCGCGTACTCCTTGGTGTAGCCGTAGCCGCCGTGGATCTGGATCGCGTTGCGCGCGGCCTTGAGCGCCACCTCGGTGATGAAGAGCTTCGAGCACGAGGCCATCAGCGGGTCCATGATGCCCTGGTCTTTGTTCCAGGCCACCTTGTAGAGGATCCACCGTGAGGTCTCGAGCCACATCTTCATGTCGGCCAGCATGTTCTGGACCGACTGGAACGACGAGATGGGGCGGCCGAACTGCTTGCGCTCTTTCGCGTACTTGATGCACTGCTCGAGCTGCACTTCCTGCCCGCCGATCGCCGCGGCGAGCATGACCGAGCGCTCCCACTCCAGCGTCGCCAGCGCGACGCCCATGAAGCCCTGGTCCTCCTGCCCGAGGAGGTTCTCAGCGGGGACTTCGCAGTTCTCGAGGATGAGCTCGGACGTGGGTGACGAGCGGTTGCCGGTCTTGTGGATCTCCTTGCCGACCGAGAAGCCGGGGAAGTCTTTTTCCACGATGAAGCCGGTGATGCCGGCCGAGCCCTTCTCTGGAGAGGTCTTCGCCAGGATGACGAACACCTGGCCGGTCGGGCCGTTGGTGATGAAGGTCTTGGTGCCGTTGAGGACGTAGTAGCCGTCCTTCTTGTCCGCCTTGGTCAGCAGGCCCGCGGCGTCGCTGCCGGCTTCCGGCTCGGTCAGGCCGAGGCCCGAGATCCACTCGCCGGACGCTATCTTCGGCAGATACTTCTTCTTCTGCTCTTCGGTGCCGAGCTGCCATATCGGAACGCCGCCGATGACGACGTGCGCGCCCCAGGAGAGGCAGAAGCCGGCGTCGAGTCCGCCGTAGCCGAGCGCCTCGCCCGCAAGAGCCGTGTCCATTACGCTGGCGCCGCTGCCACCGTACTCCTCCGGGAACGGAAGGCCCATCAACCCGAACTCGGCAGCCTTGTCCCAGACGTCCCTGTCGAAGCGGGCTTCGTCGTCACGCTCCGCCGCGCCCGGCATGATCTCCTTCTGCGCGAACTCGATGACTGACTTCTTGAAAAGTTCCTGCTCCTCGGTCAAACGAAAATCCATCCCTACCTCCCTTTCATACGCCCCGTGGACCGCGTGCTCGCGTGGTCGCGCAAGCGTCGGACCCCGTGAAACAACACCTCATTCTGACCAGGCGGTCAATTCGCCCACATATATCTATCACATTATCAGTCGGGCACAAAATAAAAGTCGCGGATCCTGCCGGTGCGCTCCTCCGGCGGGAGGAACACCGCCTTTACCGGCATGCCCGCGTGCATATCCTCCAGGGCGACCTCCCTGAAGAAAGAGACGATCGGGTAGCGCGCGCCCTCGAGCAGGACGCTCCCCTGGATGAACGGCGGCTGCTGCCTCTGCAGGTCGTTGAGGTTGATCTCGATCTGGCTGAAGACAACGACCTCGCCCTTGCCGCTCATCTCGATCCACTCGCAGTCTACGTAGCACTCGTGGCACCACGAGCGGGGCCAGCAGAAGATGGAGCCGCACGACGGGCAACGCGTCCCCATGATCTTTGCGTTGTCCTTGAGCTCGATGAAGAACCTCGAGAGCTCGCCCATCGAGGCGAAGTAATCGATCTTCCAGCGGTCGGGCACGATGGCGAAGTCGTCCTGCACCTTCATCGGATCGAAGCGGGGGTCGTCACCCATTCTCATCCCTCCAGGACGATGCTGACCGAGTACGCGCCGCGGCCGCCGCCCATGCTCTGGGCGAGGCCACGGGAAACGCCGGGGACCTGCCTGTCGCCTGCTTCTCCACGGATCTGCCGGACGACTTCTGCGACCTGGTAGATGCCCGTAGCGCCGATCGCGTGCTCTCCGCCGATGAGGCCGCCCGACGGGTTGACCGGGTTCGAGCCGCCCATCGAGGCGCGGCCGTCGGCGAGGAACTTCGCGCCTTCTCCCCAACCGCACAGGCCGAACTCTTCGTACAGACAGATCTCCACACCGCTGAACGAGTCGTAAACCTCGGCGACCTGTATTGAAGCGCCGGGGTCGGTGACCCCGGCCAACCTGTATGCGGTGTCCACGGACGCCTTGACCGCCGGGAAGAGCGATTTGCCCACGTCGTCGCGCTCGGCCTGCCTGCCCGACTCCGTGCTGGCGCCGATGCCTGTGATCCAGACAGGGTCGCGCTTGAACCGCGAGGCGGCCTCCTCGCTCGCGAGGATGACGGTGGCCGCGCCCTCGCTGTTGAGACAGTGGTCCAGGATCTTGAGCGGGAAGATGATCATCGGGCTCTTCATTACGTCCTCGACCGTGATCTCCATCGGCGACTGCGCGTCGGGGTTGTTTCGGGCGTTGCCCTTGTTCTTGACCACCACGCGCGCCATGTCCTCCTGGGTAGTGCCGTAGCGCTCCATGTGCCAGATGATGGCGCCGCCGTACGAGCCGGCTGGAGACGCGCCGAGCGACGCCTCGAAGAACGGGTCGGCGGCGTAGGTGATGGATTTGATCATGTCCATGACGTTGGCGACGTCGGCGACCTTCTCCACGCCGACGACCATGACCACGTCGTGCATGCCGCTGGCGACCTCGGCGAGCGCGGCGCGGACGGCATAGCCGCCTGTGGCGCCCCCGTTGGTGACGCGGAGGGCCGGCTTTCGGGCGAGGCCTAGCAGGTACTGGATGCCGAGGTCCGGCATCGCGCAGTGCTCGAAGAAATCGTTATAGATGCCGTAGACGACGCTCTCGACGTCCTCGCGCGTCGCGCCCGCGTCCTCGAGCGCCATCTTCACGGACTCGTACGCGAGCCTCGGGTAAGTCTTGTCGATGTGACGCGCCTTGAACGGCGTGTTGCCCACCCCAACGACCGCTACCTTGTTCATCGCATTCTCCTACAGGTGGACGGGGCGATTCTCAACTATGTAGTCCGCCTTGATCCCCGTCCTCTCGAACAGCTCGAGCTCCATCTTCTCCCCGTCCGCCTCGATGATCACCTCGTCAGGGGTCACCTCGGTGACTCCCTTCACGTTCTTTTTCACGTCGGCGGTGACCGTCTCGGGGCTGTGCCCCTCCTGGACGGCAAGCCTTATCACGAGCCGGTCGCGCGAGAACTCGTCGCCGGGCTTTTCCTTGTCGAGGATAGCCTGGAACTGGTAGACGCCGGCCGTGTCCCTGACCGCGGTGACGAGCTCCATCAGAGAGACCCTGGTCCCCTTGAGCTTCGTGAAATCTTTCTTCGCGCGCATGATCGGCGGGTACATGATCGGGTAGGTCAGGCCGCAGTGCGGGCACCTTTCCCACTTGACCCCGCCCGCGATCAGGTCGCCGGTGGAATAG
>Ga0209745_1002333_pt1 | contig 10894 bp, 10 predicted proteins | sample BarGraNGADG00312_FD_184495 | JGI IMG/M metagenome (GOLD analysis project Ga0209745, IMG submission 184495) | Arctic peat soil microbial communities from Barrow, Alaska - Barrow Graham LP Ref core NGADG0004-312 (SPAdes) (version 2) | ecosystem: Environmental > Terrestrial > Soil > Wetlands > Peat... | reverse complement strand
GAGCCGTGGCACCTCGAGCAGGCCATCGGTCTCGACGTCGCGCTCGCGGCCTCCACCGGGGGCCGGGCCGAGGTGGCGGTGGGCGACGTCGCGGACCTCGCGATCGTCGACGTCGACCCGTACGAGGCCGACGCCGAGACGTTGCGGGCCATGCCGGTGAGCGGGACGCTGCTCGGCGGCCGGTGGACGTGGTGCGCGCTGGACCGGCGCTGATGCGCGCGGTCGTGTTCGAGGAGTTGGGCGGGCCCTGATGGTCCACGGGGTGCTGGCGCCGACGGGTGGTTCCACTCGGTATCCTGGGCGGACAACCACCCGCGCCGCCTTCAGGAGTGATCCCCGCATGGGACGTGTCGTCGTCGATGTCATGCCGAAGCCCGAGATCCTCGACCCGCAGGGCAAGGCCGTCGCCGGCGCACTGCCCCGGCTGGGGTTCGCCCAGTTCACGAGCGTGCGTCAGGGCAAGCGCTTCGAGCTGGAGGTTGACGGCGACGTGACGCCCGAGATTCTCGCCGCCGCACTGGCCGCCGCCGAGACCGTGCTCTCCAACCCGGTCATCGAGGACGTCGTCCGGGTCACCGCCGTCCCGGTGGGCGACGCTGCCGCGGCGATCGGGTCCTCCGGACCCGGCTTCTGATGCGCGTCGGCGTCGTCACCTTCCCCGGCACGCTCGACGATCGGGACGCAGCCCGCGCAGTGCGCCTAGCCGGGGGCGCGGCGGTCCCGCTGTGGCACGCGGATGCGGACCTGCACGGAGTTGACGCCGTCATCCTGCCCGGCGGGTTCTCGTACGGCGACTACCTGCGCGCCGGGGCCATCTCGCGGTTCGCGCCCGTGATGGGCTCGATCATCGAGGCCGCGAACGGCGGCCTGCCGGTGCTCGGCGTGTGCAACGGCTTCCAGATCCTGTGCGAGGCGCACCTGCTGCCCGGTTCCATGATCAAGAACGACCAGCTGACCTTCGTGTGCCGTGAGCAGGTGCTCTCGGTCGAGAACGCCGACACGGCCTGGACCCGCGACTACACCGCAGGTCAACGGATCACCGTGCCGTTGAAGAACCAGGACGGCCAGTTCGTGGCCGACGAGCACACGCTCGACGAGCTCGAGGGCTCCGGACGCGTGGTCGTCCGCTACCGGGACTGGAACCCGAACGGGTCGCGCCGCGACATCGCGGGCATCACGAATGCGGCCGGCAACGTGGTCGGGCTGATGCCGCACCCCGAGCACGCCGTCGAGGTCGGCTACGGCCCGGACGGCACGAACGGCCCACGGACCGGCACCGACGGACTGAAGTTCTTCACGTCCCTGCTGCACAGCCTCGTCGGCTGACGTAGGCGGGTAGGGTCCGACCGCGGCGCCGTCCCGGTCAGCCGTCGGCGTCGGGCTCCAGCTCGCGGCCGAGCGGATCCCGCACGCCTCGACCAGACCGCCCGGGAGGGAGTACTTGGCACGGAAGATCGTGTCGAGCACCTCGAGGTCCAGGAGCACCTGCGGACGGACCATGCCGCATCCGAGCAGCGCGCCGAGCGCCGCCCGCTCGTGCCGGGTCATGGCCTCGAGCCGGCACGTGCCCACGGGCTGCGAGTCGTTGTGCTCGAGGAGCGCGGCCGCGGTGCGTAGTGCAGGTCCAAGCTCACCGCCCGTGTTCCAGGGCGGGTACGGGATCGTCTCGGCGATACCCACCGCGAGATCGAAGACCACGGTCGGGAACGCGACCGTGGTCGCTCACGACTGGCGCCAGGGCAACCCGGCCGCCCGCCAGCCGGTCGCGCCCCGGTGACCGGCGTCGTCGATGCCGCCCTCGAACCCGTCGAGCACGTTGTACGCGGGGCCGAGCCCAGCTGCGGTGGCGGTCTTCGCGGCGGCGATCGAGCGCACGCCCGATCGGCACAGGAAGACGACGGGGCGCCCGTCGCCCGGCGCGAGGCCGGCCTCGGCGAGCTGTTGGAGGAATCGTGGGTTCACGGCTCCGCTGGGGTAGCCGACCCACTCGACGAGCGCCGCCGCGCGACCCAGCCCGGCTATGTCGGGCACACCGACGTAGCGCCACTCGGCCTCCGTGCGCACATCGACCAGGACGGCGCGCTCGTCGGCGGCGAGCAGGTCCCACGCCTGGGACAGGGTCAGGTCTCCCGCGTACCCGCTCATGCCGGCACGCAGAACGGGTGGGCGTCTGGTCCGCGCAGCAGGCGGTGCCGCACGCGCTCGGGCGTCGACGGGTCTGGGCCCGACGTCGCGGGGTTGGCGGGTGTGATCATGTTGTCTCCATCGGCCCTGGCGGGTAGCTCTCTTGATCCTGCTCGCAGACCGTGAGACCTGCGTGGGTGGCCAGGGCGGGGGCCAGGTCGGTCAGCTGAGCCGGTGTGATGATCGCACCGCGCAGGTCGCCGAGACCACGCAGCTCCGCGAGCTCCGCTCCGCGGAGGTCGAACCGGTCGAGCGTTGCGTGCATCACGTCGAGCTGCCCCACGCGGCAGCGGTCGAGGGACACCCGGGTCAGGCGCGCGCCGACCAGGTCGAGCTCGCCGATCGTGCAGTCCTCGATCACGACGTCCGTCAGCGCTCCGTCGCGCAGGTTGACATAGTCCAGCTTGCCGCCCGTGATCCGCACCCGCGTGAGCTGCGCGCCATAGGCCGTGACGGCGCCGAGGCGGGCGCCTGTGACCGCGACGTCACGCCACGCCGAGTCGATGGCGTCGAGCGTGACGGCCCGCACCTCCGTCAGGACGCTGTCGGCGATCTGTGCGTGGCTGAGCGCGGCGTCGTCCAGCACGCAAGCGACAAGCCGGCAGTCGAGGAAGCGGGCGTTCTCGGCGCTCTGGTGGCTGAGGTCCAGGTCGCGAAGCTCGAGCGCGTCGTAGTCGCCGTCGGGCTCGAGGTCCCCGACGAACGCGGTCAGCTCGGGCAGGTCCACGTCCCCGATGCGTCGCTTCACCCCCCGACCATGCCATGCCCGACGCCCGCTGCCTCAGTGCAGGACGACCGTCCCGGTGAAGTGGACCCTGCCTGAACGGGCGTCCCACCCCGCGTAGCCGAAACCCGGTACCCCTTCGTCGGCCGCGACCCGCACGGTGACGGTCCCGGGCAGCAGCACCGGCTTGACGAACTCGACGGTCCAGGTGAACGCCTCGGTCCGGGCGGCGCCGACCGTCGCGAGCGCGCGGGACGCGGTGTACATCCCGTGGGCGATCGCGCGCGGGAAGCCGAGAGCTTTCGCGGTCAGGGCCGACAGGTGGATCGGGTTCCAGTCGCCCGACACCGCGGCGTACCGGCGTCCGACGTCTCCCGCGAGCCGCCACTGCCCCGTCGGCACCGTCTGGCCGCCAGACTCCCGCCGAGAAGTCGATCCACGCCCATCAGCGAGTCGTTCGACGGGTGGGGCTTCACTCCTCGGCGGGGGGAGCCGGATGGTTCTGGAAAGGTACGTCGACACGCCGCGGTACGCGAGCTCGCCGCCGATCGTTCCGCCGTCGGGCAGATCTCCGTCCGGTGCCACGCTCACCTCGGTCACGAGCTCGACCTGCGTTCCGGAGCGGTGGGCGCGCAGCCCTTGCGCGTAGGCCCGCACGTCGAGCGCGTCGCCGAGGGAAACCGGGCGCAGCTGCTCGACCCGGTTGGCGAGGTGCACCATCCCCGCGAGAGGCAGCGGGAAGTCCCGGCGGACCATGACCGCAACCGCGACCGGGAAAGCGAGCACGTGCACGAAGCCGGCGGGCAGCACGTCCGACGCGCTCTCGCCGAGCAGGTGCTGGTAGGCCGTGAGGCGATCGGCGTCGGCGCGCACGCCGCGCGTGACGTAGACGACGTCGGGCAGGACACCGCCCGCGCGTCCGAGCCGGGACGTGACCGCGAGCCGCGCCTGGGCTCCGACCGAGCGTGCGTACAGGCCCCCCAATCCCGGGACCGTGAGCAGCTCGACCTTGTTCGGGCCCCGAGACTCCGAGGAATCTGTGCGTACGCCGCGCGGATCCTGCTGGAAACCGTCCTCGGGGGAGATCACGCGCCGACCAGGTTCTGGCCGCAGACGCGCAGCACCTCCCCGACTATGCCGCCTGCTTGGGGTGAGGAGAGAAATGCCACGGCCTCCGCGACGTCGACCGGCTGCCCGCCCTGCTGCAGCGAGCTCGCCCGCCGGGCGATCTGCCGCGGGGCGAACGGGATCTTCGCTGTCATGTCGGTCTCGATGAACCCTGGCGCGACCGCGTTCGCGGTACCGCCGAATGCGGTGAGCAGCGGCGCGGTCGCCCGCACCATGCCGATGACGCCGCCCTTGGACGCCCCGTAGTTCGTCTGTCCGCGGTTGCCGGCGATCCCGCTGGTCGACGCGAGCGAGACGATCCGGGGCGCGTGCGTGAACTCCCCGGACGTGAGCAGCTGCTCGTTGATCCGCAGCTGCGCCGCCAGGTTCACGGCCAGCACCGCGTCCCACTGGTCGGGTCCCATGTTCGCGAGCAGCTTGTCCCGCAGGATGCCGGCGTTGTGCACGACGACGTCGAGCCGACCGTGCCGGCTCACGGCGTGGTCGAGGATCCGTTCACCGGCGTCGGGCGCCGTGACGTCCACCTGCAGGGCGGTGCCCCGCACCCGGTTGGCGACCTTCGCGAGCGCCTCGCCGGCCGCAGGCAGGTCGACGACGACGACGGTCGCGCCGTCTCGCGCGAACGTCTCGGCGACCGCCGCCCCGATCCCGCGGGCGGCTCCGGTCACGACCGCGACCCGGCCCGCGAGCGGGGTGTCCCAGTCGTCCGGGAACGTGCCCGCAGCGGTGTCCACCGAGAGCAGCTGCCCATCGACGAACGCGGAGCGGGTCGACAGGAAGAACCGCAGCGCGCCGACCACGGAGGGCGCGTCTACGCCGACGCCGCCCGCAAGCACGACCCCGTTCCCGGTGGCGCCACCGCGCAGCTCCTTGGCGAGCGAACGAAGCATGCCGTCCACTCCCTGCCGGGCGGCGGCCAGGGCTGGTGCGTCGTCGGCCATCGCGGGCCGCGAGAGCGTGACGATCCGTCCGGCCGGCGCGAGCGTCCGCAGCATCCTGCCGACGGCGAGCACGGGCGCAGACAGCTCGTCGGGATGCGCGATCTCGGTGAGCACGAGCACGACGGCGGCGTACGTGTCCTCGGGCGTGGCGTCCCGGCGTACGTCGAGGTCCCAGGACACGAGCGTCCGCGCGACGTCGTCCGCATCGGCCAGGCTGGTCGCGGCGGCCAGCACCAGTACCGGTCCATCGACCAGCGGCTGTCCGGCGCGGAAGCGTCTGAGCTGGGCGGGGTTCGGCAGCCCGAGCCGCCGCGCGAGCTTCCTTGTGAGCCCCGAGTTGACGAGGTTCAGATAGGTGTCGGTCACGCGGCCTCCAGGATCGCGGTGACGCCCAGCCCGCCGGCGGCGCAGACGGAGACGAGGGCGCGGACCGGGCGGCCGGCGTCGGATCCGACGAGACCCGCCTTCCGCTGGGCCAGGAGCTTGGCGGCGGTGGCCACGATGCGCCCGCCGGTCGCCGCAAACGGGTGCCCGGCCGCGAGCGACGACCCGTGCACGTTGAGCCGGCTGGTGTCGATCGAGCCGAGCGCGCCGTCGAGCCCGAGGCGCGTGCGACCGAACTCCTCGTCCGCCCACGCCGCGAGCGTGGCGAGCACGGTCGCGGCGAACGCCTCGTGGATCTCGACGAAGTCGAAGTCGGCCAGCGTCAGGTCGTTGCGGGCGAGCAGCCGCGGCACCGCGAACACGGGCGCCATGAGCAGCCCGTCCTTGCCGCGAACGAAGTCCACGGCCGCGACCTCGGCGTCGACGACGACGGCGAGGGCCGGCAGTCCGTGGGCTGCGGCCCATTCGTCGGAGCCGAGCAGCACGGTGGCAGCGCCGTCGGACAGCGGCGTGGAGTTGCCCGCGGTCATCGTTGCCGGCGCCTCGAGCCCGAGGCCGAACGTCGGCCGGAGCGCGGCGAGCCGCTCGAGCGAGCTGTCCACGCGCAGGTTCTGGTCCCGGGTCAGCCCGCGGAACGGGGTGAGGAGGTCGTCGAAGAAGCCGGCGTCGTAGGCCGCGGCCAGCCGGGTGTGGCTGGCCAGCGCCAGTCCGTCCTGCGCGGCGCGGGTGATGCCCCACTGGGCCGTCGTCAGCGCCTGGTGCTCGCCCATCGTCAGTCCCGTTCGCGGCTCGATGACGCGGGGGGCCGAGGGCGCGAGGTCCTTCGGGCGGATCCGCGCGACCGCAGCGAGCTTCTGCCCCGCCGTTCGCGCCCGGGACAGCTCGAGCAGTGCGCGGCGCAGCCCGTCGCTCACCGCGATCGGCGCGTCCGACGCCGTGTCGACCCCGGCAGCGATGCCCGACTCGACCTGGCCGAGGCGGATCTTGTTCGCCAGGCCGATGACCGTCTCGAGCCCCGTTGCGCAGGCCTGCTGGAGGTCGTAGGCCGGTGTCTCGGGCGACAGCGCGGATCCGAGCACGGACTCGCGTGCGAGGTTGAAGTCGCGCGAGTGCTTGAGCACCGCCCCCGCTGCGACCTCGCCGATCTGCTCGCCCTGCAGCCCGAAGCGGGCCACCAGCCCGTCCAGCGCAGCGGTGAGCAGATCCTGGTTGCTCGCGGTCGCGTACGGTCCACCCGCGCGGGCGAACGGGATCCGATTGCCGCCGACGACGACGGCGCGTCGCCCCGCGGGTCTCGGAGCTGTCGGGGAGCGGGTGGCGTTCGGTGGGGCTGACGCCATGACAGGTCCTCTCGCGTCGGTCACCTGATGGTATGTATCCAGAACTGACGGTACCTGATACCGTCCGCTCGTGAGTCAGATCACACCTGATCCGTCGCCGGGCACGAACCCTATGCTGCCGCATCTCGACGACTCCACCGACGGGCGGTCCACGCGCTGGGTCGATCACCGCGAGGCCCGGCGGGCCGAGCTCGTCCGGATCGCACGCAGGGTGGTGCACCAGCGGGGTCCCGACGTCTCGATGGACGAGATCGCCGCGTCGGCCAACACGTCGAAATCCGTCGTCTACCGCTACTTCAGCGACAAGACGGGGCTGCAGATCGCTGTCGCCGAGGCTGTCGTGCTCCAGATCCAGGGCGCGCTGGAGGGGGCCCTGCACGCGTCGGCCACGCCGCGGGACGGCTTGCGGGCGATGGTCGGCGTCTACCTCGAGATGATCGAGTCCTCGCCGAACGTCTACTTCTTCGTGACCCGCGAGAGCTCACTCGAGTCAGGGTCCCCGCTAGGCCGTTTCCTCGACGCCGTCACCGATCTCGTCGCGGCCCCGTTCGCTCGCGCGCTGACGGAGGCCGGCACGCTCGCTGGCCCCAGGAGCCGGGTGCTGGCCGAGACCTGGGCCTCGGGCGCCGTCGGATTCGTCCGCGGGGCGGGTGAGCGCTGGCTGCGCCGCCGAGGTGACCCGGAGGCGCTGAGTCGAGACGCACTGACCGCGCAGGTGGCCGCTTGGCTGTGGGCGGGTCCGGTGGGCATGCTCGCCCGCGGGCGCTCCGGCCTTGTACCCGACGCCGCACCGATGCCCACCGCGTCGACGCGCGCCGTCGGTGCCGGTCCCTCAGCCCCGCCCTCACCCGCACCGGAGCCCTGATGAGCGGCCTGACCGATCGCCCCACCAAGGCCGCGTCGGCCGCGTCCGCACGCGAGGACGCCGTCGTCGACGTCGCCCGGCTCGAGAGCATGCTCCGGGGTCGCTGGGGCGACCTGCGCCGCGGCGCGCGCGGTCGCGGCAGATCCGCGCTTCACCCGGCTCGAGGGCCAGTCGATGGCCGAGCACCGGGCGCGCGTCCTGACTCAGGTGCAGGCCCTCGCCGCCGACGGCGACGTGCTGCGCGGCTTCCCGGTTGGGCTCGGCGGCGCCGACGACCACGGCGGCAGCCTGGCGCAGTTCGAGGAGCTCGTCGTCGCCGACCCGTCGCTACAGATCAAGGCGGGGGTCCAGTGGGGACTGTTCGCCGGGGCGATCCTGCATCTGGGTACGGCGGACCACCACCGCCGGTTCCTGCCGGACGCGATGTCCGTGGCGGTGCCGGGTGTCTTCGCGATGACCGAGACGGGCCATGGCTCCGATGTCGCGAGCATCGGTACCACGGCCGTCTATGACATCGCGACGCAGGAGTTCGTGATCCACACCCCTTTCCGCGCGGCGTGGAAGGACTACCTCGGCAGTGCCGCCGAGCACGGCACGGCGGCCGTGCTGTTCGCGCAGCTCATCACCGGCGGCGTGAACCACGGCGTGCACGCGTTCTACGTGCCGCTGCGCAACCCCGCGACACGTGAGTTCTGGCCCGGCATCGGCGGCGAGGACGACGGGCTCAAGGGCGGCCTGAACGGTATCGACAACGGCCGGCTGCATTTCGACCATGTCCGGATCCCGCGCACGAACCTGCTCAACCGGTACGGCGACGTCGCCCCGGACGGTACCTACAGCTCACCGATCGCGAGCCCAGGGCGCCGATTCTTCACGATGCTCGGCACGCTCGTGCAGGGTCGGGTCTCGCTCGACGGTGCGGCCGTCAACGTGAGCAAGCTCGCGCTCGTCATCGCTGTCACCTATGGCAACCAGCGCCGGCAGTTCACGGGCGGCTCGGAAGCCGAGGAGGTCGTTCTGCTCGACTACGCCGAGCACCAGCGCCGGCTGCTGCCCCTGGTCGCGGAGACGTACGCGGCGCATTTCGCGCACGAGAAGCTGCTCGAGACCTTCGATGACGTGTTCTCCGGCGCCACGGACACCGACGAGGACCGCGAGGACCTCGAGACCCTGGCCGCCGCCCTCAAGCCGATGTCGACCTGGCACGCCCTGAAGACGCTGCAGACCGCGCGCGAGGCGTGCGGCGGGGCGGGGTTCCTGGCCGAGAACCGGCTCGTCTCGCTGCGTGCGGACCTCGACGTGTTCGTGACGTTCGAGGGGGACAACACGGTGCTCCTGCAGCTCGTGGCCAAACGGCTGCTGGCCGACCACGCGCGTGAGTTCAAGGACATCGATGCCGGCGGGGTCGCGCGGTACGTGGCGAACCGGGCGGCGGACGCGGCCCTGCACCGCACCCCGCTGCTGCGCGCGGTCCAGACGCTGTCCGACGGCGGCAACGTGCGCCGGTCGGCCGGTGCGTTGCGGGTGGCCGAGACCCAGCGCGAGCTGCTCACGGACCGCGTGGAGACGATGGTCGCGGAGGTCGCGACCGCGCTTCGCCCGGCGACCAAGTCGTCCCGCGAGGATGCGGCGGCGCTGTTCAACGCCCACCAGCATGCACTCATAGAGGCCGCTCGTGCCCACGCCGAGCTCGTGCAGTGGCACGAGTTCACCGCCGGCCTCGAGCGCATCGACGACCCTGGAACCCGCCAGGTGCTGACCTGGGTCCGGGACCTCTTCGGGCTGAGCATCATCGAGCGGAACCTCGCGTGGTATCTCATCAACGGGCGCCTGTCCGCCGGTCGGGCGCGCACCGTGACGTCGTACATCGCGCGGCTGCACCCGTCGCGGAAGAGTCGTTGCCGCGCGACAAGCCGGCGGTCGCCTGACCCCGGCGGAGTTGCGCAGCGTCCGCGAGACCGCCGCGATGCCGACTCCGGCGGCGGCGTCGTCGTTCGGAACCGCTCTCATGTGACGAGGGTCACACGGTTCGGGGCATGTCTTTCAGATCCGGGTGCCGCCGGTAGCCTGAACCTCTCTCCAGCAGACCTCTCGGCAGGCAACGATGACCACCGCACCCGACCGCCCGTTCCTCGACACCGTCGACCACGCGACCGCGACGTCGCAGGCTGCGCAGCCCTGGGCCGACCTTGGCCTCAAGCCCGACGAGTACCAGCGGATCCGCGACATCCTGGGCCGCCGGCCTACCGCCGCCGAGCTCGCGATGTACTCCGTGATGTGGTCCGAGCACTGCTCGTACAAGTCCTCCAAGGTGCACCTGAGCCAGTTCGGCGAGAAGACGACCCGGGCGATGCGTGAGCACTTGCTGGTCGGCATCGGTGAGAACGCGGGCGTCGTCGACATCGGCGACGGCTGGGCCGTGACCTTCAAGGTCGAGAGCCACAACCACCCGAGCTTCGTCGAGCCCTACCAGGGTGCGGCCACCGGCGTCGGCGGCATCGTGCGCGACATCATGGCCATGGGTGCGCGTCCGATCGCCGTGATGGACCAGCTGCGTTTCGGCGCGATCGACCACCCCGACACCCCGCGCGTTGTGCACGGTGTGGTCTCCGGCGTCGGCGGGTACGGCAACAGCCTGGGTCTGCCCAACATCGGCGGCGAGCTGGTGTTCGACCCCTCCTACCAGGGCAACCCGCTGGTCAACGCACTGTGCGTCGGTTCGATGCGGCACGAGGACATCCACCTCGCCAACGCCTCGGGCGTAGGGAACAAGATTGTCCTGTTCGGTGCGCGGACAGGTGGAGACGGCATCGGCGGCGTCTCGGTGCTCGCGTCGGAGGTTTTCGACACCGGCAGCCAGTCGTCCACGAAGCGCCCGAGCGTCCAGGTCGGCGACCCCTTCCAGGAGAAGGTGCTCATCGAGTGCTGCCTCGAGCTCTTCGCCGCCAGGGTCGTCGAGGGCATCCAGGACCTCGGCGGCGCCGGGCTCTCGTGCGCGACCTCGGAGCTCGCCAGCGCCGGTGACGGCGGCATGCACGTCGACCTCGATCTCGTCCCGTTGCGAGACCCGTCGCTGCGCGCCGAGGAGATCCTGATGTCGGAGTCGCAGGAACGCATGATGGCCGTGGTGCGGCCGGACCTGCTCGAGGCGTTCCTCACGATCACCGACAAGTGGGACGTCGAGACTGCGGTGCTCGGTGAGGTCACCGAGACCGGCCGTCTCGTCATCGACTTCAAGGGCGAGACGGTCGTCGACGTGCCGCCGCGCACCGTCGCCCACGACGGCCCGGTCTACCAGCGTCCCTACGCCCGACCGGCGTGGCAGGAC
>Ga0209745_1002331_pt1 | contig 10898 bp, 11 predicted proteins | sample BarGraNGADG00312_FD_184495 | JGI IMG/M metagenome (GOLD analysis project Ga0209745, IMG submission 184495) | Arctic peat soil microbial communities from Barrow, Alaska - Barrow Graham LP Ref core NGADG0004-312 (SPAdes) (version 2) | ecosystem: Environmental > Terrestrial > Soil > Wetlands > Peat... | reverse complement strand
AACCCGGCGTACAGGCCAGCTCATCCGCCTGTACCCACCTCGATCCCGAGGGCGCAGGCGACGACGATCCACTCGTCCGGGTCGGCCGTGCTGCCCTCGTTGCGTTGCGCGTCCTCGATCGCTTCCCGCGTGAACGCTGGGGACTTGCGGAAGCCCGCGGCGAGGATCGCGTCGGCCCGGTCCAGGTACGTGTCCCGCAGGTACCGCTCGGTGCTCGTTCCCCAGGGCGTTCCCCGCGGTGTGCCGCCACCTCGACCGCTGCCCCAGAACTCCTGCTCCGAGAGGTACAACACCCGAGCCAGCTCGTCCCGCTGGTCGTCCAGCGTGGGCGTGCACCCGCCGCGAGATCTCGGGACCCGCTGGTGCTCCGACCGGGTGGCGTGGGCCGATCGGCCCGTGAGCGTGCCCAGTACTCCCCTCAGTCCGCTGACGGTGCTCACGACGGGGCCCCTTTCCGCTGGGAGACGCTGCCGGCTGATCGTGTCGCGTCCTCGATCGCCTGAAGGCACATGGTGCCTGCGCAGGGGGCGTTGCAGAAGGGCTCGCGGCGTTGTTGCCCCAAATGGACCAGTACCGGGGCAAGTCATACGAACCGGGTCGCCGAGTCGGGTGTCTCCGTCTGCGACGTCCGCGACGTCCGCGACGCAGGACCATCGGTTCGGCCAGGCGCAGAGATCATGACCCTCTCGCGGCTGCCGGGCGCGGGGTGGCGTCGACGGAGGCCGTCGTGCGGGTCAGCGTGCTCAGGTCTTCGCCGTCAGGATCGGGGTCGCGCTCCCGCTGTTGGGCGCACGGTCGAGCGAAGGTCTGCTCATGGGCGATGGCACGCCCTGCCCCACCGCGGAGTCTGGACTCGTCGAACGTGGTCATCTCGGTCCTCCGGGACTTCCTGGCGCAGTCCGGTTCCTACTCGGTCGGTCCCACCCAGAGGTAGACGGTGCGGCCCGCCTCGGTCGCGGCGGTGACCAGGGCGACGATCGAGCGTACGAGCGGAAGCGCGGTGACGGGGGTGAGCGGCAGGTCCTCGTCGGCCGACCACTCGGTCGCCACGTCCGCGGGCAGCTCCGCGTCCTCGGCGCGGCCGAGCTCGACCAGGACCTCCTGCAGGAACGACGGCAGCTCGAACAGCGACTCGCGATCCAGGTCGACCTCTTGGAGCTCGAGTTCGCCCGTGCCGAACTGCACGGCCCGGGCGACGACTTCGCCGAGAACCTCGAGTTCGAGCGCGTCAACGCCGGCCAGCTCGAGGCAGGCACCGCCCAGGGCGGGATCGCGCCCGGCGTCGCGGGCATCGGCGCGGGCGAGGGCGCCCGTATGGTCGGAGACGAAGAGCTCGGATCGGACGGTCATGTCGGGGCTCCCGTGTTCAGATCGCGTCGCGCGGCCCGGCGACGCGCCCGGCAGCCTATCGGGCGACGGGATGGTCGCCACGCCCGCCTCGAGGTCGATGCCGAACGGGGGTGCCGCGGACCCGGCTTCGCGGACTTCGTTCCGTTGGCGTTCCTGCTCCGCCACGAAGTGCTGATGGTTCGGCTGGAACAGCTCGATCAGGTCGCCGAGCAATCCTGAGCCGCCCTGGCGAACAGGACGACCGCCTGGGGCCGATCGAGACCGGCCGCGCGGCTGACCCTCGGGTCCACCCCAGCGCGCCATCACCCGGTCGACCGCGACCAGAGCCAAGGCGACGCAGGCTGCGACCAGCAGCCATTCCATGGCCCCAGTATTGTCCGCGCACCGGCGGCGGGTGGGCTCAGCCGCCGCCGTGCAGCCGCGCGACGTGCCGGGCATGCTCCGCGGCCAGCCAGGCGGTGCCCAGGCGCGGATCGGTGCTCGGGCGCCCCGCCTCGAGGTCGTCGAGGTAGCAGCGGTCCGCGGCCAGACGCCGACCCAGCTCCGCGGCGTCGCCCACGTGGCCGTGCCCGGGCACCAGCACCCGGACGCTGTGCTCGCGGGCGGCGGCCTCGAGCGTGGCGAGGCCGGTCCGGTAGTCCGCGACCGGGTCCGACGCCTTGAGGTCGAGCAGGGGGATCTCCAGGTCGGAGAGCATGTCGCCGGCGAGCAGCGCGCCGGCATGTGGCAGCACGAGGCCCGCATGGCCCGGGCAGTGCGCCTCGTGCCGGACGACGACGGCGCGCCGGCCGTCCCATGGGACCTCACCCACGGCGTCGGGCAGGGCCGTCACGTATCCGGTCAGCCCGGGGTCGTGCCCGGGCGCCGCCGCCTCGGCCTTGGCGACGGAGTCGTCGCGGGTGGCGAGCGCGCCGGCCGCCCCCCGGCGCGTCGCCCACCGCGGCCCGTCACCGAGGTCGCGCGCCCACAGCAGGTGGTCCCAGTGCGGGTGGGTCGAGAAACCGGCAGCGACGGACCAACCGTGGGCGTGGATCCCGGCGGCGAGCCCCGCGACCTCCGCGACGGTGATCCCGGGGTCGACCACGAGGCAGGATCCGTCGTCGGCGACGATCACGGTGGTCAGCGAGGTCCAGATGTCGGCCGCCGCGGTCCATACGCCTGGCGCCACCTCGATCAGCGGGCGGACCCGCGCGCTGATCGAGCCCGTCATCTCCGGGCCTTCGTCATCGAGGCGGCGTCGCGGGCAGGGTCAGTGCTTCTCGGCGTCGCGCGCCGCGAGGGCCGCCGCGCCGACGATCCCGGCCGCGTTGCGCAGCTGGGCAGGGACGATGGGGGCGCGCAGGTGCAGCAGCGGGAGGAATTTGGTGTGGTTCTTGCTGACCCCGCCGCCGACCACGATGAGGTCGGGCCACAGGAGATCCTCGAGCACGCCGTAGTAGCGCTGCAGCCGCTTGGCCCAGTCCTCCCAGCTCAGTTTGTCGCGATCCCGCGCACCTTCTGAGGCCAGCGACTCGGCGTCGTGCCCGTCGATCTCGAGGTGGCCCAGCTCGAGGTTCGGTACGAGCACCCCGTCCACCACCATCGCGGTGCCGATGCCCGTGCCGAGCGTGGTGATGAGAATTGCGCCGAGCGAGCCCCGCGCCGCGCCGTAGACGGCTTCTGCATACCCGGCGGCATCCGCGTCGTTGAAAGCGAACACCCGACGCCCGAGAGCCTTGCCGAGGATCGCCTCGATGTTCGTCCCGATCCACGAGGAGTCCACGTTCGCGGCGCTGCGGGCGACCCCGTGCTGGACCACCGCTGGGAACGTGATCCCGATGGGCACGTCAGCCGCGAGATCGAACGAGGCGACCAGCTCGGCGACGACCTCGGCCACGGCCGTCGGGGTCGAGACCTCGGGGGTCGGGATCCGCACGCGGTCGGCGGAGAACTCGCCGCGCGCCAGGTCGACCGGAGCGCCTTTGATGCCGCTCCCACCGATGTCGATGCCGAAGGCAACGGAAGGTGCGGACTTCTTCGTCCCAGGGGTCTGGCTCATGGCAGGGTCAGGATCTCCGCTCCGGTTTCGGTGACCAGCAGGGTGTGCTCGAACTGCGCGCTGAGGGCGCCGTCGGCGGTCAGGACCGTCCAACCGTCGTCCCACATGGTCCACTCGGGCGTGCCGAGCGTGAGCATAGGCTCGATCGTGAACACCATCCCGGGTTCGATCAGCGTTGCGTGCTGCGGCGCCGCGTCGTAGTGGGGGATGACCAGACCCGAGTGGAAGGCCTCGCCGACGCCGTGGCCCGTGTAGTCCCGGACGACGCCGTAGCCGAAGCGTTGGGCGTACTTCTCGATCACGCGCCCGATGACGTTCACCTCGCGGCCCGGGACGACGGCCCTGATCGCGCGGGCGAGCGACTCGCGCGTCCGGTCGATGAGCAGCGCAGCAGCCTCGCCGATCTCCCCGACCGGGAAGGTCGCGTTGGTGTCGCCGTGCACGCCCCCGAGGTACGCGGTGATGTCGATGTTCACGATGTCGCCGTCCGTCAGGACGGTGGAGTCCGGGATCCCGTGACAGATCACCTCGTTGACCGAGGTGCACAGCGACTTGGGGAACTTGCGGTAGCCGAGAGTGGACGGGTACGCGCCGTGGTCGACGAGGTACTCGTGGCCGATGCGGTCGAGCTCATCGGTCGTCACACCGGGCGTGATGGCCCGTCCGACCTCCGCCAGCGCGCGGGCGGCGAGGCGCGCCGAGATGCGGATGCGCTCGATCGTCTCGGGGGCCACGACGTCGCCGCCCTCGTACGGCGTGGGCGCCGGGTGGTCGACGTATTCCGGGCGGGCGATCGAGCCGGGGACCGCGCGGCGGGGGCTGACCACCCCGGGGCTCATGCGTCGGCTCGTCGTGCGTGCGGTCGCCATGGCTGGCATTCTACGGACCATGAGAGCCCGGTAGCGGGCCGGGAATGGGGTACGTCGTGGCAGGCGTGAGCGAGACCGGCCAGTTCTGGTTCAACGTCCTCACCAAGCAGGTGGAGGAGGGCCACCAGAGCTCGTGGCGGGACCTCATGGGGCCCTACCCGACGCGGGCGGCAGCGGAGCGCGCGCTGGAGCAGGCGGCCGCGCGGAACAGGGTGTGGGACGCCGACGACTCCGGCGAGAAGGGCTGAGCCGAGCCGGGTCGGCGTGCCGCCGGGTGCACGACCTCGACCCGGTGGTGATCGGTGGGTCATTCGAGGAACGAGTGCGCAGAATCGGGGAAGGTGCCCGAGCGGACCTCGGCGGCGTAGGCGTTCGCCGCCGCACGCAGCGCGGCACCGACCTGACCGAACTGCTTCGCAAACCGGGGCGACCAGTCGCCCATGCCGGCCATGTCGAGCCAGACGAGCACCTGGCCGTCGCAGTCCGGTCCGGCGCCGATGCCGATGGTCGGGATGCGCAGGATCTCGGTCACGCGTGCGGCCAGGGGCGCCGGGACCATCTCGAGCACGACGGCGACGGCCCCCGCGTCCTGCAGCGCGACCGCGTCGGCGCACAGCCGCTCGGCCTCGTTCTCGCTGCGGCCCTGCACGCGCTTGCCGCCCAGGAGGTTCTCCGACTGCGGCGTGAACCCGAGGTGCCCGAAGACCGGGATGCCCGCGTCGGTGAGCATCCGGACCTGGGCCGCCACGCGCCGCCCGCCCTCGAACTTCACCGCGTGCGCGTCGCCTTCCTTGAGCATGCGGACCGCCGTGCCGAACGCCTGCTGGGGCGAGGACTCGTACGACCCGAACGGCAGGTCGGCGACGACGAGCGCGCGCCGGCACGCGGCCGCGACGGCGTGCACCGCCGGGATCAGCTCGTCCACGGTGACGGGCAGCGTGGTGGAGCGTCCGTGCATGGCGTTGCCGATCGAGTCGCCGATCAGGAGGATGTCGATCCCGGCCTCGTCGAAGATCCGGGCCGTCGGGTAGTCGTAGGCGGTCAGCATGGTCAGCCGGTCCCCGCGCTCCTTTGCCTCGCGCAGGTGGTGCACCCGCACGCGCTTGGGTTTGGGCTTGGGCGGTGCTGGGGGTGCGGCGGCTGCGGCGGGCGTGGGAGCAGACACCGGCGAACCGGCGGGAGACTCGGTCATCGAAGCGGCTCCTCGGGTGTGCTCACGGCTCGCGCCATAGCGTCGTGATGGGCAGCCTACGGTCCCGCCCGAAGGCGAGCCCGGTGACCTTGGGACCGAGCGGGTACTGACGGCGCTTCCACTCGGCGCGATCCACGAGGGACAGCACCTTGTCCACCACGTGAGGGTCGAAGCCGCGGCCGAGGAGCTCGGCCCGGCCCTCGGCGTGCTCGACATACGCGTCGAGAACCTCGTCCAGCAGCTCGTACGCCGGGAGCGAGTCCTGGTCGAGCTGGTCGGGCCGCAGCTCGGCCGACGGCGGTTTGGTGATCGAGCTCTCCGGGATCGGCGCGAGCTCCCCCGCGTCGAGCGCGGCTTTGTTGCGCCATCGCGCCAGCGCCCACACCCGTGACTTGTCGATGTCCTTGAGCGGCGCGTAGCCGCCGACGGCGTCCCCGTAGATCGTCGAGTAGCCGACCGCGAGCTCCGACTTGTTCCCGGTCGCGAGCACGAGGTGGCCCTCGGCATTGGACAGGCCCATCAGGATCACGCCGCGCACGCGCGCCTGGAGGTTCTCCGCGGCGACGCCCACGAGCCCGAGCTCGGCTTCGAACACGTCGACCATCGCTCTGATCGGCTGGATGCGGTAGTCGGCGCCGATGCGTCCGGCGAGGTCGGCGGCGTCGTCCTTGGAGTGCTCGGACGAGTAGCGAGACGGCATCGAGACGCCGACGACATGCCTGCCGCCGATGGCGTCCGCGGCGATGGCCGCGACCAGGGCCGAGTCGATCCCGCCGGACAGACCGAGAATGACCGAGCTGAAGCCGTTCTTGCGGACGTACCCAGCGAGACCCGCGACGGCCGCGCGGTAGATCTCCTCGTCGGGGTCGAGGCGAGGGGCGATCTCGCCCGACGAGCGGGCGTCGGTGGAGTCGTCGGCCGGGTCGCCAGCGTCGTCGGTCAGGTCCCAGACGAGCAGGTGCTCGACGAACTGCGGCGCCCGGGCCAGCAGGGTCCCGTCGGCGCCGACCACGAACGAGCCGCCGTCGAAGACGAGGTCGTCCTGGCCGCCGACCATGTTCACGTAGGCGACGGGCGCTCCGACCTCGCGCGCGCGACGGGCGGCGAGCTCGGAGCGCAGGTGGCCCTTGCCCTCTTCGAACGGCGAGCCGTTGATGACGACGAGCAGTGCTATGTCGGCGTCGTCCATCGCGGCGACGGGTCCGCCGTCCTGCCAGATGTCCTCGCAGATCACGAGACCGACTCGTCGTCCGCGCACGTCGATCACGCAGGCCCGGGTCCCGGCCGCGAAGATGCGGAACTCGTCGAAGACGCCGTAGTTCGGCAGGTGGTGCTTGTCATAGCGGGCCTGGACTCGACCGTGCTGGAGCACGACGGCTTGGTTCGTCGGGCGGGCCGGGGCGTCGTCGTGCTCCCGTGTGGTCTTCTCGCCGACGCTCCCGACGACGACGACGAGCGCGCCGAGGCCCTCCGCGTCCAGCCGGGCGGCGACCGCCTGCAGGGCGGACTCGGCACCGCGGCGGAACGATGCGCGCAGCGCGAGGTCTTCGATCGGGTAGCCGGTGACGGTCATCTCGGGGAAGGCGACGAGGTCCGCCCCGGCCTCCGCCGCGCGCCGGGTCCAGTCGAGCACGGCCCGGGTGTTGGTCTCCAGATCGCCGACGCAGGTGTCGATCTGGGCCAGCGCGATGCGCACGTATCCCATGGTCCGAGCCTATGTCCCGCGCTCCGGACCGAGTGCCCGGCGCCCAGGGTGGTCTCCATCGCTGGGTGCAGGGTGGGTGCAGCGATGGGTGCAGCCAACGCGCACTGCCGGTGCCGGTTGGGTACGTGTCCGGTGCACCCACCGGTGCACCCACGCCTGCACCTCACCCTGGACCGCGTGTCAGGCGAGGCCGGGTCCCCGGGCTTTCATCGAGACCGCCGGACGGCGCTGGCCGACGCGCGCCGCATGTGCGCGCTCGATCCGGTCGAGAACACCCTGCCCGTTCGTCTGGACGTCGTGGGGCGTGACGGCGAGGCGGCTGATCCCGTACTCGGCGAAGATGCTGTCGACGCGCACCGTGCGGTCCCAGTCGGCAGGCGAGGAGTGGTGCTGCGCCGAGTGCACCTGGACGGCCAGCCCGACGTCGTCGAACCATGCATCCGGTGAGGGAAGAGCCACGCCGTCCGGTGCGCGGAGCTCGGGATTGGGCCAGGCTGGTGGTAGCACCCGACTGGTGGCGAGCAGATCGAGCAGATCCACCTCGGCGACCGACCACGCACCGGTGCGCGCGGTCGCCATCGCCCGCCGCAGGATGCTCGACCCGCGCTGTGCCCCGGCGCCGAGCTCGTGGTCAAGGTCCTGCGGGCGGACCAGTCCCCGCTGAAGCGCCTCGATCACGATTGCGGTGGCGATCCGATCCGACCGAGCGGTCCGGGCGGCGTCCGCCACGGCGCGCGGCAGCGGAGCGAACCGGACGATCCCGCTGCACACCGCGCCCGAAGGGATGCGCCGGCTGCGCGTCGCGATGACGAACCCTGACCGTCGAGCGGCCTGGTTCACGGGAACCTGCATGTGAACGCGACCGTCGTCGACGACCGAGGCGATGCCGTGCCACCTCGCGGCGGTGCCGCCGCTCACGCGGGCGCTCCCGCCGCACATCAGCTGGGCCGCGACGAGGCGCTGCTCCGGGCTGAGCGCCGCGCTGGACAGAGCGACCACTCCGGGCAGCACATGTCGCCATGATCTCTGGGATCGGTGCCGCACAGCGGCAGCGCTGATACCGCCAGCGGCGAGCTGCGCGCGCGTGACGAGTCCGTTCTGCAGGCTTGCGATCACGAGCAGCTCGGGCGGGAGGTCGTCGGAACCCATGCGTACACGTTGACCTCGGGCGGGGTCTGTTGCGCTCCAGGGGCGGCACGCCGTGCACGGGCCGCCCGTCGCCGATTCTGTGGGCGGGTCGTCTACGTGGTGGCGTGCAGGTGGACGTGCAGGTGGACGTGCAGGTGCAGGTGGACGTGCAGTGGCTCGGTGCAGGGGTGGGTGCAGCTGAGGTGCCCCAAACCCTCCTCGCCGCTGCGCGCCGGCTGCACCCAGCTCTGAACCCAGCTCTGAACCCACCATCGCTGGTCCCTGCGGGTCGGGTCCGCCCCGGTTCCGGGCCACCGACCCGTGCGCCGGGCCCCGGTGGGCTCCCTGACGGTGAGGCTGCGGCGCCGTTTGTCACCTGCCAGAAACATCCATCAGGCAGGATGGACACCATGGACAGGCAGCAGGAATTCGTGCTTCGCACCGTCGAGGAGCGGGACATCCGCTTCATCCGCCTCTGGTTCACCGATGTGCTCGGGATCCTCAAGTCCGTTGCGATCGCGCCCGCCGAGCTCGAGTCGGCGTTCTCCGAGGGTATCGGCTTCGACGGCAGCTCGATCGAGGGCCTCACCCGCGTCTACGAGGCCGACATGATCGCCATGCCGGACCCCGCGACCTTCCAGATCCTGCCTTGGCGCGGCGAACGGCAGGGTACCGCCCGGATGTTCTGCGACATCCTCACCCCCGACGGCGAGCCGTCCCTCGCCGACTCGCGCAACGTGCTCAAGCGCGCGATGGCGAAGGCGAGCGACCTGGGGTTCACTTTCTACACGCACCCCGAGGTGGAGTTCTACCTGTTCGAGGACCCGAGCGATCCGGCCGCCGAGCTCGTCCCGGTGGACCAGGGCGGGTATTTCGACCATGTGCCACGCGGCACCACGCACGACTTCCGGCGGGCAGCCATCCAGATGCTCGAGTCGATGGGGATCTCCGTGGAGTTCTCCCATCACGAGGCGGGTCCTGGCCAGAACGAGATCGATCTGCGTTATGCGGACGCCCTGACCACGGCGGACAACATCATGACGTTCCGCACCGTCGTCAAGGAGGTCGCGCTCGAACAGGGCGTGTTCGCGTCGTTCATGCCGAAGCCGATGGCGGAGCACCCAGGCTCCGGTATGCACACTCACCTGTCGCTGTTCGAGGGGGACCGCAACGCCTTCAACGAGGCCGGCGGTCAGTACGAGCTGTCCAAGGTGGCCCGCAGCTTCATTGCGGGCCTGCTGCGCCATGCACCGGAGATCACGGCGGTCACCAACCAGTTCGTCAACTCCTACAAGCGACTGTGGGGCGGCGCCGAGGCACCCAGCTACGTGTGCTGGGGCCACAACAACCGCTCCGCGCTGGTCCGGGTGCCGATGTACAAGCCCGGCAAGGGGAACTCGAGCCGGGTCGAGTACCGGGCACTGGACTCGGCCGCGAACCCGTACCTCGCCTTCGCGGTGCTGCTCGCGGCCGGGCTGAAGGGAATCGAGGAGGGTTACGAGCTCCCCGAGGGTGCGGAGGACGACGTCTGGGAGCTCACCGACGCGGAGCGTCGCGCGCTCGGGATCGAGCCCCTCCCGCAGTCCCTGGACCAGGCCGTCGACGTCATGGAGCGTTCGGAGCTCGTGGCCTCGACCCTCGGTGAGCACGTCTTCGACTTTGTGCTGCGCAACAAGCGTCGCGAATGGGACGAGTACCGCGGGCAGGTCACGCCGTACGAGCTGCGACGGTTCCTGCCGATCCTGTGAACCCCGGAGCCGCCGGTGGAACCGGCGGCGGGTCGTTCGTCGGGCTCGATAGCGTGGTGGTGTGAGTACCCGCGGCGGCACCCTGACCGGTCGGCTGACCCGGCTCGGCTTCGTCGACGCGGCCCGCGCTCAGAGCATGCTGGCCGACGACGCGCTCGTCGCAGTCGCCGGCGACGTCACGGAGAAGGACGCCACGAGCCTGCTCGGCGCGCTCGGTGAGGTGGCCGACCCCGACCAGGCCCTGCTCGCGCTCGCCCGTATCGCCGGTGCGGTCCAGGCCCTGCCCGAGAAGAGCGCGCTGCTGACCCAGCTCTTGGGCCGCGGGCCCGGCCGGGACCGCTTGCTCGCCGTCGTCGGCGCCTCCGTCGCCCTCGGTGACACCCTCGCCGCGCACCCCGATCAGCTCGAGGTGCTGGCGGACCTGACGCCGGGCACCGGCGTCCCGGTCGGCGACGTGCGCACGGAGCTGCTCGCCGCCGTCGGGTCCGACGCCGACGCCGACGTCCCGGTCGCCGCCGTCGGCGGTCCCGCGGGGTGGGACGCGATGCGACGGGCGTACCGGCGACGCCTGCTGCGCATCGCGGCGACGGATCTGACCTCGCCCGAGCCCCTGACCCGGATGCCTGGGGTCGCGGCCGCGCTCGCGGACCTCGCGGCCGCCGCGCTCGAGGCTGCCCTCGCACTCGCGCGGGCCGAGCTTGACGATCACGGAGCGGGTGTTCGGCTCGCGGTTCTGGGCCTGGGCAAGTGCGGCGGGCGCGAGCTGAACTACGTCAGCGACGTCGACGTCATCTACGTCGCCGAACCGGCCGACGGTGTCGATGAGGAGCACGCGCTCATGGTGGGGGCGCGGCTCGCCACGGGGCTC
>Ga0209745_1002328_pt1 | contig 10902 bp, 12 predicted proteins | sample BarGraNGADG00312_FD_184495 | JGI IMG/M metagenome (GOLD analysis project Ga0209745, IMG submission 184495) | Arctic peat soil microbial communities from Barrow, Alaska - Barrow Graham LP Ref core NGADG0004-312 (SPAdes) (version 2) | ecosystem: Environmental > Terrestrial > Soil > Wetlands > Peat... | reverse complement strand
TGTGGTCCCCCGTTCGGGACGAAGAGGCCGCAGGTTCAAATCCTGTCACCCCGACCGTGTTTCCGCAGGTCAGAGGCCCGCACCAGAGATGGTGAGGACCTCTCTGCTGCCAGTACAGCAGCAAAATACGGCAAGTACAGCAACGACAACGAGATTTGACCTGCGCACGAAGGGGCTCCCCTCAGGCTGCTCTGCGCTTCGCGCGGCGCTATCGGCACGAGCACCGGCGGGGACTTCTTCATGGCCACTGGCGGGGACCTTCTCATGGCCACAAACACAGGTCCGCCTCGCATCCTGAACCGTCATTGGCGGACATCGACCTAAGTAGGGTCCAACTTGTGGATGGGCCAGATCGGAAGGCAGCAGCGCGTGGCGCGCTGCTGGGAGTCGCGCTCGGTGACGCGTTAGGAGGAAGCCTACGAGGACCTCGATTCCCCGGATGTCCTGGAACTGCTGGCCAAGGCACCTGAGCCCAGCCGGGCGGCCGCCCTGACGCGGGCGCAGATCACCGCCGCCCTCAAGGGCGCCCATCGGCGCGACCGGGAAGCAAAGACCACCGCGATCATGGCCGCGCTACGAACCGAGCACCTTAGCCAGCCGCCGCTGATCGCGGCCGCCTACGGCGCGACTGTCCGTGCCCTGGCCGCCATGATCACGACCTCCAACGAGCAGATCACCGCCCTGGAAGGCCGGTCGAGGCCTGTTTTGGCCGGCACCCGGACGCTGAGATATACCTCAGCCAGCCCGGACTGGGGCCCATCCTGGGCGCCCGGGTGCTCGCAGAGTTCGGCGACGACCCCACCCGCTACGACGGGGCCCGTGCCCGTAAGAACTACGCCGGCACCAGCCCCATCACCCGAGCCTCGAGCAAGAAGAAGGTCGTCCTGGCCCGATACGTGCGTAACAAGCGCCTGGCCGATGCCCTGCACCGGCAGGCATTCTGCTCCCTCATGAGATCACCGGGAGCCCGCGCATACTACGACGCCCTCAGGGACCGCGACATCGGCTACAACGCAGCCCTGCGCCAGCTCGGCAACCGCCTCGTCGGCATCCTTCATGGCTGCCTCAAAACGCACACCCTCTACGACGAGGCGGTTGCCTGGAACGAGACCGCCCAACTAGTCGCAGCTTGACACCTAAGCACATGGGATGTCTGGGACCAGGGCACCGAGCACGTGCCTTGCGGTCTGTCAGCCGCCGCGCCGGACAACGGGCCAATCACCTCCTCGGTGCTACCCAGGCACTGCTGCACCACGATCCGCGGCCTACCGCCGACCCGCGCGGAGGTCCATGTAATTGGTCAGAAAGCTCCGGCTAGCTTGGCTAGGTGCGGGCTGGAAAAACCTCGCGCACCCACCCCAGCGCGGCAGCAGCTGCGGGGAACCCTCGAGTGCTGATGGCCAGCAGGGCAACCTGCTCTATCTCCTGTTCGGACACCCCGAGCTCAAGGGCCTTGCGTGCGTTGGACCGCACAGCCCCCTCGGCAAGAGCGCCTACGGCGATACCGAGCTTGGCCAGTCGCTGGGATCGGTCGTCCAGAGGGCCCGCGTTGGTCACACTCCTCGCCAACTCGTCCTGGGCCGTTGCGACCTCGGGGTAGTCGTTGCGGAACGCCCGGTAGATCTCGGGCAGATGGTCATTCATCGCGATTGCCTCCAGGGACGTTGGCTGGTCAGTGACGGCTCCTGGGCGATGGCCAACTCCCGTGGGCGCCACTGCAGCAACACCCTACGACTTTCCGGCGGACAGACTCGATGTCCTGGCCCGCCTCTTGGGGTAGGCGACGCCGTCGGCCTCGTCGCCGAGGTCTGCGAGGCTCGCGCGGACGACAGCGTGAATGTCGCCGGCGGGCGCCGACCCCGCCGAGCGGACGACGACAGCATCCCCGGCGCGGTGACGCAAGAACGCGGCGGCGAGGTGGGAGCGACCGGCGTTGGCGACGCACACGAAGAGCACCTGCGGTGGGTGTGCGGCTCCGGCGAGCCGGTGGGCAGCAGCATGTCGTCCAGGCGTTGCCTGGCGAACCGCTCGGCGGTCTTGACCAGGCGTGGGCGGACCACGGCGCCCCGGGCGGTGCCACATAGAACTCCCGGAGTGTGTGAGCCGCCAGGTCTGCGCTCACGGTCGGGTACTGAAGCGTGAGCTCGTCGGCCATCCGCTCGAGAAGCGCGTCGGCGTCCGTGAGCCCCGGCATCTCGTCCCCGCGTTCGCCGGCGGCCACCGCGGCAGGAGCGAAGGCCTCCAGCAGGGTGGTGACGGCTCGGCGCGACTGCGGGGCGTCCCGTTGTAGAGACCCAGGAGGCACGGCGCTAAGAGGCCAGCACACCGACGTCCTTGAGCACCGTGAGGTTGTCGGAGACAGTCGGTTGAGCGACGTGGGCAACTCTGGCAATGTTGCACACGCAGGCCTCACCGGTGGGGCTGGCCGCGATGAGGGACAGCGTGCGCACACGTCCGGCGGCGCGCGTGATATGCGGTCCGCGCGTAGGTATGCAGCCTGTGGATGGGCGAATCTCGATGCCGGTGACCCCAGTGAGCTCGGTCTGGGGCAAGGCACCAGCGATGCGCCCGGTCCACCGCACCAGTATTGACACGCTTAGCGGACATGGGACTGACGATGAGCCAGCGCACGGTGGTGGCCAAGGCCACTGCGACGCCGCGTCGGCCGCCGTCGCGGGTAGGCAAGGCCATGGTTCTGGACGAGTTGTCTGAGCTGACGGGTTGGCTTCAGTTAGAGGCGACCAGGGCTGCCTGCCGGCATCGGGGGCAGCGTCCGACCAGGCCGACGGGCAGCGGTGCCAGGTGCACCCTGGCCGGGAGGGCGGGCATGCTCTCGCCGCAGTCGGGGCAGGTCACCGCGGCCACCCGGGTGATCGGGATGCAGCCGCCGGTCAGCAGGTCGAGGTCGACGCCCGGGATGACATCCAGCACACCCTCAGGACACGCCGGTACACATACTTCGCACCCGGTGCAGGCGGCGGGGTCCAGGACCAGCTCCGTGAACCCCAACCCGGCTGTCAGACTCAGTGCCCGGGTGGGGCAGGTCCGCGAACAGACACCGCATGCCGTGCACCCGTCGGCTGCTCGCAATACTCCCAGGGGTGCACCCTGCCCCGCTATCACCGGTGGCGCCAGATGCTGATCATGCCCCGCGCTGACCATGGCCGTCTGGAGTTCCTTAGCAGCCCACGCGGCGACTTGGGCCGACGTGTCGATGGTGCCCGGTTTGGGTATTCGGTTCGCACCGGTTCCGTCGACCAAGGAGGTTTGCCCTCCGGCGGCGAGGATTGCCCGCCGTAAGCGCGACCCACCTGCGGGGAGGACTCCGACTCTTCGGTCGGCGTGCGCGTCTCCCAGAGCCGCCAGCAGTTGCTGAGTGAAAGTTAGCTCTCTGATCAGGGAGCCCCGGTCCAGGCAGCGCTCGCAGGGCAGGAGCTGCACGGTGCGCGCGCCGGCTGCCAGTGCGGCGAGGTGCCAGGCGCTGCCCACCCCGCCGAAGCAGGCCAGCTCCAGGACCAGCCATCCGGGGAGGCCGCCTCGGTCGCCGAGACGGTGCAGCGGTTCGGCCGCGCACTGACAGGAAATGACCAGGGCGGGTGCGGGCGCCCCGTCATCTGCCTGAAGAAGAGCGCGGAGCTGTTGGGCAAGGGTCCCGGGGTCGTGCCCTTCCAGGCTCAGTGCACCCGAGGGGCAGACGTCCAGGCACCCCGAGCAGGCCTGGCAGCGACTGGCGTCCACCATGGGCGGAGCACCGGGGGCGTCATCCCGGATCTGCAGGGCATCCTCTGGGCAGGCCTGCACGCAGCGCTCGCAGCGGCTCGTCCCCAGGCAGGCCAGAGCATCGACCTCGACGACCGGGACCCACGTGGTTGCCCGGCCGCTCAGCAAGCCCCGTCGGCTCAGCGACCCCCCGACCGCGCTGCGGACAGCCTTCGCGATATTCGGTCCTTCGAGTGCGGCCACGGCGGCGCGCACCATCCGTGCGGCGTAGGCCGAGCGCTCAGCTGGGCTGCGCCGCGCCCGCAAGATGTCGAGCGCCACGTGCTGGATCCCGAGCGGGGCCAACCCCCCGGCCTCTCCCCACATGCGCAGCTCCGAGATTGGGGGGCGCTCGAACTCTGCCGTGACGACAACGGCCTTTCGGGCGTGGGACGCCTTGACTGCCCGGGTGAGTAGTTCGGGATGGCGTGCGAGTCCGGGCAACACCGTCGTTCGCCCGGTCCCCAGACCGCGCAGAGCGGTGACCAAGGCGTCGAGGTCGATCCCGACCCCACGCACGTCGGGATCGACCAGGATGGCGGTCTGGGAACGCACGCCCGTCACGTCGGAACGTCCTAGAGTGCCGGTCCGATGAGGACCGGAACGGCGGCCAATAGCACCAGGTATCGCAGTGCCAGCCCTCCGGCGAGCACCCCTGCATCACCGGCAAGAGCCAGCCCGGCATTGTGCCCTCGTTGTCGTGTCTCGACGATGAACGCCAGCACGGGTCCGACCAAGCCGGCTACCACCACGGCTCCCCAGAAGAGCGGTGCGAGGCTTCCGGAGACCAGCATGTCGACGGAGGTGCCGCCTGCCGGCGATCCCGAGCCGAGGCCGAGCCACGCGAGGAGCACGCCGAGCTCCAGCACGACCAGGCCGATGTGGATGCGGCTCCACCGATGAAGGTCGAGCTCGACGCTCTGCCGCCGTGCCATGAGGTAGCCGCCCAGGACTGCGGCGGACAGCCCGGTCGAAAGGGCCGACACGAGGAACAGCATTGGCAGTAGCCAGCTGTTCAGCAGTGGGAAGCTCGGCGGCACCGACAGCAGCACGCCGGTGTAGATGGCTGTGGAAAGCGCGAGCACTCCCGCTGCCACCTTCAGTGCGCTCCGGCCTCGGACACAGACTCGTCGTACCGGTGCGACGAACCGCTCCCAGCGGGGTGCCAACGCGCCGGTCACGGCGAGGGAGTGCAGCAGCGCGATGGGGATGAAAAGCGTGAGAATCCACGTGCCCCAGGTCATCGGAGACTGCCAGTTAGCGTAGAGGTACACGAGGCGCCACGGCTCGCGTCGGCCCATCCCGAGGTCGAGCACGAGCAGCGCGGTCCCGAAGGCCACGGCCGGCCCGGCGAGGGTCGCACCCGCTCGCTCGATCGCGGCGAAGCGTGAGCCGGAGCGGGAGGCGAGCAGACTTGTCAAGGTTGCGCCCGCACCGAGTCCCCCAAGGAAGAGGTACCAGGCGATTTGCCAACCCCAGACCATGCTGGTCACTTCCCAACGACGTAGTAGACGGACGGCTTTGTGCCGAGTTCAGGGTGTAGCGGTTTGGCCTCACCGGAGCGAATCCGGGCGGCGTTCTTGTCTTTCGGGTCGGCCAGGTCGGCCAGGGCCAGCGCCCGGCCCACGCAGGTCTGCACGCAGGCCGGCTCCAGACCCGCGTCCACCCGGTCGACGCACAGGTCGCACTTGTCGGGTATGCCTTTCTTCTCGTCGAAGTACCGGGCGCCGTAGGGACACGCGACGATGCAGTACTTGCAGCCCACGCACCTGCTGGCATCAATGACGACGATCCCGTCCGCCCGTCGGTAGGTTGCCTTCGTGGGGCAGACCTGCACGCAGGGGGCGTCCGCGCAGTGCATGCACGACCATTTCATCGGCGCCTTGGTGCCAGTTGAGGTGGGCGGCGCAATTCTTGAGCGCCAGTGCCCGTCGGGTACCTGGTTCTCGACCCGGCAGGCGACGCTGCATGATTCGCAGCCGATGCACTTGTTGGTGTCGACCACGAGCGCGTACTGGTGACGTACTCCAGTCTTGGTCAGGGTGCTCATGACTTCACCACCTCCACGAAGGTCTCCCGCATGATGAGCGAGCCACTGATCGGATCAGTGACGACCGGCATGAGGGCGTTAAGCCCGATTCCCTTGCCCTTGACTCGGGTCAGCCCCGGCGATATCCGGCCCCAACCGTGATAGGTGAACACGGTGCCCTCAAGGACGTCCTGAGTGACCTTGGCCCGGCCGCGCTGCTCGCCAAGCGTGGTCCGCACGATGACACCGTCGCCGTCTTTGATGCCAAGTGGTGTGGCCTGCGCGGGGTGGATCCACAGCTCGTTGTCCGGGCGCAGCTCGTGCAGTACCGGAACGTTCTGGGTGGCACTGTTGGTGTGCACCGCGCTTTTGCCCTGGATCATCCGGAACGTGCCCTTGGGAGGCACGGCAGGTGCCGTGTATCGCGGGACCGGTTCGAAACCCATCTCGGCGAGCTTGGCGGAGAACAACTCGATCTTGCCGCTGGCCGTCTTGAGCTTGACCGGCATCGTCGGGTCGGTCCCGCGCAGGTAGGTGGGCTTCGCCCCGGGAGGGGCCCACTGCCCATTTTTTGCCAGCTGGGCTGCGGTCAACCCGAAGGGGGCGAGCTGTGCCGCGACGATCTCGTCGATGTCCTTGTAGGCGAAGTACTTCCCAAGACCCATAGCCTCGGCGAGCTCCTTGTAGATCCGCCAGCTCGGCCGCGCGTCGCCCTGCGGGGGCACGGCCTGCTGCCGCAGTCGGATCTTCGGCGCCAGACCGGAGGCCTCCGTCACCGGGTCGGTGCGCTCCAGGTAGGTGCACTCCGGGAGGATGACGTCGGCGTACGCGCCGGTGTCGCTCATGTAGACGTCGACGCTGACAAGCAGGTCGAGCTTCTTGAACGCCTCGATCATTCGCGGCTGGTCCGGGATCGCCGCGTACGGGTCGAACCGGTGCGCGATGTACGCCTTCAGCGCGTACGGCTTGCCGGTCAGCACCGACTCCGGTAGGGCTTGGCACAGTCCGCCCTCGCTGACGAGCGGGAACCGCCCAGGCACCCCGGCACCGTCCACCCGTTCGGCCGTGACCTTGGGAAACGCGGGCTTCTTCCAGTTCCCCAGCTCGGTGCCGTACCCCTTGAGGTCCTTCTTGAAGAAGAGGCCACCGGGCACCTCAAGGTTTCCCACCAGCGCGTTGATCGCCAGGATCGCGCGCCGCAGCTGGAAGTCGTTGAGATAGGTGGCGGAGAACCAGCCGGGGTCGGCGACCGCACGTGGTTTGGCGCCGCCGAAGTCACGGGCGACCTCCCGGATCGTGGCAGCCGGAATGCCGGTCATGGTTGCCGCCCACTCCGGGGTGTACTCAAGGACCGCTTTGGCCAGCTCGTCGAACCCGTGGGTATAGCGCTTGACGAAGTCATGGTCGTAAAGGTCGTCGGCAATCAGTACCTGGAGCATCGCCAAAGCGAAGGCAAGATCTGTTCCGGGCAGCGGTTGCAGCCATGTTGTCGCCACAGTCTGGGCGGGGCTGCGCCGCGGATCGAGGTAGACGTAGCGCGCGCCACGAACCTGTGAACCGACGATGCCCTGCGCCTGGGGAACCGAGATCGACTCCATGTGGTTGCGCCCGAAGGAGACCAGATAGTCCACCTTGGAGTAGTCGACATTCACCCCAGAGCCGAAGGTGACGTTCATGGCCACGTTGCGCCCCAGCGGGCAGGAGGACTCGTGGTTGAAGATGTTCGGGGTTCCGAATGCCTTCGCGAAGGTCAGCAGAAAAGCGTCCGTTGCGCTGGGACGACGCCCCACTCCGAGCTCTTCGGGGCGGATCTTGGCCAGTCGGTCGGCGATGTACCGGTACGCCTCTTCCCAGCTCGCCTTCCGGAACTTGCCCTCACCGCGTTTGCCCACCCGGATCAGTGGCGTGCGTATCCGGTCGGGATCCTCCAGCAGCGAGATCCCGGCATTGCCCCTGGCGCAGATCGCGCCCTGGGTCGACTTCTCCTTGGGGTTCCCCTCGATCCGCACGACCTTCCCGTCGCGCACCCGAACCAGGATCGGACAGAACGAGGTGCACATCTCACAGATGCTGGTGACCACCTTCTCCTTGACGGGAGTCTCAGCGGCTGCGGCAGCGGGCGGGGTACCCAGCTCCCGCACCCCGACCGGGAGCGCAACCACCGCGGTTCCAGCGGCCGCAACCTGCAAAAACGTCCTACGATTTGGAGCGATGGCCATGGGGTGTGTAACGCCTCCTTGGAGGGAAACCTGACGAGCGCAGGCATAACCATCGTTCTCTCTGCTTGAGAGCCAGCAGGGGACCAAGGTCCCTTGCACTGGTCACATCGGGCGATTTGTGACTGACTTCATAGGGCTAAAGGCCCCTGGGGACTAGACCTCGTCGGCAAGGCCTATATCCTTCGGGGTCCAAATATCTACCCCGCCGACGGCGGCCAGGTCTCCGCGAGGGCCTGGATCCTGGCGGCAGCCTCGCTCACATCCATCCCGCCGGCCACAGCCACACCAAGGAGGAAGGTGGTGACCGGTGCGGCCGGCCTTTCGACGCTGTGCGCGGCCACCCGGGCCACGTCCAGGATCACGTCAACGTCGACATCCGCGGGCAAGTCCAGGTCCGCGCTTACGGCGTTGATCCACGTGTTCATCATGGGTTGGCTCCTTGTTCGTCGATGGTGGCCAGATCAGCCGCCAATATAGGACATCTCGATCTTCGTCTTGCCCGTCGCGCGCAGCTCCTCAGTCTTCGCGGTGCGCAGCTCCGAATATCGGTCAGTACGCTCCCGCCAGATGTGGGCCATGGCGTTCGAGAGCTTCTCGTCCGAGCATCCACCGCGCATGAGGGCACGCAGGTCATGTCCGTCAGTCGCGAACAAGCAGGTGAAGAGCTTGCCATCCGTCGAGACTCGAGCCCGTGTGCAGGAATGGCAGAACGACTGGCTGACGCTGGAGATCACGCCGATCTCGCCGCTCCCATCCCGATAACGCCATCGTGCCGAAGTCTCCCCGTCATAGTTGGGAGCGACCTCCTCCAGAGGCAGCTCGGCGTTGATACGGCTGATGACTTCGGCCGACGGCACCACCTCTGCCATCTGCCAGCCATTGCTTGCGCCGACGTCCATGAACTCGATGAATCGCAAGATGTATGGCGAACCCTTGAAATGGCGTGCCATCGCGATAATGTCCTGGTCGTTCTGTCCACGCTTGACGACCATGTTGATCTTGATCGGGCCCAAGCCAACCTGATGAGCTACCTCGATGCCCTGCAAGACGTTCGCCACGGGGAAGTCGATATCGTTCACGGCCTTGAAGGTGACGTCGTCCAGGGAGTCAAGAGAGACCGTTACCCGCTTCAGGCCAGCGTCTTTCAGGGACCTTGCCTTGAGGGCAAGAGCTGATCCGTTGGTGGTCAGCGCAATGTCGATATCTCGGCCATCCGGTGTCTTCAGCGCTGCGAGCATGCCCACAAGCTGCTCAAGACCCTTCCGCAGTAAGGGCTCGCCGCCGGTGAGTCGGATCTTCTCGACCCCGTGTGCCACCGCGATCCTGGCCAGTCGGGTGATCTCTTCGAAGGTCAGCAGCTCGTCTCGCAGCATGAACGTGAAGTCCTTGCCGAAGATCGCCTTCGGCATGCAATAGACACAGCGGAAGTTGCACCGATCGGTGACCGAGATGCGCAGGTCCCGCAGTCGGCGGTTCCGGATATCAGTGACCGCACCGGTGGACGTCTCCAACTCAACCGGGATGTCCGATACGTCAGGCAAATGGTCGGGTTCGAGCACGCCGGCGTCCAATCACAGTCTGACCATGCCCGGGCACGTGGCAAGGCGAGACCGGCTCGACAAACCGCCTCAAGGGACTTGACCAGATATTGATCACAGCTGAGGCCTTTCGGTGTGGGGGCAGGCCCCAGAGTATGCGACGCCCTGATGTACGGCTCCGGCCAGGACCTGAGCTGTGACCGACCGCCACCGCGTCGCAGTGGCCTTGGTAACCGCCTTGGGCTGACTTGGCTGTCGCAGGATTGGGAATGCTACAGTATTCCAATGACCACTGGAATAAGTCGTGGCTGACCGAGCGGCCAAGACCGAGCTGTTCGAGCAGTACGCGCGGGTTGGCAAGGCACTGTCGGCACCGAAGCGGCTGGATCTGCTCGACCTGTTGGCCCAGGGCGAGCGCACCGTCGACGCACTCGCACGGGCCGCGGGAGTCGGGGTGTCAACAGCGTCGATGCATCTGCAGACCCTGCGGCAAGCCGGGCTGGTGCGCACCCGCAAGGAAGGCACCAGCGTGCACTACCGGCTCGCCGGCGAAGACGTGGCGCGCCTCTACGCCGACCTGCGCGATGTGGCTCTGGCTCACCTGGCCGACGCCGACCGGGCTCGCGTGGCCTACCTCGGTGGGGACGATACCGGCGAGGCCGAGGACGTTCCGCGCGAGGAGCTGCTGCGCCGTGCCCGCAGCGGCGAGGTCGTCGTGCTCGACGTCCGCCCGCGCCATGAGTACGCCTCCGGGCACATCCCCGGCGCGGTGTCAGTGCCAGTCGAAGAGCTGGAGCATCGCCTGGCGGAGCTGCCCGCCGACGTCCTGGTGGTTGCGTACTGCCGCGGCGCGTACTGCGTGCTCGCCTACGACGCGGTCCGGCTACTGACCCGGCACGGCCGCTCGGCCAAACGGCTGCGCGAGGGCATGCTCGAATGGCGGCTGGCCGGCATGCCGATCCAGTCAGGCGTCGCGTGAGCCGGCCATGAGCGATCTCGCGGCCAAGGCCACTTCCGACGGGACCCACGATCATCGGGCGGACCCGCTTCGCGACATCAAGAACCTGCGCTGGTCAGACGACAGCACCCCGACCGCTACCCCAACCCCAACCCCGTGAAGGACTTGACGAGCTCATGAACATCCTGATGATCGTCAACGGCGCCGCCTACGGCCAGGACGCCACCTACAACGCCGTACGCCTCGCCGCATCAATGGCCAAGCGCGAGGAGGTGGGCCTGAGGGTTTTCCTCATGGGCGACGGTGTCACGGTGGCCATGGACGGGCAGAAGACCCCCGACGGCTACTACAAGCTCGACCGGATGCTGTCCGTGGTCTCCCGCCACGGCGGGCAGATCG
>Ga0209745_1002327_pt1 | contig 10903 bp, 8 predicted proteins | sample BarGraNGADG00312_FD_184495 | JGI IMG/M metagenome (GOLD analysis project Ga0209745, IMG submission 184495) | Arctic peat soil microbial communities from Barrow, Alaska - Barrow Graham LP Ref core NGADG0004-312 (SPAdes) (version 2) | ecosystem: Environmental > Terrestrial > Soil > Wetlands > Peat ... | reverse complement strand
AGGTGCCCCACCAGGCGGCTGACCCACTCGATTGTGCCGTTGGCGACCGCCGCGAAGTTGCGCGGGTTGAGCGCGTTGGTGACCGTTATCATGAACTCCGGGATGTTGTTCATGACCTCGGCGATCATCACGGGGTCCAGGTTCTTCATGAACCCCATGATGAAATCCGGGTTCTGGCTCGAGGCGCGGGCGATCACCCCGGGGTCGAGCTGGGTCATTATCTCCTCGAAGAACTTGGGGTTGGCGTTCACCGTGTTCGATATGACCTCGGTGGAGAGCTCACCCAGCAAGCGCGCGTAGAACTCCGGGTTCTCGTTGAACGCCTCCGCGAGCACCTTGGGCGAGAGGGTGGACAGCGTTCCCGAGATCATCTCCTCTGAAGACATGATCTTGCCCGCCGCCGCGCCCATTGCCTTGAGGACCTTCTTGCTCGTGCTCGGCTCGGGCGTCTTCGCCTTATCCTCCGTCGGTTTCTTTTCCTGCTTGTCTTCCGGCATGGCACCTCGTTTGTTCCTAGGCTTTACGCTCCTCTACAATCTTCCCGATATCCAGCGGCTCACCCTTCGACGGGTCCAGCACCAGCTTGATGGCACCCACCTCGCAGGCGCCCTCGCAGACGCCGCAGCCCATGCACTTGTCGTCGAGCACGACCGCCACGTCGTCCGTCTCGATGGCGAAGAACGGGCAGATCTCGGCGCAGTCACCGCAGCCGGTGCAATCCTCGGACACCTCCGCGCGGTATCCGCTGGCGCATAGCATTGGGATGCGCACGGCGTTCCAGGCCTGCATCGCCAGGCAGCAGCAAGAGCAACAGTTGCAGATGGCAAAGAAGCGCCCGCCGGCGACGTCCTTGAAGAACGCGCTGTGGACGTGCCCGCGCTTGTGCTCGGCCCGCAGTATCTCGACCGCTTCGTCCTGGGTGATCTTGCGCGCGTTCATGACGCCGTTGTCGAGCATGAAGGAGGCGATCGGGTCCCCCACCGCCATGCACACGTCCAGCGGCAGGCAGGGATCGTCCTGCACCACCCGGCAGGCGCAGTCGATCAGGGCTATGCTGTCGGGGTTCTGCAGGATGATGTCGCGCGCGATGGGGTAAGGGATGATGGACTCCGAGAGGTCCCTGACCTCCACATCCTCCTTGACGGTCACCAGGCCCTCGGCCAGCTCCAGGGGCACGACCTTGCCGTGGTAGGTCGACGTCTCGACGGTCGCGATCTCGCGCATGACCCGGTTGGCCAGGATCTCGACTATCTCCTCCATGTCGGGAGGGATCTCCTGGGGCGGCCTGTTCTTGATGAACGGGGTTCTCTTGCCCATCTGGTAGAGGTAGTGGGAGATGTACTTGAGGTAGGCGTAGAGGTGGACCGCGGACTCCGCGTCCTCCGTCCCCAGCATCTTCGATATGTCTTTGGTCGAGTCTTTCATCCTATGCTCCCCATTTCGCAAAGGTGCCTGACCCCTTTGCACATTTTGCGCGGCGCCGGCATCCCGACGGCTCTCTCTAGCAGACTATCCCGCCCGCCCTCAGCCTCGCAATCTCATCGGCGGAGCATCCCAGGGTCTTGAGCACTTCGTCCGTGTGCTCCCCCAGCGACGGCGCGGACGTTCGTATCTCGCCCGGCGTCTCGGAAAACTTGAACGGGATGCCGATCGTCTTCATGCGACCGAGCTTGTCGTCGTCGACCTCGGTGATCATCTCGCGGTGCGCCACCTGCGGGTTCTTCGGGACCTCGTCCAGGTCGAGTATCGGGCTCACGCAGACATCCTCGCACCCGAAGAGCTCCATCCACTCGTCACGGGTCTTCTGCTTGAAGGTATCGCGCAGCCAGGCAAACATCTCGTCGAACTTCTCGAAGGTGAGCTGCTGGTCCGCGTACTCGGGCCTCCCCAGCAGCTCGCACATCCGCACCCAGAACTTGGCCTCGATGGCACCGACGGCCATGTAGCCGTCCGCGCACTCGTACACGTTGTAGCAGGGAGTCGCGCCCCAGAGGAGCTGCGAGCCGCGCGGCGGGGCCGGCCCGTCGACCAGCACCTCCCCGGTGTTGATCGTGAGCCAGGAGAGGCTCCCGTCCATCATGGACACGTCCACGTGCTGGCCCTGGCCGGTCTGCAGGAAGTGGGTGTAGGCCATGAGTATGGACAACGCCCCGAACATGCCGCCTCCGCCCAGGTCCGCGATCTGGACTCCGCTCAGCGTTGGAGGCCCGCCCGCGGGTCCGGTCGCGCCCAGCACGCCGGCATACCCAAGGTAGTTGATGTCGTGCCCGGCGATGTCGCGGTAGGGGCCGTCCTGGCCATAGCCGGTGATCGAGCAGTACACGATGCCCGGGTTGGCTTCCTTGACGGTGTCGTAGTCGAGCTCGAGCCGCTCCATGACCCCCGGCCTGAACTGCTCCACCAGCACGTTCGCCCATCCGCCGGCTAGCTCCATCAGCAGCTCGCGCCCCTCCTTGCGCTTGAGGTCGACCGCGATGCTGCGCTTGTTCCTGTTCAGCACGTGGAAGTGGATGCTCATCCCCGATGAGACGACCGGCGGGTTGAACCTGAGGTAGTCTCCCCCGGCGGTGTCCTCCACCTTGATGACGTCCGCGCCCATGTCGGCGAGGAGCATCGTGCAGTAGGGGCCAGGAAGCAGCCGGGTCAGGTCAAGAACGTGCATGCCTTCGAGCGGCAGGGGCATAGGGATCATCCTCCCGGGGCCGTTGGAAAAACGAGACAAGTATCACAGATAGAGGGCGGGCGTTCAACGGCGCTCACAGCTCGTCAGAACATCTTGACGGCGCCGTAGACGATAAGCGCCACTATCGCAAGGTCCATCGGCAGGAGCACCACGTCAGGGTTGAGGTCGATGTGCGGCGGTTCCCAGAGGTAGAAGATGACCGCCGTGCCGGCTATCGAGAGTGGAGTTCCCAGCGCGGCGATCCAGCGGTATTCCCAGGCCGGACGTGTTCAAGATCACCAACACGCCCACCGGTATCATCGCCACGACGAGAGGCACCGTCACGTGCAGCAGCCTGGTCGCGCCGAAGTACACGCCCGACGTCTTCAGGCCGGCGGCCCCGTCGAACGGCACGTCGGTCACCACTGTCGGTATATACATGACCGCGATGAACAGTCCGCCCCAGACCAGGAACCACACCGGCGGCAGCGCGCTTCCACCCAGCGCGAGGCCCGCCAACAGCGAGAACCCCATGCCAATGATGTTGCAGAGGATGTCGGTCACCGGCCTCGCCTTGAGCCGGAACCAGGGGTGGCTGTAGAGGACGCCGATCACCACCATGAACCCGATCGTGAATATCGCGAAGCGGTAGCCCACCGCGAGCGACAGCCCGACGCATCCGGCGGCCGAGACCGCGAAAGCGACCCAGGTCTCCACCTTTCCCATCTGGCCCGTCACGAAAGGCTGCTTGCTCAGGTCCATGTCCTTGAACTTGCCCGCGAACTCCCTGTCGGCCTCGACGTCGGCGTAGAAGTTCAGCGTGCTCGCGAAGAACCAGGCGCAGAAGAAAGCCAGGAACCCCACGGGCACCTTCCACCAGGCGATGCTGGGGGTTCGCGTCCGCCGCGATCGCGAACCCGAGCGCCATCGGAAAGAAGTAGGAGAGCGCGATCTTGATGCGGAGGAGAGTCCAGTACTTCCTCAGGCACGCCATGCCTCTAAGTCATCTCCACTATTCCGACCACGAAGTAAACCAGCAGCAGGGCCGCCAGCGGGACCAGGTAGAAGTCGGGGTTGAGCTCGATGTGCGGCGGGTTGAACAGGAGCCATACCGTCGCCGTCGCAAGTATCGCGGCGCCCGTCCCCAGCAGGCAGAAGAGCCTGTACTCCCAGTTCAGCGCGCTCGAGAACACGCCCCAGATCCCCACCGGCACCAGCACGGCGACGATTGGTATCATCGCGTACACCAGGCGCTTCTGGCCGAAGACGACCCCGGAGGTCCTGTAGCCGGCCGCCTTGTCGAACGGGACGTCGTTGGCGACGCTGGGCATGTACATCGCCGCCGAGAACAGCCAGCCGAATATCATCGGGATGGCTGGCGGATAATCCGCCGAGACGATCGCCATGCCGGCGATGAGGATGAGCACCGCCCCGGTAGCGTTGGTCACAACGTCGATGACCGGCTTCTCCTTGAAGCGGAACCACGAGTGCGAGTAGAGCACGCCCAGCAGCAGGACCGCCCCCAGCATCCACACGGCGAAGCGCCAGTTAACCAGGAACGAGAACACCACGCAGGCGACGCCGGTGATGCCCATCACAACCCAACCCTCGGCTTTGCTCACCTCGCCGGTGACGAACGGCTGCTTGGAGATGTCCTGGTCCTTGTAGAGGCCGTCGTGAAGGGCGTCGGCGGGAACGTCGGCGTAGAAGTTCAAGGTGCTGGAGAAGAACGAGCCCATGAAATAGGCCAGGTAGGCGAAGAGCACAGTGACCCAGGTGTAGTGCACCGGGTGCGCGATGCCGTCGTTCACCTGCTGGATGCCTACCGACAGCGCGAGGACGAACGGGAACAGGTAGATAAGGGTAGACTTCAAGCGGAACAACCTGATGTACTTCAACGCAACTCCGTGCCGTCTTCCAAGCCGCTGCCTTTGCCATATCCTACGCTAGAACCACGTGGTAATGAATACAACGTCCGGAGCGCTCCGAGGGTAACGCGACCGAAAACGCACCATGGGGTCAGGCGCCGTGGTGCGTTTTACTTGTGCTGCCAGTAGAAGATTCTCGTGAAGCCCTTGCCCACGGCGTCGCCGAGGCGGGGCGAGACGCGCTTGACCCACCAGATCGACCTCACAAAACGGGGAAAGACCACGAGCGCACTGTCTTTCTTGATGCCTTTCACGACTGCCTGGGCCAGGCGCTCCGGTGTCGCCCCAATCGCATATGCGCTCCGCCTGACCTTGGCGTCGTCGAAGCCGATGCAGGCCGCGCTCTCTACTATCGGGGTGTTTATCGAACCGGGGCAGATGGTGGTGACCCCGATCCCGTAGCGGGACATCTCCCAACGCAAGACTTCCGACATACCGACGACGCCGAACTTCGCGGCTGAGTAGGGCGCCTGGAAAGGCATCCCGAACAGGCCCGCGGCCGAAGCCACGTTGGCGATGTGCCCGCTTCCGCGCGCGATCATGTCCGGCAGGAAGTAGTGGGTGACATATATGTACCCCATCAGGTTGATCCCGATCACGCGTTCCCAGACCTCGACAGGTATCTCCTCGAAGCGCCCGACCAGCGCGATGCCGGCGACGTTGATCACCACGTCAGGAGAGCCAACCTCTTCTTTCACTTTCGCCTGCAGCAGCTCGACCTGCGCGCGATCCATCAGGTCGGCGTTGAAGCCGGAGCACTTCCCTCCCCTCGACTCGATCTCGCAGACCGCCCTGGCGAGCCCGTCCTCGTCGATGTCGACCAGCACCAGCTCCGACCCCTCGGCGCAGAAACGCATCGCGAGCGCCTTGCCGATCCCGCTCGCGCCCCCGGTTATGAGGACCTTCTTGCCCCGCAGCTCTTTCACATTCATCCCCCTCTTCCATCGGGCTCCCAGCCATCGCGCTTCCTTTAGTTGATAATCATGCTACCGGGCATCGTATCGAGCAACCAGAGCGGGGCCTTCTGTTCTCAGCCGGCCCGATGCAGTACATTTGATGCATGTCCATAAACATCGAAGTCACGCGGGACTCGTCCTTCTGTCCCGGTGTGGACAGGGCGTTCAAGATAACCGAGCAGATGCTGTTCGGCGGCAAGGCCCGCTGCTATTCCATCGGTCCGCTCATACACAATCCCGAGGTAGTGAAACGGCTCAGCATGCTCGGGCTCGAGGTGATCGACCCGGACAGCGAGCACCTGCCGGATCTCGCGGGCATGAACGTGGTGATCAGGTCGCACGGCATCGATACCGCCGTCGAGCAGAAGCTGAAGTCGCTGGGCGCGGTGCTGGTCGACGCCACCTGCCCCACGGTCAAGCGAGCCCAGGAGGCCGCCAGCATGCTGGTCGAGCTCGGGTACCGGCCCCTCATCATCGGTGCCGCAAGCCACCCCGAAGTGCGCTCGATCGTCGGCAGGGCGGGCGGGCCGGTCACCGTTATAGACAGTGTTGAAGAGGCGAAGCGCTGGGCGGAAGAGCACCAGGGCCAGGACATCAAGATCGGCATCGTCTGCCAGACCACCATCTCGCGCGACCTGCTGGAGGCGGTGCTGGCCGTGCTCCAGCCGGAGTTCAAGGACATCACCGTGATGAACACGATATGTGAGTCCGTGGCGCGCCGGCAGGAGGAAGCGAACGACCTGGCGGGGCGCGTGGACCTGATGATAGTGGCCGGTGGCAAAAACTCCAGCAACACGGCGCACCTGGCGGAGAGGTGCAGACAGGAGTGCGCGACCACGCAACTCATCGAGGACCCTTCCGAGATTGAGAGCGACTGGCTCGAGGGAGTTTCTTCGGTCGGCGTTACCGGCGGCGCGTCGACCCCCGACTGGCTCATCCAGGAGACGGTGGAGCGGCTCTTCGAGCTGGAACTCGCCAGGGAAAAAGACCAGAGCTCCTGAAAGGAAAAAGACGCACCACTGGTGTCAGGTACCAGTGGTGCATTTAGCCCAGGAAGTTCGATAAGCGCGGGTCAACCGCTATTCTCCGGGATATAATCGGTCTTCAATCACGATCGCATGAAGTTCCACTCATTACCGGAGGTAGCGATGAAGAAGGTCCCCATCAACCGCGACCGCATCAGGCAGGTCATCTATCCGACCCTGGGCCACCCCGCGATAATCAAGGGCGGCGAGCCCCTCACGCTGGAGTTCGACCCGCGCGACCAGGACTGGAACAAGGCGCTGCCCCAGATCACCGGGTTCCAGGTGTCGGTTGTCACGACCAACAGCGCTTACCCGCTAACCAGGGTCCTTCCGGTGGAGGATTTCACCGTTGGCTTCAGCCGCCGCTGGCCCGAGTACTCCCCGGACCTCCAGCCCCGGGCGCGCGTCTACCTGGTCACGGTAAGCGTGCCCGCGACCCTGCCTATGCACCTGTACGACCTGACGGTCACTGCGACGCTGAAGGACGGCTCCATTCTCACCGACTCCCAGCCCCACGCCCTCCAGGTCGTGAACGAGTACAAGACCAATTTCACCTTCGCGCACCTGACCGACATCCACGTCTGGGGGCCGGAGGCCGCTTACATCGGCTCGAACACCCACGAGAGGAACTGGCGGCGACAGGAGTACAGCGAGACCGACGGCTACGGCGCGACGTACTATCACAAGGCCATCCAGCAGATGAACAGGGCGAAGCCCGACTTCCTGGTCTACACCGGCGACTACGACTTCGGCTTGACCTGGCTATACCAGCAGAACTACGCCGAGTTCAGCGAATATGCGAACTCGCCCTGGAGCGACAAGTACTACGAGACCTGGTTCGAGCTGGACTGGTTTTTCACCGAGACCCTCAAGCTGGACGTCCCGGTGTTCATGGCGCCGGGCAACCACGACGGCTGGGCCCGGTACGACCAGCTCAACGTCAGCCTGGAGGAGGACTACCTGGACTCCTGGAGAAACCTTTTCGGCCCCCGGTACTTCTCGTTCGACTACGGCCCGGACTGCCACTTCACGGCGATAAACTCCATGGACTGGACGCCGGCGGAGAGAAGCCTTCACTGGGCACTCCCCATGGCGCTGCTCGGCCCCCATCAGTGGCAGGGACAGGTCACCGCCGGGGGTGACACGTTCGAGGCCGGCTGGACGCAGAAGCGCGAGGACGCGATAGACGAAGACGATTTCACCGGGCAGTTGCTGTGGGTCAAGCAGGACCTGGAGGCACACGCTGACGCGAAGATGAAAACAATGCTACTCCACCACGACCCGTGGAAGCACGGCGGGTCGGGGAGCATGTTCGAACATATGGCGGTCATCCCAGGTCGCGTGCCCTTTGGAGGAAGGGGGGCGGGCCGGCTTTCCCTGATCAAGCTGGCGCGTGAGAACAACTTGGCGCTGGTGCTGTCCGGCCACGACCACACCGACGCCTACGGCTCGGTCGAGTGGGAGGCCGGGGGCGGCGAGGTCAAGTTCGCGAACACCACCTCGACCCAGTTCCAGGACGGCGACCGGCAGAACAGGTGGGAGTACCCCGGCTACCGGTTTGTCCACGTGAAAGACGGCGAGGTGCAGAACTGCTACTACCGGGTCGCCAACGACCAGAGCGGGGCTCCCCTGCAGTACTCCTGGCCGTTCTACACGGGGACCAGCGTGGGCGGGCCGAATGACCTGGAAGCCCTGGTGGACCCTGCCATCGAGACGGCCTGGAGCCCACGGCCGGGAAGCGCACAGAGCGTCGACTGCACTATAACCAATCACCTGACAGGTCATGAAGTCGTCCCGGGCGGTGGCTGGAGCGGCGACCTCGATAGCGCCTTCATCGAGTTACCGATGCCGTCCCTGAGCGAAGGGTACTACTACACCGTCACCAACGGGACGATCGTGGAGGTCTTCGATAACGAAGCCGCTGACCACCGTACCTACGGTGTCACCACAGAAGTGAGCCACGCGCCGGACGATGCCACGCCCGCTTCAAAGACGGTCACGCTATCGAAGAGCGCGACACCCGACACGCAGGCGCCTACCTGCACCTCCTTCCAGATCGAGGGCGGAGCGGCGACCACCGGCGAGGCCCACGTCACGCTGACCAACGACGCCGTGGACCTCGGTGGTGCTGGTCTGCTGGACATGAAGATATGGAACGACGGTGAGTCCGAGGACTCCGCGCAATGGCAGCGCTACGAGGCGAGCACCGGCTGGGAGCTCAGGCACCAGGCCGGGGAGCGCGCGGTCAACATCAGGTTCCGCGACGGGGCGATGCCGGGCAATGTTTCAGACGTTTACTCCGCGACCATCACCATGGTGGGAAGCGCACCCACTATTGCCGCGGTGACGCCGGGCTTCGCCCGCGTGGGCGACCAGGTAGTGATCGAAGGCGCCGGCTTCGGGGATCGCCGTACCCGGGCGGACAAAGTGCTCTTCAACGGCCTCGCCGCCGACATCGTATCCTGGACTGATAGCCGGATAACCTGCACGGTCCCGTACGGGGCCTGCAACGGCGAGGTGACAATCTTGACCGACGTGGGCAGTGTCAGCTCGGAGTTCCACGTGATGCCCACGATAGAGTCGATTGTGCCTGACTATGCTTACAGCACCGGCCTGGCGCATATCGATAACCTGGAAGGGACCGGTTTCATTACCGGGGGGGCGGTCCCCGACATCCAGCTCACTAGCGGCGCCGTCACCATGTCCGCGAAGAACGTGGTCGTGGTCTCTCCGCAGAGCATTACCTGCGATTTCGACCTGACAGGCGCCATGGTCGGCTACTACAGCGTGGTGGTCAAGAACGAGGACGGCTCCAGCGACATCCTGCAAGGCGGCCTCGCGGTCGACTGCCCCCCGCCTACTATCACAGGGATAACGCCGGATAGTGGCAAGAACGCGGGAATCGTCGACATCACCGACCTGGCCGGCGACAACTTCCTGGAAGGCATGCGGGCCTGGCTCATCAACGGCGCTATCGAGCTTGAAGCCGCGAACGTTTTGGTTGCGTCTCCCGGCAAAGCCACCTGCAACTTCGACATCAAGGGCGCCGAGGCGGGCAAGTGGCGCTTGCGAGTGCAGAACAAGGACGGAAAGATAGGGACCCTCTCGAAAGGGTTCAAGGTCGAGTAGCCTTAGGGAGTCATAAGTGAAAAGAACGATCGCCCTGTCTTTCGCCGCCATCATGGTCCTCACCGTGCTGTTCGCGGCGGGGTGCGGCCTTAGCAAGCCCGTGGCCTCGTCCGCTCCGACGGCGCCGGCCAAGGCCCCGTTGAAGAAGGTACAGGCTGGAGACATCCAGGTGGGTTACAGGATCTACGGCAAGGGCTATCCCCTGGTCCTCATCATGGGTTACAGCGCGACCATGGATGTCTGGGACCCCAACTTCGTAGCGGCGCTCGCCAGGAAGTACAAGGTCGTCATGTTCGATAACCGCGGCATGGGCGAGACGTCCGCCGGTACCGCACAGTTCACCATCCCGCAGTTCGCCGACGACACCGCGGCCTTCATGGACGCGCTCGGCATCAAGACCTCTCACGTGCTGGGCTGGTCGATGGGCACCTTCATCGCCCAGGAGCTCGTGCTGCGGCACTCGCAGAAAGTGAACCGGCTCATCCTTTACGCGGCAGACTGCGGAGGCCCCCAGACTGTACCGCCCAGCCAGCAAGTACTGGCGATGCTCACCAACACCACCGGGACACCCGCCGAGAGAGCAGCGCGCCTCACCCCTTTGCTCTTCCCGCCGGAATGGCTCGACGTGAAGAAGAACCGGGACTACCTCAAGGCCACGCTCGCCAAGTCCACCGAGCCGATCCCGGCGGACAGCGTCAAGAAGCAGTTCCAGGCTATCGCAACGTGGAGCGGCACCTACGACCAGTTGCCGAACATCAAGAGCCTCACGCTTCTCATGACCGGCACCCAAGACATTATTACGCCGCCGCAGAACTCGCTGATCATGGTGAACCGTATCCCCCAGGCATGGCTCGCGCAATTCAGGGGAGGCGGGCACGGACTGGAGTTCCAGTTCCCGCAGCAGGCGGCGAACACGGTGCTGAACTTCCTGGTCGCGCCGTGAAGCCACGCCGGATCAGAGTTTGAAGGGTCGCGGCCCGGCGGGGCGGGAGACCGGAAATCGAAGATGAAGGAGAACTAATGACCACAGAATCGACCAACCCAGGTATCGCGATCGCCACGGTTCCGAACCTGCGGGACCTCGGCGGATGGCAGACCAGCGATGGCGGACGCGTGCGCTCCCGCCTGCTGTACCGCTCAACGGAACTCAACAGGCTCCAGGGAGACGACGAAGTCATCTTCGCCGGGCTGGGAATCCGTTCC
>Ga0209745_1002326_pt1 | contig 10906 bp, 12 predicted proteins | sample BarGraNGADG00312_FD_184495 | JGI IMG/M metagenome (GOLD analysis project Ga0209745, IMG submission 184495) | Arctic peat soil microbial communities from Barrow, Alaska - Barrow Graham LP Ref core NGADG0004-312 (SPAdes) (version 2) | ecosystem: Environmental > Terrestrial > Soil > Wetlands > Peat... | reverse complement strand
CCCTCGTAGGCAAGCATCATGTCGAGGTTCTCCGAGCGCACCCAGGGCCGCGGATCGTTCGGCGAGAAGACCCCTACCCGAAATTGCTCGTCCACCGCGTTCCTCCCTTGTCTTGCGCCCGTCGCGCAAAATGCACCACCGGTGCCTGGCACCATTGGTGCATTTTGCTTTCCGGGACCTTCAATCTCTCGCGTCCATCCATCCCCCGGCTGGCCGCTTCTGCCACGCCTCGATGAGCTCGCCCAGTCGCACGTACTGCTCATACCTGTACTGGTATCGCCCGACGCGCTCCGGCGCCGGGCGGAACTCCAGGTCGAAACCTTTGCCCATGGCTTCCTGCGCCTCACGAACATCACCATATATCCCGCTGATCGTGGCGGCGAACATAGCCGCCCCCAGCGCGCAGGTCTGCTCCGAAGCCGACACCCTTACCGTCATTTTGAGGACGTCCGCGAGCGTCTGCATGACCAGAGGGGACTTGCGCGCGATGCCCCCCAGGGCGATGACCTCTTCTACCGGCAGGCCTTCGGAGGAGAACCGCTCCACTATGCTCCTGGCTCCGAAAGCCGCGGCGTCCACCAGCGCCTTGAAGATGTCGGGGGCGTCGCTGCCCAGCCCCAGCCCGGCTATCGCGCCTCTGAGAATCTGGTCGGCATCGGGGGTCCGCCTCCCGTTTATCCAGTCGATGGCGGAGGCGGCGGCGGGGCCAGGCGGTCTCCTCCCCGCTTCATCGGCCAGCGCACCGAGGATAGCATCTGAGACCTCTCGAGCCTGCTCGGGCGAGAGGGACGCGGCGTGCTCCAGGGGCCAGGCGATGAGGTCCCTGAACCAGGCGAAGAGGTCACCGAAGGCCGACTGACCGGCCTCCATGCCGACCAGGCCCGGGAGGATGGAGCCGTCCACCTGCCCGCAGATCCCCTTGATGAGCCTGCCTTCAAGCGCCTCGGCCGGGGCGACCAGCATGTCGCAGGTCGACGTCCCCATGACCTTGGTCAGGACACCCGGCCTTATGCCAGCGCCGACCGCCCCGAAGTGTGCGTCGATCGCGCCGGTGCCCACCACGACCTCCGCGGGCAGGCCCAGCCTTTCGGCCCATTCGGGCGAGATCGTCCCGGCCGGTTGGTCGGCCGTGACCGTCTCCGAGTAGAGGCGCTCCCTCAGGCCCGTCAACACCGGGTCTATGCCGGAGAGGAACTCCTCGCCCGGGAGCCCTCCGAAAGCTGCGTTCCACATGGCCTTGTGGCCCGCGGCGCACCTGCTGCGCTTCATCTTGCGGGGGTCCGTGTTTCCGGTCAGGAGCGCCGGGACCCAGTCGCAGTGCTCGACCCAGGAGAACGCGGCATCCCGCACCGCGTCGTCGGTCCGCGAGACGTGCAGGATCTTGGAGAAGAACCACTCCGCGGAGTACGCGCCCCCGGAGTACCTGGTGTAATCCGCGCCGCCCCATGACCTGGCGGCCTCGTTTATCTCTTCGGCCTCGTCGACCGCGGTGTGGTCCTTCCAGAGGATGAACATCGCGTTGGGGTTGTCTTCGAACGAAGGATCGAGCGCCAGCGGGGCTCCACCGCGGTCGACCGCACCCGGCGTCGACCCGGTCGTGTCCACCGCGATGCCCCGGACGGACTCGGCCGTGCCGGTGGCGCACTCGCCCAGCGCCGCCCTGACCGACGATTCAAGCCCTTCGACGTGGTCCAGAGGGTGCTGCCTGAACATGCTCGCCCTGGGGTCGCAGTAGAGCCCCTCGGCCCACCTGTCATACGATGAAACGGCCTGGCCGGCCTCTTCGCCGGTCCTCGCGTCCACCACCACGGACCGGACCGAGTCGGTGCCGAAATCAACACCTATTACGTGATCATCCACCTGAAGGCTCTCCCCCGCTCGCGCTACACGGCCGGCTTCATTATATAGACCCGCCTGTGCCACATGAAACACACATCCAAGGGATGGACGAACCTGTCCTCTGCGACGGCCTTACACGTCACCGGCCTGCCGGCATCGCCGATGAGTTGGCCTGTATAATTGGCCCAGACGCAACCTGGCTGGAAAGTGAAAGACTGATGGAATCGACAGGTGGAGAGGAAAGCGTGGTCGAGACCGTAGCAGCCTATCAGCAGTATCCCGCGGCGATGGTAAACGTCACCAACCGCTGCACCTTGCGCTGCAAGCACTGCTTCGTGTTCCGCGACGAGAACCCCAACGACCCGAGCGCTGAGATGGATACGGAGACGATGCTCGAGAAGCTCTCGGAGCTCAAAGAGCGCCACGGCATCTCCTATATGCTCTGGATGGGCGGCGAGCCGCTGCTCCGCCCTGACGTGCTCCGCGAGGGGGTCAAGCTCTTCGAGCGCAACCACATCACGACCAACGGCACGCTCGACCTCATCGACCTGCCGGAATCCGCCAGTGTTGCTCGCCCGTCCCCGACCAGCGGCGATAGGAGAAAGAGCAGGAACATCTACGTCGTCTCGATCGACGGTCCCCGCGAGTTGAACGACGCTGTCAGGGGGCAGGGTTCGTTCGAGAAGGTCATGCGCACACTGGAACGCGTCCCGCCGGTGTTCGGGCCCACCGTCATGTGCCAGTGCGTCGTGACGCGGGCCAACGAGGGTGCTCTGGCCGAGCTCGTCGAGATCCTTCGCCCGACGCGGCCGGAGGGGATGACCTTCTCGTTCTACGTGCCGCAACGCAACGATGATACCGGCTTGAGCTGGGGTTCTCTCGAGCGGCGTGACGCGGCCGTGCGCGAAGCGATGCGCCTGAAGAACAAGTACCCCGATTTCATCTGGAACAGCTCCCGCAGCCTGGAGTTGCTGCTGTCGGAGAACTCGAAAGCGGTCACGGACGACTGCCCTTCAAAGAAGTTCGTGATGCCCCTCTACCTGGACGGCGACGAGTTCGTGACGCCATACTGCTGCTACGGAAACGATGTGGACTGCGACCTCTGCGGGGCCTGGGTGGTGTTCTACATCGCCGCCAGGCTGGAGCAGGCCGGCCTGGCCGAATATGCCGGATAGAATAACATGGAAGCGCGGGATCGCAAGAGAATCGGAAAAGCGTTCCGCAAGCGAAGGGTGGTAGATTGAATCAAATGGAGATCAACAAGTTCATCGATTCGACGCTGCTGCGACCCGACGCGACAGCCGACGAGGTAACGCGCCTGTGCCATGAGGCGGCCCGGTACGGCTTCGCGGCGGTCTGCGTGAACTCCAGCCACACCCGACTGGTCAGCGGTCTCCTGTCGGGAAGCGGGGTCAAGACCTGCGTGGTGGTGGGATTCCCCCTGGGCGCGTCCCTGACCGCGGTGAAAGTGTTCGAAGCCGAGCGCGCGATGGACGAGGGCGCGCAAGAGCTGGACATGGTCATGAACATCGGCGCGTTCAAGAGCGGAGACACCGTCCTGGCGCTCGACGATATCAAGGCCGTGGTCGAGCGGTGCGCCGGCCGGGCGCTGGTGAAAGTCATCCTCGAGTGCTCGCTCCTCACCAACAACGAGAAAGCGCGGTCCTGCGAGATGGCCGTCACCGCCGGGGCCGATTTCGTCAAGACCTCGACCGGCTTCAGCACCGGGGGTGCCACGGTCGAGGACGTGAGGCTGCTGGCCAGGACCGCCAAGGGGCGTGTGAAGGTCAAGGCGTCCGGTGGCATCAAGGACCTGGAGACCGCGCTCGCCATGATCGACGCCGGAGCCGATCGCCTGGGGACCAGCAACGGCGCGGCTATAGCGAAACAGGCAGGTCAGTCGAGCTCGTAGAGGTCGGGCCTCCTGTCCCGCAGCACGGTCATCTTCGCCCTTATCTCGTCGACCATGTCCAGGTCTATCGCCGCGGTGAGCAGCTCCTCGTCCGTCTCGCCCGCCTCGACGACCGTCTCGCCCCAGGGGTCGATCACCGACGAGTCGCCGAAATAGGTGACCTCCCCGCCCGGGCCGAAGTCCTCTTTGCCGACCTGGTTGGTCCCCACCACGAACATCTGGTTCTCGATGGCTCGGGCCCTCACCAGGACCTTCCAGTGGCCCATCCGTGGGTGGGGAAAGGCCGCCGGTAACAGCACGAGCCCGGCGCCCGTAAGCGCGTAGGTGCGGAACAGCTCGGGGAACCTTACGTCGTAACAGACCGCGAGGGCGGTCTTGCCCCAGGGCGCGTCGACGACGCAGAGGGTGCTCCCCGCCGCCTCGTGCTCGTCCTCGTGGATCATGGTGAAGAGGTGGGACTTGGTGTAGACACCTTTTTCCTCGCCGTCGGCGCCGAATAGGATGTGGGTGTTGGACGGCCTCCCGCCCTCGCGATCGGTGAGCATCGAGCCGCTGATCCAGATGGCGTTCTCGCGCGCGATCGCCGCCACGCGGTGCACTGTCTTCTCCTGCTCGGAGGCGATCCGCTCGTTCTCGTCCCAGTCGAAGCCCGTGGTCCACATCTCCGGGAAGCACACCAGGTCGCTGCCCCTGGCGGCCGCTTCGCGCGCCAGACGCTCGCCCTTCTCGATATTCTCTCCGGGGCGGGACCTCGCGACGCTCATCTGCGCCACCGACACCCTCAGAACGGCTCCCATGATTCTTCTTCCTTCCCTCGGGCACCCAGGATTATACAGATACAGCGATACGTCTGACGAGAACGCAGGCATCCAAGCTTACCAGGCGAATACTAACGTCGACGGCTGAGGTGAGGAGATGTTATGCCGATCGAGAACAAGGTACTGCGCATAGGCGACAAGGCGCCCGACTTCACGCTGGCGGACGCTTCCACCGGCGAGAAGGTCAGCCTGGACGACCTGGTCGGACAGCCGCTGATGATCATCTTCGGCCGGGGCACGTGGTGACCGCACTGCCGTAAGTATATGGGTCATATACGCGAAATCTATAGCGAGTTCGAGAAGCGGAACGCACACGTGGTCGTCGTCATGGCGGAGAGCCTGCCCCGCATGCGGGAGTTTCTGAAGGATAACACCTACCCGTTCCCATTGCTGTCAGACGTCAGGCGCGAGGTTGTCAAGGCGTACGGCGTCTACGTGCGGATGAACTTCGAGTCCTACAACATCTCGCGACCCGCCGAGGTCATCCTGGACGGCGACAAGACGGTCAAGTACAGCTACATCGCAAGGATCCAGACCGACTTCCCGCCCGACGAGGAGATCCTGGCCGTGCTCGACAGTCTGATGAGCTGAGACCCCGGTCCCGTTTGCACCTCTATGGGGGGGGCTTGCTCCTACTCCGCCTTGGATAAACTGATGTCCAACCGCAGAGGGGGTTGCGACCGCTCCGGGTCGCGGATCCCGCCCATGATGATCTCCATCACGCTGTCCACGAAATCGGGCAGCTCCTCCTGGCGTTCCATCAGATGCCATCTGAAGAAAATGTGCTCAACCGTCCCGAGCACCATGGAGCGGACCAATCGCGGGTCGAGGTCGCTCCTGAACTCCCCGGACTCGATACCCTCTTTGACTATGCCCAGCAATATGCCCGCCGCCTTCCGCACCATGTGGTATCCCTCGGTCTGCATGAACTTGCGGTTGTGCTTGAGGTCCAGCAGGACCAGCGACGAGTACTCGGGGTTGTCGCGATAGATCTGATAGTAGCCGTAGACAATGGCCCTGAGCCTGTTCTCCGCACCCTTGATGAAAGGCAGTATCGATTCCAGTCGTTCCACGGAGTCTCGGGTTATCTCCTCGGGGATCGAGAAAAGCAGGCCTTCCTTGCTGCCACTGTACTCGTAGACTGTCGCCTCCGATACGTGCGCTCTTCGAGCTATTTCGGCAATAGTGGCATTGTGAAAGCCTTTTTCCGCGAAGACCTCGAGGGCCGCGTCGATGATGGCTGGCAGTTTATCCTTGCCTTTGCGCCTTTGCTCAGCCAAGTCGCACCTCCAGTCCCTCCTGGTGAAGAAATATCACCGCAATTATAGTTTAACTCCAATATTTCATCAATTAGTGTAGACAAGCTATATTGAAGGGTCGATAATTAGTGGGCATCTTGGAATGACCTGCGGGAACAACCGGGAGATGAGGACAATGAGGACCAAGGCGGAGTATTACGAGAGCATCAAGGCGATGAGGCCCAACGTGTATATGGGCGGGGAAGTGATGGGGCGCGGCAATATCCCAGGCTTCGAGATGATGGGAGTGACGTTCGACGCCGCTCATGATCCCGAGATCAAGAACGTAACAAATGCCACCTCTCATCTGACCGGCGAAACCATAAACCGTTTCTGCCACATCCACCAGAGCGTGGACGACCTGCTGGCGAAGCAGGAGATGACCCGCCTGGAGGCGCGAAGGACCGGGGGTTGCATAGCCCGCTGCATGGGCATAGACGCTATGAACGCTCTCTCGGTCATCACCCACAACTGCGACCAGGCAAAGGGGACCGAGTACCACAGCCGCTTCCTCGAGTATCTCGCTGAATGGCAGAAGCGAGACGTGGTGGGATGCTGCGCGCAGACCGACGTCAAAGGCGACCGCTCGCTCCGGCCGTCCCAGCAGAGCGACCCCGACCTCTACCTCAGGGTGGTCGAGAAGAGAAGTGACGGAATCGTGGTGCGTGGCGCCAAGGCGCACAACTCATTCGCGCCCCTGGCAGAGGAAGTCATAGTCATCCCGACGCGGTTCCTGAGCGCCCAGGAGTCCGACTGGGCGGTGGCCTTCGCCGTGCCCGGTGACCATCCCGGCGTGAAGATGGTCTGCCGCAGCGCGTCCTACCGGGACCGTGTCGACCCGCTCAAGGGGCCGTTCTCCGGCTTGGGTGAGGTAGAGGCGCTCACTATCTTTGACGACGTGTTCGTACCCTGGGAGCGAGTATTCCTTTGCGGGGAAGCCGAGTATGGCGGTCAGCTCGCTCTACTCTTCTCGCTCTTCCACCGCCATTCCTACACCGGGTGCAAGCCGGCCATCAGCGACATCATCATGGGCACGGCGGCGCTGGCGGCGGAGTACAGCGGCATCGAGAAAGAGGGGCACATACGCTCCAAGCTGGCGACCCTCATCAGCACCGCGGAGCTCGTCTACGGTTGCGGTATCGCCGGGGCCGTGAAGTCGACCAGGATGCCGTGCGGGACCCAGGTGCCGGATATCGTCTACTGCAATGTGGCCCGAAAGCACGCCGGTGTCAGCATCTACCACGAGTACGACATACTGGCCGACATCGCGGGCGGATTGCCGGCGACCCTCCCCTACTCCGAGGAAGTCGTCAGTGAAGAGGTGGGAGACCTCGTGCGCAAGTACCTGAAGCGAGTGGATGGTGTCTCGCCCGAAGATGTCTACCGCTGCTACGCCTGGATAAGCGACTACACCTGCTCGTCGGTCGCGGGAGTCTACCAGTACGCCGGCATGCACGGTGGTGGCTCCCCCGTCATGGAAGACATCGCCATCCTGGGAACCTACAACATCGAGGAAAAGAAAGAGCTGGCCAAGCGCCTGGCGGGCATCACCGAGCTGGACAACGATATCTACAAGCACCTGCAGCTGACGGTGACGGCCTGATACGGTTCGCACGGATCAGAGCTTCCCAATCGTGCAGTCCAGTCCTGGCTGCTTTCATGATGTGCGCGTTTCCCACATACGATAGCATGTTAGTCAACTCGATCAGGGAGGTCAGCAATGAAAGTACGCGTCTGGAGATGCCGTATCTGTGGCGATCCATATATAGGGGTTGTCCCGCCCACGAATTGTCCCTTCTGCGGTGCGCACGCCGAGTACATCATTCTCGCAAGCGATTGGGACGACCCGAAGGTCGAGAGCTTGAACGATCTGGACAGGAGCAATCTGGAGAAGGCGCTGTCGATAGAGAACTCGAACACGGCGTTCTACCGCTGTGCTACGGCGAAGGCTGACGAGGCGGGCGACTTCGAGGGTTTCGCCACCTTCAAGGCCCTCTCCAAGGTCGAGGCAGAGCACGCTTCCACGCTCAGGAAGATGCTCGAGCTGCCCAGGCCTGAAGCAGAACCAAGCGAAAACTGCCACGAAGCCTACATCGATAACGTCAAAGAGTCTCTTAACAGGGAGAAGGCGGCCACCAGATTCTACTCTGATTCCGCAGCAGTCGCGGCGGATCCCAGGGTACGAGAGGTATTCACCGCCCTGACTATGATAGAGGCCGACCACATACAGCTGGACGAGGATAAGCTGGCCAAGCTCGAGTCCTGAGGGTCAGGGGCTGGAGCGGGAGACCGGTCTCGAACCGGCGACCTAGAGCTTGGAAGGCTCTCGCTCTACCAACTGAGCTACTCCCGCTCGCGATTTATTAAAGCACCCACCGGGGCCGTTCTCAAGCAGCGGAGCTCGTACCCCACCGGCAGGATAGCCAGGCCGCCTTTGATATAGTTCCCCATGAGCGACCGAGGGAGGGGCGGTGCAGGACTTCGAGGACGCGTTCGCGGACATAGCAACCAACTACGACTACATGTTCCCCAGGGACCTGGCAGAGGACAGCCGCATGCTCGAGCCGTCTTTCAAGGCGCACCAGGTCCGCACTATTCTCGATTGCGCCTGCGGAACGGGCATCCACGTGGCGATGCTGGCTCAACAGGGATACGACGTCAGCGGATCGGACGCCTCGGACGCGATGCTGGACCAGGCACGCCTCAGGCTGGCCTCCCAGGATATCGAGGCTCCGCTTTACCAGGCTCTGTGGAGCGAGCTCCCCCAGGTGATATCAGAGCGCTTTGACGCGGTGATATGTATCGGCAACTCCCTGCCTCTGGCAGGTTCCGACGAGCAGGTGCAGGCCGCGGTCGCGGGCATGTACGAGATGGTTAACCCCGGCGGAGTGCTCCTGGTCCAGAACCGCAACATGGACAAGATGGAAGCCGAGCGGCCCGGTGCGATCATCAATGACGGCGATGACGGCTACGTGGTCTTCATCTTCGAATACGCGGGCGACATGGTCACCTACAAGATCTTCTTCTTGCCAACCTCGGACGATGGTGGAGACGTCACCTACAACGAGTTCCTGATGAACGTACTCACCCGTGCAAAGTTCATCAGGATGCTCGGCGACCTCGGCGTCAACTCCCCCGCTTTCTACGGCGACTCCTACCGGTCACGGTTCTCGCGCACGCGCAGCCCGCGGATGATAATGGAGGTCGCCAAACCTTCGGACTGAGGCCCGGCGCTGTAACCCTCAGGGCATATAGCAAGTGGTAATATTGCTCAGGCAAAACGAGAGGATGGGCATGGACAAGATCAAAGCCGGCGACATCGATGTCGCCTACACCATCAGCGGCGAAGGGCACCCCCTGGTGATGATCCAGGGCCTGACCGCAACGATGGACTGGTGGGACCCTGCGTTCATCGAGGAGCTCTCAAAGCGATATCGAGTGCTCGCGTTCGACAACCGGGGGGCGGGGCGCACCGAGGCTCCCGATGGAGAGTTCTCTGTCGAGCAGTTCGCCGATGACACCGCCAACCTGATGGACGCGCTGGGGATCGATAAGGCCTACGTGCTGGGCTACTCGCTGGGCGGGATGATCGCCCAGGAGCTCGCGCTGCGCCACCCGGAGAAGGTGGAGAAGCTGATCCTGTGCTCCACCAACTGCGGCGCCGGCAACTGGGTCGTGTGCGGCAAGGAAGTCCTCGCGGTGCTGACCGACCGCAGCGGCACCCCGCGGGACCTGGTCGACCGCTTTTGCACCGTCATGTTCGACCGCGCCTGGATCAAAGCCAACAGGGACCAGTTGGACGAGTTCAAGCGGCGCTACCTCATCGCGCCGACCTCGGACCACAACGCGGCCCGCCAGTTTATGACCACCGTGAAGTTCGACGCCTTCGACAGGCTGGGAGACATAAATGTCCCGGCGCTGGTGCTCACGGGGGCCGACGACCTGCTGATCCCACCGGAGAACTCGAGGATCATCGCAGGCGCGCTGCCGGATGCAAGGTTGAAGGAGTACCCCGGCGCGGGGCACGGCTTTCTCTACCAGTGCAGGGATGAGTTCCTGGCCGACGTGATCGAGTTCCTGGGCTAGCTGGCCTTGCGGGCGAGCTCCTTCTTAGCCTGCTCCTGGTGCTGCTTGCAGGAATCTCCGTTCCCCGAGACATCGCGGTCCTCGTAGACCTTGGCGAATCCCTCGCGGATGTCGAAGAGGCCGTCGAAGAAGTCGACAATCCAGCCGATCGCCTTGTTGGAGAACACCATTCCCCAGTGACCGACGGGCCAGTTGACCGACTTGTTGTACCCGCAGTCCAGTATCCCTGACTCCTTGGGCAGGACCATCTCGTCGAAGTTGCTGATGATCGACAGGCACTTGATGTTGCGGCATCTCGACGGGTCGTTGTTGAGCTCTGCCAGCAGCCTGCTGTTGGGAAGCAGCTGCCGCCCGGCCTTGGTCGCCAGCCCGAACACGGCCCAGTAGACACCCTTGTGCGGGGTACCCAGGTACACGGCGCGGTGGACGTATTTCCATCCGCCCAGCTTCTGCAGGTAGTACCGGGATATGATCCCGCCCAGGCTGTGTCCTACCAGGTTCACCTTCTCAGCGTCGAACCTGTAGCGGGCGCGCTGGACCTCGACCGCCAGCATGGCGGCCGAGCGTGCGATGTCCCCAGTCTGCAGCAGCGGTAGGCTCGCCTCGACGACGTCATAACCCTCCACCTCGAGCCTGCTGGTGAGGTAACGGCCGTGGAAGGGCGGGGCCCCGTAGCCGGGGACGTAGATTATGGGGAAACGCTCCAGCCCGGCGAATCGGTGGGCCTTCTCTGTGAGGCTTATCTCGTCCTCGAAATCCTGGTCGAACTCTAACTCGGTATCGTACGTATTCTTGGCTTTCTTGGCAGACCTGCTCATACTTTGGGTGATGACCTCCTGTTTGGACGACTTCGCAAAAATGCGAGTCCCCCTCCGGCCGGCAGTTACACCGGGTCCGCCTCGAAGTCGAAGGGCTTCTCGCCTGTCAAATACTTATCTAAATCTTCACCATCA
>Ga0209745_1002325_pt1 | contig 10906 bp, 9 predicted proteins | sample BarGraNGADG00312_FD_184495 | JGI IMG/M metagenome (GOLD analysis project Ga0209745, IMG submission 184495) | Arctic peat soil microbial communities from Barrow, Alaska - Barrow Graham LP Ref core NGADG0004-312 (SPAdes) (version 2) | ecosystem: Environmental > Terrestrial > Soil > Wetlands > Peat ... | reverse complement strand
CCACTGGCCTTGTCACGACGTCGTACAGCCTGATCGAGTTCCTGCGGGTGCGGGCAGACGCCCGGCTCGCCCAGCCGGGGCTCGCGATCGGGCTCAACCGGCAGGGCATGCTCATCGGGCAGCGCTGGTTCCCCTGGCCCGAAGTGGGTTCTGTCGTGCTCAAGCCGGGTGTCCTCGGCGCCTCGACGTCGCTGGTCACTACCGACCGCGCCCGCGGAACCGGGCTGGTGCCGATCGACTACACCGACACCATGCCCGCGACGCTCGACGCCGCCGTCCGGGTGCTCTCGTCCGGACGGGCGTGGGTCGACCTGTCCCGTATGGATTGATCTCGCTCCGCGGTCACGTCCGTCCAATCTCTGCACGAGTCACCAACCCCTCCTGACTTTTGAGAGACTGGGGGTGTTCCGCTTAGCGGTCGCACCGTCGCGGGCGCTGTCATCTTCAGAGAGGCCAAACGAATGCCCATTGCCAGTCCTGAGAAGTACGCCGAGATGCTGGATGCCGCGAAGAACGGCAAGTACGCCTACCCGGCGATCAACATCACCTCCTCGCAGTCCATCAACGCCGCCCTCGCCGGGTTCGCAGAGGCGGGTTCGGACGGCATCATCCAGGTCAGCACGGGCGGCGCGGATTACGCCTCCGGCCCGACCATCAAGCACATGGTGACCGGCGCCGTCGCGCTGGCCGAGTACGCCCACGTCGTCGCGAAGAACTACCCGATCAACGTCGTGGTGCACACCGACCACTGCCCCAAGGACAAGCTCGACACCTTCGTCCGGCCGCTCATCGCCATCTCGCAGGAGCGCGTCGACCGCGGCCTCGAGCCGCTGTTCCAGTCCCACATGTGGGACGGCTCCGCGGTGCCGATGACAGAGAACCTGTCCATTGCCGACGAGCTGCTGGCCCTTACCAGCAAGGCCCGCCAGATCCTCGAGATCGAGGTCGGCGTGGTCGGTGGCGAGGAGGATGGCGTCGCGGCCGAGATCAACGAGAAGCTGTACACCACCGTCGAGGACGGGATGGCCACCATCGAGAAGCTCGGCCTCGGCGAGAAGGGCCGCTACATCGTCGCCCTGACCTTCGGCAACGTGCACGGCGTGTACAAGCCGGGCGCCGTCAAGCTGCGTCCGGCCGTGCTCAAGGAGATCCAGGACGCCGTCGGCGCCAAGCACGGCAAGGACAAGCCGTTCGACCTGGTCTTCCACGGCGGCTCGGGCTCAACCCCGCAGGAGATCTCCGACGCTGTCGACTTCGGCGTCATCAAGATGAACATCGACACCGACACCCAGTACGCGTTCACCCGTCCGGTGGTGGAGCACATGTTCCGCAACTACGACGGCGTGCTGAAGATCGACGGCGAGGTCGGCAACAAGAAGCAGTACGACCCCCGCGCCTGGGGCAAGGCGGCCGAGGCCGGCATGTCCAAGCGCGTCGTCGAGGCCTGCGGGTACCTGCGCAGCGTCGGCAAGACCATCGGCTGACCACAGCACTACCAAACGGCCCGGGACCCCACGGTTCCGGGCCGCTCGCTGTGGATGAACAAACCGTCCCGCCTGCCGGGCATCAGCCGCGACCCCGTGCAATTCCTGCAACCGGCCCCGCTAGCATCGCGGCATGGGTTCCGCAGGCCAGCGCCGCACCGGCGTGCTGGCGGAGTGGAACGACCAGCGCGGCTTCGGTTTCGTTGAGGCCAGGGGAAAGCGCACCTTCGTGCACATCTCCGCATTCGAGGCCTCCGAAGGCCGGCCTCAAGCGGGGGAGTTCGTCGAGTTCGCCCTCGGCGAGGGCCCGGACGGGCGTCCATGCGCAGTGAGTGCCAGCCGCATCTTCGCCCTGGGCCGCGAGGGCCAGCGGCCGGCAAGGCGTGCAGGCGCCGATCCGGTCGCGTTCGTGCCGGTTGCGGTGTTCGTGCTGCTCCTCGTTGTTGTCATCGTGGTGTTGCACCTGCCGTCCTGGTGGGCCACGTACTACCTGGTGCTGAGCAGCTTCACCTTCCTGCTGTACTCGTGGGACAAGCGCGCGGCCGTCGACGGCACCGCCCGTACGCCAGAGCGCACCCTGCACCTGGCAGCCCTCCTTGGTGGGTGGCCCGGCGCCGTCCTCGCCCAGCAGTCGCTGCGTCACAAGAATCGCAAGGAGGCGTTCCAGATAGAGTTCTGGCTCGCTGCCCTCGGCAATGTCGTCGGCTTCATCGTTGTCACGGTGGTTCCGCAGCTCGCGATGCTCAACCCGGGCTGAACGCTGCACGCTCCCTGCAACGTCGACCCGGTAAAGTGAGGTCGCAAGAGCCCGCTTGGCAATGCCGCGGGCTTTCCTGATGAAGAGGGGCAGACAATGCCGGGAATCGTGGTCGTCGGTGCGCAATGGGGCGACGAGGGCAAGGGCAAGGCGACCGATCAGCTGGGTGACCGCGTCGATTACACGGTGCGCTATTCGGGCGGTAACAACGCCGGTCACACCCTTGTGGTTGCCGGCGAGAAGTACGCCCTGCACCTGCTGCCGTCCGGCATCCTCAGCCCCAAGAGCACCCCGGTGATCGGCAACGGCGTCGTGATCGACCTTGAGGTGTTGTTCGAGGAGATCGACGGGCTCGAGGCGCGCGGAGTGGACACCTCCAGGCTCCTGGTCTCTGCGAACGCGCACATCATCACCCGCTACCACAAGGAACTCGACAAGGTCACCGAACGGTTCCTCGGCAAGCGCAAGATCGGCACAACCGGACGCGGCATCGGCCCGGCCTATTCCGACAAGATCAACCGGCTCGGCATCCGCGTCCAGGACCTTTTCGACGCCTCGATCCTCTGCCAGAAGGTCGAGGCGGCCCTCGAGCAGAAGAACCACCTCCTGTTGAAGGTCTACAACCGCCGCGCGATCGACCCGGCCGAGGTGTCGGCGGAGCTGCTGTCGCACGCCGAGCGGCTCCGTCCGATGGTCACCGATGTCACCCGGGTGCTGAACGACGCGCTCGACAAGGACCTGGTCGTGCTCTTCGAGGGCGCCCAGGCCCACCACCTCGACGTCGATCACGGCACCTACCCCTACGTCACGTCTTCCAACCCCATCGCCGCAGGGGCCTGCATCGGAGCCGGTGTGGGGCCGACCCGGATCAACCGCACGATCGGCATCATGAAGGCCTACACCACCCGGGTGGGCGAGGGTCCGTTCCCCACAGAGCTGCTCAACGCGGACGGGGACAAGCTGCGCACCGACGGCGCCGAGTTCGGCACCACCACCGGCCGGAACCGCCGCTGCGGCTGGTTCGACGCGCTCGTGGTCGAGGCTGCGGTGACTGCCAACGCCTTCACCGACCTGTTCCTGACCAAGCTGGACATCCTCAGCGGCTGGGAGAAGATCCCGGTGTGCATCGCCTACGAGGTGAACGGTGAGCGCACCGACCGGCTACCGATGACCCAGACCGACTTCCACCACGCGGTACCGGTGTATGAGTACCTCGACGGCTGGACGGAGGACATCTCGGGGTGCCGCAGCTTCGAGGAGCTGCCGGCCAACACCCAGGCCTACGTCCGCCGGCTCGAGGAGCTGGTGCGCTGCCGCATCTCCGGGATCGGCGTCGGCCCGTCCCGCGAGCAGGTGGTTATGCTGCACGACCTGCTCTGATGGCCCGCCAGGTGCAGATGCCGTGGTGGGTGCCGATCCTGCTGGGCTTCCTCGGCATCACCGCAGGGTTCCTCACGGTCGCCTACATCTCCTGGATTCAGGTGGCCGGGCAGTTGTACGTATTCGGGCTGATCATGGTCTTGCTGAACCTCGTCGCAACGATCGCAGCGGTAGTGGCCACGGGCATGGATGCACGCAGCGGCCGGGTGGCTTGGTCGTGGTGGGCCCTGCTAGGCGGTTTCGTGGTCGCGAGCATGGCCCTTTTCCCGTTCATGAGCACCTGGGCGCCGCGCTGATCGGCTCGCCGATACGCGGCCTCCCGGCCGATAACGATCGGGTGAGAGTGCCCCGTGGATTTGCCTTCTGCATCCCGGCCCGCCTACCGTGGGAGAGCGGAAGGGGTTGCACCCAAGCCGTACCAACGCCGGACCGAAGCACAACTTCAGTCCGGCTGTTTCTTTTCCAGCGATGCTGCGGGCGAAGCTCCGACCAGGTCGCTCGCGGTGTCCAAGAACCCTTCGGAGACGCGAATGCGCACTCACGACCTAGCTCTTGTAGACGATCTCAACCCCGAAACCCGCCGGCTGCAGACCCGCAATCCGTTCTCGCCGGTGGTCATGGTGCTCACCATCCTGGCCACGACCGGGGTGGTCGCCTACAGCATCTTCCTGTTGAACCCCGCCAACCGGGGCGACTGGCTGCCCTACCTCCTGGTGATGGCGGCCGAGAGCATCCTCATCATCCACGCGTTGCTGGCTATGTGGACGATCATGGCCGGCTCGCGTTCGCCGCGGAACGACGAGTACTACCTGGCCCGGCGCGAGCTGTTCGAGGGCGCCCACCCCAACGGCGCGGTGCAGCCCACCCCGAAGTGGCCGTTGCGGCTGGACGGCCGTCCGGTCTCGGTGGCGGTTTTCATCACCTGCTACGGCGAGGATGTTGACGTCATTAGGCGCACCGCGACCGCGGCGCGGGACATCTGGGGTGAACACACCACGTGGATCCTCGACGACGGCCGCTCCGACGAGGTGCGTGGCCTCGCCGCCGAGATCGGCGTGCAGTACATCCGGCGGCTGTCCAGCGGCGGGGCGAAGGCCGGCAACGTCAACCACGCCCTCAGCCAGGTGAAGACGGACTACTTCTGCATCTTCGATGCCGACTTCGTGCCCCGTCCGGAGTTCCTCTACCAGACGCTGCCGTTCTTCACCGACACCAACGTCGCCTTCGTCCAGACCCCGCAGAGCTACGGCAACCTGAACAACATCGTCTCGCGCGGCGCCGGCTTCATGCAGGCCGTCTTCTACCGGTTCATCCAGCCCGGGCGCAACCACTTCAACGCGGCCTTCTGCGTGGGCACCAACGTGGTGTTCCGCCGAACGGCTATCGACGACATCGGCGGCATCTACACCGACTCCAAGTCTGAGGACGTGTGGACGTCGCTGATGCTGCACGAACGCGGCTGGCGCTCGATCTACATCCCCGACGTGCTCGCCGTCGGCGACGCGCCGGAGACCATCGAGGACTACACCAAGCAGCAGCTGCGCTGGGCCACTGGCGGCTTCGAGATCCTGTTCACTCATAACCCGCTCAACCCGCGGCGCCCGTTGAGCATGGACCAGCGCTTGATGTACCTGGTTACGGCCACGCACTACCTCACCGGGCTCGCTCCTGGCGTGCTGCTGATGGTTCCCGCGCTGGAGATCTTCTTCGATCTTCGTCCGGTGGTGCTCGGCACCACCCTCGCCACTTGGGCGCTCTACTACGCCGGGTTCTACCTGATGCAGATCCTGCTCGCTTTCTACACTCTCGGCTCATTCCGCTGGGAGGTGCTGATGCTGTCCACGGCCTCGTTCCCGATCTACCACCAGGCCCTGACCAACGCCTTCTCGGGCAAGGAACAGAAGTGGCACGTGACTGGCCGGGCGGGCCGGCGGTCCTCACCGTTCAACTTCATCCGTCCGCAGGTGTACCTGTTCACGTTCCTCGCGCTGACCTCGGTGGTGGCGATCTGGCGGGACCTCAACAATGCCCAGCTCTCGCTGGCGACCGCCTGGAACCTCACCAACACCTTCGCCCTCGGCGTGTTCGTGGTGGTCGCCCTGCAGGAGGTCCACCGCAACCGCCGTCCGGTGGCTACCGCAGGGCCATCCCGTGCGCTGGAAACCCCCGTACTCAACCCGGCCTTCGCCGGGCCCTCGTCCACCCGTGGAGGTTTGTCATGACCTGGGTAAACCGACTTCGACTCACCCTCGGCATCCTGGGAGTAGTCGCCCTCGTCGCCGTCCTGACACTGGTGTTCAACCAGCGCCAGAACCAAATCGCCAGCTACACCGGCGCCGTGGAGGCCGACAAGTACACGGTGGGGGCGGATTACGCCGGCACCGTGGTTGAGCAGGACGTCGAGCAGGGCGACCCCGTGCGGAAGGGGGAGCGCCTGTTCGTGGTGCAGAGCCTGGCGCTGAAGGAGAGCCTGAGCAATGGTCTCGAAGTGCCCGACACCGACGCCTACCGGGTGAATGCCAAGCACGGCACGATCACCTACTTCGCCGTCAAGGACGGACAGGTGAGGGAACTCAACGCCCGGCTCGGCAACTCGATCGCCGGCGGTTCGCTGGCCACGATCGCCGCCGACAACCGGTTCGTGCTGGCCAACTTCAAGCTGGTGCCCCGCGACTACGCCCGCGTCCACCCCGGCTCAGCCGCGCGGATCCGGCTGGCCGACGACACGGTCGTCACCGGTACGGTGAGCGACATCAGTGCCACCACTGGCGAATCCGGGACGGTGACCACCGTCCGCGTCAAATCCGACGACCTGACGAGAGTGACCGCTGCCCTGGCGGCCCCGGGCGCCCCAGTGAGCGTCACGGTGGCGCTGCAGGATTCCGGCCCGCTTGCCGGCGTGAGCGACGCGGCCACCGACCTGCTGGCCAAGATGGGGCTCAAGTGAGGTGGCGCGCCCTTCCCGTCCTGGCTCTCCTGCTGACCGCGTGCGCACCGGAGGCGGCCCCGGCCGGGGTGCCCTCCTCGTCTGAGCCGCCGGCCACCCCGGCGGTGCTGGCCGAGGTGGCGCCCCTGGTCGCTGGAGTCACCCAGCGCACGCCCAAGAAGCTCGCCGCGCCGCGGCTGGCCGATGGCCTCACGCCGCCCACCAACCGGTGGTACTCCGGGCTGGTGTTCGGCGACAAACCGCAGCCGGTCTTCCCGCTGCCGCTGTCGTTCGCGCTCACCGGCGACGGGTTCGCCTTCGGGGTGCCGCGGGTGACCGCGGGGGAGTCGACGATCGCCGGCGGCTTCGTCGCCGATGTCACCGTCGGTGTGGGTGCAGCACGGTCGGTGGTGTCCACCAGTGACGCCTCGGTGGTGGTCATGGACAACCAGGACGCCGAGGGAAAGCTGCTCGGTCGCACCACCATCGCCCAGGGCTCCCCGTTCGTCTCCTTCACGGCCCAGACCGACGCCACGCTGACCATCCCCGCCAGCTTCACTCCTGGACGGGACGGCCTCGCGGTCGCCACCATCGGTGGGGTGCGCTACGCCGTCAAGTCCGGCGGCGTGGACGGCGGGAAGGTGAAGGTGGCCCGCGGGCAGACGGTCACATTCTGGGCGGTACCCGAAGGCCACGAGCCGTCTGAACTGGCCGGACGCGCGGCGCCGGTGACCAGTTCGAGCATCAGCCACCAGCCGGACGGCGACGGGGTGCGGACCACGCTCACCTACACCGCTACCGGCGGGGAGACCGCCATCGCGCGACTGCCACACCAGGCGTCCGACCAGGCCTGCGGCCTCGGCACCTACCCGTCGATCTATGGGGAATTGCAGCTGTGCGCCGGCGATTCGCTGACGTGGTCGACGCCGCAGGTGCAGGCCAGAGCCGAGCTGGACTTCTCCGGCCTCAACGCCGAACAGCGCAGCGGGCTCGCCAAACAACTGGACGCCGACATCGCCGCGCTGCCGGCCTTTCCCGCCGACACCTACTTCGGCGGCAAGGCGCTCCAGCGCACTGCGATGCTGCTGCTGGTGGCCGACGGGCTCGAACTCAAAGATCGCTCCGACCGGCTGGCGGGCGTCCTCGACGAGCAGCTGACCAAGTGGACCGATCCCAAGGGTTGCGCGGAGCGCGACGCCTTCTGCTTCGTCTACGACCCGCTGGGCAAGGGCATGATCGGGCTCACGCCGTCCTTCGGCAGCGACGAGTACAACGACCACCACTTCCACTACGGCTACTTCCTCTACGCCGCCGCGGTGCTGGCCAGGCACGACCCCAGCGTCGTCACCCGCTACGCCCCGGTGATGAACCTGCTCGCCGCCGACATCGGCAGTGTCGGGGGAACCGACTTCCCCGACCGTCGCGCGTTCGACGCCTACGCCGGACACTCCTGGGCATCCGGCACTTCGCCGTTCGCTGATGGTAATAACCAGGAGTCGGTGTCCGAGGCAGTCAACGCCTACGCCGGGCTGTCCCTCTGGGGCCAGGCAATCGGAGACGCGGCGCTTGCAGCCGATGCTGACTGGATGCTGGCTCTGGAGGCCCATTCGTCATCGGCCTACTGGCTGGAGCCTGACCTTTCGTCCTTCGCCGGGTATCGGCACCGGATCGTCGCCTTGAACTGGGGTGGCAAACGGGATTACGCCACCTGGTTCTCCGCCGAGCCTGCGGCCAAGCTGGGCATCCTCCTGTTGCCGATGAGCCCCACGTCGGCCTACCTCGCAGGAGATCCCCAGCGGATCCGGGAGAACGTTGCCGAGGCGACCGGCGGAAATTTCGACCAGAAATTCGGTGACTACATCGCCATGTACGCTGCGCTTGCCGGTCCGCAGGACCGGGATGCGGCGGTACGGGCGGCCGAATCGCTGTCGGACGCGAACCTTGACGACGGCATGAGTCGCACCTACCTGCTCGCCTGGCTGTTCAGCCGACGGTTCTAGCCGCCCGGACCGTCAGGGGGCCCTCGAAAGAGCCGCGGCGGCCAGGTCAAGGGCCGCGGGTCCGGCGCCGCTGTGCTCCAGCGTCAGAAGGGCCGCGCCGAGAATCGGTGGCTGGCTGACCGTCACGAGCCTCGCTGTCGGGGCCATGGTGGCAAGGCCGCTGGCGATCCGGTCCTGCAGCCGTGCATGACCAGCCTGCAGGATGCCCCCGCCGAGGACCACCGGCACCGCGCTGTCGGCGAGGTCGAGCCGGTTCAGGCTCGCACGGACGAAGGCAAGCACCTCCTCCGCTGTCCGGTCGACCAAGGCCCGTCCGACCGCGTCCCCTGCTTCTGCGGCGGCGAACACCGCGGGGGCGAGCCGGGCGAGGTCGGAGTAGTCGCGCTCCCCGAGGTGCAACTGCGCAGCCACCTCCAGCGCAGTCACCCCGAGTTCCCGCTCCAGGGCCGCGGTGAGCAGGGTGTGCGGACCGCGCCCGTCGAGCTCACGCGCGGCGTGCCAGAGCGCCTCCGCCCCCAAGCCGTGCCCGCCGCCCCAGTCACCGGAGATCGCACCGAGCGCAAGGAACCGCACGCTGGCCCCGTCCGCCCGGACGCCGACGGCGTTCATCCCGGTGCCGCAGACCACGGCCACGGCGTTCGGTTCGTCGGTGCCGGCGCGCAGGAGGGCGAACAGGTCGTTGTCGACGTCGAGGCCGGTCGCGGCCCAGGGCATTGCCGCCACAGCGTCGGAGTAGGCGGTGACCTCGCTGTCGAGGTCGAGCCCCGAAAGGTACAGCCCGGTGCGGACGACCTCAGCCCCGCCTGCGGCCTCGCGCACCAACTGGTCGACGAGGGTCACAGAGGCGGCAAGGCCGAGGTAGTGCGGGCTGCTGCCCGACCCCCGGCTGCGGCCGACGAGCTCGCCGTCGAGGGTGAGGGCGACGGCGTCGGTCTTCGAGCCGCCGCCGTCGACAGCGACAACCACAGGGTTCAGGCCCACGGCAGGAACCTTCCGTTCTGAGCAAGCAGCAGGTCGGTCAGCTTCTGGGCGCGGTCGTGCTGCAGCACCAGCGGGTGTGCGCGCATGGCCCGCAGCACCCGGTCCCTGCCGCCGTGGACGGCAGCGTCGAGGGCCAGCCGTTCGTACCCGGCGACGGCAGCAACCAGGCCGCGGATGTCGTCGGGCAGCGCCTCGACCGGCTCGGCGACGAACTCCTCCCCTGTGAAGCGGGCCGGCACCTCGATCACGTGGTCGTCGGGGAGGAAGGGCAGCGTCCCGTCGTTGCGCAGGTTGACGACCCGCGGCGGGCCGTCGGCGCCCCGCATCGCGGCGAGCAGTTCGACGGCAGCCTCGGAGTAGAACGCCCCGCCGCGGCGTTCGAGAGCCTCGGGCTTGGTGTCGACCGACGGGTCGGCGTAGAGGGCGAGCAACTCGTCCTCGATCGCCTTGACGGCCTCCGCCCTCGTTGGTTCGCGGAGCTGCTCTGCGAGCACCTCGTCGTGGGCGTAGTAGTAGCGCAGGTAGTAGGACGGGATCATGCCAAGCTGGGCCAGCACGGCCGGGGCCGATTCGACCTCGTCGGCCAGTTCTTCGAGCCGCCTGCCGAGCATCCCGGGCAGCAGGTTCTGCCCGCCGACGCTCACGCTGCGCTCCCAGGTGAGGTGGTTGAGGCCGACGTGTCCGAGGGTGACGTCGTCCGGCGCGACGCCGAGCATGCCGGCGAAGCGGCGCTGGAAGCCGATCGCGACGTTGCACAGGCCGACGGCCCGGTGCCCGGCCTGCAGCAGGGCGCGCGTCACGATGCCGACCGGGTTGGTGAAGTCGACGATCCAGGCGTCCGGCTTGGCATGAGCCCGCACGGCCTCTGCGATCTGCAGCACCACCGGCACCGTCCGCAAGGCCTTTGCGAACCCGCCCGGCCCCGTCGTCTCCTGGCCGATGCAGTGCACCTCGTGCGGCCAGGTCTCGTCGGCACGCCGGGTCTCCTGCCCGCCGACGCGCAGCTGCAGCAGCACAGCGTCGGCGTCGGAGACGCCGGCGATCAGGTCCGTGGTGGCGACGACGGTAGCGGGATGCCCGGCGCGGGCCAGCATCCGCCGGGCCATGCCGGCCACCGGGGCCAGCCGTGCCGGATCGGGGTCGACCAGGTGCAACTCGTCCAGCGGCAGGTCGGTGCGGGTGAACCCGTCGACCAGCTCGGGGGTGTAGGTCGACCCACCCCCGACGATGGTGAGCTTCATCAGTCCTCCTTGCCTGCGGACGCGACGATGGCGTCCTCGAGTCGTTCGCGGATGCTCTCCACCAGCAGCCGCCTGGCACCGAGTAGCACGGGGTGGGATCCGGCACTGCCTGCGAGCACCGGCAGGTCGCGCCGGGT
>Ga0209745_1002324_pt1 | contig 10911 bp, 10 predicted proteins | sample BarGraNGADG00312_FD_184495 | JGI IMG/M metagenome (GOLD analysis project Ga0209745, IMG submission 184495) | Arctic peat soil microbial communities from Barrow, Alaska - Barrow Graham LP Ref core NGADG0004-312 (SPAdes) (version 2) | ecosystem: Environmental > Terrestrial > Soil > Wetlands > Peat... | reverse complement strand
TCCAGCAGCGGCCGGACGGCGTCGTGGAACATCACCCGGGTATCGGCGTCGTTGAGGTTGCCGAGCACCCGTAGCGCGGCCTTGGTGGAGTCATTGCGGGTGTCACCGCCGGCCAGCACCTGTGTCACCTTGGAGAACTTGCTGCCGATACGGCGGGCGGCGTCGAGGTGGTCGGGGTGCATGAGGATGTAGATCTCGTCGATCACGTTGCAGTTCTGGAAGATCCCGAGGGTGTGCTCCATCACGGGCTTGCCGGCCACCTTGAGCAGCTGCTTCGGGATCGACAGGCCGACCCGTGACCCGGTCCCGCCTGCGAGGACGACCCCGATGGTGCGTCGGCTATCCGGCATTGGTTCCACCCTTCTCGTGCGCCCACCGGGCGTACCGGCTCACTGCGCGCTCCGGTGCGCCTCGTAGGCGTCCATGACTTCGCCGGTCGGCCCGTCAGCCATCAGGTTCCCCTGGTGGAGCCAGATGGTGCGGGTGCAGGTGTCGCGGATCGACTGGTGGGAGTGGGAAACAAGGAAGATCGTGCCGGCGGCGTCCCGCATCTCGCGGATACGGGCCTCGCTGCGCTTCTGGAAGCGCTTGTCACCGACGGACAGCGCCTCGTCGACGATGAGGATCTCGTGCTGCTTGGACGCGGCGATGGCGAACTTCAGCCGGGCCTGCATCCCGGAGGAGTAGGTGCGCATCGGCAGGTCGATGAACTCCTGCAACTCGGCGAACTCGACGATGCTGTCGCGCATGCTGGCGATTTCGCGTTTGGGGAAGCCCAGCGCGAGGCCACCCAGGACGATGTTGTACTCCCCGGAGAGGCTGGGCATCAAGGCAGCACCCACACCGAGCAGGTTGGGCCGGGAGGAGGCGAAGACGGCACCCGAGTGCGGCGGCGTCAGCCCGACGATGGCCCGCATCAGCGTCGACTTGCCCGAGCCGTTTGCGCCGATGACGCCGATCGACTCGTTCTGGTACGCGGTGAAAGAGACACCCTTCAGGGCGTGCACGTAGCGGATGCCCCGCTGGGTGCGGGAGAGCAGGCCCGTCTTCGTCCGTGTGGCTGCGCGGCCACTGGCGAAGACGCGGTACTTCACGTGGAGGTCCTCGACCACCACCACCGGCACACGGTCGGCCACGTTGTCAGTCACGTCCATATCGCTCCTCGGCGACCCAGAAGAAGAGCAGTCCGCCAACGAAGGCGACGACCGCCCACGCTGTGAAGAACCACCAGTAATTCGGATCGTAGGTCTGGTTGCCCATCAGGATCGATCGCGCGATCCGGAGCACCTGGTAGATCGGATGGAAGTTGTAGAGCTGGAGCACCCACGGGTGGTCCTTGAAGATGGTGTCGACGTTGAACAGCACACCGGAGGTGTAGAACAGGATCCTGGTCACGAAGGGCAGGAACTGGGTGAGGTCCTGCACGTGGACGGTGACGCGGGCGACGAACATGGCGACGCCGGCGTTGAACACCGTGAAGATGGCCAGCAACGGAATGAGCAGGAGCCATTTCAGCGTCGGCGGGTGGCCAAGGATCGGCAGCAGGATTGCCAGCACGATGAGGCTCGGCAACAGGGAGAAGAAGCCCTCGATCACCTCTGCCACCGGCAGCGTGAGCCGGGGGAAGGCCAACGACTGCACCAGCGAGCGGTTGCCCGTCACCGATTTCGCGCCCCGGCTCAGGCTGGAACTGAAGTACTCGAAGAGGAAGACGCCGGTCACGACGGTGGCCGGGTATTCGGGGCCGCGGCTGGCGCCCTGGATCACACCGAAGATCAGGCCGTACACGGCCGCGTTCAGCAGGGGGCGGAGCACCAGCCACAGGATGCCCAGGCGGTTCTCCGCCAGGTCGGACTGGAGCCGGAAACGGGCGAGGGCGATGATGAAGTCGCGCCGATCCCAGGTCTCCTTGAGGTACTTGCCCAGTTTCGGTCGGGCACCTACCCGGTGCAGGCCGTGTTGAGCGGCAATGTCGGCCAGACTCATGCGGTACGCAATCCCATCGATACACGGCCGGACCGGCCTGCGGACGTCATGATTCTACCGGACTCGCCGGGTTGCCCGGCCAATCGCGCCTCAGCCGCGGTCACGGTTGGCAAGGTAATAGCTGACCAGCGCTTTCGTCGACGCGTCCTGTGCGGCCAGCGCGTCCGCGTCCCCTGCGACGGCGGGAGCGATCTGCATGGCCAGTTGCTTGCCGAGTTCAACACCCCACTGGTCGAAGCTGTTGATGCCCCACACGACGCCCTGGGTGAAGGTGATGTGCTCGTACAGCGCGATCAGCTGGCCGACGACCGACGGGGTCAGCGCCGGCGCCATGATCGACGTCGTGGGCCGGTTGCCCGGGAACACCCGCGCAGGGACGATCGCCTCAGCCGTGCCCTCAGCGCGCACCTCATCTGCGGTCTTGCCGAAGGCCAGCGCCTTGGTCTGGGCGAAGAAGTTGGCCAGGAAGAGTTCGTGGACGTCGGCGTCGCCGTCCTTGAGGGGGTGGGCCGGCGTTGCCACAGCGATGAAGTCGGCAGGGATGAGCTGCGTGCCCTGATGAATCAGCTGGTAGAAGGCGTGCTGGCCGTTCGTGCCGGGCTCTCCCCAGAAGATCTCGCCGGTCTCGGTGACCACCTCGGAGCCGTCCGTGCGCACGCCCTTGCCGTTGGACTCCATGGTGAGCTGCTGCAGGTAGGCGGCGAAGCGGTGCAGGTACTGCGCGTAGGGCAGTACGGCGTGGCTGCCGGCCTTGAAGAAGTTCACGTACCAGACGTTCAGCAGGCCCATCAGCGCCGGGACGTTGGACGCCAGCGGGGTCTGTGCGAAGTGCCGGTCGATGGCGTTGAAGCCGGCGAGGAAGTCGGCGAAGTTGTCCGGGCCGAGCGCGACGGCCAGTGACGTGCCGACAGCCGAATCGACCGAATAGCGCCCGCCCACCCAGTCCCAGAAGCCGAAGGCGTTGGCCGGATCGATGCCGAAGGCCGCCACCTTGTCCAGGGCTGTGGACACGGCGACGAAGTGCTTGCTGATCGCGTCTGCGTCCATGCGCTCGGAGCCGTCGACGGCACCGGCGTCCCGCAGCTTCGCGAGCAGCCAGTCGCGCGCCATCCGCGCGTTGGTGAGGGTCTCCAGCGTTGTGAACGTCTTGGACGCGACGATGAACAGGGTGGTGGCCGGGTTCAGGTCGGCGGTCTTCTCCACCACGTCCGTGGGGTCGATGTTGGAGACGAAGCGGCACTCCGGGCCGGCCTGCACATAGGGCTTGAGCGCTTCGTAGACCATGACCGGACCGAGGTCGGAGCCGCCGATGCCGATGTTCACGACGGTCTTGATCTGGGCGCCCGTGACGCCCTTCCACTCCCCGCTGCGGACGCGGTTGGCGAAGTCGTAGACCGCCTCAAGGACCTCGTGCACCTGCACGACCACGTCGGTGCCGTCGACAACGAGGCTGTCGGTGCGCGGGCGCCGCAAAGCTGTGTGCAGCACCGAACGGTTCTCGGTGACGTTGATCTTCTCGCCGGCGTACATGGCGTCGCGGCGTTCGGCCAGTCCCACCTGCTCACCGAGCTCGACGAGGGCGGCGATCACGGCGTCGTCAACGAGGTTCTTGGAGAGGTCGACGTACAGGTCGGCTGCGGTGAAGCTGAACCGCTCCGCCCGTCCGGGATCGGTGGCGAACCAGCCGCGCAGGTCGGGCTGCAGGTCGGCGGCCAGCTGGGTCAGCTTCTCCCAGGCCGGAGTGGTGGTCGGGTCCACGGGTGCGCTCATGCTCCTCAGCCTAACGTCCTCCGTTCCCTGCCGAGTTGTCAGAATCTGGTGCGGTCATAGCCGCATCAGATTCTGCCAACTCGGGAATCAGGGGGTTGTGGTGACGCGGGCGACGTTGGCGGCGAAGGCCGCCTGCGGCCCTCCCGGCGGGTCGCCGAGCACGTAGTGCTTCATCTCTACCCGCCGGGCATGCAGCGAGTCGGTGCCAAGGGCGTCGGCAAGCACCACGTCCAGCTCGGGAAGTCCGGGGGTCAGGCGGTATGAGCCGGCCTGGGACGGGTAGCGTTCGGCGAACTCCTCTGCGGAGAGGCCATCGGGGTCGCAGACGACCACCGGACGCTCGGTCTGCAGGAAGTCCGATACCACGCTGGACACGTCGGAGACGAGCACGTCGGCACGAACCAGGCATTCGGTCAGGGTCAAGACCCCGCCGATCGACACCCGATGGCCGCCTGGAGCGGCCCTCAGCAGGTCGGTGATCTCGTCGATGGCGGTCAGCATCGACGGTCGCAACACGCCGCTGGACGGGTGCGGCCGGAACCACACCTGCACGTCCGGCCGGTCGGCGAGCAGCCTGCGCACCAGGTCGACGCCCATCGAATCCAGCGAGGAGTGGGTGGTCTGCTCGTCGTAGCCCTCGAAGGTCGGGGCGTACAGGATCACGACCGGCTGCTGCCCGGTGGGCCCGACCGGCAGCCCGGCGACCTGGGGCCGTCCGATCACGGCGAAGCGCTCCGGTGCCATCGGGATGCGGGCCTTCGCGAACCGGTCGACCCCGGCCTGGCCGGCCACCCACGTCTCGTCGAAGATGCGGACGAGGGCGCTGGCGCTGGTGGCCTTGTCCGAGTCGCCGTGGGCGAGCATGACGTGGCGCAGGTTCGGGTCGCGCAGGAGGTTGGCGTTCTTCTCCCCGTAGGCGAGGTAGAAGGCCGCGCGGACGCCTGCGAGCACGAGGCTCTCGACGTGCCGGGTGGTGGGGGCGTAGACCACGGCGTGCCGGGTGGCGGCCAGCGGGGCGAGCTGGCTCGCTTCACGCACTACGAGGATGCCGTTGCGTGGCTGGGCGTCGAAGGCCGGCAGCCATTGGTTGACGATGTACTTCGATTGCCGCGCCGCCAGCGAAACGTAGATCACGAAGGCGGGGTCGCGTCCGGCCAGGTCGGCAAGGAGGGACTCTGCCGCCGCGCGCTGGGCGGAGCTCAGCCTCCTCGCCTCCAGCAGCGTCCAGGCAAGGTAGGCGAGAGTCACCGCGACGAGGACGGACGCGATCGTGATGATCGAGCCGAACATCGCCATCCGCAGGTCGTCGGCAGCCAGTGCCTTCGCGAGGGCAATGAACTCGATCAACAGCAGGAGGGCGGGGTATCCGACCCCGCGGGTGTAGACACGGACATGCGCGGCCAGCGGGGTTGGCTGCGCCGCAGCGTCCGGCTGGTAGGCGAGCGGGGGCGACGAGCGCCACAGCCAGGTGGCCAGCACCGGCTGCACGCTCCAGGCCAGCTGCACGAACAGCACAACCACCACGTATGCGAGGCCGGCGTACGGCTCGGTGACCGTGCGGAAGATGAGAGCGGAAGCAATCAGGCTCTTCACCAGGGCGCGCACCTGGTAGCGCAGCCCGACCAGGTCCATCAGCCGGGCGATCAGGCTGTCGGCGGGCGTGGCCAGCCACTCCCCCAGGGCGCCGAGCGTCCAGGCGGTGAGCCCCAGCCACGGCAGGCGCAGCCAGGCGGCGAGCACGAGTCCGAAGATGCTGAGCACGAGGAGCGCCAACTGGCTCGCTCCGGCGGGTGCTACAAGACGGTGCGGCAGGCGTCCGGGCCAGGCGGCTCGAGCCACCTCTTCCCATTCGGGCACCGGGGCACGGCCTAGGCTGGCGATGGATCTGCCGCGCTTCACGCCGCTCAGCTTAAGGGAGTAGGTGGCGCCGTAGCTCCACGTCGGTAGTCAGGCGCGGATGGCGACGTGGACGTGGTTGAAGTGGTTGGCCGTGATGCTGCCGCGGTCGGCCATGTGCCGCCAGTGCGGGGTGCTCGGCGTCCAGATCTGCTGCTCAAAGATGATGTGGTCGACGTTGAAGTCCGAGGCATGCTTGATCAGGTAGTTAGCGATGCGGTGGCCGAGGGCACTCTCGGCGCCTGGGGTGAGCATGATGTCGACCGCCCGGCCGTTCTTGTGGAATGGGAGCCCGCCAGCGCGCCAGCCGCCGTAGGAGTTCACAGCCGGGAAGAGCGCGCACACCGACCGGTAGATGTGGATGGTGTCCTTGCGCAGCTTGTTCTCCACGGCGGAGCCGCGCGGACAGGGGGCCCAGGTGGTGCCGGCGGCCTCGACGGGCGCGGCGTCGGAAAGGTTGGCCTCAAGAACCCAGCCATAGCTCTTCCCGAACTCGATCTTGCGGTACTTGCCCTCGACGTCTGAGGTTGCGCTGACCCGAAGGCCTGCCTCCAGCGAGCCGAGGAGCTTGCCCGAGTTCTTCGCTGCGTCGCGGACATTCAACGAGCCGGTGGTGTACAGCCGCGAGAGGCTGAGCAGCGCGAGCGGGGCCTTCTTGCTGCGCGTTGCCACGGCGACCGGAGCGGCGAGCTGGTCGGCGGTGAGAGTGCGGACGGTCTCGACGGCCGGTGCGGCGGCGTCCGGCACGAGGCTCGGGGAGGTGGCGGCTTCGGGGGTGGTCGCGCCGAGTGCAACCGCTGCCCCACTGTTGCTGCCGAGGACGACGGCGCCCGCGGTGGCCGCGACGGTCACAGCTGCGAGAGTGATGCCGCCGCGGCTGAGCAGGCGATCGGTGATGGTGGGGGTGGCGCGACGGGCGGCCACGCGTTGCGCGGAGAGAGGGCTGAGGCCCAAATTGGGATGGGGGAGGGAAGGCTCAGCCGTCTCGATCGGGTCGGCGACCCGACGGGGCTGATACATGTGCAATCCGTCCTGACGAAACCTGAAGCGGATTCTCAGGATAACTTAAGGATTCGAGGGGGGCAACCCGGAAAAGGGGAGCAACTCCACCGAAAAGCTGGTTCCTCGGCAATACTTTCGGACGAGGGGACGCTGTGTCGCGCACCTCGGCGGAGGGGACATGAAGCCATTGGTGGCCGGCCTTGCTGCGCTGGCGCTCGCCCTCACCATCGGATTGAGCGCCCCGGCGCGTCCGGCCCATGCGGATCCGGCAGGCGGGATTGTCCCGCAACACGCGCTGCCGGCAGCCCCGTCGAAGACCACCAAGCCCAAGCCGAAGCCCTCTGCAACCCCCACTCCCACGCCGTCCGCCTCAGCCACGGTGACAGCACGGCGCCGGACGGCCGCGGATGAAGAGGGCGACCGCTGGGTGCAACTCGCAATGGTGGCCGGCGGCGGCCTGCTGGGTTGCGTCGCCCTCTTCTTCGGCATCGGAGCCCTGCTCCGCCGCCGTCCGAAGCCGAAGGCCTGACCCCAACCGGACGGTTCCTAGTTCAGTTCAGCGAGCGTGCGGGCTTCGGTAGTGCAGCCCTGCGACTTCACACTGAATCGAAATGGAACCGTCACCGATCAGTCGTGGAGGCGCCACTGCTGGAGTTGGACGCGGAGGCCGTCGAGGCTGTCGCTCGAGGCAAGCGTTGCCGTGACGAGCGCGCTGGGCCAGACCGCGACCGCTCCGGCCTCGAGCCACAGCTCTGCCTGGTAGCGCTCCAGCCGGCCGGTGGCGATGAGGGGTGTCGGCTTCATGAGCTCGGGCAGCGTTCGCGCGTACGCGGTGCCGAACGCCTCGGTGGGCACCAGCTGGACGCCGGCAGCTCCCGCGGCGATGCCGGCGTGGAGCTCGGACGGGGTGAGTCCGCCCAGGATGACCGGCAGCTCGGGGACGGCGGCCACCAGCTCGGGCAACAGGTACGTCGATGCGGCGAACACGGCACCGGCGCCGGCAGCAGCAACGACCTGTTCGGGTTCGGTGACGTCGTGGACGCCGACCTTCGCTCGCCGTCGGAATAGCCGGAGCAGGCCGGCAAGGTCGTCCAGCCGGGCAACGGGCACCGACCACAGCCGGAAGCCTTCCTGGCACAGCACCTCGCAGGCGGGCACGAGATCGTCAAGCTCAATGTCGGGCAGCGAGACGATCACTTCGTGCATGCCGAAGTCCGGCAATTCAGGTGTCACGCGCCCATAGTGCCCGATCCGATGACACCCGGTGGACAGCGTGGTTAGCTGAGCGGAAGAGCCAGCCCGAGGAGGACCGATGGAGATCAGCAGTGGGGGCATCCCCGCCAACTCCGAGATCGACCTGCGTTTCGCCGAGCCAGGGGTCGGCGGCACCAACATTTCGCCGGCGCTCGCCTGGTCGGGTGCCCCGGAAGGCACCCTCAGCTATGCGGTTACCTGCTTCGACCCGGACGCGCCGACGGGCAGCGGCTGGTGGCACTGGGTGGTGACCGACATTCCCGCCGAAGTGACCTCGTTCGAGGAGGGTGCACAGCTCCCCGGGGGAGCCCGCACCTGGCTGAACGACTACGGCTACGCCGGCTGGGGAGGCCCGTGGCCCCCGCCGGGGCCGGTGCACCACTACGTGTTCACTGTGTTCGCCGTCGGCGTCGACCGGCTCGACATTCCGGACGAGGCCACCAGCGCCGTCGCCCGGCTCACCCTGAGTTTCAACGTGCTGGGCAGCGGCGCCTTCACGGCGACGTTCCGCAACCCCGGCAGCTAGGCAGCGCCGGTGGCGGTACTCATCGACCCGCCGCATTGGCCGGCGCATGGGACCAGTTTCTCCCACCTCGTCTCCGACCGTTCGCTGGAGGAACTCCTGTTCTTCGCCGACGCCGCCGGCGTGCCGTTCCGGGCCTTCGACCACGACCACTACGACGTGGCCGAGCGGCGTTACGACGAACTCGTGGCTGCCGGCGCACGTCCCGTGGCCCCGTCCGAGCTGGTGCGCAGGCTCGTTGCCGGCGGGCTGCGCGTCCGCACTCCCGACCGGACGCCCAAGCGCGCGCAGGTGGTGCCGGGCCTGCGTGCAGCGTGGCACGAACTGATGCCGGGCGCGCCGGGTCTGGGTCGCGAGCTGCTGGAGCGGTGGCAGGAGCCTCACCGGCACTACCACGACGTGCGACACCTTGCGCAGCTGCTGGCCGCGCTGGCTGCGCTCGGCGGAGGGACGCCGGCGCGTCCGGTGACGCTGGCAGCCTGGTTCCACGACGCCGTGCACGACGGCATCGCCGGTGACGATGAGCGTGCCTCCGCCACCCTTGCGCGCACCTCGCTCGAGGCGACGGGGCTGCCGGCGGACGAGGTGGACGAGGTCGTGCGCCTGGTCCTGCTGACGATCGACCACGACCCCGATCCCGCCGACGACGCGGGCATCCTGATGGTCGACGGCGACCTTTCCGTCCTGGGGCAGCCACCCGGCCGGTACCACTACTACTCGCGCGGCGTGCGCCTCGAATACCCCCAGTTCGACGACCAAAAGTTCGCCTCCGGTCGAATGAGGGCACTTAACGGGCTATCCTCGAAGGAGCAACTGTTCGGCTCACTTGCCGGACGGGAGTTCTGGGAGGCCCAGGCAAGAGGGAACCTCGACGTTGAGCGTTTACGCTGGTCGAAACTTGCCGAGACCACCTAGGTAGGGAAACCAGGGAAACCACTAGCCACTGCATGCGGGGGGTACGCAATGGCGAAGGCGGGTGTTTGGGTTGCAGCTGCAGCCTGCGTTGCCGCTGGCGCGCTCGTCGCGCCGCCCAGGTCAGGAACGCCATACCTGACCACCGGTGATCGGGTACAACCGACGATCACCGTGATTGCTACGCCGTCAGGCGCCTCGCCTACTCCCGTCGCCACATCTGGGGCCCCCACGGTTGAGCCGACGGCAACCAGCACGCTCCCGCCGCCGATCACGCCCGTGCCCACGGAGACCGGCACCAGCGAACCGAGCGGTTCGGCAACGCCGACACCGACCGTGACGCAGACGACGGAGCCGACCGCTGAACCGACGTCCACCCATACGATCCCGGTCATCGTGAGGCCGACGCCGACGACCAGGCCGCCGACGATCCTGCCGACTCCGACCGTCACCCCGACTCCGACCGTCACCCCGACGCCCACCGTCACCCCGACGCCGACCGATACGCCCACGCCGACCATCACCCCGACGCCGACCGATACGTATCCGAGGACGCCGTGGCCGACCCCGACCGGACTGCCCACGGTCACGCCGACTCCTACCCCCACGCCGACAGCGACCGAGACGCCCACCGGGCCTCCGACCTGTCGACCGGGCTGGGTGGGGTTCACCAGGCCCGTGTGCCCACCGGTCCAGCCCACCGACGGCCCGACAGTGACCATCAGCCCGGTGCCAACGTCCACATCCAGTGAGCCGACGCCGACCGCGACAATGATCCCTGGCACCCCGACCAGCGCGCCCACGGAGAGTCGCCGGCCGACGCGCTCGCCGCGTCCCAGCAGTTCACCGACCGGATCGGTCAGCCAGCCGGCACCGTCCACGACGCCGACCGCCACCGCCGGCCCGACAGCGTCGGCGAGCAGCACGCCGTCCGCGAGCCACCACCACAGGCGGTCGCCGCAGCCCACCAGCTCCCCCACACCGAGGCCCACGGCCACAGAGCCAAACGAGTCGGCGACGCCCACGCCGACCCCGACAGCCAGCGATCCGCCGCGCCACCGCCATCACCGTGGTGCGGGATCGACGACATCCGAGGGCAGCGCCAGCACCCCCGCTGCGAACGCCACGTCGACCGGTGGGGCGCGGCAGCTAACCTCGAGAACCGTGAAGACCACCAACGCCTTGAAGGCGTGGCGCGCGAGCCGGAGCACAACGCTCGGCACGCCGTCCGCACGGCACCGGTTCGGCGCGGCAGCCACGAAACGCACCCGCGGCTGGGCTGGCGTCGGCCGGCGCGACCTGCGGTGATCTGGCGCAGCCTCGCGCTTGCCGCCGTGCTCGTCCTCACCGGGTGCACAGCCGGCCCGGCGGCCTTGCCCGTGCCGGTGAGCGTCCCCGCAACCACGAGGTCGGCTGTCCACACGCCGTCCGCGACGCCCACTCCGTCCCCCACGGCAACGACGCCCTCCCCGAAGCCGACGCCGAAGCCCACGTCCACCGCGCCGGCGAAGGACACCCGCAAGGGCTCCCAGCTCAACACCCCGTACAGGGTGTTGGGCATACCGGTG
>Ga0209745_1002323_pt1 | contig 10912 bp, 10 predicted proteins | sample BarGraNGADG00312_FD_184495 | JGI IMG/M metagenome (GOLD analysis project Ga0209745, IMG submission 184495) | Arctic peat soil microbial communities from Barrow, Alaska - Barrow Graham LP Ref core NGADG0004-312 (SPAdes) (version 2) | ecosystem: Environmental > Terrestrial > Soil > Wetlands > Peat... | reverse complement strand
TATTGAAAATTAATTAATTACATGTTTGCGATTTTTATAAAAGAAATAAGCGGGTTCTTTAGCAGTCTTACTGGTTATATAGTAATTATTGTCTTCCTGCTTATTAACAGCCTTTTCATGTGGATCTTCCCGGGTGAATGGAATATTTTCGACAATGGTTATGCAGGGCTCGATACTATGTTTTTGCTCTCCCCATGGGTGTTCCTGTTCCTGGTGCCGGCTGTAACAATGAGGATGTTTGCGGAAGAAAAAAGATTGGGTACAATTGAATTGATTTTCTCAAAACCAATTACTGAGAGAGGGATAATATGGGGTAAGTATCTGGCTTCAGTTTCTCTTGTCCTTCTTGCCCTGCTTCCGTGTTTTATTTATTACATTTCTGTTTACATGCTTGGAGAAACTCCCGGTAATCTGGATAAAGGTGGTACCTGGGGAGCTTTTATAGGACTGTTCTTTCTGGCATCAGTATACGCTTCTGCAGGTTTATTTGCTTCATCGCTCACAGATAATCAGGTAATTGCATTTATTGTTGCAGTCCTACTCTGTTTCATAATGTTCATGGGTTTTGATTCATTCGCTTATCTGCCTGTATTGAAAAACCTGGACGAATTTGTAATCAGACTTGGAATTAACGAACATTATAAGTCAATCAGCAGAGGTGTTCTTGATATCAGGGATGTAGTTTATTTTGTGGCTGTTGTAACTATTTTCAATGAAGCAACCAGACTGGTTTTGTTATCGCATAATTGGAAGAAAAAAAGCTGACCCATGACTGCTGACTCAAATAAAAACATAAAATTCAGAAGCTGGATACAATTTTTTACGGTTGTTGCCGCCATCATCATTTTAGCATATGCAACCTCATTAATCCGACTTAGATTAGACCTTACAGAAGATAGCAGGTACACTCTTTCCAAACCAACCAGAAAGGTGCTTTCGGGAGTAAAAAATGATATCTATGTTCAGGTTTATCTCGACGGTGATATTCCCATTCCCTTAAAACGACTTAAGCGCTCTGTAAGCGAAATGCTTGACGAGTTCAGGATTGCTTCCGGTCGTAAGATAGATTTTGAGTTTATTAATCCCTCCGAAGGTAAAGATTCTAAACAGCGGGAGACTCAATATCAGACACTTGTAAATAAAGGATTGACACCAATTAATATTCAGTCTGGTGATATTGAAGGTGGTTCAACTCAGAAAATAATATTCCCGGGTATGATCGTAAATTATAACGGTATTGAGATCCCTGTAAATTTTCTTGAAAATAATCCCTCTATACCTTATGAACAAAATATTCTGCATTCGGTTGAGGGACTTGAATATGAGATGATTCAGACAATTTCCACCCTTAGCTCAGATACTATCTATAAAGTAGCATTCCTGGAGGGACAGGATGAAATATCTGAAATTCAGACAGCAGATATTACAATGAATCTCGCTAAGTTTTTTACAATAGACAGAGGTGCTATTGGAGGAAAAGCCGGTATACTGGACAAATACGCTGCAGTGGTTATTGCAGGTCCTGAAAAAGAGTTTAATGAATCCGACAAACTGGTTCTGGATCAGTACATTATGAATGGAGGCAAAGTTATGTGGCTTTTTGATGAAGTGGCAGTGAATGCTGATAGCCTGGTTTATGGCACAACAGTAGGACTATACCGGCCATTAAACATTGAGGATCAGCTTTTCAGATATGGTGCAAGAGTAAATCCGGTGATTGTTCAGGATATTGAGTGTATGATCATAAGGCTCACAGTTATGAGCGCCGGTGCACGCCAGCAGGTTGTTCCGGCCCCCTGGGTTTATTATCCTTTGCTAAACCCTTCTCAGGATAACCCTATAACCAGAAATCTGAATAAAGTGAAAGGTGAATTTGTAAATTTTATTGACACTGTGGGACTTGATCCGGCAATTAAGAAAAGAATCCTTCTTACCACATCAAATTTAAGCCGTACTATTTCACCTCCTGTATTAATAAGTTTAAAAGAGGCTGAATTAGCGCCTAAAGAAAAAGATTTTAATAAGGCATATCTTCCGGTTGCTGTTTTGCTTGAAGGAGTTTTTCCATCAGCTTTCAGGAATAGGATGACTGACAAACTTACAGATGATAAAAATTTTAGAATCAAGACAGAGAGCAAAAAAAACAAAATGATAGTTATTGCCGATGCTGATATTATAAGGAACGAGGTAAGAAGGGTAGGATTGAAAGAAACTCCTTTTCCATTGGGTCAGGATAAATATACAGGACAAGTTTTCGGGAATAAGGATTTCCTGGTTAACTGTCTTAATTACCTGGTGGACGATAATGGGATAATGGAATTAAGATCGAGAGAACTGAAGTTAAGGCTCCTGAACTCAGCCAAAATCAAAACCGGGAAATTGAAGTGGCAGCTTGTAAATACTGCCGGCCCCATTTTGATAGTTGTTTTGGCTGGATTGATTTATAGCTATTTAAGAAGAATAAATTACACAAGATATTGAAAATGAATAGAATAATTGTCAGAATTGGTGTGTTGTCTGCTGTTGTAGCACTAATTCTTTTCATTATTTTAAAAAACAGATCGCCTTTTGGAAAAAGCAACAGCTCATTCCTCTCAGAACCTGACCAGCAGATAACAAAGATTGAATTTTCAGAAGGTAGCAGGAAGTTGTATCTTGAAAAAGATAAAGATACGTGGTTAATAAATGGAAAAACTGAGGCAAGAAAAAGCGGTGTTCTCTTTATTCTCAGGGTTTTGCAGGAGATAAGGATTAAGTCTCCCGTTTCTTCAGAATTGTTTAAAAGTGAAATAACAGATAAAGGAATTAAGCCCGTCAGGGTGAAAGTCTTCGAAAAGAGAAAACTGCTTAAATCATTTCTGGTTTATAAAACCCAATCGAATATCTATGGAAATATAATGAAAGTAAATAACAGTTCAAAACCGTTCATTGTTTCTGCGCCGGGTTATGAAGGCGATATCGGATCGGGATTTACCCTTAACGAGTTGTTTTGGCAGACTTATAATATTTTTAATCTGATGCCTTCAGAAATAGCTTTAGTCAGACTGGAGAATATGTCCGACACAGCATCCTCATTTTCAATAGTTAATAATAATCACCATTACATTCTTTCCGATTTGTCGCGGGAGCTTATTGGGTGGGATTCAGCCATGGTTACACGATATCTTTCATATTTTGCACGGATACCATTTGAATCGTGGGCCCTCGATATGAGCGAAGACCAGGTAAAAAATGTCGAATCGCAACGTCCTCTGTATAAACTAACTGTTGAAACCGTAGGGCAAAAGAAAATAATACTTACTCTGTGGGAACGTACGAAAGATGAAAATGGAGTTAAATCAGTTGACACCGACAGGATGTTCGGCAAAACACAGGAGAGGAATGAGATATTTATAATAAGATACTTTGATATTGACCCTCTCCTTAAGAAGTGGTCATATTTCTATCGTGAATAATATTCCTGGCAGATAATTTTATCTTATTATCTTTTGAAAGGCTTGAAAATCAATTTATTTACCCCAGCCCCAAGGGGAGTAAATTGATTTTCTTCGCTCCCCTTGGGGTCGGGGTTAACGAAGAAAATCAATTTTAGTCTGTTTCTGAATACAGATACTCTTTATTTTTTGTTTGATGTAATAGTTTTTTTTTTGTAATATTGGTAATTAAGAAATGAAGATTAGTTATCGTTTAATTAATTCATTATCAAATAGTTAGTAAATTTTAGAATCATTAAATCAACCTAAAACAATACAAATATGAAATTTGTAGTTTCCAGTTCTGAACTTCTGGGTCATCTTCAGGCAATAAGCCGGGTAATCAGTTCGAAGAATACCCTTCCGATACTTGATAATTTTCTTTTTAATCTTACAAAAAATGATCTTGAGATTACGGCATCTGATCTTGAATCAACCCTGATAACCAGGATGAAACTTGAAAATACAGATGGCGTCGGTACAATTGCCTTGCCTGCAAGGATACTTCTTGATACATTAAAAGAGTTTTCTGCACAGCCACTCACATTTGATATCAACATGGAGACTATGGCTCTTGTTATAAGCTCTGAAAACGGAAAATTCAATGTCGTAGGTCATAATGGTATTGATTTTCCAGCTTTACCTTCAATAAAAGCCGATAAAAAGTTTTCATTTGAGATAAATGCTGATGTAATGCTGGCAGGCATTACAAGAACTCTGTTTGCTACAGCAGATGATGAACTTCGTCCTGTAATGGGAGGTATATTTATAGAGGCTTCGACTGATAAAATTACTTTTGTGGCATCCGACGCTCATAAACTGGTCAGGTATCAGAGAACTGATGCGCACGCTGATGGAAATGCATCATTTATTCTCCCAAAGAAACCTGCCTCCCTGTTAAAAAATATTCTGCCAAGGGAAGTAGGACCGGTAACTGTTGAATTCGATGATAAAAATGCATTTTTTATCCTGAGCGATTATAAGGTAGTGTGCCGTCTGGTTGAAGGCAACTATCCGAATTATAATTCAGTGATTCCCAAGAATAATCCTCGTAAAATCACAATCGACAGATTAGAATTTTATAATATACTTAAGAGAGTTTCAGTGTTCTCTAATCAGGCAAGCAATCTTGTCAAACTTCAGCTTAAAGGTAACCAGATTGTTGTTTCTGCACAGGATATAGATTTTTCTATTTCTGCGTACGAAAGAATAAAGTGCCAGTATGAAGGTGAGGAGATTGAAATAGGCTTCAAATCGGTCTTCCTGCTTGAAATTCTAGCAACTATTGCATCACAGGATGTTATGATGGAGCTCGCAGATCCAACGCGTGCCGGACTGTTCCTTCCAGCAATTACAGAAAATGAGTCGGAAGATCTCCTGATGCTCCTGATGCCAATGATGATAAATTCATAACCATTGAATCTTAATCTTAAACGTTCACTGGCTTTTATCGATCTTGAGACTACAGGTGTTAATGTTTCAACTGATCGTATTGTTGAGCTTTCTGTATTGAAAATCAGTCCTAATGGCAAAGAGGAGTGGATGAGCACACGTGTGAATCCGGAGATGCCGATTCCTCCTAAAACAACTGCAATACACGGAATCAAAGATGAAGACGTTGTAAACTCACCCGTATTTAAGGAAGTCGCCAAAAATCTTGCACTCTTTCTTGAAGGGTGCGACCTTGCAGGTTACAATGCAATTAAGTTTGATATTCCTGTTCTGGCAGAAGAATTCCTTAGGGTAAATATCGATTTTGACTTCACAAAACGAAGGTATATAGACGTTCAGGTTATTTTTCATAAAAAAGAACAACGTACTTTAACAGCAGCATACCAGTTTTATTGCAAGAAGGACCTCGAAGGTGCACATGGTTCGAAGGCCGATACTGCTGCCACTTTTGAAGTCCTTAAATCTCAGCTAGACAGATATAAAGATCTTGAAAATGATGTTGAGAAGCTGGCTGATTTCAGCTCTTTTAATACAAATGTAGATTTTGCCGGAAGAATAATCCTTGATGAAAACGGGGTGGAAGTATTCAATTTTGGCAAACATAAGGGTAAGGCGGTTGAGAAAGTTTTTAATGAGGAGCCAGCTTATTATTCATGGATGATGAATGGGGATTTTCCTCTCTATACTAAAAAAGTGCTTACTGAGATTAAACTCAGATCATTCGGAAAAACAAAAATATAAAATGAAGATAATCTGTATCGGACTGAACTACAGGAAACACGCAATTGAGATGGGGTCGAAACTTCCGGAGGAACCACTGGTTTTTCTAAAACCCGATTCATCAATCCTGAAAAACAACAAACCATTCTTCCTGCCGGATTTTTCTGAAAATATTCAGCACGAAGTCGAGGTTGTAATTAAGATCAGCAAACTCGGAAAGGGTATTTCGGCAAAATTTGCTCCCAGGTATTTTGATGAGTTCACTCTGGGAATTGATATTACTGCCCGCGATCTGCAGAGCCGTCTGAAAGCTGCCGGAATGCCATGGGAGATTTCTAAAGGTTTCGATGGCTCGGCGCCTCTTGGCAGTTATATTCCTGTCAGCAGTGTAAAGGATATGGATAACCTTGATTTCAGACTGGAAATTAATAATAAGGTTGTTCAGGCAAGTAACACCTCTGATATGATATTCAGTTTTAATCAGATAATAGAATATGTATCAAAGTTTTTTACGCTCAAAACAGGCGACCTGATATTTACAGGAACACCTTCAGGAGTAGGCAAACTTCATAAGAATGATAACCTTGTAGCATACCTTGGCGATAAACCTCTTTTGGATTTTGTCATAAAATAAAAATATTATTGCAATTGCAGAATAGCAAAACTTTAGATTAATTTAGTAACTTAGTTTTATTTTTCCAGAAATAATTACAATAAAATATCTATTTTTATTTTAATTGAGATTAAACAGATCAAGTAATTAATTATCCTATGAAAGAAAAAAAAACTGTTACAAGACGATCTTTTATTCAGAGCTCGGCAGGAGCTGCTGCTTTGTTAACTCTTCCTACTATTATCCCTTCAAGTGTATTTGGTGCAAATGACAAAGTACGGGTCGCTGTACTTGGGGTAAATGGCCGGGGTACTAACCATATTCAGGGTTTATCTGCTCTTGAAAATGTAGAGGTGGCTTGTTTATGTGATCCTGATCTGGTAGTGTTAGCTAAACGTGCCAGTGAGTTTGAAACGAAATATGGAAGAAAAGTAATTCAACAACAGGATCTAAGGAAAGTATTCGAAGATAAATCTATTGATGCTGTTACAATTGCCACTCCTAACCATTGGCACGCTCTTGCCACTATCTGGGCATGTCAGGCAGGTAAGGATGTTTATGTTGAAAAACCCGGATCATTTAATATTCGTGAAGGTCGAAAGATGGTTGAAGCTGCCGCAAAGTATGACCGAATTGTTCAGCATGGTGTCCAGTTACGTAGTTCTGTTGCTGTTCAGGAAGCTATAGGTCACCTTCGCAATGGTCTGATTGGAGATGTTTATATGGCCAGGGGGCTTGTTTATCGCCGGCGAGATGATATCGGTAACAAAGGCACTGAACCGGTACCTGAAGGACTCGACTATGATCTCTGGACTGGTCCCGCTGAAAAACGGCCATTCTCACGCAATGTTGTTCATTATAACTGGCACTGGAATTGGAACTACGGTAATGGTGATGTTGGCAACCAGGGAATTCATGAAACGGATCTTTGTATGTGGGGGCTGAATGTTGGTTTCCCGGAGAGGATTACTGCCGGTGGCGGTAAATTCCTGTTTAACGATGCCAAAGAGACTCCTGAAGTTCTTTCTTCAACATATCATTATCCTAAAGAAAAGAAAATCATTGAATTTGAAGTCAGACCATGGATCACGAATCTGGAAAATGGAGTGGGAGTTGGAAATATTTTCTATGGAAATAAAGGTTACCTTGTTGTTAATGGTTATGATACGTATGAAAGTTTTCTTGGAGATAAAAGGGAACCAGGTCCAAAGAACAAAGGTGGGGGAAACCATTTTCTTAATTTTATAGATGCTGTACGCGCTCATGATAAGAAAATACTTAATGCTCCCGTTGAAACATCTCACCTTTCTTCAGGTCTTGCTCACCTGGGAAACATTGCATATCGCACAGGCCGTACTCTGAATTTTGACCCGGTAACCGAAAAATTCATTGGTGACGAAGAGGCTAATTTATATCTGACTCGTCCGGCAAGGCAACCTTTTGAGGTTCCTGATAAAGTATAAACAGTAACTCTGGATAATTCTTAAAAACGTCATTGCTCTAATTGAGAAAGCGATGACGTTTTTTCATTTGTGATAAACCTGTGCTTGATTTCATCTTTTAAAACAACACTTGCTTTTTGCTTAAAATATTCACCGGCAAGATTATTCTCTATAAGAATTATTCGAACATAGTCAATCGCTTTTTGTACCGTCATTGACCTTTTACGATGTATATGACCTCTTTCAGGATGGGCATTAAGAAATGAAGGTCGTTCGAATTTTTGAGATAAAAACGGAAACATTAATCCGAATGCATTACTGTATGCTTCCCACCTTGATACACCTCCAACGCCTGCAGAACTATCACCTTCATCCTGAACCTCATCATGTAAGATGATCCCTATTGCTCCTTCTTTTTGATAATTTTTAAGCTGCCTGAAAAGTTCTGATTCCGGAGCGATCATGCTGGCACCTAATACAAGATGAAATGGTTTTTTGAAAAAGTCATTCGACTTGTTCTTTTCGGCAAGATAACAGGTAGTCTGGGCTGCAACGATACTCCCTGAGCTTGAGGATGTTATAATAACCTGAGTATCAGGAGAAAGCCCGGCCCCGGCAATCTGCATGTAAGCTGCGATAGTAATTCTTTGAATTTCAGGATGTTCAATTGGTTTCTGAGCATTATTTAAGGCCCATATAACATTCATTATGGGAGATCTGAAATATATTCCTTTAATAAGTTCAAAATCATCTGCGAGAATTTGTTTCATCAGCCTGATGAATGAACCTGTAAATATGTTAAATTTATTATCCGCTGTTTCACCCCCGGCAAAGAAAAAGACCTTATATTTTTCTATTATATAGTTTGGATTATCAGAATTTTCTTCTTGCATACTTAATACCGTATTGACTTACTGTGCAAATATAGAAAAATGGATCGTATTGAGCTTTGGGTACTGGTTAACAAATCTTTAATTATTGTTCAGGAAACAATAATTAATTTTTATTAGACATTAGTGATTATTTGATACTATTAATAACTTTGAGCGTTAATTTAATTCTAATAATGATGGGAAATTTTGGTGCTACAGAGATACTTCTGATATTAGTGGTAGTCGTACTTCTTTTCGGGGGGAAAAAAATTCCTGAACTGATGAAAGGAATTGGACAGGGGATGAAAGAGTTTAAGAAAGCTTCGCAAGTTGAAGACGAAGCTGATAAAAAGAACGAAGAACCTAAAAAAGAAGAAAAAAAATAAAGGGCACTTTATTTATATTTTGAACATTCATAATTACATAACATGCTGTAAATCAATCTGATATAAAATATTTCGGTGTTTTTCTGTGTTTTGTTCCCAACTCGTAGCTATAAGCGATCTCAATGAGTATTGGTTCGCTCCAGGCTCTGCCGAAAAATGTAACACCAACAGGCAAATCGTCTACAAAGCCCATAGGTACAGTAATTGCAGGGTATCCCGATATTGCAGCCAGTGAAGAACTGCCACCAACAAAATGATCGCCCAGAATAAGATCTGTTTTCCATGCCGGAGACCCAGTCGGTGCCATTATCGCATCGAGCTTTTCAGAATTCATTACTTTATCAATTCCTTCCTCCCTTGTTGCTCTGTTCATTAGGGCCAGCATCTTTTTGTATTCAGAAGACTCAAGGTCTCCTTTCTTGTCAGCCTTTTCAAGGATTTTCTGATCGAAATATTTTAATTCAACAGAGTCTGACTTATTAAACGCTATAAGTTCCTTAAGACTTTTAACCGGAGAATTAATGCCAGGTCCTCCAAGGTATTTGTTAAGTCCGTCTTTAAATTCATAAAGCATCACTTCGAATGAAGCATCTTCATAGTTCTCTCCCTTTGGCATTTCAATTTCAATAATTACTGCTCCATTAGTTTTTAGCCATTCAACTGTTTCATTCATAAGGGTATCGACTTTGTCAGAAAAGCCCATCGTTTTTTTAAGAAGCCCTATACGCTTACCTTTCAACCCATCTTTTTTCAGAAACTTAGTGTAATCACTCAGGGACTTTCCCGAAGAAGCTTCTGTTTTTGAATCCAAAGAGTCGGTCCCGGTTAATGCTCCCAGAGCGATTGCTACATCTTCAACCGTTCTTCCCATTGGGCCGGGTGTATCCTGGGTATAAGATATGGGAATAATCCCTGTGCGGCTAATCAGACCCACTGTTGGTTTAATTCCAACTATCCCATTATTATTAGCCGGGCATACAATTGAACCATTTGTTTCAGTACCAATGGCCAGCATACACAGATTGGCAGAAACTGCTACACCCGATCCTGCACTGGACCCACACGGATTTCGATCTAGTACATAAGGATTCTTTGTTTGTCCTCCTACACCACTCCAGCCACTCGACGATATGATGGCGCGAAAGTTGGCCCACTCACTAAGGTTTGATTTTGCTATAATGATGGCTCCTGCTTCACGTAATTTTTTTGCAATAAAACTATCTGTCACAGGAAAGGAGTTTCTTAATGCTGTTGCCCCTGCTGTCGTGGGCATCCTGTCGTGTGTATCTATATTATCCTTAAGGATTACAGGGACTCCGAACAATGGGCCGGTGATCTTTCCTGAAGCCATCTCCTTGTCGAGCTCTTCTGCGATTTTAAGGGCATCAGGATTAACCATAATGATCGAGTTAAGCATTGGGCCGTTTTTATCAATCTCATTTATACGGTCCAGGTAAACCTTTACCACATCTTTTATAGAGTATTTACCTTCTTTATATCCTTGTTGTAACATTGATATTGTCATCTCTTCAATCCAATTGTCAGAAAGGGCTTTGTCGGGCATTTTATTTACCGGAGATTTACATGTTATGAGTAATAAAATTGCCGAAGCGATTAAAATTGAAAATTTAGATAATCGGGATCTCTTCATCATAACGGAGTTAAATTTGTGCAAAATAAATACCTGAAATTTTCCAGCTTGATAATGTTATAAAATTATGAATAATAAATCAATTTCAATACATTTGTTGTTATGGCAGATGCCCGATATTTAACTTATCGGTACCCAAATGTTGCATACTTGCCGTTACAAAGTTGATTTTTTAACAATGAACAATATTTACCTTAAGATTCACAATCAGTTTGAAGTTAGTTCAACTCTGGTACTTGCAACTGTGACGAGGACACTTGGTTCCACCCCACAGAAACCAGGCAGCTCGGCGTTATTCGGCAA
>Ga0209745_1002322_pt1 | contig 10913 bp, 11 predicted proteins | sample BarGraNGADG00312_FD_184495 | JGI IMG/M metagenome (GOLD analysis project Ga0209745, IMG submission 184495) | Arctic peat soil microbial communities from Barrow, Alaska - Barrow Graham LP Ref core NGADG0004-312 (SPAdes) (version 2) | ecosystem: Environmental > Terrestrial > Soil > Wetlands > Peat... | reverse complement strand
TGCTGACAGACGCCGGCCGTCGTCACACGTTGTCAGAACAGGCCCAGCGAGAGCTGCATGCGCTTTCCCGGACTGTTCACCAAGCGTTGGCTGACCTTGGCCCAGCGCAGGCGGAAGCTCAGCTGGTCCAAGAGCTCGCCGACTGCGTTGCCGGCAACAGCGCCGACAACGCCCTACGGATGCGACTGTCCTCATACGTCCTGGCTGCTCGACTGGCCGAGATCGCGACCCTGGCCAACGAACGCCTTACGACCATAAGTGACGGCCGCTACACCTTGGAGTACACCGACGCTCGCGCGGCAAAGGGAGCCCGTAGCGGTCTTGGCCTACTGGTCAGAGACGCCTGGACCGGGCAGCCGCGCGAGACGTCCTCGCTGTCGGGAGGTGAGGCGTTCATGGCCTCACTCGCGTTGGCCCTGGGAATGGGCGACGCCGTACGGGCGGAGGCCGGTGGTTTCGACCTGCAGACGTTGTTCGTCGATGAGGGTTTCGGCTCGCTGGATGAGGAAAGCCTCGAACAGGTGATGGCTGTCCTTGACACCCTGCGAGAGGGAGGCAGGGCTGTCGGCATCGTCAGTCACGTCACCGAGCTGCGAACGCGCATTCCTCACCAGCTGCGCGTGCTCAAGGAGCAGGCAGGTTCACGCATCCAGACGGAAGACCGCGACAGTCCGGCGGCGTGAACCGCCGCGGTTCCCTTGGCCTAGTCCAGGTTTAGTCCTCGAAAGCCTGCGGCGGCGGGCAGGAGCAGACGAGATTGCGGTCGCCGAACGATTCGTCGAGACGACGCACCGGTGGCCAGTACTTCGACAGCTTGTCCACACCGGCCGGGAATACGGCCAGAGTGCGGTCGTAGGGATGGTCCCACTGCTCGACCAGGCAGGCCGCCGTGTGTGGGGCATGGTGCAGCACGCTGTCCTCCGCTGAGACCTCACCACGGGCAACCTGCTCTATCTCGCCCCGGATGGCGATCATTGCGTCGCAGAAGCGATCGATCTCGATGAGATCCTCGCTCTCGGTCGGCTCCACCATGAGGGTGCCGGAGACCGGGAAGGACATCGTCGGTGCATGGAAGCCATAGTCGATGAGGCGCTTGGCGACATCGTTGACCGAAACTCCGGTGTCGTGAGTGATCCCCCGCAGGTCAAGGATGCACTCGTGGGCCACGATTCCCTCGTTCCCGGAGTAGAGCACCGGGTAGTACTCACGCAGTCGGGCGGCGATGTAGTTGGCCGACAAGATGGCGACCTGAGTGGCACGGGTCAGTCCGGCGCCACCCATAAGCCGCACATAGGCCCACGAGATCGGCAGGATGCTCGCCGAACCATAGGGAGCGCCTGAGACCGGACCCACGCCCGTGTCGGGGCCGGCGTCAGGGGCTAGCGGGTGGTTCGGAAGATACGGCGCAAGGTGGCTGCGCACAGCCACCGGACCGACACCCGGGCCGCCGCCACCGTGCGGGATGGCGAACGTCTTGTGCAGGTTCAGGTGCGACACGTCACCGCCGAACTTGCCCGGTTGCGCGAGACCGATCAACGCGTTGAGGTTGGCGCCGTCGATGTAGACCTGGCCACCGGCGTCGTGCACCAACTGGCACAACTCGGTGATCGTGTCCTCGAAGACACCGTGCGTCGAGGGGTAGGTGACCATGATCGCCGCGAGGTTCTCCCGGTGAGTCGCAACCTTGGCCCGCAAGTCCTCCATGTCGATCTCACCGGTCCCGGCGGTCTTGACCACGACGACCTTGAGACCGGCCATGGCCGCGCTGGCCGCGTTCGTACCGTGCGCCGAGGCCGGGATCAGGCAAATGTTGCGAGCCGACTCGCCGCGAGACTCGTGATAGGCGCGGATGGCCAGCAGGCCGGTGAACTCACCCTGCGAGCCGGCGTTGGGCTGGAGTGTGACGGCGTCATAACCCGTGATCTCGCACAGCCAGGCCTGGAGGTCTGTGACCACTGACCGGATTCCCTCGGTCTGGGTCGTCGGGGCGAAGGGGTGCAGACCTGAGAACTCCGGCCAGGACACCGCCTCCATCTCGGTGGTGGCGTTCAACTTCATCGTGCAGGATCCGAGCGGGATCATCCCCCGGTCGAGGCCGTAGTCCCGATCCGAGAGCCTGTGCAGGTAACGCAGCATCGCCGTCTCGCTGTGGTGGCTGTGGAACACCGGATGCGTCAGGTAGTCCGACTCACGGATAAGCACCGACGGCCATGTGACAGCGAGGCCCTCGACGGCAGCCAGGGTCGACAGCTCCGGCACACCGAATGCGGCCAACACCGCTGACAGGGCCTGGATGTCGGTGGTCTCGTCGGTGCTGATCGAGACGCGATCCGCGTCAACCTGCCAGATATTCACCCCACGGGCAGCCGCCTCGGTGACGACTTCGCCCGCCCGGCCCGGCACCCGAGCCGTGATGGTGTCGAAGAAGTGCTCAGTCTCGACCTCGATCCCGCCCTCGCGCAGACCCTGGGCCAACGCCGTGGCATGACCGTGCACTCGGCGAGCGATTCGCGCCAGGCCCGCAGGGCCGTGGTAGACGGCATACATGGCGGCCATGACGGCCAGAAGCACCTGGGCGGTGCAGATGTTGGAGGTGGCCTTCTCGCGGCGGATGTGCTGCTCACGGGTCTGCAACGCCAGGCGGTATGCCGGATTGCCGTCAGCGTCGATGCTGACTCCGATGAGGCGGCCCGGCATGCTGCGCTCGAGGCCGGCCCGAACGGACATGAAGCCTGCGTGCGGACCACCAAAGCCCATGGGCACACCGAAGCGCTGGCTGCTTCCGACGGCGACGTCGGCGCCCCACTCCGCCGGAGGCGTGACCAGGGTCAGGGCAAGCAGGTCGGCTGCGGCGGTGACCAGAGCGCCGACCTCATGTGCGGCGGCGGCCAGAGCCGACCAGTCACGCAGCTCGCCATCGGCTTGTGGGTACTGCACGATGACGCCGAAGACGGCCTTGCCACCGGCCGTTGCGGTCAGTTCCTCGGCCGTGGTCACCGTGGTCAGGTCGGCGACGATGACAGTGAGACCTTGAGGCTTGGCGCGGGTCTGGATGACGCCGATGGACTGGGGAAACGCCTGCTGGTCAACGACCAGTACCGCGCCACGCGCTGTCTTGCTGGCGCGACGCATCACGGTCATGGCCTCTGCGGCCGCGGTGCTCTCATCCAGCAGTGAGGCACTGGCGGTCTTCAGACCGGTGAGGTCGACGATGACCGTCTGGAAGTTGAGCAGGGCCTCGAGGCGGCCCTGGGAGATCTCAGGCTGGTACGGCGTGTAGGCGGTGTACCAGGCAGGGTTCTCAAACACGTTGCGCTTGATCACCGGGGGGGTGATGGTGCCGTAGTAACCCAGGCCGATCATCTGCGTCAGCACCGTGTTGCGAGAAGCCAGGGCCCGCAGCTCCGCGATGACGGCTTCCTCGGTGGGTGCCGCGTCGAGGCGCAGGGCGCGTTCGTTGCGGATGACTCCCGGCATGGCCGTGTCAAGCATCGCCTCAAGGCTGGGCTGGCCGACAACCTTGAGCATTGCCGCGACATCGTCGTGGTCAGGGCCGATGTGCCGGGAAATGAAGTCCGGCTCGACGGCAGGGGTGGAATCGATGGTCACCTGAGGCTCCTCACGCGGGCGGCACGCATGTGCCGAGCGGTCAATGCCTCCCCGCCTGTCGCCCTAAGGTGGCTTCAAGTTGCCTGCCCGTTGCGGTCCTGGCGCCTGAGAGGTTCCGGGGAGGTTTGCCCCTTCGGCGCCCCATCACCATGCACTCCCACAGGGAGATCGCACAGCACGGGGACTCTCCCGCACGGGGTAATCAGCGACGCCAATATAACACCGGTGAACTATCTCGATTACGTGATGCGACACCAGGTGATGTGACACAACGCCAATGTGACGCAGCACCAATGTGACCCAGGGTGATGTCAGGCTCAGCTGATCTTGCGTGCCTGCCTGCGAGTGGTGAGCTCGTCGCCAGAATGAGCGGCGGGGGCCTCTTCCTCAGCGAGCTCACTGGGAAGCGAGGCAAGCACGCCCTCGACCTCGCGCCAGACGTGACCCACGGCAATGCCAAAAACGCCCTGACCGCCCTGCACCAGGTCGATGATCTCCTCGGCCGAGGTGCATTGGTACACGCTGGCGCCATCGCTCATCAGGGTGATCCGGGAGAGGTCCTCGACACCTTGCTCACGAAGATGGCTGACCGCGACGCGAATCTGTTGCAGGGAGACCCCGCTGTCCAGCAGTCGCTTGACCACCTTGAGGACCAGGATGTCGCGGAAGCCGTAGAGGCGTTGGGTCCCGGAGCCGGTAGCACCTCGAACGGAGGGTTCGACCAGACCGGTGCGGGCCCAGTAGTCCAGCTGTCGGTAGGTGATGCCCGCGGCGCTGCAGGCGGTGGGACCGCGGTAGCCGGTGTCCTCACGCAGTTCGGGAAGGTCGTCGGTGAACAACAGACCCTGTGCGGCGACTGGCACAGAGCCAGGGTCATGTCGCGCTTCTCCAGTGGAGTGCACGCCTACCTCCTTGCGAACTACAGCTACGTTATTTTCTCTGACGGTACGGCGGCCGGTGGGCGAGCGTCAATCACCACGCACGGCACCTGGCGTGTCGGATTGCCATGATTCAAACTCTCAACGTTCACTAGAGAGTCACTCTTGCTCCGGCGGCCAGGTCTCGGCCGGGCCGGTGTCGCCGGGGTTGTCGAAGTCTTCTGCCGATACGTGATCCAGGAACTCCCGGAAACGCTCGACCTCGTCGTCGTCTCCGGCTGCGATCGCCACGCCGGCTTCGTCCAGGAGACTGTCCTCGACCAGGATCGAGGTGCCGGTGCGAAGGGCCAGAGCGATGGCATCGGAGGATCGGGCACTGACCTCGACGGCCCCGTCAAAGACAAGGGTGGCGTGGAAGATGCTGTCCTTGAGTGCGACGATCCGGACCTCGACCAGCTCGTGGCCTAGCTCCTCGATGACGTTCTTGAGCAGATCATGGGTCATCGGCCGTGGCGGCACAACGCCCTGCTGGGCGTAGGCGATTGCCGTGGCTTCTGCTGCACCGATCCAGATGGGCAGGTACCGTTCACCGCCGCGTTCGCGCAGCAGGACGATCGGTTGGTTGGTCGGCATCTCGACGCGAACACCCAGGACGTCCAGTTCTCTCACCCAGTCAACGGTACTCGCTTAGTCGGCTGCTAGACCGGCCTTGACCAGAGCTGTGTGCAGAGCGATGCATCCGGCGAGGATCTGCGGGGTCGGATCACGGGGAACCGTGCCGCCGGTCCTCCGGCTTCGACCGCGGATGGGGGAAACGACCTGCTGAACCAGACCGATCTCGCGGTCGGCGGCAGTGCGGAACGGGCGCAGGTGGCGGGGTTCGATGCCGTATGCCGCAAGGTCACCGGCGGCGCGCGCCACCGCGAGCGCCGCGTCTCCGTAGTGCCCGCTGGAGTCGGGGCGCAGCAGTCCGTACGTGGACAAAGCCTCAAAGGTGGGCTGGTCCAGGCCGGCTGCCTCACGCAGCTCGGCGTCGGTCAGCCGGAGGTTGCCGCGGCGGCTCAGGTCGAAGGCTGTGGGCAGATCGGGGTCGCCGACTCCAGCCGGGACCTGAGGGCGCGCGGATGCCGCGTCGTCGGGTGCTGGCTCCAGTCCACGTTCGAGCTTGTCCAGGGCCTCACGGATGACCTTGAGGGGCCAGAAGCGATCACGCTGGGCCGTCAGGATGTATCGAAGTCGTTCGAGGTCATCGGGCGAGAAGGTGCGATAACCAGACTTCGTGCGCTCGGGTGTGAGGAGCCCCTCAGCCTCCAGGAACCGGATCTTGGAGATGGTGATGTCCGGGAAGTCCGGTGCGAGCGCGGCCAGCACCGCCCCGATCGTCAACAACGGACGAGGGGTGCCTGTTGTGCTCGCGCGCGGCGGGTTACTGGGCGGCACCGGCATAGAACACCAGCCGAAACTTGCCGATCTGGACCTCGTCGCGAGTCTTCAGCGCGGCCTCGTCGATCCGCTCCCGGTTGACGTACGTGCCGTTCAGGGAGCCGACGTCACGCACCAGGAAGACATCACCCTCGCGGCGGAAGGTCGCATGCTTGCGGGACACCGTGACGTCGTCGAGGAAGATGTCACTGTTGGGGTGACGCCCCGTGCTGACCTCGTCCGAGTCGAGCAGGAATCGTGCACCGGCGTTCGGCCCGCGAAGGACCACCAGCAGCGCCGTGCCGTGACGCAACGCCTCAACCGTGGCCTGGTCCTGGGCCGACAGGGTGGCGTCGGCGTCGGCGTCGGCATCGGCCTCGGTGTCGGTCAGCGGCTCGGCCGGGACTCCGATGCCGGGCAGGCGCATGGTGGTGGGGTCGTTCGGTCGCCCCTGTTCCTGCTCGGGCTCGTGGTCCGTCATGCCGGTGCGCCTGCTTTCGTTGTGATGTCGTTGGTCAGCCCAGTGCTGGTCAGCCCAGTGCTGGTCAGCTGAGCAGTGCGCGGTACGCCGCGAGGTCCAGAAGAGACTCTGCGCCACCCGCTTCGGTGAGCTTCACGTCATACATCCATCCCTCGCCGTAGGGATCGGTGTTGACCAGCTCGGGGGCTGAGTCCAGTGTCGGGTTGACGGCCACGATCTCGCCTGAGACCGGTGCATAGACGTCACTGACCGACTTGGTCGACTCGACCTCGCCGCAGGAGTCGCCGGCGACCACCGAGTCGCCCACCGCGGGCAGGCTCACGTAGACAACGTCGCCGAGAGCGTCCTGTGCGAAGGCGGTGATGCCGATACGGGCGACACCGTCAGACCCGAGACGCACCCACTCGTGCTCGGCGGTGTAACGCAGGTCCTGTGGGTACTCCAACTCGCTCATGCTGCTCCTTGGCTAGAAAGGTGAACCTCTTGGGGTGGACTAACAGGTAGAACTACGGTTACGGCGTCGTGGGAGCCGACGGCGGCACGGGGCGAGCGTATCGAGGCTCACTCAATGGGTGCAACGCGCCCACTGTCAGCTCCTTTTCCTGGGCGATGTCGATGGTTGCGCCGATCTGCCGGACGTTCTCGGACAGACCGCCGGGGATCTCCATCGCCGAGGACATCGTCGCAGGGTCGCCAATCGCCGCAATCGCGTAGGGCTGAGTGACACTCCTGCCATCGATCTCGATCCCGGATGCTCCCTGGCTGAAGTGCGAGCTGGCAACAATCCGGACGTTGTTGACCTGAATGGCCTCGGCTCCTGCATCGCGCAGCTCCTGGATCGCGTCCAGCAGCACTGGCGGAGTTACCTTCCCACCGGGGTCGCCGATCGTCATCCGTATGCCGGGTCCGTGCGCACGAGCGGTACCCGCCAGGATCCCCAACGCGTCGAGTCGTTCCTGCGCCGCCCTGACCGCAGCGGCACCACTGGTGCTGCCGCTGACCAGCTGGTCGCGGGTGGCCTGCAGCTCGCGGGCGTTCTGGTCCAGCCGTGAGGAGCGCAGGGTCGCGTCGTCCAGGATGGTGAGGAGGTCGCTCTGGCGCAGCGACTCCAGACCCAGCGACTGGTTCTGACGGACCTGGGTCGCCACGGCGAAGCCCAGCAGGATGGCCAGCAGCGCCGCCAGCGCGTTGGCCTTGGTGGCCCGCGGGCGCGCCATCAGCATCAGCCGCCTCCCGGCAGATGAGCTGGGCGGTGAGCCGGGTGGTGAGCCGGGTGTTGAGCTGGCCTGGCTCATGCGCGGAAGACGTGTCGGCGGATGGAGGCGACGTTCGAGAAGATCCTGATACCGAGGACGACGACGACGCCGGTTGACAGCTGGGAGCCCACACCCAGCTGGTCCCCGAGGAAGACGATGAAGGCGGCCACGACCACGTTCGAGAGGAACGAGACGACGAACACCTTGTCGTTGAAGATGCCATCCAGGACCGCGCGCACACCGCCGAAGACGGCGTCCAGGGCGGCGATCACGGCGATCGGCAGGTAGGGCTGCAGAGCCAGTGGCACCACGGGGTGCAAGAAGAGGCCGGCGGCCAGACCGACGAGGAGTCCAAGAGCGGGAATCACGGTGAGGTCTCCGTCGTTCGGGGGGCTTTCGTTACCGAGGGTCTTGTCGTGGTGCTGCTGCCCCGGGGGCTTGTGGGCTGCCCTGTGCCTGTCTGGCTTGTGACTGCTGACTCCACGGACTGGGCCTTCTGCAGGGACAGCGTGGGCTCCCCCGGGACGACGACCGATGTGCGGTTCTGGATGTCGCCTCGGATCTGGTAGTTGTTCGTGAGCGACTGCAGATAGCTGCCGCCGCTGTTGCCGGCGAACTCCACGTTCAGGCCGCCCGGGTCACCGATCGCAGTGATGACGTAGGGCCGGGTCAGCGGTCGATAGTCCACCAGGATCGCGGCACCGGCAGAGCGGATGGCGGCACGAGATGTGAGCCGGTGACCGTTGATCGAGATCGCCTCCGCTCCCGCGTCCCACAGGCCGTTGACGATGATCTGCAGATCTTTCGCGATCACCTTCCCCTGATCGGGCCCGGTGGGGGTTCGTGGGTTGGCGTTGGGGTCGACGGGTTCGGCCTTGGTCGGGGCGTCGTCGATGGTGAGCACCAGTCCTGGGCCGGTGACGGGCACGGTCCCGGCCGCGAGCTCGAGCTTCGAGAGCTCAGTGGTGAGCCCGATCTGACTCTGCTGGCTCAACGCCGCAGCCTGTGCGGTGTTGATCTGGTTGCGCAAGGTGGCGATGAACCGGGTCTGGGCGTCAGCGTGGGCGCGTCTGTCCTCGATCCGGCCCACCAGGTCGTGCTTGATCTTGCTGGCAGCCGTCGTCGGAGCTCGCAGGGCCAGTGCAGACGCCCCGAGCAGGGCCCCGATCAGGACCGCGACGATGATCAACATGGGGCTGCGGTGCCCGGTGGCGGCGGGCAGACCGGACTGTTGACGGCGCTCGGCGGCAGCCGCATAAGAGGGGTCCAGCGGGCGCTCCATCATCTCGGTGATCAGCGTCATCGAGTTGTCGGGCCGACCCGGCTGTCCGGTGCTCATCCGCCGGCCGCCTTGGTGCTCATCTGTCTGCCGCCCTGGCGGCGCGGACGATATCTCTGGTCTGGACGGCATACATGACTCCGGCCACCCAGTAAAGGACGGTGCCCCACCAGGCGAACGCCCAACCGCACGGTAAGGCGACTGCGGCGAGCGCGCTGTCGCCCTGTCCGAGCAGGATCACTGGAAACGCAAACAGAAGGTTGAACGTGGCAGCCTTGCCGATGAAATGCACCGGCAGCGCGCGGTATCCGTAATGACGCACAACGAGCAGCAGTGCCGTTCCGAAGACCTCGCGGCTGACCAGGATCGCCACCAGCCACCAGGGGATGATCTCGCGCCAGGCCAGGCCGAGCAGGGTGGACAGGATGTAGAGCCGGTCCGCAAGTGGGTCGAGCAGCTGGCCGACGCGCGTCACCAGGTTGTAGTGACGGGCGACCTTGCCGTCGAGATAGTCGCTCACGCCCGAGAGCGTCAGGACGACCACCGCCCAGTTGTCCTGGCCGGTCCAGATCAGCCAGAGGAAGATGGGTACGCAGACCAGGCGCAACATGGACAGGACGTTGGGCGGCGTCAGGACTCGGTCACTGACCGGACGACTGCCTTGAGTGCTCTCGTCCACCTGTTCCCTCACGCCTCATAGCCTAGGTGTAGGAGGCATTGCCTCCGCTCCGGCCGCTGCTGATCCGGGCCGGTCCCCCGCATTGTGCCATCAGTCTTCAGGCCTGATTCCTTACGTCTGCTTCCTATCGCATCCCTGGAATCGGCGCCTGCTGAACCGCATGTCTACAGCGGGTATGACCCCCAGCCGACGTGAGCGAAACGGCCCATTTCATCTGTCCGAATGGACTAGGGCAAAACGAGTACAGAATCGCCCGCGGTTGAAAAGATGGGCGGTATCCGGCGGTCTGCAGAACAAAACATCACAATGGTGATCGAGCAGGGTACCGGCGGAACCTTCGCCGACTGCACCGCGAACGGCGGGTTCACCGCCACCGCGACAGAGGCTGTCCAGCCGCTGGCAACGCTGTTCGTCGACCATGCGACTTATGGCACCGGCACCCTCCCGTGGACCAAGGGAACTGGGGTGGAAACCAAGACCTACAAGTTCACCTGGGCATTCGACACGACGGGTCTGGACGAGGCGCAGGTCAATGCCCTGGAGGGCACGAACGTCCAAGTCAACTTCGAGTGGGAACTGCAAAACACCTAGAAAACTCGAGTTCTTGGAGTGCATCGAGGAGTGATCCGTGTCACATGACACAGTGTGCCAGACAGACGATGACTTCAGCTAGACACCAACCACCTCGCGCTCGTCGCGTGCGATCTCGTCGGCTTCGAGCGAGTAGTTCGGGTCGGTGGTCAGCCGGCTGTGCTGCGCGCCATAGAGGAAGTAGATGGCGAGCCCGATGGCCATCCAGACGACGAACCTGATCCACGTTGCGGCCGGCAGGTTCAGCATCAGGTAGAACGAGGTCAGAATCGCCAGGATCGGGATGGTGGGGACGCCGGGGCAGCGGAAAGGCCGTTTGAGGTCCGGGCGCTTGCGCCTCAGCACCAGGACACCGACGGCCACCAGGATGAACGCGAACAGGGTGCCGATGTTGACCAGTTCGGCAAGCTCCGACAACGGCACGAACGTGGAGATCACCGCAACGACGACGCCGGTGGTCAGGGTGGTGCGGACAGGTGTGCCGGTGCGCTCGTTCACCTTCGCGAACACCGGAGGCAGCAGCCGGTCACGGCTCATGGCGAAGAAGACTCGGCTCTGGCCCAGCATCATGATCATCATCACCGTGGTGAGACCGATCAGCGCGCCGATCGAGATCAGGGTGGCGAAGCCGGGCTGGCCTACGGAGCGGAACGCCTCGGCGAGCGGGGCGTTGATCTTGATCTCGGTGTACTTGACCATGCCGGTGATGACCAGCGAG
>Ga0209745_1002319_pt1 | contig 10915 bp, 12 predicted proteins | sample BarGraNGADG00312_FD_184495 | JGI IMG/M metagenome (GOLD analysis project Ga0209745, IMG submission 184495) | Arctic peat soil microbial communities from Barrow, Alaska - Barrow Graham LP Ref core NGADG0004-312 (SPAdes) (version 2) | ecosystem: Environmental > Terrestrial > Soil > Wetlands > Peat... | reverse complement strand
CTTCACAGGGCGCTCCTCTCAGTCCCGGCAGGTCAGATGCACTCGGAGTTTCCCTGGCCCTGGCCAGCGGAGTACTGTGGGCCCTGTACTTCGTCCTTAACGTACGTGACAGTCGTGATGAGGCGGTAAAGCTCTTCGCCAACTTCGCCTTCGGCTCTGCCTATATGATCATTGCCATGGCCATCAACGGATCGTTTCATGAGGCGATAAGTTTCAGCGGAGCCGCCGCGTCGGTTTACATCGGCATATTTGAAATGGGCATTACCTTCTGGCTGTGGCTCCGGGCCTTGCAGCTGGCAACGACCTCCGATAGAATAAGCAACCTGATCTTTTTTGCACCTTTTATCTCACTGATACTGTTGCATTTCATCATCGGTGAACCGGTTTATTATACTACCCCTGTCGGTCTCATTATCATCATCGCAAGTGTCCTGTTCCAGAACAGCAGACTGAAGACTAAACATTAACGGCATATTTTTTGTTACTTTTGTGCTGAAATGGAACTGAAAATGAAAAAAATACTATTGATAACTGCACTTATTATACCACTGTTGAGCGGTTGTAAGAAAGACCCTGAACCAGATCCGGTAAACACACCATCAATGAAGGAGAGAGCCCGCGACGGACTGTATGATCTTATGCAGGTTGCTTATCTTTGGAACGATAAAATGCCAACCGTCAAGGTCTCTGACTACCCGGGGCCTGCAGAGATCCTGGAGGCTTTGAGATACAAACCAAAAGATAAATATAGTTACATCATGACCTATGACGACTTCATGGCATTTATGCAGGGGACTGTTGAGGGTATACATGGTATCACTATGAGTCTGGATACAGCTGATATGGTAAGGGTGGTGAGCCTTTACAAAAACTCCGATTTATGGCCCAAGGGTGTAAGAAGAGGATGGATTGTCAAAAAGGTAAACGGGACTGAGCTGGCCCCTGTATTCATCAACGCCGTCGCTACAAATGACTGGTCAGTTTACGATAACCTTTTTGGGCCAGCTACAGTTGGTCTGACAAATACCTTCCTGTTTCAGAAACCCGACGGGACCGAGGTTACATATTCCTCCACAAAAGCTTCTTTTGCAGTTAATTCTGTAACTGCCTATGATGTTCTGGACCTTCCATCAGGCAAAACAGGCTATCTCTGCTTTAAGTCCTTCATCGAACCGTCAAAAGATGAGCTTAATGAAGCCTTTGCATTCTTCGAGGCAAACAATGTTACAGATCTGATCATTGACCTACGTTATAATGGTGGTGGTGATATGGCTGTTGCTCAGCAGCTTGCAAGCCTGGTGATGAATAAGGCTGATACAACTAAAATTTGTTACAAGCTCAACTATAACAACACGGTCAGCGCTGACTGGAACGAAACATTTAAATTCAGTAAAACCGAAAGTCCTCTTGGTCTTGACCGCGCAGTGTTCATAACTACCCGTAGTACCGCATCAGCAAGCGAAGTTGTCATCAACAGCCTGAAGCCGTACATATCGGTTTCACTAGTTGGTGATACAACCTACGGCAAACCTGTCGGAATGGATGTATGGGCCTTCCCCTTCCCTACAACCAGTGTTCCTGAGCCTGACTATAAATATATCTTTCTCCCTATTACGTTTGAGTTTGTCAACGCTTCTAACGAAGGAGGTTTCTACGATGGTATTGTACCTGATGTACTTGCAAATGACGACATCACCCGTGACTTCGGAGACCCGGAAGAGCTTTCACTCAAAGCTGCGATAGCCATTCTTGAGGGTACAAAAGCCGGCAGTGCAGTACCGTTAAGGCGCAATATTATTCGCAGTGAAGGCGAGCAGCTCCCGGACTTTCTTTACCTCGCCTCTCCGAAATCATTCATTAAGTGAAAGAGGTCAGGGGTGAAAAGATCATCCTGGGCATCGATCCCGGGACCACCATCACGGGCTACGGCCTGATAAGTGTGACCGGCAAGACCCCTTCCCTTATTACGCTGGGTATTATAGACCTGAGAAAGAAAACTGACCATTTCCAGAAGATACGTGCCGTCTTTGAAGAGACACTGGCGCTCATTGATCGTTACCATCCTGATGAGTTTGCCATTGAGGCTCCCTTTTTCGGGAAGAACATTCAGAGTATGCTTAAGCTGGGAAGGGCTCAGGGGGCGGCTATATCAGCAGCTCTCTACCGTGATCTACCCGTCGCCGAGTATGCACCAAGGATGATCAAGATGTCTATAACCGGCCACGGTCAGGCCAGCAAAGAGCAGGTGGCAACGATGCTGAGAACCATCCTTTCATTCCATGACAAAAAGCTCCTGCTCGATGCCACTGACGCCCTGGGTGCGGCACTCTGCCATTACTACCAGAGCGGCAAGCCTGGTTCTGCATTGGGCTCCGGGAGTTCAAGGAGCTCAAAGAACTCCAAGAGCTGGGAAGAATTTGTCAGGCACAACAGCAACAGGGTCAAAGAGTAAGCTTCTGTGCCGCTGCCAGCGCCACAAGACTCACCTTCACCTCACCTGCCTCATGCAGGGCATTCACGCAAGCTTCCATGGTTGATCCAGTGGTGATGACATCATCAACTACAAGAATATGCTTTCCTGTGATTGCCTGAGGATCAGTCACAAAAAAGAGACTCTTAACGTTTTCCCACCTTTCATATCTGCCGCGCTTCGTCTGTGATCCGGTCTGATCGGAGCGCCTGATGATGTTTTTTTTCACTGCCACCCCCGTGGCCTCCGATAACCCGTAGGCTATATAGTCACTCTGGTTGTAACCCCTTTTCCTCTGCCGTGCAGGGTGCAGCGGTACGGGAACAATGAAGTCTATATCCACCATGAAGCCACTATCTTTCAGGGCATTACCGTAGAGTTCTCCAAGCGTCTTACCGGTCTCAGTTCGTCCGTTATACTTCAGTGCATGTATCAGCTTCCTGATCCTGCTTCCACGGTTATATACCGAGAAAGCTGCAGCACGTTCAACCAGGCATCTGCCCCAGAAGGCCTGTTCAAGAGTGTTGTTCCGCTTCAGGTGAAAATCCGTTCTGGCCATTGAAAGAAGACAACCGGTGCAGAGCACTTTCTCCCCCCGCACCAGATGTGCACCGCATGCAAGACACAGCCTGGGAAAGAAAAGACTCAGAAAATCCTCACCGATGTCATTAATATGCAACACTTTGCAGCGTAAAACCTCTGTAAAGGTATGATAAATGAAACAATCCGTTTTTGAATTAATGAAATATTTCTATATTTGTGCTGTTTACTAATTAAACCAATTAATTACTAGTATGAAGAAATGGATGATTGGCAGCCTGATACTCATCGCTATGATGGTTGTTGCTGCAGGAGTCTACGCTCAGACTTCGGACCAGGATAAAAAGCAGGACAAGAAAGAGTGCGCCTTCGTTGACCAGAACAAGGACGGGAAGTGTGACACTTGCGGAAAGACTGCAGATGCATGCAAGGCAGAAGCCAAGGCTCAAGAAGGCACGGATTGTGGAAAATGCCCTTCAGCAGCAGCATGTGATGAGAAAAAGGGTGAAGTAGTACCGGCCTCTGAAGGCACGGCAACTAAAGCTCCCTGTTGCCCAGGCAAGAAGTAATTATTGCTGATACTAAAAAAGCCCCTGTCGTCGACAGAGGCTTTTTTTTTGTCTTAGTTCAAATTACAGTCTCACATGATCGCCAATGGCTTTGGCCAGGCGCTTGTTTTCTTCGTCCGTGACCGGGATCCGCGGATTGGTAAAGAGCATATCGGTCTCCCTGGTGAGAGGTATAAGGTGAATGTGTGCATGAGGCACTTCAAGTCCCAGTACAGCAACACCGATACGTCTGCAATCGATGACCTCCTTCATTGCCAGGGCAATTTTGCGTGCAAAGACCATCATGCCTGCGAGTGTCTCTTCATCGAGGTCAAAGATATAATCGACTTCCTTTTTAGGTACGACCAGCGTATGACCGGGCTTCAGCGGCCTCACATCAAGAAAGGCAATGAAGCGGTCATCCTCAGCCACTTTATAACATGGTATCTCGCCATTGATTATCCGTGTGAAGATTGATGCCATAATACAGTGCCTTAAATTGATATATCCACTATCTCAAACCGCATGAGGCCGGCGGGCACTTTAACCTCAACCACATCGCCGACTTTTCTGCCCATAATTCCCTGTGCTATTGGCGAGGTGGCGGCGATTTTGCCTTCCTTGAGGTTAGCCTCAGTCTCAGGTACAAGCTGGTATTCCATGGTCGTTCCGTTTCCCTTGTTAAGTATCCTGACCCTGTTAAGGATCTGGACAGTGGAGGTATTGATCTTTGAACCGTCAATAATACGCGAACGTGCTACAGTGTCTTCAAGGCGCGCAATCTTCATCTCAAGCATGCCCTGTGACTCTTTTGCAGCAGCATACTCAGCGTTTTCGGAAAGGTCGCCCTTATCGCGTGCTTCAGCTATCTGCCTGGCCATAGCCGGTCTTTCATTACGGAGCAGATCAAGTTCCTCCTTCATCTTCTGGAGACCCTCTTCTGTTACATAGACAAATTCCGACATAATTTCTTCAGTAATAGGTTAAAAAATAAGAAGAATCCCGGCATTACCGGAACTCTTCAAAGAACAAATATACAAAATTCTTAATTAAAAAACAAATCCTTCTTTTTTGTAATTATCAGATAGTCAATATGAGTACTCTTTCCTGTCAAGCACCGCGGAGTAGATAACGGCTTTCTTAACGTCAAATCCGTCTGCCAGTTTGTAACCACCGGCAGCGGCATTATAATCATAGTCAGGAGCATCACTTATCTCACTGTCTGAGATCTCATCATGAACAAAATCCGCAATCGTTGAACCATGGAAAGACGAAACACCTTCAGTAGCAAAGGAGGCAGCCAGTTTATCGATCATGGAGCCTTCGTCTGCGAAATCGTCTGCCATGCTCTTACTTACAGAACCTTCTGTGGCAAAGGCGCCGGCCAGCAGGTCTTCAAGTGAGCCCTCCGAAGAAAAAGTACCGGCCATGGGCTCAGCATAATTACCTTCATCAACCGGTTCAATGGGAATATACTGTGGCCTGCGGGGCATCGCGACAGGACTGGCCGGTTGTATCACTTTGGGGGCCGGTTTAACAACCGGCTTAGATCTTTGCACAGGCCCGGACGGCATGGACTGCCTCGGCAGCACAGGCTTCTTCTTGCCCTTGAATGAGCCGGCCAAAGCAATAACAGCAAGAATAATATAAAATATGACACTGCCTAATCCGTTGTCTTCCATTATTTTCTGTATTTTTTGATCTTATGTTGTTTTAGTTTGGGCTGTTTCTTTGGATCTACCTGTTTTGTCTTTTTCTGGTTCTTCGGCTGTTTCAGTTGCTCCGGTTTTTTCAGTTTTGGCTTTGCCTGATCATCAGGCGGTTTCGGCTGCTTCGGCTGCTTCAATGCCGGTTTTACCTGCTCCTTCCGCTGTTTCTGTTTTTTTGCCTTATAGTCTACCTTTGTCTTCTTACCGTTGTTTGCCATTCTCTCCTGTGTGGCAGTGTTCTGTATTTCGATATGCCTCTTTCTGAGCTTCTCAATATTCTTCTCATCCTCCCTGTCACGCCTGGCCTCCTTTTTCTCCTGCTCTTTCATCGCCTTGGCGGCCGCACCCCTGGCCCTGACTTTGTCATCTATGGGCTTGCTCTTTCGCGTCTTACCAAACAGCTCTTTCTCAGCCTTGCGGCTTGCATTCTTCTGCGCCTGCATATCAGCCGGCGAAAGAACGAAGAGAAACAATGACATAAGAACTGCAAATCTCAGGAATACTAACTTCTGCTTCATTACGTTTTTCTGATGTGTCTTTTGCGTAAAGAAATATCTACTTTTGTAAAAACGCAGGAATCTTATGTCTGTTTCAAATTTAAAATTTTTTTTAATCATTTCACTGATCCTTATCCTGTCAGTATCATGTAACAAGGAGAAAAACGATGTCATTCCTGATGTTTATACTGATTTCTATGTCGATCTGGTCTCTGATCCCTACTTTTTTGATCTTGCCTCAGCTCTCGGGAACAGCGTATATGTCTCCTCGGTAACGAATAACTGGGGAATAAAATCCGCAGGGTATGACGGTAACGGAATAATTATTTACCATTCTCTGCCCGATGAATACAATGCCTACGACCGGACATGTCCGCATTGCTACGTCGTTAATTCCCTTAGTAAGGCAGTAAATATTGACGGGATTTATGCTGTCTGTCCGCAATGTGGCACCAACTACGCCCTCCCCAGCTTCGGAGCTCCTTCTTCAGGCCCCGGTCAGTACCCGCTTAAGAACTACCATGCAGCCCTTTCCGGTCAGAACCTCCATGTCTGGAACAGCTACTGAACCGTTACCTCCTAATACCTATAGTGATCCGGTTTGTAAGGACCTTCAGCCGGGACACCGATATAATCAGCCTGTTTACCAGTCAGTTTTGTCAGGTTTACACCCAGCTGTGCCAGGTGCAGGCGGGCTACCTCTTCATCGAGATGCTTGGGCAACCTGTAAACGTCTATCTCATAATCCTTTGTCCATAGCTCAATCTGCGCCAGGGTCTGATTGCTGAAGGAGTTGCTCATGACGAAAGAAGGATGACCGGTGGCACAACCCAGGTTGACCAGCCTGCCTTCAGCAAGAAGGAAGATTGCATGACCGTCAGGGAATACATACTTGTCAACCTGCGGCTTGATGTTTATCTTCCTGATATCTTTGTAATCATTCAGCGCATCAACTTGTATCTCGTTGTCGAAATGTCCGATATTGCAAATGATTGCCTGATCTTTCATTTTTTCCATATGTTCAATGGTAATGATGTCACGGTTACCGGTTGCAGTGACAAAAATATTTCCCTCAGGCAGGGTATCCTCCACCGTTTTGACTTCGAACCCTTCCATCGCTGCCTGCAGTGCACATATAGGATCTATCTCAGTAACTATCACTCTGGCACCGTAAGCCTTCATTGAGCGCGCCGAGCCCTTACCCACGTCACCGTAGCCGCATACGACCACCACTTTGCCTGCAATCATCACGTCAGTGGCTCTCTTGATACCGTCAGCAAGTGATTCACGGCAGCCGTATAGGTTGTCGAATTTACTCTTGGTAACGGAGTCATTCACGTTTATGGCAGGCACAAGCAGCTCACCGGCCTCCATCATCTGGTACAGGCGGTGAACCCCCGTGGTGGTCTCTTCCGATATGCCTTCCATCTCCTTCACCGTCCTGTGCCACTTCTCAGGGTCCTCGGCAAGGATGACTTTCAGTGTATCGATGATGATACTCTCCTCCCTGCTTGATGGTTTTACATCAAGGACTGAGGCATCTGTTTCGGCTTTATAACCTTTATGAACGAGCAGTGAGGCGTCGCCGCCGTCATCAACGATCAGGTTCGGTCCTTTTCCCCCGGGGAACGAAAGAGCCTGTGCGGTGCACCACCAGTATTCCTCGAGTGTCTCACCCTTCCATGCAAATACGGGGATGCCTGCGGCAGCAATAGCAGCAGCAGCATGATCCTGTGTTGAGAAGATATTGCAGCTCGCCCAGCGTACATCAGCGCCAAGTTCACGCAGCGTCTCAATCAGAACAGCCGTCTCAATGGTCATGTGAAGCGACCCGGTGACCCTCGCACCCCTGAGAGGTTTTGAAACCGAGTATTTCTTTCTTATGGAAAGAAGCCCCGGCATCTCTTTCTCAGCTATCTCAATCCCCTTGCGGCCGGATTCGGCCAGGGTAATGTCTTTTACCTTGTATGGAAGTTCCTGTTTAATGAATGACATAACTAATTTTTTTAAAGTCAGCAAAGATAACCAATAACAGTCTTAATTGTTCATTTTCGGAATAAAGCGATCGTCATTTCACGATCCTTCACCATCTGGGCAGCAAGGGCGTCGACGTTTTCAAATTTCATCTCATCACGCAGCCTGCTGTGAAACCTGACGGTAACATCCCTGCCATAAAGGTCAGATTCAAAGCCGATGATATGTACTTCTATCGTTCTCTTCCCGTCGTTCCCGGCGATAGTAGGATTTATTCCTATATTGAGCATAGCAATATGCTTCTGTTTATCGTCCCCTATCTCAGCCTCGACGGCATAAACTCCGTAAGATGGTATGAGCTTGTAAGCGAACAGAGGCTCAATGTTTGCCGTTGGAAAACCTAAATTCCTCCCTATCCTTTTCCCGGAGACAACTTTACCCCTTAGAAAATACTCATACCCCAGCAGGGCTGCTGCTTTTCTGACCTCTCCCTCCCCCAACAGCTCCCTTATGGAGGATGAGCTTACTGCTTTCCCGTCAACAATGAACGCCTCTTCTTTCGTGACCCTGAAGTTCATCCGGGAGGAACAGTCGGGGATAGTATTGCTGTCACCTTCATGCCTTCTGCCGAAATGATGGTCGAAGCCGGTAATAAGATGGCTGACTCCCAGATGACGGCACAGTATCTCATCAGTGAACTCCGATGCAGTCATACGGCTCAGGTCAGGCGTAAAGGGAATGATCACAAGATGACCAATGCCTGTTCCGCGGAGGAGATAGATGCGCTCTTCAATATCGGTAAGAAAGCGCAGGTGTGACGGATCACCCGTCAGAACGATGCGGGGATGAGGATCAAAGGTGACTGCGACAGCGTCCGAGCCACTCTTTTCTGCCTCCTCCACAACACGCCTGAGAAGCATCCTGTGACCAAGATGCACACCGTCAAAGACACCCATGGTGATCACCGGATTCCTGAAGCTCAGGTTTTTATAGCCGTGATATACTTTCATGTCGTTTCTGAGAATACAAAAATAACAAAGTTAATCTATCCGCTGGCTGGTCAGTGAAAAGTTGTCTTCCACTGATTCTGCGGTGATATTGTAAATTGTTAAATTTACCTTTTTACTTACGTTCTGCCTTTGAACAAGAAAATAATCAACTGCCTGTTTCTTATCCTGAGCATTTCTGCAATGAAAGCCCAGAATCCGCAGGTGTCATCCTTGAGCGCCGACGCTGCCTGGTACGACCAGCTCCTGTACAGCGGAGTTGAATGGCATCCGGCAATGCCGATGGCGGCAGGACATGAGTTCTTCCTTACATCTGAAGCCCTGTCCGGTACTGTCATAATCGACGGAATAACGTTTAAGGATGTACGCATGAAATACGACATCTGCAATGATGGCATAATAGTGCTGTGGAAGAACGGTTCCCCGATAATCATCGACAGTAAAAAAGTGGATGAGTTTACAGTAGTGTACAACGGCCTCCCAAGAAGGTTTATTAATCTCAGGGAGACATATCCCGGAATACGGGGATTTGCAGAAATAATGTACCAGGGTACCAGTTCGGTCATCGCCAAACATATCAAATTTGTCTCAAAGAATCCTGCCGGTGCCAATTATGCGGAGTTCACGGAGGAAACGAAATACTACCTGGTTGTGAACGGAAACTGCTTCCAGGTTAGAAACAGATCGTCATTTCTTGATCTCATGGGCGAATATGAAGTTCCTGTAAGAAAATTTCTACGTCAGAAAAATCTTTATCTCAGCAACAATTCTCCGGAAGGATTTATTAATGCGGCTGCATTTTACGATTCTCTTACCGCCATAGCGAAGCCGGAATGAAGAGAATTACAATAATACTGATCCTGTCAATGACGGTAATATTGCTGCCAGCACAGGAACAAGGCAAGCTTTTCAGCGGCCATGCAGCCGGGGTGCCTTTCAGTGACTTCGCCGTAAGTCTTGAATCAGAAACCGGCACCCGTATAATTTATAAAAATGAATGGGTTGAAGCCCTGACTGTTACAGGTACCTGGGAGAATGCAAAGCCCCTGGAGGTTATAAGTATGATTATCACTCCACGCGGACTGTATTGCTTTGATGACAAGGCAGGTAATATCATTATCACCAAAGGATACAGGGTCAGGACTGACTTTTCCGGCGACACCGCAGATCAGTCAGCCCTGTACATAACAGATACTTTAAAGACTGCATCCCTTAACGCTAAAGAGAGTGATGTGATTACCTTTGGCCGGCCGGTAGATAAATACAGGGAAGACAGGGCGTACCTGTCAGGGTATGTCACCAATGATGCCACGGGTGAGCCGATCCCCGGAGCCTCTGTCTTTATCAGGGAGCTGGGCCTTGGTGCAATGACCAACCATGATGGTTATTATTCACTTTCAGCTCCAAGAGGGTCATACAAAGTGGAATACAGGTCTTTAGGATCGTACGATACATACAGGAATGTTAACCTTTATTCCAGCGGACGGATAAGCATTGCGCTCATTGAACGCATTATTGCAATCAAGGAAGCCGTAGTGACGGCCAGCAGGAGGGAGAAACTTGACAGGCTCGAAAGCGGAATGACCAAGATGAATATTATGACCATCAGGCTATCGCCTTCTTCACTGGGTGAGGCTGACCTAATAAAAAGCGTTCTGCTGATGCCAGGCGTCCAGTCCGTTGGAGAAGGCGCGGCAGGATTTAATGTAAGGGGTGGCTCTGCCGACCAGAACCTGATCCTTCTTTACGGCGCTCCCATGTACTACTCCTCGCATTTCTTCGGCTTTTTCTCTTCAGTGAACTCTGAAGTGATAAACGATGTCTCTCTGTATAAAGGAGGTATACCTGCCCAGTTCGGAGGCCGGGTTTCTTCAATCATGGATATCACCGAGAAAGACGGTAATAAAAAAAATTATTCAGGCAATGTGGGTATAAGCATGGTTGCAGCACATGCCACTGTCGAAGGACCTGTCGTAAAGGACAAATCATCCTTTATTCTTGCCGGAAGGACTACATACTCGAACTGGATACTGGGTCGCCTGCCAAGCGCTGCCCTGCGAAACAGTTCTGCCGGTTTTTATGACATCAACGGACATATCATCACAGACATCGGCAGGAACAGCAAGCTAGAGTTTTCGGCCTACCTCAGCCACGACAGTTTCAGGTTCAA
>Ga0209745_1002318_pt1 | contig 10915 bp, 7 predicted proteins | sample BarGraNGADG00312_FD_184495 | JGI IMG/M metagenome (GOLD analysis project Ga0209745, IMG submission 184495) | Arctic peat soil microbial communities from Barrow, Alaska - Barrow Graham LP Ref core NGADG0004-312 (SPAdes) (version 2) | ecosystem: Environmental > Terrestrial > Soil > Wetlands > Peat ... | reverse complement strand
CCGCAAGCAGGTCGTCGGCTCCGAGCTCGGGTTCTAGCGTTGCCCGCACCAGTGTGACCAGTCGGAACGTCCCGTCCCAGGCCTCCTGGCCAGCGGGGTCGTGCAGTACGACGAACCGGCCGGACGCAAGCTCGTCGTCCGAGTGCTGCGCCCTCACCTCGCCGGTGAGTGCGACGCTGAAGGGCGCGATCCGGCCCGGCCCGGGGACCTCTTCAAGGTGTACCTCCGGCCGAACCCGGGTCTTGTGCAGCGTGCGCAGCGCCCGCTGGAACTCGGCGGGCACGTCTGCCTGACCGGTGGTAGTCACGCGTGCGAGCGTAGGGGCGCGTGGTCGCCGCTCGGTGGCAATGGGCCCGCGAGCGGGTGCGCGGCGTGTCGCGGATAGGCTGGCGGCACTCGACACACCCGCGACGAAGGAGCAACGGCATGTCCGCAACCGCGCAGATCGGTGTCACCGGCCTGGCCGTGATGGGCCGGAACCTGGCCCGAAACTTCGCTCGGCGGGGGTACACCGTCGCGGTCCACAACCGGTCCTACGCCAAGACCCAGTCCCTCGTCGCCGACCACGGCGAAGAGGGCACATTCGTTGCGTCGGAGTCGATGGCGGACTTTGTCGCCTCGCTCGCCTCTCCGCGCAAGATCGTCATCATGGTCAAGGCTGGCGGACCGACGGACGCGGTGATCGCGGAGCTGGTCCCACTCCTGGACGCCGGCGACATCGTCATCGACGCGGGCAATGCCCACTTCCCGGACACCATCCGCCGCGAGGCCGAGCTGCGGGTCCGCGGCTTGCACTTCGTCGGCGCGGGCGTATCGGGTGGCGAAGAAGGCGCGCTCAACGGTCCGAGCATCATGCCGGGCGGCTCCCCGGAGTCCTACCGCACGCTCGGGCCGATCCTCGAGGACATCTCCGCCAAGGTCGACGGGGTGCCGTGCTGCACATACGTGGGCCCGGGCGGTGCGGGGCACTTCGTCAAGATGGTGCACAACGGCATCGAGTACGCCGACATGCAGCTCATCGCCGAGGCTTACGACCTGCTGCGGCAGGGACTGGGGGCCACGGCCGCCGAGATCGGCGAGATCTTCTCCGAGTGGAACACCGGAGAACTTGAGTCGTTCCTCATCGAGATCTCCGCCGACGTCCTACGGCACATCGACGCCGAGACGGGCCACGCGTTCGTCGACGTCGTGCTCGACCAGGCGGAGCAGAAGGGGACGGGGCGCTGGACGGTCCAGAACGCGCTCGACCTCGGGGTGCCGATCACCGGAATTGCGGAGGCCACGTTCGCCCGGGCTCTGTCCGGATCGGTGCCGCAGCGAACCGCGGCCCGCGGCGTGCTGCCCGCGCACACTGTCGGCTGGACGATCTCCGACGCGGGCCGCGCTGCTTTTGTCGAGGACGTCCGCGTCGCGCTCTACGCGTCGAAGGTGGTGTCCTACTCCCAGGGATTCGACCAGATCGCCGCCGCGAGCACTGAGTTCGGTTGGGACATCGACCGGGGGGCGATGGCGCGGATCTGGCGCGGCGGGTGCATCATCCGGGCCCGGTTCCTCGACCGGATCACCGAGGCCTACGAGCGCGACGCGAGGCTGGCGCTGCTGCTCGCCGATGAGTACTTCACGACCGCGGTCGGCAGTGGCGTCGGCGCGTGGCGGCGCGTGGTGGCCGACGCCGCGCTGAACGGGGTGCCCACGCCGGGGTTCTCCTCCTCGCTCGCCTACTACGACGGCGTGCGGGCCGAGCGGCTTCCCGCCGCCCTCATCCAGGCGCAGCGCGACTACTTCGGGGCGCACACCTACCGCCGCGTGGACCGGGACGGAACGTTCCACACCGAGTGGACGGGCGACCGCACCGAGACCCCGCTGTGAGCGCGGTGGTACCCGTGCCGGGCGCCACGGACCAGGCCGCGGCGTCCCTCCTTCCGGTGATCCTCGGCGCTGACATCGGCGTCTACGCCCTCGCGCGCTCCTTCCATGAGGCGTACGGGGTGCGGTCGATCGTTGTCAGCGGAGCGGCCCTGGGGCCGGTCGCGCGTTCGCGGATCATCGACAACGTGCTGCTGGGACCGGACGCCTCGCCCGAGAGCATGGTCGACCGCCTCGTGGCGCTGGCCGGCGAGCACCCCGGACGCCGGCTCGTTCTCCTGGCCAACTCGGACTGGCTCGTGCGCGTCGTGGTGCGGCATCGCGCCCGGCTCGAGCTGCACTACGTGGTCCCGTTCCTCTCGGAGGAGCTTCTCGACCGCATCTCGGACAAGGCGACCTTCGCGGAGATCTGCGACGAGCTGGGGATCGCCGTGCCGCGGACGATCGTGCAGGACTTCGCCCGGGCGGGCGATGAGGGCTGGCGCCCGGAGGCCGTCGACATCGACTACCCCCTGATCGCGAAGGCCGCGAGCAGCGCCGACTACCAGGACGTGCACTTCGTCGGCAAGAAGAAGGTCTTCGAGATCGCCACCCCGGCCGAGCTCGCCGCACTCTGGGTGTCCCTCGCCGGGGCGGGTTACCGGGGCCGGTTCGTGGTCCAGGAGCTGATCCCCGGCGACGACACCCACATGCGGTCGATCACCGCCTACGTCGACAGCCACGGCGAGATCACGCTGATGTGCTCGGCCCACGTGCTGCTCGAGGAGCACACGCCGTCAGGACTGGGCAACCCGGCGGCCATGATCACGCAGCGGATCGAGCCGATGCTCGGGCAGGCGCGGCGCTTCCTGACTGCGACGGGCTACGTCGGATTCGCGAACTTCGACGTCAAGGTCGACCCCCGCGACGGGTCATTCCGTTTCTTCGAGGTCAACCCGCGGATCGGGCGCAACAACTACTACCTCACTGCGGCGGGCGCGAACCCCGTGCGCTTCCTTGTGCAGGACCGGTTGGAGGGGCGCGAGGTCGAGCCGGTCGTGGTCGACCGCGAGGTCCTCTACTCGATCCTGCCGCATCGGTTGCTGTTGCGATACGTGCTCGACCCGGTGCTCAAGGCGAGGGTTCACGCGTTGGTGCGGGCGGGCCACTGGGTGCACCCGCTGCGATACCGGCCGGACGGCTCGTTGCAGCGTCGGGCGTACGTCACGGCGGCCCTGTTCAACCAGGTGCGCAAGTTCCGGACGTACTACCCGCAGCCCACGTCGACCGGGTTCTAGATCAGTCGGCTTGCGGTTCGGCCGGCTCGTCAGTCAGCCCGCCTGACCTCGGCCGGCTCGAATCAGCCCAGCTCGCTCGTGCCCGAGTACAGGTGCAGGACGGGCACGTGGAGCTCCTCGCGAGCCCGTGAGGCCCAGTCGCGGTGGAACGTGTCCTCCACCGCGTGCGGATAGGTGACCACGACGATTTCGCGCACGATGCCCGCCGCGACGGCTGCTTTCAGGGCCGGCAGCGGGTCGTCCTCGACGATCGCGCCCTGCGCCGACGCACCTGCCGCGGCGAACGCAGCCAGGCTCTCGGCCAGCTGTTCGTCGGCCTCGGCCTTGGCCTCGGTGGGCTTCGGTTCGCGCCGCAGGACGTCGGAGAGCGCTCGCCGCAGCTCGCCGAGACCCAGGTGGTCGACGAAGGAGACGAGCATGTTCCGCTCGGTGTCCGCCGGGACGAGGACCCGGTAGGTGAGGTTCTCGTCGTCGTGCAGTGCGAGCACGTGCTCGACGTCGACGTCGACGAGGGTGTCCTCGGTGAGCACGACGACAGTGCTCGCGTCCGCCGAGGGCTGCGGGTAGGCGGGGGTTGAGCGGTGGGACGGCGGGCTGGGGGAGTCGGTCACCTTCCGAGCCTAGATGAGCCACCGTCCGAGGAGTACCGCATCGGCGTGCAGCAGGTGAGTCGGCCGGGCCGCGAGGGCCGGCGCGAACCACGCGGGGTGCTCGACGACGCGCGGCGCCGGTCCGCCGACGAGCAGCGGGCTCCAGGTGAGGCAGAGCTCGTCGACCAGCCCGGCGCTGAGAAGGTCGCCGAGAACCTGCGGCCCCCCTTCGGCGAGCACCCGGACCAGGCCTCGGGTGGCGAGCGCGGCCAGCGCCCTGGAGAGGTCCACGCGACCTTCGCCGGCTGTCAGCACCCGGTCGGCACCGATCCGCGCGCGGAGCGTGTCGAGGTCGGGTCGGTCGGCGACCGTGACGACCAGCGGGGGGCGTGCGGCGTCGAGCAGCGCGGCAGGCAGGGCCCCGGTGCCGCTGACCACCGCGAGCTCGAGGGCGACGCGTTGTCCGCGGTCGGCGCGCGCTCGCGTGAGTGCGGACGGGACCTCGAGGGCCCGATAGCCCTCACCGCGCGCGGTGCCGGCGCCGATCAGGATGACGTCCGCGGCTGCGCGCAGCACCCGGAAGACCCGCAGGTCGGCGGCGCCGTTGAGGGTCCCGGAGCGGCGGTCGGCACCCGTTGCTGCGCCGTCGAGGCTTGCGATCATGTTGGCGCGCACCCATGCGTGCGCGCCCGCCGAAGGGAGTGGATGGGTGTAGAGCGCGGTCAGCGTGTGCTCGTCATCTTCGGTTCCGATCCGCTCCCCGGCGCGGTCCAGCGGCAGCAGGACGTCGAGGGTGGGGCGCTCGGGGGCGGGCATGGGGTCAGGCTAGGTGCGATACCGGCTCAGCGCCCCCTCGGGGCGCATCCAGCGCCCCTTCCAGCCCGAGCCGTCACGGGCTCCGCGCGCATCGCGGGGGCCGGGTTCGGACAGTCTGAGGCGGGCACGGGCCTAGGCTCGACGTTCATGGCTCCTCCCGTGCCCGCTGCCCGTGGCGTCAGCCTCGGGGAGCGCCGGCCGCAGGTCCCGAGCGCACGGCTTCTCGCCGAGCTCGTGCCCCCGCGGCACTTCGCGGGGGAGTCCTTCGACACCTACCGCCCGGACCCCGCGTTCGGCAGCCAGGAGTCAGCGGTGACGCGCCTTCGTGAGGTGGCTGGGGTGATCGGTGCTCCGGCGGCCGGGTCCTGGCTACGTCGCCGCGTCGCGCCGCCTGCTGTGTACCTCGACGGTGGGTTCGGCGTCGGCAAGACCCACCTGCTCGCGTCGCTGGCGCACGCCATCGGCCCCGACCGGGCGGTGTACGGGACGTTCGCGGAGTACACGAACCTGGTCGGTGCCCTTGGCTTCGCCCCGACCGTGGAGGCCCTCGCGGCGCGCCGGCTGGTCGCGATCGACGAGTTCGAGCTCGACGACCCGGGCGACACTGTCCTGATGTCCCGGCTCCTGCGGGAGCTGGCAGACTGCGGCGTGGCGCTGGCAGCGACCTCGAACACGCTGCCCGACTCCCTCGGGGAGGGTCGCTTCGCTGCCGAGGACTTCTTGCGCGAGATCCAGGCGCTGGCCACCCGCTTCGAGGTGCTGCGGGTCGACGGCGAGGACTACCGCCACCGCGCAACGGTGACCGACGCGGACCCCGTGCCCGACGCCGCCGTGCGTGCCGCCGTAATCCGCGATCCCGGGGCAACCCTTGACGACTTCCACGCGCTCCTGAAGCATCTCGCTGCGGTGCACCCGAGCAAGTACGGCGCCCTGCTCGACGACGTCACGCTCGTGGGTCTGACCGGCGTTGGCCCGGTCGTCGACGAGACCGCCGCCTTGCGGCTCGTGGTTCTCGTCGACCGGCTCTACGACCGCGACGTACCGGTGATCCTGGGCGGGTCGGGGGAGCGTGGGTTGTTCCCGCCGGCGATGCTGCGCGGCGGTTTCCGCAAGAAGTACTACCGGGCCCTGTCCCGGCTCGGCGCGCTCGCCGAGCAGGGCCGCGGGCTCGTCCCCTGATCCGCCCCTACCGCGCGGCCGGCCCAGCGGGGCCGACGACGGCGACCGAGCGGCCGGGCACGATGGCGTCGCCCAGCTCGATACGCACCGGCTCCCAGGCCGCGAGCACGCGGATCGGCCTTGGCTGCTCGAGCGGTACCCGCCGCTCGCCGGCGGCCAGGTTCACCACCACTCGGGTGTCGCCGCGGTGGACCACTATCCAGGAGGAGTCCGCAGCCCTGTCCCATGGGGCTTCCTCGTCCCACCGCACCGTCGTGCGCGCGCGGTCCCCGGCGCGAAGGTCGCCCTGGGACCGGCGCAGCGCGATGAGCTCGCGGTACCAGGTGAGCAGGCGTGCGTGGCCCGGACGGGTTGGTTCGTCCCAGTCGAGCCGGCTTGCTGCGACCGTGGCCGGGTCCTGAGGGTCCGGGATGGTGAGCTCGCCGTCAGTCGCTCGGTCCGGGTACAGCGTCGCCCAGCCGTGCGTGGCGAACTCGGCGCGACGTCCGGCGCGCACGGCCTCCGCCAGGTCCGGGTCCTGGTAGTCGGTGAAGTACAGCCAGGGGGTGCGGGCGCCCCATTCCTCCCCCATGAAGAGCATCGGGGTGTACGCGGATGTCAGTACGAGTGCGGCCGCGATCGCGAGGGCGCCGGCGTCGAGCTGGTCCGAGGGCCGGTCGCCGAGCGCGCGGTTGCCGACCTGATCGTGGTCGGAGCTGCACACGACGAACCGGTGCCCGTCCGTGCCCGCGGGCACGGGCGCCCCCCAGGACTGACCGCGGAAGCCCGACCACCCGCCGTCGGGCACGAAGACCCGCGTCAGCGCCGCCGCCAGACACTCGGGCGATCCGGTGTCGGCGTAGTAGGCGTGGCGCTCGCCGGTGAGCAGCGCGTGGATGGCGTGGTGTACGTCGTCGGCCCACTGCGCGCTCATCCCGAGGCCGGACTCGGCGACCGGGGTCACGGTGGCGGGATCGTTGCGGTCCGACTCCGCGATCAGCGACAGCGGTCGCCCGAGTGTGGTCGAGAGCGCGGCGACCTCGTTGGCGAGCTGTGCAAGGACGTGCTGCGGTGAGTCGTCGAGGAGCGCATGCACGGCGTCGAGCCGTAGCGCGTCGAGGTGGAAGTCGCGCAGCCACCGCAGCGCATTGTCGCAGATCCACCGGCGCACCTCCGCGCTGCCGGGGCCGTCGAGGTTCACGGCGCTGCCCCACGGCGTCTGGTGCGTGTCGGTGAAGTACGGTCCGAACGTCTCGAGGTAGTTGCCGGACGGTCCGAGGTGGTTGTAGACGACGTCGAGGCACACGCCGATCCCGCGCGCGTGGGTGGCGTCGACGAATCGCTGCAGGGCGGCAGGTCCGCCGTACGGTTCGTGGACCGCGTACAGGTCCACACCGTCGTACCCCCAGCCGTGCTGGCCCTCGAACGCCGCGACGGGCATGAGCTCGATCATGTCGACGCCGAGCCAGGAGAGGTGCTCGAGCCGTTCGGTGGCGGCGTCCAGTGTGCCGGCCAGGGTGAACGTGCCGAGGTGGAGCTCGTAGACGACGGCGCCCCGGACGTCGCGACCGGCCCACCGGGTGTCCGTCCACCCGAAGAGGCCCGCGTCGAAGACCCGGCTGGGACCGTGCACCCCGGCCGGCTGCCACGCCGAGCGGGGGTCGGGTCGAGGCGACCCGGCGTCGACGACAAAGGCGTAGTCCGTGCCATGGGCGAGGTCCGGTGCGTCGTCAGGCAGGCGCCACCAGTCCCCAGAGCAGCGTTCGAGCGCCGTGATTGCTCCGCTTCCGATGGCGTTGCCCGCCTGGGCGAGGCCGACCGAAGACGCGCGCGGGGCCCACAATGCCGGGCGGAGGTCTGTCACGTCACAGCCCCGTCCGGACCAGGAGAGCCACCGGCAGCCGCTCGAGCAGCGGTGCGATCGGTTGTACGCCGCCGCCGACGGCGCGTTCGGACAGCACGTCGAGCCATTCGCCGTCAGGCAGCGCGATGGTGTGTCCGGCCCAGCCGCGCAGCCGGTCGAGCCCGATCGCCAGCCGGGTCGCAAGCGTCACCACCTGCGGCGTGCCCTCGACCGTGCGGGCGAAGGCGAACGCGTGCCCGGTCGAGGTAGCGAGCGGGGTGTAGCCGGCAAGGGGACCGACGAAGGCCTCCGGCAGGTCGCGCCGCAGCCGCAGGGCCCGGGACGTGACGAGCAGCTTCTCGTCGGCGAGGTCCCGCGGGGCGGCCCCAGCGTCGAGACGAGCCAGCTGCGCGGCGAGCGCGGCGTGGTCGACCGGGCGGCGGTTGTCGGGGTCGACCAGCGTGAGCGCGGGCACCTCGGTGCCCTGGTAGACGTCCGCAACGCCGGGGAGCGTCAGCTGCACGAGCTTGGTGCCGAGCGTGGCGGCTCGGACCCCGTTCCGCGTGCGTACCAACCAGTCGTCGAAGAGCGCACCGATCCGCGGGTCTGCGTGGGTGCGCGTGACCATCTGGATCAGTGCCGCCTCGTAGGCCTCGTCGGGCGCCGTCCAGCTGGTGCGGGTCTTGGCCTCGCGGGCAGCCTTGACCAGATACGCGGTCAGGCGCGTCACTTCGATCGGACCGCTCTCGGACCAGGTTCCCGCAAGGGTCTGCCACAGCAGGTTCTCCGTGCGCCCGTCGAGCAGCGCGGTGCGGTAGCTCGCGGTTGCGGCCCTCAGCTCGTCGACCAGCCCGGCCCACTCGAGCGACAGCTCGGTGAGCACGCCGAGCCGCGCCCGCGTGTCCTCGCCGCGCTTGGTGTCATGGGTTGACAGCGTGGTCATTCCTACCGGCGTCTGCCACTGGGCCCGCGCGGCCCACGCGTGCAGCTCCTCGAGCCGGAACGAGAACCGGGCCGGCTCTCCACCCACCTCGCACAGTCCGACCGCGTGCGTCCACCGGAAGTACGCCGTGTCTTCCACGCCCTTGGCCATCACCGCGCCGCACGTCTGCTGGAACCGCACGACGAGCTCGTCCCGACGGGCCCCGCGGGTGCGCCCAGCGCTGCCCGCCTCGCGTCCCAGCAGGAGGTCCACGAGCACGTCCATGGTGGCGGAGCGCTCCGGGCTGAGGCGGGTCCGGGCGAGCTGTGCCGCGGCGAACAGCGCGTCCGAGCTGGCGGGGTGCACCCCCTGGCCGGGTACGACATAGGCGCGGTACCGGTCGAACGCCACGAGCAGCTCGATCAGGCAGTCCTGGAGCGCCCGCCACGTGTGGTCGCGCAGGCGAAGATCGTCCCGACAGATGCTGGCCGCCAGCTCGATCAGCCGATGGACCTCGGCGTACAGCGCGCCGTCGACGATCTCGCGCTTGGCCTGACGCACGATGCGGGGCAGGTCGGCGGGGCTGTCGCCCGTGAGCCGGTCCATGACGGACCCGAGGGTCGCCGCGCCGCCTGGGTCCGTGAACGTCGACTGCAGGCGCCAGAGGCCCTCGTAGCCGGTGGTTCCCACGGTGGCCCAGTCGGCGGGGAGCTCCTCCTCGCCGGCGAGGATCTTCTCCACCGCGACCCACGATCCGCCCGTCGCGTCGGCGAGCCGCGCGAGGTAGCCGGCCGGGTCCGAGAGCCCGTCGGGGTGGTCGATGCGGAGTCCGTCGATCGTGCCGGCCGCGAGGAGCTCGAGGACGAGCGCGTGGGAGGCGTCGAAGACCTCGGGGTCTTCCACCCGGATCGCGGCGAGCGTCCCCACGTCGAAGAAGCGGCGGTAGTTGAGCTCCTCGTCGGCCACCCGCCAGTACGCGAGCCGGTAGTGCTGGCGGTCGACGAGCTCGCCGAGCGGCAGCGCGGCCGTCCCCGTCCGGACGGGGAAGACGTGCTCGTGATAGCGGAGCACGTCGATCTCGCCGGCCGCCTCCTGACCCGGGACCACCAAACGGTCCAGGGCCAGCTCGCCCGACGCGAGCACCGCACCGATACGGTCGCCCAGCACGGGCATGAGCAGCGCGCCCTCACCGGCGGACCAGTCGACGTCGAACCACGCGGCGTACTCGGACTCGGGCCCGTGCTCCAGGACCGACCAGAGCTGCCGGTTGTGCCACACCGGGGTCGGGACGGCCATGTGGTTCGGCACGATGTCGAGGATCAGGCCGAGCCCGCGCTCGCGAGCCGCGGCGGCAAGCCGGTCGAGCGCCGCTCGCCCACCGAGCAGCGGTGCGATCTCGTTGTGGTCGACGACGTCGTAGCCGTGGGTGGAACCCGGAGCGGCGCGGAGGATGGGGGACAGGTACAGGTGCGTGACGCCCAGGTCGGCGAGGTAGGCCACGCGCCCTGCGGCGTCGTCCAGGGTGAGGTCCGCGCCGAGCTGCAGGCGGTAGGTCGACACCGGGACGGGGCGCCCAGGCGCGGGCCGCCGCCTGGTGGAGCCGGCCGGGGTCGCCTCGGGCGCGTCGTTCACGCGGGGCCCGCCGTGCCCGGGTCGGCCGGGCTGGTCGTACCGCCCGGGCGGATCGGCGGCCTCTTGCGCGAGCCGGCCTTGGCGGGGGCCTTCGTGGTTGGGGGGACGGTGGTGACCTCGACCGGGGCGGGGGCCTCGACGGGGGGGACCTCGACGGTGCGGACGTCGACGGCGAGCACTGCCTTGATCGATGGGGAGGGGCTCGTCGTGCCTGCCGGGCGGGTCAGCACCACGGTGCTGCGCGCGGAGACCATCGTCTTGGCGCCCGCCGCGACGGTTGCGTCCCGCTCGAGGTTGTGCCCCGTGTCCAGGACGCAGGTCCACTCCGCGCCGAAGTTCTGGGGCGGAACCGTGAACGTGAGTTCTTCGTCGCTCGCGTTGAACATGATGAGGAAGCTGTCGTCCACGATCTCTTCGCCGCGCAGGTCCGGCTCGCTGATGGCCTCGCCGTTGAGGAAGACCATCACCGCACGCGCGTGGACCACCTGCCAGGCCTCCATCCCCATGGTCTCGCCTGACGGGGTGAGCCACGCGATGTCCCGCAGGTCGGACTCGCGGTCCTCGTCGGGTCGGCCGGCGAAGAAGCGCCGGCGGCGGAGTACCGGGTGGTCGCGGCGCAGGTGCACGAGGTACTGGGTGAACTCCAGCAGGGCCAGCCGGGGGGCGTCCAGGTTCCAGTCGACCCAGGACAGCTCGTTGTCCTGGGCGTAGACGTTGTTGTTGCCCTGCTGGGTGCGTCCCAGCTCGTCGCCGTGCACCAGCATCGGCACGCCCTGGGAGAGCAGCAGCGTGGTCAGGAAGTTGCGCTGCT
>Ga0209745_1002317_pt1 | contig 10917 bp, 14 predicted proteins | sample BarGraNGADG00312_FD_184495 | JGI IMG/M metagenome (GOLD analysis project Ga0209745, IMG submission 184495) | Arctic peat soil microbial communities from Barrow, Alaska - Barrow Graham LP Ref core NGADG0004-312 (SPAdes) (version 2) | ecosystem: Environmental > Terrestrial > Soil > Wetlands > Peat... | reverse complement strand
GGCACGGTCGCCCGCGTCCGCCACGTGCTCAACACGCCCGTCCGCGGGTGTCACCGAACCCCCGCGGACGACAACGAATGAGACAAGAACTGAGACACGTTCCGCTGTGGCGCCTAGTGCCGGACTCGGGCCTCAACGTCCGACTCTGCTTGATGAGAGCGCGTTGCACGAGTGCCACGAATCCCGTGGCACCCGGTAACGCGAGCGTCATTCCGCCCAGGTAGCAGCGGCGATGGCGGACATCTTGACCCATCGGCGGGCGGATCACGCCGATCCCGGGATTGTGTCGAACGGGTTGCGTAGATTCGCTTATGCCGAGTGGGCGCATGGGCTTCGGGCAGACGAAGGGCGACAGCATGGTGGACGGCGACTTGGACGACCCTTGGGAAGCCGCGTTCACGGCCCGGGATGAGCAGTTCGCGGGATTGCCACCTCGCCCGATGCTCACACGGAGTGAAGCAATGGCGAAGGCGAATGCGTACTTCCGCGAGGAAGGGATGCCCGATGTGGCTGTCTCGGCGACGCCGAATCCCCTCCAGGGGCTCTGGATCGTCGGGCATCACGACCCGGACCATCCGGACGAGTTGATCATTGGTGCCGGTCCTCTTGTCGTGCCGACGAACGGCCGGGTCTACATGTCGGGAGGATCAATTCCGCCCTGGCCCGAAATGGTCGGCCTCGAGGAACCCGAAAGCTGGAGCTACGACCGTGGAGACGACCTCCTGCCTGGAAGCTGGGCCGATCGGCTGGGCGGGGAATTCGAGAAGGGCTACTGGTATGAGCTGCTCGATTTCGTGGCGCAGGAACGTGGGAAGCACGACGTCTTTCCGCCGCCTTCACAGACTTTCGCGGCATTCGAGCTCACGCCGTACGACGACGTCAGAGTCGTGATTCTCGGCCAGGACCCGTACCCCAACCCGGGGCAAGCGCACGGGTTAGCCTTCTCGGTGCCGACCGGCGTTCCGAAACCCCCGTCGCTCAAGAACATCCACGCCGTACTCGAATCTGATTTGGGCGAGCCTGCGCCGGCTCACGGCAACCTTGAAGCATGGGCCAAGCAGGGCGTCCTCCTGCTGAACACGGTCTTGACCGTGCGCGCTGGCTCGAAGGAGGACCACGCGGTTCATCGGCGCTGGCGGTGGGAAGGCCAGGGATGGGAGACGTTCACCGATGCGGTCATCAACGCCATCAACGCCAAGTCGGAGCGCGTGGTGTTCATCCTGTGGGGTGAGGACGCGAAGCGGAAGAAGAAGTTGATAGACCTCGCTCGCCACGCCGTCCTTGAGTCTGCCCACCCGTCTCCTCTGTCGGCTTACCGCGGCTTCTTCGACAGCCAGCCCTTCTCTGCGGCGAACAAGCTGCTGGCAGAGGCCGGTCGAGGCAAGATCGACTGGGACAGGATCGGACACGAATCGTGACCCATGGTTCCCGCGTTGGGCTTCCGCTGTTCGAAACCATGAAGAGCAGTCGCGACAGCGGCCATGTCATACCACCGCGAACAGAACTTCCCGCGGACTCACTGTGCGACGTTTCGCCCGCAGCTAGACGAAGTGGTCCTGCAAGTCTCTGCGCGTACTTCGCTGGTTGCCGAGCCGCAAGAAGCAGACCAGAGCAGGCCGCCCAGCTTGCTTGCGCTGCGGCGAACGCAGCCGCCACGTCTCACGACGCCACGATCTCCCGGCCCAGTGGCATCAAGGCGACCGGGACGAGCTTGAAATTGGCCACGACCAGCGGGATCCCGATGACTGTGATGCACAGCAGCACACCCGTGATCGCGTGAGCAATCGCAAGCCAGAAACCCGACAAGATGAACCAGAAGAAGTTGCCCAAGCCACTCGCTACGCCGGCGCCAGGTTTCTTCACCAACTCGCGCCCGAAGGGCCACAAGGCATACATGCCCACCCGGAAGGACGCGACCCCGAACGGGATACCCACCACCGTCACGCGTGACACGAATCCCGTGGCACCCGGTACAGCGAGCGTCATTCCGCCCACTAAGACGCAGGCGGCCGTCATCGATAACACGACCTCACATGCTTGAATTGACTGCATCTGAGGCTGGGCGGTTCTTGGCCTGCTCGCGGATCGTGATGCGGCCGGCCGAGCACCGCCCCCCATCCTGCGCGAGCGGCGTCCGAGGTGCTGACCCCCGGGACCTTTAGCACTACCGGTGGACTTCACCAGGCCGCCAACGTGGATCTTGACCAAGCGCTGCATCACACGGTCGGGGGGCTTGAGCGAGTGGGGTTTCGACATGAGTACTGGCATCCACACGATGAGCAAAGGAGGAGGGGCTTCACATGATCACGAGTAGCCGCTCCGAGAGCCAGTCCAGTAGCAGGCGGTTGTCCTCACTTCGGCGCATGGTGCTCTTGGTGCTCGCGGCCCTGCTGGTGCCCGGGTGCGGTGGCGCCACCGGACCGTCGGGGTCGGCGACGGGGACTACCAGCAACCAGGCAGCGGCCGGCGAGCCGTGGGATCTGCTTTACATCAGCGACTCCTCCGGGTGGTACGTCGCCGACCTGTACGCGCAACCAAGCAAGGCATTGGGCGCGTTCAAGGGCAAACCTCGCGGCGGTGTCGACCCCACGACGTGGACGCGTGGGACGACACCGAGCACCTCGTAGACGACGTGGTGGTCGCCGACTCGGACGCGATACACCGTGGACGGCCGTTACACCTCCCAGTAGCGACCATGGTCCCAGCGTGCGGCGCCTCTGAGTTCGGCAGTCTGCAATGCTTCGGTCAGCCGGGCGGCCGGACGCGTCCGGTCACGAGTTGCGACCAGTCGTCCATCCGCCCGTATGCGTACGGCAGGAACTGCTCAGCATCCAAGCGCGCGAGCTCCCGGCATGACGCCGTCATATCGGCTTCGACATAACTTGCGCCGAGGATCTGCGTCGGAACCACGTCGTTCAGTGGGTCGTGCACCGTTCCCCTAAGCGTGAGATCGCCGGTCCCCTGCCAGTGAACGTCGATGGTCGTGTCGAACTCCGCGAGAGTGAGCACGGGGTCAGCGTGCAGCCCGATCCCGTTGGCTGCGAGCAGCGACTTCACGTTGAAGTTGCGACCCACCGCACGTGACGGCACCTGATCTTGCGCCAGATCGGCTTCGATTTCGATGAGCCGGATCCCACCCCGTTCGATGAACCCAGTCGCCTTGCGACCCTGTCGGTACAGTCCGCAGCGCGCGATCTTCTTCGGCTCCCCATACAGGTCCCGCCCGAAGATCATTGGTACGTCGGAGTCCATGAACATGGTGAGGACATAGTCTGCGAAGACGTCGCCGTACCGCGCCGACACGTAGAGTGCGCCTCCGCCGAAGTCGCCCACGCAGTTGCTGCGCCAGCGTCCCACTGTGGCCGTCATGCGTGGGACGTCCGTCGGCTCCAGCGGGGGAGGAAGCAGCATCCGGACCGTCTCCGGTTCAACGAGGAAGTCCACCGAGAGCATCTCCCCGCCGACGAACTCAACCCCTGAGAGCACACTCTGGATCCGGCGTATCTCCTCTTGCGTCTTGACAAAGCCCATGGCTCATTCCCCTTCCGTGGTCGCGTTCGGCTGCGTAAGTGCGAGGGCATTTGCCGAGTCGCCGCCGTTGGCGTATCTGACGCGAGCCGCGTCGACGAGCACCCCGACCTGCGGATCGGCGGCAAGTCGCGTCCAGGCCTCGCTCTGAGCGCGTCGCTGATCGCGCTGGCTCACGTCCCTCGCCCCGACCACGAGGTCACGCACGGCGGCAACGGCCCCAGCCGGGTAACGCAGGAACTCATCGCATAGCGACAGGGCGGTTTCGAGCGTCGACCCGTGCGGTGCGATCCGCGTAGCGAGTCCCCAGTCTCGCGCATCCGATGCCGAGAGTACGCGCCCAGTAAGCATCAGATCGAGGGCACGGCCCTCTGGCAGGAGGCCGATCGCGCGATGCGCCGCGACACCCGGGATGATCCCCAACGCCACCTCCGGGAAGGCCAGTGTCGCTTGGGAGTCCATGACCCGAAAGTTGCACGTCAGAGCGATTTCCAGCCCACCGCCCCACGCCTGCCCGTTGATCGCAGCGACGGAGACGAAGGGACCTCGGTCGAGCAGCCGGAGCACCCGGATCCAGGCGTTCGGGTCACCAGATGTCGACGTGCCACTCGCCATCGCTGCAAGATCGTCAAGATCCGCGTGACGGATGAACGTCGATCCAGTTCCGGTGAGGATGACCGCTCGGCAGCCACCGTCGGCGAGTCCCAGCAATTCCCGCTCGAGGTCCTCGACGTCGCGGTGACTGATCGTTCCAAGGGGTGGCCGGTCGAACACCAAAACGGCGCAGGCACCCTCACGCCTGGCCGTCCATGACGACGTCAAGTCCCTCACGGTCGACCCGAGATGTCGAGGACCAGCTTGCCCACGTTGGCGCCCGTGAACAACCGACTGAAGATGTCCTGGAAGTCATCCAGGGAGCCGGGCACGACAGTGTCGGGCGCATAGATCTGGCCTGAGCGCACCCACTCGGCGAGTCGGCGGCGTGCCGTCGCGTGTTCTGCGAGGTGGTCGAACACCAGGAAACCTGTCATCGTCGCGCGATTGACAAGCAGCCGCCAGTAATTGGACGGTCCGGGCGGCGCTTCTCTTTCGTTGTACTGGGCGATGGCGCCGCATATGACCACACGGGCGTGCATGGCGAGGTTGGCGAGAGCAGCGTTGAGGATGGCGCCGCCGACATTGTCAAAGTAGACATCCATGCCATCGGGACAATGCTCGGCGAACGCGTGACGAAGCGACGCCGTCCGGTAGTCGATCGCAACGTCATATCCGAGTCGCTCGGTGAGGAGTTTGCACTTATCCGGTCCGCCCGCGAGCCCCACCGTCCGGCAGCCCGCGATCTTCGCGATCTGACCCACAACCGATCCGACCGCGCCGGCGGCTGCCGACACGACGACCGTGTCGCCGGGTCGTGGCGTGCCGTGCTCAAGCAGGCCAAAGTAGGCTGTCAAGCCGGTAGATCCGAGCACGCCCAGATACATGGCCGGGGTCCCGAGCGTTGGATCAACGGGGGTCACGCCAGCTCCGTTGGATACGGCGTACTGCTGCGCCCCGAAGAGACCCTGCACCACGGCGCCCTCGCGAAACCTCGGGTGAGAAGACTTGACGATGGTGCCAACCGCTCCCGCACGCATCACCTCTCCAACGGCGACGGGCGACATATAGGACGGACGGTCGTCCATCCAGCCTCGCATTGCCGGATCCAGCGAGACAAGGTCAATGCGTACCAGGAACTGTCGATCGCCTATGGCAGGGATCGGCTCCTCGTCAACTCTCCACGTGCCAGTGGTCGGCGCGCCTATGGGGCGCTGCGCCAACCGCACCGCACGGTTGAGAGTCATCCTGCTGTCCATCCGCCATCGACGGTCAGACACGCGCCCATCATGTATCTGGACAACGGGGACGCTAGGAAGAGCACCGCCGGAACAACGTCGGCTGGTTCTCCGAACCTCCCCAAAGGGATGCGGTCGAGTAGTCGTTTACGCCATTTGTCGTTGCTACGGAGTCCTTCGGTCATCTCGGTCGCGAAGTAGCCGGACGATACGGAGTTGACCCGGATGCCCTCCTCAGCCCACTCGAGGGCCAGAGTCCGCGTCAGTGCCTCGGTTCCGCCCTTGCTGGCGCTGTAGGCAGCGAGGCGAGCCATTCCGACCCGGCCATGGATGCTGGTGATGTTGGTGATGGATCCGCCGGCGCCCTTCATCATCTGGCGAGCGCCAATACTGGCAACACTCTGCATGGGCTTCCTTTCGGTCACGTGTACCTCCCCGAGGGTGGGTCTGAATGAGTAACGTCCCAGTTGTTGGCCTGACCGACTAGTCGGTTTGGTCTGGGGTCGAATTGCGAACAAGAACGAAAGCCTCCGTGCCAGCGGCCGCTGTCATCTTTGCGTTTGAGCCTTCGCATACTCGGCAGCCATCGCCGGTTATCCGAGACGCTGCCGCCGGGCCACTCGGTCGGGTCCCTGTTTTCCCTCATCCGACGTACGGACGCTCCCGCTTCAGCTCATCTCTGGCAATCGAGCGCCGGTGCACAGCGTCGGGTCCGTCGACGATGCGCAGCGCTCGGGCCCAGGCGTAGAAGTAGGCAAGAGGTGTGTCGTCACTAACCCCAGCTCCGCCGAACACCTCGATCGCCCGGTCAATGACTGCAGTCGCCATCGCCGGCGCGGCGACCTTGATCTCAGCGATTTCGGTGCGCGCGCCCTTAGCTCCGTACTGATCAATGAGCCACGCGGTCTTCAGGACCAAGAGCCGAGCCTGGTCGATATCGATACGAGATTGAGCGATCAAGTCAAGAACGACTCCCTGCTCGGAGAGGTGCTTGCCGAACGCCACCCGAGACTTGGCTCGGTCCACCATCAGGGCGAGTGCTCGCTCAGCCATGCCAACTGCACGCATCGCGTGGTGGATTCGCCCCGGGCCGAGCCGCGCTTGGGCGATACGGAATCCTTCCCCCTCACCATCTAGCCGATTCGATGTGGGGACTCGGACGTCGCGGAAGACAATCTCCGAGTGTCCATGCTGATCCTGGTATCCGAAGACCGGCAAGTGCCGCTGGATCTCCAGCCCTGGGGTATCACGCGGCACGAGGACCATCGACTGCTGGCGATGTGTTGGCCCGTCGTTGGCAGTTTTGCCCATGACAATGAAGATCTGGCAGCGCTCGTCGGCCGCTCCACTAATCCACCACTTGCGTCCGTTGATGACATAGTCGTCGCCGTCCCGCCTGATCACCGTCGTAATGTTGGTGGCGTCTGAACTGGCCACGTCAGGCTCGGTCATCGCGAACGCTGAGCGGATCTCCCCCGCCTTCAACGGTGCGAGCCACTGCGTCTTCTGCTCGGACGTTGCGAACATGTGCAGTGTCTCCATGTTGCCCGTGTCCGGCGCTTGGCAGTTGATGGCCTCCGGTGCAATGACCGGTGACCATCCGGAGATTTCGGCGATGCTGGCATATTCCAGATTGCTCAGCCCCGACCAGTCAGGTAGGAAGAGATTCCAGAGGCCGAGTTTCCGTGCCTCGGCCTTGAGTTCCTCAACGATCGGTGGATGCTCGTGTGGTCCATGCTGTGCTAGATACTCGGCGTACACCGGCTCGGCGGGGAACACGCGCTTGCGCATGAAGTCCCACATCTGATCAGAGGTTTCTTTTGCCTTGGGTGAAAGGGCGAAGTCCATGATCAGCCGTTCTTCTCAATGTTCATTATTGCCCTGCGGGTAGTCATGCTTCATACCGCTTGATGAGGGCAGCCAGAGCCTGTCCGCCGCCGATGCACAGGGTCACGACGCCATATTCCAAGCCGCGCCGTTGTAGATCCTTGGCTACGCGCAGTGTCAGAATGGCGCCGGTTGCTCCGAGCGGGTGGCCAAGGGCGATGGCCCCGCCATAGGGATTGGTCTTCGCCGGGTCAAGCTTCGCATCACGGATGACAGCAACCGCTTGGGCCGCGAACGCTTCGTTTAGTTCAAGGATCCCGATGTCCGCGGGATCCAGCCCTGTCGCGTCGAAGAGTTTGCGCAGCGCCAGCGCAGGGGCATAGCCCATGAGTGCGGGCTCGATGCCAGCGGTGGCGACGTACTCCAGTGTGGCCAAGCCACCGAGTCCGCGTTCGCGGGCTGTGCTTTCCTTCATCAATACCAGGGCGGCGGCGCCGTCATTAACTCCTGACGAATTGCCGGCGGTGACGCTGCCGCCAACTTGAAACGCGGGGCGCAATCCCTGCAGGCTTTCCATCGTGATGTCTGGGCGGGGGTGCTCATCCTCGGTGACAGTCACTGGACGCTTTCCCTGTACCTGAACCGGGATGATCTCCGCGGCAAAGGCCGCTTGAGCTTCCATAGTCCCCGCCCGTCGCTGGCTCTCAAGGGAGAACTCGTCCTGTTCCTGTCTGGACACCCCATACCTTGCCGCCACATTTTCCGCTGTGACTCCCATGTGCTTCCCACTGAACGGGTCCGTGAGCATCGCCACGGTGCCATCGATCAAGGTTCGGTCACCTAGCCGAGAATTCCCGCGGCCGGAGAATTCCAGGAAGGGCATCCGTGACATCGACTCATTACCGCCAGCCAAAATGACCTCCGCGCCTCCCCAGCGCAGCTGTTGCGCGGCAGACCAGATGGCCTGCAGGCCGCTACCGCACAGCCGATTCACGTTGAAGGCAGGCGTGCTGTCGGGCAGGCCGGCGGCCAGCGCCACACGGCGGGCGTTGTATGCATCCGGGCCAACTTGGCCGACACAGCCCATGATGACCTCGTCGACATCGTCCTTGACAATGCCACTTCGTTGAATTGCGGCTGCCGCTGTAATGGCCCCTAGCTCGTGTGCAGGGAATGATTTTAGTGCCCCATCATATTTTCCTACAGGTGTTCTGGCGCCATCAATTATGACAATTCTTTCGTGTGACATTGCTGCCTCGTTTCTGTTCGAAAGTGACATGAATATGGAAGGTGCTGAGGAATGCGATCACCGGGCGACTCGCATCGACAGTCGCGCTGCTTCCAGCAGCCTTGGGACTCCGGCTTCCAGCGAGGGGCCGAAGCCTGTGTCGTTGGGCCTTTCGCCTTTGAGCCAGCGGGTGTAGATGGCTTCACAGAACACGGATGCCTTCCACAGGGCCAACGTCTGATACCAGGGCAACGCGTCCAGGTTCAAGCCCATACGTTCGCGGTACCGGGCGACAAGCTGCTCGCGGTTGAGATATCCGGGCTCGTGGGTCACTGACGTCAGCTCCAACGGCGTGGGGACGCTGTCACGTTCGGCGTACGTCGCGGTGAGGTAACCAAGATCCGCGAGCGGATCACCCACCGTCGCCATCTCCCAGTCCAGGATGGCCATGACGCGTGCTGGGGCATCAGGGGCGAACATCAGGTTGCCGGCCCGGAAGTCGCCGTGGATGACGGCGTCGGCCTGGCTCTCAGGGATATTGCGTGCCAGCCATCCGCCAATCTCGGCTACGTCGGGCAAGACTCGCGTGGTGTTGACGTCCCACAGGCCGGAGAAGCGCTCAACCTGTCTTCGCAGGTAACCATCTGGGCGTCCGTAGGTGGCCAGTTCCCCAGTGGAGACATCTACCTGGTGGAGCTGGATCAACGTATCCACGACTGCAGCGCTGGTTGCCTTGCGTTGCCGCATGGAGCCGAGGTGGGCAGGGATGGTATCGGTGATGATGGTGCCGGTAAGGAAGGACATGATGTAGAAGGGGACACCCAGAACCGACTCGTCCTCGCAGACGGCGAGAATCTCCGGAACCGGCACTCCCTGCTTCCTGACCAGTTGTTGGATGCGCGCTTCACGGACCATGTCATGGGTGGACTTGGGAAGTGGCGGACGCGGCCCGCGCCGCAAGACAAACACCTCGCGACCGCGATGGATCCGGTAGGTGACATTGGACTGTCCGTCGCCGATCTGGGACCAGGACAGGGGCCCGACGCCCAGTCCACGGGAGTCCAGAAACTCGGCCACGGCATCGACGATCAGCAGCGGCGGTGAATCCAGCCGCTCGGCATCGGCATGGTTGGCGACAACTTCGACGCCATCGGGAATCGTCTGCATCAGTGGGCCCCTGTCAGTTGGCTGAACGTTTCAGCTCGGTACGGCCCACCGGGAGCAGCGGCGGCGTTGCGACGGGCCAAGGGTCGACGAGCAAGGGCGTATTCGTGGGTCTGTATGGCTCCGTCGCGATTACGCATCGGGTGCACCTCATTGAGGTACGAAGCCAGGGGGACGCTGCCGGAAGCATCGTCGCCGCCGCAGGGCTGGATGGCGCGGGCAATCACGGCGTCGATCGTTTCGGAGCAGTCAACGTTGGGCATGGAAGATGGCACTGAGACTTCTTTGGGATGCACAGCCAAGAGCGCTCCGGTCTTGGCTGTGATGACGCCGGACGTCTCAACGTCAATCCCCGGCTGGGGCCGCTCACCCGGCCGCGCCACGTCAGGGACAACCGCGCTGAGGATGAGGTCATGAGTGGGCACCCTCGGTGCGTCCATGTCCGACGACAGTGACCGACGAGCAAGAACCGCCACTGTTGTGTGTCGCCGCCGCTAGGAGCTCGTACCGCGGCATCCATGATCCTGGCCTGCACCGCAAGCGGAATGGGATCCGGCCTCATCCGGCGCATGGCCCGGGTGGTGTACAAGGCCTCCCGGATGTCCATCCGGGGCGCACCGCCGTTCATGCGGCGGCCCAGCCACCGTCGATCACCAAGTTGGTGCCCGTCACATAACTCGACGCCGGGGAGGCCAAGTAGAGCACTGCCGACACGATCTCGTCAGGCACCCCGAACCGGCCGACCGGAATCCGTTCCAGAAGGTGCGAACGCCACCGCTCGTCGCCTCGCAGGCCCTCGGTCATCTGTGTTTCAAAATACCCGGGAGAGATGGCGTTCACACGGATTCCCCGTTCAGCCCATTCCAGGGCAAGGGTGCGCGTCAGAGCATCGACAGCGCCCTTGCTTGCGCTGTAGGCGGCCATGCGCGGCATGCCAACCTGACCGTGGATACTTGAGATGTTGACGACGGAGCCACCATTGGGCTCAAGCATGAGTTGTGCCGCTTGCTGCATGCAGAGGAAGGTGCCTGTGATGTTGACGTCGAGCACCTCACGCCATTCGGCCTCCTCGATGTGTTCGGCGCGCTTGAACATCGGGCTGATCCCTGCGCCGTTGACCAAGACGTCCAAGCTGCCCCACGTATCGCCAATAACGCGGCCTGCGGCTGCCACCTCCGCCGCGTTCGCGACGTCGGCCGCCAACAGGAGGGTCTTCCCGCCCTTCGCCTTCACATCATCGGCAACATCCTGCAAGGCATCAACCGAGCGTGCGGTCAGGACGAGATCCGCCCCAGCTTCAGCAAGTCCCCGCGCGATCGCCCGCCCTAGGCCCCTGCT
>Ga0209745_1002316_pt1 | contig 10919 bp, 13 predicted proteins | sample BarGraNGADG00312_FD_184495 | JGI IMG/M metagenome (GOLD analysis project Ga0209745, IMG submission 184495) | Arctic peat soil microbial communities from Barrow, Alaska - Barrow Graham LP Ref core NGADG0004-312 (SPAdes) (version 2) | ecosystem: Environmental > Terrestrial > Soil > Wetlands > Peat... | reverse complement strand
TCGAAGACTCAGGAACCCTGACCCGCCACGCCTGGCACGGCGAATGGAACTACACCCTCAACCCCGACACACACAACTAAATAATCGGAGAGCCCTAACGGTGCCAGGGGTGGGCTCGCCTGCTTTTCGGACCTAGAAGCGGTCGACGAAGTCCTTCGACTCCTTCAGGCCCCAGCCGGTCGCCTTGCGAACCACCTTGATGGCCTCGATGATCTTGCCCGCCTGCTTCAGCACGCGCGCCTCGAGCTCCCAGCGCTGGGTGGCGACGGGCGCTGCCGGCGTACCGGCGACGGGCGCCGACCCCGGAGCGCTGAGCGCGGCCACCGTCCCGGCGAGCTGGGTGACCATGGCCTCCAGGCTGGCCACCCGCGCCTCGAGCTGCAGGTAGTCATCCCGTGAGCCGCCGTCGCCGAAGATCCCCATGCGCGGATGCTAGCCCTCAGGTGTCGGCGTCGTGCTCCCCGCTCACCCAGCTGACGTAGCGTTCTGCCGATCGCCGGACCCCAGCGTTGGCGTCCACGGGCACCACGCCACGGAAGTTGTCATAGAGCCGATCGAAGGCCAGCGCCGTCGCCGCCCCGGCAACCCGGGAAACGACCGCCGCCGAGAGCGGGATCTTGTTCGGGTAGGACCGCATGAAGGTCACCCAGCCCTCTGCAGGGACGGCTGCAATGGTGTCGCCTGACAGCAGAACCCCACGACCCTCGGCGCCGGCTGACCACAGCGCCACGGCGCTGCCGGGGAAGTGCCCGCCTGGCTGGCTGGCCTGGATGCCGGGCAGCACCTCGAACGGCTGGTTCCAGGTGCGCAGCTCCGGGCCCTCGCGACGCACCCATCTGCGGTCTTTCTCCGAGATCCAGACCGTTGCCCCGAATGCCCGGGCCCACTCCAGCTGCGCGCCGTACATGTGGGGGTGGCTGGCCATGATCGCTGCGACGCCGCCGAGATCGCGGACCGCCGCGATGGCGTCCTCATCGAGGTAGCCGGGAACGTCCCAGAGCAGGTTGCCGGCGGGGGAGCGCACCAGGAGCGCGGTCTGGCCGATGTCGGCCTTCGGGTGCACCGTCAGCCCGTACAGGTCGGGTTCGAGTTCCTCGATCTCGATTCGGCAACCTTCAGCGGCGCGCTCCGCAGAGGTCGTCCAGCGCTGCCCGCCCGGTGGCAGGTACTGCCGCTCGTCGGCGCAGATGATGCACAGGTCGTCGTCCAGGTCGTTCTCGACGCCACAGGTGGCGCAACTCCGCCAAGTCTCCACGAACCGATTCTACGGATGGTGTTCCGGAGTTCCAGGCCCGAGGATGTCGAGATCGCCGGGTTCGCTTCGACCCAAGGGTGAGAGGTCGCCGACCGGCGGCCAAGAAGCGAAGGAGAAAGACATGAAGTACCTCATCCTCATCCACCAGAACCGTGGCGCACGCGAGCAGTTCGCCAGCTTTCCCCCGGAGGTGCAGGCGGCCGGCATGCAGGCCTACTACGACCTGAACGCCGAACTGGCCGGCACCGGTGAACTGGTGAGCGCAGAGGCGCTCGCCGACGACAGCACCGGCACCATCCTGAGCCTGCGGAGCGGCGCAGTGGTCACCTCCGACGGCCCGTTCGCCGAGTCCAAGGAGATGCTGGCCGGCTTCTACCTGGTGGACGTCGCTTCGCTCAAGCGTGCGCTGGAGATCGCTGCGAAGATCCCGGAGGTGCAGGCAGGGGCCGGCGACGTCGAGGTACGTGCGGTCATGGACACGGCCGCGATGGCCTGAGCTTGTCCGAACCGGAGCTGGAGGACCTGCTGCGCAGCCTTGCGCCGCAGGTCCTCGGCATCCTGCTCCGGCGCTACGGCGGTAACTTCGCCGACGCGGAGGACGCCGTGCAGGAGGCCCTGATCGAGGCAGCTGACACCTGGGCAGCAGGGGGGACGCCGCGCGAGCCACGAGCCTGGCTGGTCACCGTCGCCCAGCGCCGGCTGATCGACCACTGGCGACGCGAGACCGCACGGAGGGCCCGCGACGAGCGATCCCTCGCCGTCCCCGAAGCCGGCGAAGACGAGGAGCAAGCCGTCGACGACTCCCTGGAGTTGCTGCTGCTGTGCTGCCACCCCGCGCTCAGCGCGCCATCGCAGGTGGCCCTCACGCTGCGCGCCGTCGGCGGCCTGACCACGGCAGAGATCGCCCGGTCGTTCCTGGTACCCGAGGCCACCATCGCCCAACGGATCAGCCGGGCCAAGAGCGGCATTCGCAGGGCTGGGGCCACCTTCGAGATGCCCGCCGGCGATGACCTGGTGGCCCGGGTCCAGTCGGTGGCCGCCGTTCTCTATCTGATCTTCACCGAGGGCCACACGGCGAGCTCCGGGGCCCAGCTTCGGCGCGGTGACCTCGCGGTCGAAGCCGTCCGGCTGACACGGATGCTGCTTGCGCGCGTCCGGGCCGAGCCTGCGCTCGCTCCCGTGCTGGACGAGGTCAGTGCGCTGCTCGCCCTGATGCTGCTGACCGCGTCCCGCTGGTCTGCCCGCGTCGACGCGACCGGTGCGCTGGTGCCGCTCGACGAGCAGGACCGGACGCTCTGGGACCAAGGGATGATCGCCGAGGGTGTCGCGCTGGTGGAGGCCGCGCTGCGCGAGGGACCGGTCGGGCCCTACCAGTTGCAGGCAGCCATCGCGGCCGTGCACGCGGAGGCGGTGAGCGCCGCCGACACCGACTGGCGCGAGATCCTCGCGCTCTACGACCTGCTCGCGATGGTGGCGCCCGGGCCGATGGTCACGCTGAACCGGGTGGTCGCGCTGGCAATGGCCGTGGAGCCGGGCGTGGCGCTGGCGGAGCTGGCGATCTGCGCCGCCGACCCTGCCCTTGCCGATCACCACCGGATCCCCGCCATCCGGGCTCACCTGCTCGAGCGCCGGGGTAGCGCAGAGGAGGCCAGGGCCGACTACATCGAGGCTGCCCGGCTGACGTCCAGCGATCCGGAGAGGCGCTATTTGCTGCAGCGCGCTGCGAGGGTGAAGGTGCCCGGATAGCGTTCCGTGTGTGACCGCAGCGTTCCGCGACCCTGCCGTCGAACCAACGACGGCCAGAATCCACGCCGCGCTCGGTCCTGCCGGTGAAGCTTGGGATCACCTGGCCGAACTGATGGATGAGTTCGGACTGACTGTTTGCTGGCGCTACTACCGGGAAGGCGGATGGCTGGCCAAGGCCACCAAGGGCAGTAAGACGGTCGCGTGGCTGAACGTCGTCCCCGGAGGTGCGAGGGTCACCTGCTACTTCGCCGAGCGCGACCGTGCAAGGCTCGTGGAGAACCCCGCACTGCCCGCGGACGTGCGTGACCGCATCGCCGTTGTGGCCCTGATCGGCAAGCTGCTCCCGGTGAGCCTCGAGGTACGCGAGAGTGCGGACGTCGAGGTCGTCGGCACCACCCTGCGCATCAAGCGGCGGACCTAGGAGAACCGGGTTGGCTCACTGACCCACGCGGCCGTCGATGCATTCGCGCAGCAGGTCAGCGTGCCCGCAGTGCCGGGCGTACTCCTCGACCCGGTGAACCATCAACTCCCTGACCGCGATGCCGTCGGGTCCTAGCCGCTCGCCCAAATCGGGATGCTCGGCCAGCAACGCGTCCGTCGCCGCCTGCTCGCGGGCGAGATCGGCGTACGCGGATTCGACGAGGTCCTGTTCGGGAAGGGCGCCGTCGAAGTCGGTGTCGCGAGCTCCGTACAGCTTCGGCAGCGGCTCGTCTGTCGTGATCCAGTTCCGCCAATCCCGCTCGACCTCCGCGAGATGTCGGAGCAGGCCGAGCAGGGACATCGTGGACGGCGGCACGGAGCGGCGCGCCAGTTGTTCGGCGTCCAGGCCGTCGCACTTCATGAGGAGCGTCGTTCGATAGTCCACCAGGTAGTCGTGCAGCGTGGCCAACTCGCCGTCGGGACTGACACCGTCGGTGTTGCGGGGATCATCATCCGGATCGACCCACATGTCCGGGAAGACCGTGGCTCGGCTCCATCGGCTGGGCTGTTCGCTCACTTCGCCATGATTGTCGGCACCGCTGGGCATGGCAAGAGGCGGCGGCCGACCTCAGGCCTTAGGTGTGAATCCGTGCACCGTCGACGGTGGGCAAAGTCCCATCGAGGCGTGCGGGTCCCTAGAGCCAGCGGCGTCCCTTGAGCAGGCCGATCAGGTGATCGAGCACGGCGATGTCCGCACGCAGCCCGTTGTGCTCGTACTCGCTGGTCACCCAGGGTCGACAGTCGGGCAGGAGCGCAGCAGTTTCCATCGAGAACTCCCGGGGCACGAACGCGTCCGCGTAGTACACCGATGCGGCCACGGGCAGGTCGGCTTGGGCGAGGAGCTCGGGGAAGTAGAGCTGGTTCCACTCGTGTTCCGCGAGCAGGTCGGCCACCTCGGCGAACGGCCTCAGCTCGGTGTCCTCGGCGAACACCGACCGGTGCAGGTGCTCGCCGCCGAGCAGGGTCACGTCGTCGCGCACCCGATCGGGCATCGTCCGCTCTGCCGACCAGCGGGTGACGACGCCGTCGGCGTAGCTGGATTCGTGCAGGACGGCGTACAGGGGATTTCGCCCTGCGAACGGCAGCGCCTGGGCCAGGTCGTGGGCGAAGCCGGAGCTCCGGTGGTCGAGCTCCAGCAGGAAGTGCAGCTGTTCCGGGCCGCCGTGCACCCCCAGGTTGTTGCCGATCGTGCGGAATCGGGCGGGGGAGACGACGTCGCCGTTCGGCAGGGTTACGGCGCCCTGCGCGCACAGCTCGCTGAGTGTGCGGACGCGACCGCGGTCACCCGGGAACCGCCGGTAGTAGGTCTCCGACTTCTCGATCATGATCTGCCAGGTGGCCGCGTAGATGTCGTCGATCGGGCGGCGCACGGCGCTCAGCCCACCGGTGATGATCGCGCCCGCCAGCGATTCGGGGTGCGTGGACAGGTAGTGCAGGGTCGTGAATCCGCCGAAGGACTGGCCCAGTACCGTCCACTGCTTCGCACCGAGGAACTCGCGGAAGAGTTCACAGTCGTTGACGATCTCGTCGGCCCGCAGGTGGCTCAGGTACGCCGCCTGGGCGCGGACGTCCAGGCCCGCGAGCGGAGCGATCTCCGGCGAGGAGACCGGGGTCGACCTCCCCGTGCCGCGCTGGTCGAGCAGGACCACCTGGAAGTCCGCCAGTGCCCGTGCCAGCCAGGGCGGGTTGGTGGGCGTCGGCCGACCGGCTTCGTGCCCGGGTCCTCCCTGCAGGAACACCAGGTAGGGCAAGTCCTCGCCGCCGTCCGCTGTGACGACCCGCGCGAACACCTCGATGGTCCCCGCGGTGGGGTCAGCGTGGTCGAGGGCAGCATCGAGGCTGACGCTGGTCAGGGTGAGGCCGGGCAGGTGTTCGGTGGTCGTGCGCACGAGCCTCAGGCTAGTGGCCGAGGTAGCGCCCGGGACGGTGATTCAGGGCCAGCACGATGTTCAGCACCACCGCACCAGCTGCGGACAGCAGCACGTTGGCCGGCGGCACGACGAACAGCGACATCGCGATGATCGTCACGTCGAAGACGAGCTGGACGTAGCCGGCGCGCCAGCCGAAGCGGTCCTGCACGATCAGGGCGAGGGTGTTCAGGCCACCCAGGCTGGAACGGTGACGGAACAGCATCAGCATGCCCATGCCGGCCAGCAGGTTGCCCACCAAAGTGGCGTAGACCGGGTTGGGCTGCAGGGTTGGCAGCATCACCGGGTGCAGGGAGGCGAAGCCGGACACCAAGGTGATCGAGATCAACGTCCGCACCGAGAAGTCGAGGCCCTTCGTCTTCAGCGCGAGAACGAAGAACGGCAGGTTCACGGCGAAGAACAGCACGCCGAACGACCAGCCGGTGCCGTAGCTGAGCAGTAGCGCCAGCCCTGCCGTCCCACCGGTGACAGCGTGCGCCGTCTTCAGCAGGTAGATGCCGAGCGACGCGACGAACGTGCCGCTGAGCAGGCCGAACGCGTCCTCGAACATGGTGTGCCGTAGCGCGGACTGGGGTGCTGCCACGGCGTCCAGCGGACGGGTGGTCATCACGACTCCCGTCCAAATGCTGCCAGCACTGCCAGCACGCGGTCGTTGCTCGCCGGGTCGGCCAGCGTGACGCGCACACCGTCGCCCGGATAGCCGCGCACCATGACGCTGGCAGCGTCGAATGCTGCGACGAGACGCTCGCGGGTGGCGTCGTCGGCGCGGAGCCAGATGAAGTTGGCCGCACCCTCCGGCACGTCCCAGCCAGACGCACGGGCTGCGGCCTCGACCCGCGGACGCTCGGCGACCACCGCAGCGACCCGGGTGGCCACCTCGTCGGCAGAGTCGAGGGCGCCCAGCGCTGCGGCCTCCGCGACATTGCTGACCGAGAACGGGATCTGGGTCTTGCGCAGGCCGTCGGCGATGTCGGGATGGGCGATCGCATAGCCCACCCGCAGCCCGGCCAGGCCGTAGGCCTTGGAGAAGGTCCGCAGCACGCACAGGTTCGGGTACCGCGATTCGAGCAGGCTCACCGCGTCGGGCGATTCGGCGCCGACGAACTCGCGGTACGCCTCGTCCAGCACGACGAGGACGCGGCCGGGCACCCGGTCGAGGAAGTTGATGAGTTCCGCTGCGGAGATGGACGTGCCGGTCGGGTTGTTCGGCGAGCAGAGCAGCATCACCCGGGTGCGCTCGGTGACCGCTGCAGCCATGGCCTGCAGGTCGTGCCGCTCGGCCACCAGCGGGACGCGTACGGCCTCGGCGCCGGCGATCTGGCACAGGATCGGGTAGGCCTCGAAGGAGCGCCAGGCGAAGACCACCTCATCGCCCGGGTCGCACACCGCTGCGATCAGCTGGGCAAGGACGCCGACGCTGCCCGGCCCCACCGCGACGGACACCGGCGAGACGCCCACAACACCGGCGATCCGGTCGCGCAGGGTGGCCGTGGCCATGTCGGGGTAGCGGTTGACGCGCGTGGACGCAGCAGCGATCGCGTCCAGCACCTTCGGCAGCGGGGGATAGTGGCTCTCGTTGGAGGCCAGCGCAGCAACCTGCTCGCCAGTGGCCTTGCGGCCGGCAACGTAGGCCGGCAGACCGGCCACGGCCGGGCGTTGGTGGGGCAGTGTCGACACGTTTCCTCCAGATCTTCCTGCGCGGCCATGGTCCCGAAGCCTGCCCACTCTGCGCAAATGGGCCTCACGGCCTTGGGCAGATTGTCACAAACGGCAGCCCTGATGAAGCATGATGATCAACATGAGTCGCATCGACCCGCTGGACGCAAGGATCCTGCTCGCCTTGGATGACGACCCCGACGCCACCATCCTCTCGTTGTCGCGCAGCCTCGGGGTGGCCCGCAACACGGTCCAGGCCCGCCTCAAGCGCCTGGAGGCGGGGGCCCTGCGCTCCTTCGGGCAGCGGGTCGACCCGGCCGCGCTCGGCTACCCGCTCGTGGCCTTCGTCTCGCTGTCGATCAGCCAGTCCGCCGGCGACGCCGCAGCAGACGACCTCAGCCGCATCCCCGAAGTGATCGAGATCCACGCCACTACGGGGGACGCCGACATGCTCGTCAAGGTGGTCGCCCGGGACACCGCACACCTGTACGCCCTGACCACGGCCATGCTCGCCCTGCCCGGCGTGCAGCGCAGCAGCACGTCGATCTCGCTGGTCGAGCAGTTGCCCACCCGGATGCGCCCGCTGCTCGAGTGCGTTGCCCTCGCTGTTCCGGACGCAGGGCGGCGCCAGTGACGTCCGAGGCATCGGCGAAGGTCATCGCTGACTTCACCGCCTTCTCCACGATCACCCGCCGCCGGGCGCCGCTGTACTCGAGCATCAGCGCGCGGATCGCCGACGCGCCGCTGCTGCTCAACCTGATGCTGGCCGCGCCGGAGCGTGCCCGCGTGCCGGTAAACCTGTTCGCAGCCGTGCACGACCTCTTGCTCGCCGACCGCTCCGACCGGCTGGCCCGCTTCTATCCCAACCTCACCAGGGAACCGGACCGCGGCGACCCGATGCCGGAGTTCCTCGCCTTCTGCTCCGCCCGCACCCCGCAGCTCCGGGCGTCACTGGCCACCCGGTTTCCGCAGACGAACGAGATCGGGCGCTCTGCCCTGTTCCTTGCGGGGTTCGACCACCTCGAATCCGGGCCGAAGGCGCACGTCGACCTGGGCGCAAGTGCAGGCCTGAACCTGCTGGTCGACAAGCTGGCCTATCGCGAAGCGGACGGTGGTGTGCTGGGCGACTCCGAGGTCGTTCTGGACTGCTCGGTGCGTGGAGAGGCGGGCAGGCTGGCCGATCGCCTGCCCGAGATCGGGGCCCGGCTCGGCCTGGACATCGCGCCGATCGACCCCAGCGATGCCGCCGGCCTGCGCTGGCTCACGGCGTGTGTCTGGCCTGACCAGGCCGACCGCTTCCACCGCCTGGAGGCAGCGATCGAGCTGCTGGGCCGTCATCCCGTAGAGGTTCGTCGCGGGGACGTGGTGGACGACCTGGCCTCAGCGGTGGACGCAGTGGCCGGGGGAGGGCATCCGGTTGTCACAACCAGCTGGGTGCTGTGCTACCTCGACGCCGACCGCCAGCGGGCCTGGCTCTCGGAGATGGAGCGGCTGGGGGCCGGTCTCGACCTGTCCTGGGTGTGGGCCGAAGCCCCATCCCAGGTCGGCGTGCTGCCGGTCGCGCCCCGACTGGCGGCCAGCGAGAGCACGCTCCTCGGCGTCACCACCTGGCGCCAAGGCGTGCGCTCCGACCGGACGCTGGCACGGTGCCACCAGCACGGGTACTGGCTGCACTGGCTGTGACGGTTCACCCGGCCCGCAGCGGGTACAGCTGTGAAGACCCGGCAAATAGTCGGGACAGTCAGGGGAGTCAGCAATGAGCATGGGTATTGGAATCGCGCTGCTGGTGATCGGCGCCATCCTCAGTTTCGCGATCAGGGACTCCGTCCCGGGCGTCAACCTGACGATCATTGGCTACATCTGCATGGGGGCAGGCGCGCTCGCGCTCATCCTGTCGCTCGTCGTGAACGCCCAGGCCAGCCACACCAAGAACACGAGCGTCGTGGAGCACCGCGACCCGGAGGCCTGACCCTCAGCCTTCGCCGCCGTTGCGTCGCAGCACTTCACTGAGGCGCTCGGCCGCTGCGATGACGGCCGGCGCGTGCAGCCGGCCAGGCTGGCGGGAAAGCCGCTCGATCGGGCCGGAAACGCTCACTGCTGCGATCACCTTGCCGCTGGGGGAGCGCACCGGGGCGGACACCGAGGCGACACCTGGCTCGCGCTCGGCCACTGACTGGGCCCAACCGCGCCGGCGGACGGTGGCCAGAGCCACCGCGGAGAACGACGAGCTCTGCAGCCCGCGCTGGATCCGCTCCGGATCCTCCCAGGCCAGCAGCACCTGGGCAGCCGAACCGGCGCCCATTGTCAGCTGTGCACCCACCGGAATCGTGTCGCGCAGGCCGGACGGCCGCTCGGCGGCTGCCGCGCACACGCGCATGTCGCCCTGACGGCGGTACAGCTGGGCCGATTCACCGGTTATGTCCCGCAGCCGCGCCAGCACTGGGCCGGCGGTGGCCAGCAGGCGATCCTCGCCGGCGGCAGAGGCGAGCTCTGTGAGGCGGGGACCGAGCACGAAGCGTCCCTGCAGGTCACGACTCACCAGCCGGTGGTGTTCCAGCGCAACCGCCAGACGGTGCGCGGTCGGCCTGGCGAGCCCGGTCGCTGTCACCAGTCCGGCGAGAGTGGTGGGGCCCTGTTCGAGTGCTGTGAGCACGAGCGCTGCCTTGTCGAGGACGCCGACGCCACTTGAGTTGTCCATAGGATAAGATTGCCGTCTCGCATCATGATATGCAAGCTGTACGCTGCAGAAGTGTACGAAGACCACAGCATCAGGGATGGAGTTCCGATGGGCAAGACCCTGAGTGACAAGGTATGGGATAACCACGTCGTCCGCACCGCCGCGGGAGAGCCGGACCTGCTCTACATCGATCTCCACCTCGTCCATGAGGTCACGAGCCCGCAGGCGTTCGACGGGCTTCGCCTCGCGGGACGTCCGGTGCGGCGCACCGACCTCACACTCGCAACAGAGGACCACAACACCCCGACGATCAACATCCTCGCGCCGATCGCCGACCCGGTGTCCAAGGTGCAGGTGGACACCCTGCGCGGCAACGCCGCCGAGTTCGGCGTGCGAATCCACAGCCTCGGGGACGTCGACCAGGGTGTCGTGCACATCATCGGCCCGCAGCTGGGCCTTTCCCAGCCCGGCCTCACCGTGGTCTGCGGCGACTCCCACACGTCCACGCATGGCGCGTTCGGCGCGTTGGCCTTCGGCATCGGCACCTCTGAGGTCGAGCACGTGCTGGCCACCCAGACGCTGACGCAGGCGCGGCCCAAGACCATGGCGGTGAATGTCAACGGCGACCTGCCGCACGGTGTGACGGCCAAGGACATCGTGCTGACCCTGATCGCGAAGGTCGGCACCGGTGGCGGCCAGGGATACGTCGTGGAGTACCGCGGCTCCACCATCGAGAACCTCTCGATGGAGGGTCGCATGACCATCTGCAACATGAGCATCGAATGGGGCGCCAAGGCCGGCATGATGGCGCCGGACGAGACCACGTTCGCCTACCTGAAGGGGCGTCCGCACGCACCGGAGGGCGCCGGGTGGGACGAGGCCGTCGCGTACTGGAAGACCCTCTACAGCGACCCCGACGCCGTCTTCGACGCGGAGGTCGACATCGACGCCACCCAGCTGGCCCCGTTCGTCACCTGGGGCACCAACCCGGGCCAGGGTGTCCCGCTGAGCGCCACCGTGCCCGCCCCGGAGGACTTCATCGATCCGGTCGACCGCTCGGCCGCAGAGCGCGCCCTGACCTACATGGACCTGACCGCCGGCACGCCGATGCGCAACATCAAGGTGGACACGGTCTTCCTCGGCTCCTGCACCAACGGCCGCATCGAGGACCTGCGGC
>Ga0209745_1002315_pt1 | contig 10919 bp, 12 predicted proteins | sample BarGraNGADG00312_FD_184495 | JGI IMG/M metagenome (GOLD analysis project Ga0209745, IMG submission 184495) | Arctic peat soil microbial communities from Barrow, Alaska - Barrow Graham LP Ref core NGADG0004-312 (SPAdes) (version 2) | ecosystem: Environmental > Terrestrial > Soil > Wetlands > Peat... | reverse complement strand
GATACTTTGTGTCCCGGCATCCAGCCGCTCATTACCGCTGCCGGGCTGATCCAGGGTGGCTATCGGGAATCCGTCAACAATATATAAAGGCTGGTTGCTTGCGTTAACCGAACCTGCACCACGAATTAAAATATCGAGTCCGCCACCGGGCTGTGCGCTGTTCTGGGTAATCGAAAGTCCTGCAGCCTTGCCTTTTAATGCATGTCCTATGGATGAAGCAACAGACAGGTTAACGTCCGAAGCCTTTACCGATGAAACAGATCCTGTCAAATCTCTTTTCTTTACCGTACCGTATGCTATAACCACCACCTCATCTATAAACTTGTTGTCTTCTTGCATCGTTACATTAATATTTGTTTTTCCGGCAACCGGAATCTCCTGGGTTAACATGCCCATGAAGGAGAATACAAGAGTTGCATCACCAGGAACATTGGCAAGAGTATAGTTCCCGTTAGCATCTGTAGTAATTCCTTTGGTAGTTCCTTTTACTTTAACTGTTACAGCCTGAGTTGGCTCACCTGAGATGTATGTCACTTTACCCGATATGGTTTTTGCCGTCTGAGTCTGCGCATATGTCACGGTGCTGATTGTAGCTAAGAACACCAGAAAGATAATATAGATCGAGGGTTTCAGCCTGGTCAAGATTTTTACAATGACGGGAAATAACGTTCCAGGTGAATGCTTTAATACTTTCCTTTTCATACTCATGTATTTTTGGTAGTAATAATATAGAGGATCGTTGTAAATTAATTTTTCTTTTCGCGCCCGATTATTACGCTTTGTTTTGAAAAACTGCCATCAGGATATCCCCATTTTTCCAGCGTATCAGAAGTTCCATATTAATATGGTCATTCTCAAAATTCAAGTCAGAAAAAGTCAGGTAATTCGAGACTCTAATTTAAGAAAATTATTAACCCTTTTATCACATGATCTTTCAATAGCTTCTTTATTCAAATTTGGAGAATTAAAAATTCTCTGGGTTTATCTGTAAAGGAAGGTAAGTACTTCCACTTCCAGACCTCGAACAGTTGCTGTTGGGATCCCTATTTTTAGGTTCTGGTAGTAATAAATGGGGAAGTGTGAATGATATAACTTTTTTCGCAAGTTTTGTAACATTTATCCGGTAATAGGTGGCGATCTTTACAACGTGAAAATTCATTCACACTTTAATATCATAAAAATGAAAAAATATTTTTTTATCATCGCTATTATGGCAGGAACAATCTTCACAAGCTGTCAGTCATCAATCCAAAAACAGGATGCTGCCAAGGCTAAAGTGCAGGATGCCAAACGAGAATTGAATGAAGCTCAGAAGGACGCGAATGCAGCAAATCAGGTGGTTGCAACTGCTGAAGAGTGGGAAGCCTTCAGGAACGAGTCTGAACTGAAAATAAAAGCTAATGAAACCCGGATTGCTGAACTAAATGCAAAAATGAAAAAACCGGGAGAAATACTTGATGCAGTTTACGAAAAAAAGATTACTAATCTGGAACAGCAAAACAAGGAGATGAGGGTAAGATTGCTAGGTTATGAGAAGAACCAGAGCAATTGGGAATCATTTAAGCGTGAATTTAATCATGACATGGATGCAATTGGACAAGCATTAAAGGACTTAACGGTTGACAACAAAAAGTAAACTATAAAAGAAGGTTTAAAAAAGGCGGGTTTCTCACCCGCTTTTTTTAATGTTCTTAAATAGACAATTATGAATCGTAGTGTCAAAGGCTTAATTGGTTACGCCATAGTTACTACTAATGGAGAACCGGGAAAAGTGTATTGTCCTGATTTTTGTATACAGAATTTGTTATTAATATTAAAATAATTTCTAATTTGATTTCCTATTAATCAACCACTGTTGGTATGGCACATCAAAATAACATTAAGTACCATAACTATCAAAAACTAATCAATAGGTTAAATCTTTTTCCACAAGGAGCCGTTGCTTCTGATCTGCTTTTTGAAATATTAAAAATCCTTTTTTCAGAAAGGGAGGCAGGACTTGTTTCGTCATTGCCTATAAAACCTTTTAATGTCAGAAAAGCCGCAGGCATATGGAAAATGAAGGAATCAGATGCAAGATCCATTTTGAATGATCTTGCTGACAAAGGAATATTAATTGATGCCTGTGAGAATGATGATGTGTTTTATTCCATGCCGCCTCCCATGGCAGGGTTTTTCGAGTTTTCCATGATGAGATACAGAAATGATATTGATCAAAAGACTCTGGCTGAGCTTTTTTATCAGTATATGAATGTTGAGGAAGACTTTATTAAAAATCTTTTTACGATGGGAACAACTCAACTGGGAAGGGTATTCATAAATGAGGAGGTTCTGTCAAACGAAAATGCACTTCATGTACTTGATTATGAAAGAGCATCAGAGGTCATAAAAAGTGCTGATCCGATCGGCATAGGGATCTGTTATTGCAGACATAAGATGGAACATATTGGAAAAAACTGTGATGCGCCTATGGATATCTGCATGACATTTAACAGTAGTGCAGATTCATTAACACGTCATGGAATTGCCAGAAGAGTTGATGTGTCTGAAGCTATGGATCTTCTACAGAAAGCCCGGGATAATGACCTGGTACAGTTCGGTGAAAATGCACAGGAAAGAGTGAACTTCATCTGCAACTGCTGTGGATGCTGTTGCGAAGCTCTTATAGCTGCAAGGAAATTCGGATTCCTTAATCCCGTCCATACCACCAATTTTGTCCCGAATATCATTGAAGAGAAGTGCAATGGTTGCGGAAAATGTGTTGCATTATGTCCGGTAGAAGCGATGACCCTTGTATCGTCAAATGATCCAAATATGCCGAACAGAAAAAAAGCAAAATTGCAGCAGGAAATTTGTCTCGGGTGCGGTATATGTCTTAATGGCTGCGATAAGAAGGCTATTGACCTTCGATCGCTCAAAGAAAGGGTCATCACACCGGTTAATTCGGTTCATAGAGTTGTAGCAATGGCTATTGAGAGAGGTAAGCTTCAAAACCTTATATTCGATAACCAGGTCATGTTCAGCCACAGAGCAATGGCAGCAGTATTAGGTGTGATTCTTAAATTACCTCCTTTAAAACAGGCTCTTGCAAGCCAGCAATTCAAATCACGATATCTTGCTTCATTGATCAGAAGGGTCAACAATCCAAAGCCTTCTGACTCTGCTTATAGTTTAAATGACTAGTCCCGACAGCTTTCCGGGTTAACACGGCATTATAAACTAATCATTTCATTTTATTCAGTTGTTTTTCCGTCAAATTTTACATCACCCGTTTCAGCGTCTTTTTTTGTTGCATTTATGAGGCCGTCTTTATGTTGAGGAGGGGCATAGATTGTGTACATTTTAAATTCTTCTACAGAATCCGTATTTATTACATTATGTTTAGAGCCGGCAGGTACAACTATCGCATCACCATTTTCAACCTTATATTCATTTCCATCAATGCTGCATTTGCCCTTTCCGCCTTCGAACCGGAAAAACTGATCTGTGCTGGGATGAGTTTCTAATCCAATTTCTTCACCGGGTTTCAGGCTCATTAATACAACCTGAAGATGTTTGCCTGAGTAGATTACTTTTCTGAAATTTTCATTTTTCAGAGAGTCCCTTTCGATGTTACTTTTAAATCCTTTCATGATAATATTTATTTGGTTAAACAAAAATTATGAGAAACATTTTATAATTGGAATACACCTGTAAACTTAATTACCTGCAAATTTTATCAGCTCGGCATTAAACTTCTGGGTTTCCTCAAGAAATAAGCTATGGCCGCTATTTTCAAAAGGAACGATATGTGAATTTATAATACCCTTTTTCATCTGTTCAGCCAGATCGAAAGAACATATTTTGTCTTTTTTGCCATGCATAATCACTGTCGGGATTTGAATTTTCGCCAGGTCACTTCTCAGGTCTGTATCACGCAAAGCTATGAGACATTGAGCCGTTGCGTATGAGGAGGCACTTAAGCAAATCCCATTCAGCCAACTGCTGATACCATCATTTAATGAAGTTTCAGTAGCAGAGAAAATTTTTGCGAAATTGGATAAAAGCTTTGGCCGGTCCTTATAGTTCAACTTAATTAAGTCGTCAACCGCACTTTTTGGAAGATTGTAAGGAAAATCCTTGCGTTGAGTCCAGCTGGGGGCAGCTGCTCCAACCAAAACCAGCTTCGAAACATGAGATCCGGAATCTAATGACGCAAAACGAATTGCTATGGCACCCCCCATGGAAAAGCCGACTAAAACAGCATCTGTTATCTCCAGCTTGCTTAAAATCCTTTTTATGTCCAACGCATGTATATCGTAGTTATACTCTCCATACGGTTTGTCAGACTTTCCAAAACCTCTTAGCGTTATACCAATAACGCGAAAACTTTTTTCTATCAGGGCATTGTACTGGTACTCAAACATTTCATCACTCAACGGCCAACCGTGTATCAACACGACAGGTCTGCCAGCTCCTGCATCTGAAACATGAAGGCGAACATTGGGTTCTACTTCAAAATATTCTGCTCTGGCCAACTCCGGTATTCTTTTATCTTGTTGATTTTCCATCATGATAATTATTGAATTGGTTATATCATTTACTTTTGTTATTCTTTTTTGTTGGTCACACAGACGCTCAGCAGTTCTTTAGTAAACGGATGCAATAAACTTCATAAGCGCAGCATTAAATTCACCTGGATTTTCCAGGTTGCTTAAGTGACCTGCGTGATCAATGATCCTGAGCAATGAACCTTTTATTCTTTCATGCATATACCCGGCAGCAGCAGGAGGTGTTAATTTATCTTCTTTCCCGACCATAATAAGGACTGGAACTTTGATCTCAGGCAGGGTTTTACAGGTTTCTTTACGGACAGATAAAGCACGCAAGGTACTGGTAAGCGATTGTGCTGTTGTGTTTACGATCATCTCCCTGACATCTTCAATTTCTTTACGCCTGGTGGTGAAAGATTCAGATGCGAAAAGATTTTTTATACTCTCTTCAGCGTACTTTTCAACACCCGTTTTCATTATACTTTCAATTGCCTTTTTCCGTTTTTCTTTTGCCTCCTGTGTATCGGCAATACATTGAGTATCACTCAATATAATAGCATCAAAACGTTTTTTGTACTTAGTTACAGCATTTAAGGCTATGTATCCTCCCATTGATAAGCCACACAAAATGGCCCTGTCAATCTTCAGGGCATCCATCAATCCAATGAGGTCGCCGGCAAAAAGATCAATAGAAAAATCCTCATTACCGGCATCTGAGTTTCCATGTCCGCGAATATCATATGTTATCAGCCGGTAATTATCCTTTAATGACTCCACCTGCAAATTCCACATTGACTTATTAAACGGAAAGCCGTGGATGAAAATGATTACCGGAGATCCCTCCTTGCCAGTATCGGTGTAACTTACCGAAAGATTATTTATGATCATTTCCAAATTGTTTACCGGGTGGTAAAGGGTTGTTTTTTTCTTCCTCATAGTTCATCCTTATCTTCATCCAGATTGTTATGATCATCGCCTCCGATGCTGTAATAATTGTTTTCCTCATCTTCATTCCCGACATTTTCCTGTTCATCATCCAACTCTGAACCCGGAACATCGAGATTACTGCCATAAACATCAACATCGGATTCTTTCTCAATATTTGCTGGGGCATTATCACTTTTATCTGATTTTTTTTCTTTGAGAATGTCCTCGGGATCCATGTTTTTCTCTTTCTTAAATTTATTGTAGATATCTTCACTGGCAGGATACACCGGGTATGCCGGGAGGTTGCCTTTACTCTCCCTGTCAGCCTCCATTCCCGGAGGATCGGTTTTCGGAACTTTTTTCATTTGACGAATGGATTTTTAAGAAGTGATTACATCTGAATATTATGGTTTTATTGTCATTTCATCCTGGCCCTTGTTAATCAGTTCAATCTCACATGAAATCGTTACCTCATCACTTACCATCAACCCTCCTGTTTCTATATTTGCGTTCCAGACAAGGCCCCAATCACTTCTTTTAATCTTTCCGGAAATGGTAAAACCGGCTTTTTCATTACCCCAGGGGTCTTTAATAATCCCTCCGAACTGAGCATTTAATTTTACGTTTTTTGTAACACCTATCATGGTTAATTCTCCCCATAATTCATGGTTACCATCAGTATCTGGTTTCCCAATGGTGCTTGAAGTGAATGTTATCTGTTTATGATTATTCACATCAAAAAAATCAGCGCTTTTTAAATGTTCATCACGTTTTGTATCCCCGGTATCTATTGAAGATGGATCTATCCACAGATCTATTTCTGCAGATGTAAAGTCCCTGGAAGTAGTATAGATGCTTGCATCAAATGTTTTAAAAGTACCTTTAACGTAGGCTATCATTAAATGCCTGACTCTAAAACCAATTTCGCAATGAGCCTGGTCGATTGTCCATTTTGTCTGGGTAGTAACTAATGTTTGATCCATTATATTAATTTTTAATAATTTATTTTTTGCTCAGTGACTTTATGCCATTTTCATATCTCCTGGCAACCTCTTCCCAGTTCACAATATTCCAGAATGCGTCAATATAGTCTGCTCTTTTGTTCTTATATTTCAAATAATAAGCATGTTCCCATACATCCATAGTAAGCAGAGGGACTCCCTTTTTTTCAGCAATATCCATAAGCGGGTTATCCTGATTAGGCGTTGAACAAATAAACAGGCTGCCTTTATCATCAATACATAACCAAGCCCAGCCGCTGCCAAACCTGGTTTTACCTGCATCTGAAAATTGTTTTTTGAACTCATCAAGGGAGGTAAATGATTTGGTGATGGCTTCTGATAATTTACCTGCCGGGAGGCTGTCTCCATGAGCTTTCATGTTCTCCCAATAAAATGTATGATTGAAATAGCCGCCGCTGTTGTTTCTGACGGCCATTGGATATTTGCTGATATTCCTGAAGATATCTTTGATATCCATTGATTCCATCTCTGTCCCTTTTATTGCAGCTATGAAATTGTCATAATATGCTTTGTGATGTTTACTATAATGGATTTCTACTGTCTGCTTATCAATAAACGGTTCAAGTGCATCATAGGCATAGGGCAATGGTTGAAATTCGAATTTTCTAATTGAGTCCATAGTAATTTTGTTATCAGATTGATTGTTTGTTTGATTTATTTTCGTTGGAACATTTTGAGTGTCTTGCGTTTGTGTAAAAGCAACACATTGCGGCATAAGCCCAACGATCATTAATGCTGCAATTAATTTTGGTTTCTTCATTATTCGTCCTCCTTATTTTATCTGTGAGACAAAATATTATTCAGTGCTACTTGCACTACAAATCCGTCAAAATGAGTTCAAAATAATATAATTACATTGTAAAGGTGCATTCCTTTGTTATGAGGATCGTTACATTAATGAATGAAAGATTTACATCATTCACACATTATCGGGGGCATGGTGCCTTATTTTTTTTGTGAGTGAGATCAGCGGTAGGCTATTTCCATGATTTCAAAAACAATATCTTCTTTGTCCCGCTTTAGAGTAATCTTGTTACCGACCTTTTTATTTATCAATGCTTTGGCAAAAGGGGATATAAATGAGATCTTGCCTTGGGCAATGTTTGCCTCATCGACACCTACTATCTGAAAAACCTGAGTTTTAACGGACACTTCCGTTTTGAGTGTTACCGAGGCACCGAACCTTATTTCTTTCTGAGGCTGCTCTTTCAGATCAACAATTCTGGCTTCGGCAATTCTGTTGTTCAGCAACTGTAATTTTGCATTTATATAGTTCAGAGTAATTCGTTTCTCATGTTCACTGGTGCCGGTCAGGCTGTCTTTTTCAAGCATAAGGGTCTGTTTTTCACCCAATAGCTGATCCATTCCGGCCCGGGTAACAAAGTTAGTTACACCCTCAGGTAAAAATGCCCTCTGTGGCACTATCGGAACTTCTTCCTGATCGTCTTCTTTGACAAATCCTCTGCTCATATCTTAATGGACCAAACGGGATCCCTGACGCATAACTTTAGTTAGTATCTCCCAGACTTTGTGTCAGGTACCGGTGCATAAGCCTTTTGAGAAATTCCCCGGTATTGACGGTCAATGCTATATCACTATTGGGTTCTTTGCTTTCATCAATGACAGTATAGGCTTCACCTGAAATTTTTATATAAGCAGGACGGGTTGTGAAAAGATCAGGCCACAAAATCATACCTACTGTAACGGCATCGTGAAGACAAGGTTTATCGCCACCCCATAATACGGTCAGTCCGCATATGGCATCTGTAAGAGGCGACTGGCGCATCAGGAGCTTAAACTGCAGGTCTTTATCGAACCATACCTTTGTTGTGACATCCAAGCCGCAATAGGTGATTGGTGCACCTGAGCCAACAAGTAGCTTAGAGGCTTCACTGTCGCCGCGCACATTCCATTCCTGTGATATTACCAGATTAGGATTTTCGACAGTTCCATACCCCAAATAAAATGATCCGAACATTGAATATACATGCTTTGCCAGTTTCAATGCCTCCGGATCTTTTCTGATTACATCACCTATGTTTGTAACAGGACCTACGGTAATTAAAATCACTTCGCCGGGATATTTCCTCAGATTTTCAATTATAAACTCGCTTGCCGACTTGGCTATTGGCTTAACTTTATTAAATCCTTCAGCCCAATAATACTGCCCTGAATAATCTGCCGGAATATCAGTCCCCACAACCTGTGTCGTTTTCCTGCCAACTACAACAGGAATATCCTCCCGATTTGTCAGATATAACATCCTGCAGGCTATCTGTGCACGTTTATCGGTCATACCATGATCCAGGACTATCCCGAGAACATCAAACTCAGGACTTGAAAGTATAAGGCCTAAAGCAAAAGCGTCATCGATATCACCTCCGAGATCGCAGTCGAAAATTATTTTTTGCCGGGGCTGACATATTACTGTCTGAAAACTTATTAGTAACAATATCAGGATAAGACAGATTTTAGATTGATTTTTTTTCATATAACCTACTTTATGCGGTTAAGAAAGGGAATTTCATGTTATAACAAATCTAAGATATTTCTCATTAAAGATTTCTTAACAGGTTACATCTTTTCCTTTCTCCAAAAGTTATTTTCCTGCAAAGACGTTTCCGGAAGTGCATATCGCTTTTTTTACTTACATTTATTCTTCACCAACTATACCAATAACATGAAAACCAGGATCGCCAGTTCCATTTTTTTGATATTGATTTTCGCAGGTTGTCAAAATAACTACTATACATTAAAGGATTTTCAAACAGTTTTAAAGATTGACTCCCATGTCCACATTAACAGCGACAGGGGCTGCTTTGAGGATCAGGCAATAAAAGATAATTTCAGGCTGATCACGTTAAATACGGACCATTCAGATTCAGCTGCGGTCAGACAACAGCTTGATTATGCACTTTTTTCAACAGGGAAGTATCCCGGGAAGGTCTTTTATGCGGCCACTTTCCATTTTGATACTGCAGGATGGAAAACTGATGAATGGAGTAAAAAAGTTATCTGTCAGCTGAATAATAATATCGCGGGCGGGGCAGTTTCGGTCAAAATCTGGAAAAACACAGGAATGACCGAGAGAGACAGAAATGGCAGGTTTATCATGATTAATGACCCGGGGCTTAAGCCGGTCATCGATTTCATAATAAGCAGGAATATATCAATTACCGGCCATCTTGGTGAACCCCGCAACTGCTGGCTCCCTCTGAATGAAATGACTGTTACCGGTGACAGCAGTTACTTTTCTGAAAACCCACAATATCATATGTTCCTTCATCCTGAATACCCGTCATATGAAGATCAGATAAATGCGGTTGAGAATATGCTTGAACAACATCCGGACCTGAAATTTATTGGGTGCCACCTGGGCAGCCTGGAATGGAATGTTGATGAGCTTGCCAAAAGACTTGATGCATTCCCTAACATGGCGGTTGACATGGCTGCCCGTATCTGCCATCTGCAATACCAGTCAGCGAAGGATCGCAAAAAGATCCGGGATTTTTGTATCAAGTATCAGGACAGGCTCCTTTACGGTACTGACCTTGGAGATAATGGAAGCAGTAATTGTGAAGAGCTCGGGAAACAGATAAATGAAACATGGCTTGATGACTGGAAATATTTTACCTCAAGGGATGAAATGACTTCAGACTTGTTCAAAGGCAGGTTTGAAGGACTTCAGCTTCCTAAAGAGGTGATAAACAAGATATACATGGAAAATGCAATCAAATGGTACAAACTCCGTGTTCAATAATTTTATTTAAAACTCAGTTCATGATGGCTTTGCTTTTGCTGTCGCTCTCTACTTCAACCTTTCGGTCGAGTTTTTTGACACTCTTCCCCCTGTTGAATTTATAAGAGTACATGAACTGGATGTAGTTCGAGGCATCAAATCCTATAATGTTTGTCGAGGTATAACCAGTTGTCTCTGTTTCAGTCCTGTTTAATTTTACATGCGTTGAAAATGGCAGCAGCCATACCACACCTATGCTGTGGTTTTTTATCTGCGCCTGGAGGCCTGGGCCATAAAAAGGAGTATTGTATGTTTTGGAAAATGCATTTACATTAACTCCCTCATAGCTAAAAAAAGCAAATGCAGTTATTTTCTTTTTCTTGTCAAGATTAGCATATGCGTAGCTGGTAATACTGTATGAGAAATAATCCCTTGCAGGTATAAAGCTTGACGTCCCAGTGTACTCATTGAAATGTCCTTTATATATCCTTGCATTGATATTTACAAACCATAACATTGTATTAATCCCACCCCCAAGTTCATTGCCGTTAAGCAGGTTAAAGGGCTTGGTAAAGGTGGTCAGGCTGTTGCTGCCAGGAGAACTTATTACCAGATATTCATTTCCTACCTTATTGGAAAAATATTCCGTATAAACATAGGGTGAGAAATAATTGCTGCCAAAGTTCCAGGTGTAGGTAA
>Ga0209745_1002314_pt1 | contig 10924 bp, 12 predicted proteins | sample BarGraNGADG00312_FD_184495 | JGI IMG/M metagenome (GOLD analysis project Ga0209745, IMG submission 184495) | Arctic peat soil microbial communities from Barrow, Alaska - Barrow Graham LP Ref core NGADG0004-312 (SPAdes) (version 2) | ecosystem: Environmental > Terrestrial > Soil > Wetlands > Peat... | reverse complement strand
CTCTGGGAATGGGCACCTGACTCCGGCTCGTCCATGATGACCGACGGCCCGGCGTCCGACGTCGGTGCAGCCGCGATCGTGCGTGGACGCATCGAGCGCAGCTCACCGTTCAGTCCGTCCGATTGTACGCAGGCCACGACGCCAGGATCGGGCTGGGCGGTGCCAGGTTGGGTGGCATTGGCTCCGACGCCGGGCACTGATGTTGTGTCCGTTGACGTCGCCCATTCGCCTCGGCCGTCGCGCCACTCAAGGTGGCACCGCAGGGCGGTAGAGTCGCACCGCCCAGGCCGAGCTGATCACCGTTGGCGTTCTGCTCCAGCCGCGCACCGACGGCCACCGGCCATGGGACACCACCGCCGGGATGGTCGAGGGGGTCGGACCCACTCTTCGCCGGTCGACAAGGTGCGGTGACTCGACGAGGCACCCAGCAGGCGATCGCCCGGCTCGGGCGGCGCGCGGGCGTCGTCACGCGCTGCTCGCCGCACACGTTCCGCCACACGTGTCCAGGACCTCCGGCGCATCTTTGTTGTTCTGGCGCGCCCGACGACCGCTTGACACCGACTCGTGGTCTCACTAATGTAAGTGAACGTTCACTTGCATCTGGATGGAAGGGCATCGCATGTCCGTCGTCGCAACCACCGGGCTGACTCGACGCTTCGGGCCGGTCACCGCCCTCGACCGGCTCACCGTCGAGCTTCCCGTTGCCGGGGTCAGCGGCCTCGTCGGGCCGAACGGGTCTGGGAAGTCCACCCTCATTCGGATCCTGCTCGGGTTGATCCGGCCGACAGCCGGGGGTGCGTCGGTTCTGGGCTCGCCTGTCGCCTCGCCGGCGGCCTACGCCTCACGGGTCGGGGTCCTCGTCGAGAGCCCGGCGTTCCTGCCCGGGCTGTCGGCGCGGGCCAACCTCGTCTCCCTGGCGCACCTTCGGCGGCTCCCGCTCGATCGCGTCGACGCGGTGCTCGCGCAGGTCGGTCTCGTCGGTCGCGACCGGGAGCCCGTGCGGCGCTTCTCGCTCGGCATGAAGCAGCGCCTCGGCATCGCCGCGGCCCTCCTGTCGGACCCGGAACTCCTCATCCTGGACGAGCCCACCAACGGCCTGGACCCCGCGGGGATCGTCGAGATCCGCGAGCTGCTCCGAGACCTCGGGCGGAACGGACGAACGGTCATCGTCTCCTCGCACCAGCTCTCCGAGATCGAGGCCGTGTGCGACTTCCTCATGGTCATCCGCTTCGGCGAGCTGATCTTCGCCGGGCCGATGACCGAGGTGATGAAGCGAACCCGCGAACACATCGACATCGCTTCCGAGCATCCGGCCGATATGGGACGCCTCGAAGCTGGGCTCGTCGCTGGAGGCTGGTCGGTCTCGGCCGTCGATGACGTGCTTCGCGTCGCCGCGGCTGCGGCTCGGGCCGCCGATCTCAACCGCGCTGCCACAGCTGTCGGCGTGACACTGAGCCGGTTGGTCGTCGCGCAGGACAGCCTCGAGGAGATCTTCCTGGAGATGACCGGACGGGTGGACGGCGAGCTGGCGAACGGCCGCACGGCAACGGACGGGACGGTGGCGTCATGATCCCCGCGATCCGGAGCGAACTGACACGTCTGCGCCAGCCTCGACTGCTCATCACCTGGTTCGCCCTGATGGCGCTCTTCGCCGCCATGGTCAACACGATCATGGTCTCGTTCGTGTCCGGCGGCGGCAGCCTGCCGCCCGGCGCGCCGGGCGTGGCATTCCCGACCCGCGCCGGGCTGGAGAGCGCGTCCGGGCTCATGGCCGGCCTGGCCGCCGCGGCGAACATGTTCGGCGTGGTCACCCTGTCCTTCTGGGCCGTGGCGACGGCAAGCGACTACAGCAGCGGCCTGATCCGCCTGCTCGTCGCGGCGGAACCGCGTCGCTGGCGCCTCCTGGCCGGGAAGGTCGCCGCGCTGTTGGTCGTGACGGCCGCCGCCACGACCGTCGCCGCTGTCGTTAACGTCTTCGCGGTGTTCCCGGCAGCCGGTGCGGCCGGCATCTCGACGGCCGCCTGGGGGACGGACCTGGTCACTGTCGTGGCCACGGCCTGGCTGAACCTCTTCCTCGCGCTCTGCGCGTGGGGTGTGCTCGGTCTGGTCATCGCGGTCCTGACCCGGTCTGCGGCCGTGTCGATCTCGATCGGGGTCGGCTACCTGCTCGTCGTCGAGTCGCTTATCAAGATGGTCAAGGATGCGCCGTCCGACTGGTTGCTGGGGACGACGCTGAGCTCCGTCGCGAGCGGCGGCACAGCGGCGGTCTCGTATGGCACGGCCCTCGCGCTCGCGCTCGCGTATGTCACCCTTGGCCTGGTCCTCGCGGGCGTCGTGTTCGTCCGCCGGGACGTGACCGACTAACGGCATCGAAGACGAGTTCGACGCGCGTGGTGGACGAGGTGATGACGTGACCCGGCGCGGCGAGGCCACGCGGACGAGGCTCATCGAGGCGACGCTGAGCGTCGCCCGCGAGGTGGGCTACGCGCACGCCTCAACACGGGCGATCGCGCAGGCGGCCGGAGTGGCCGAGGGGACGATCTACCGCCACTTCCCGGATAAGGCCTCGCTGTTCTTCGCTGCGGTCCTCGAGTCGAACGGCCCGGTCGTGGCGTGGGTCACCACCCTGCCCGACTTGGCGGGACAAGGCACGGTCGAAGGGAATCTCACCGAGGTCGCGGTGCGGCTCGCGACGCTGCGCGACCAGATCATTCCGCTGGAGCTAGCGATCGCGGCCGATCCCGAGCTGGCCGCCCAGCGCCAACGCATCCTGGCCGAGGCTGGCACATCGCTGCCGGGACCGCCCGAAGCCGTCGCCGCCTACCTCGCCGCCGAGCAACGCCTCGGACGCGTTCGCCCTGAGATCGACCCGCGCGAGGCCGCCGTCCTTATCCTCGCCGCACTCTTCGGGCTCGCGGCCGACCAGTCGATCGGGGATCCTGGCCTCGACCGGGACCGCCTCGCCTCCGCCGTACGGCTCTTGGTTCGCGGAATCCAGCTGTGATGCCTGTGCGCTGACCCCGGCGGCTGCCGTGCCGCAGGACCGGTGTGATCTGCCGATCGCGTCGAGACGACCCTCTCGGACGGCGCAACCGCGACGGTCGTGGTGCCGGCGGGGCGGACGTCGAGCTGGTAGGAGGCCGGGCTGAGGTCCAGGTAGCCGGTGTTCTTGGGGTAGACGAGGCCCTTGACCAGGGCCGCGCCGGCTGCCGAGCCGCGGGGAGCGACGTCGACGGCGGGCGCGTCGGCCGATAGGTGGACGGCGCGGACCTGGGCCTTGCCGGCGGCGGGAACAGGGTCGTCGACGATGACCTGCGCCTCGATCTTCGAGAGCGCGTCGGTCGCCGCGACCGTGTAGGCCTTGCCGGCAGCGAGCGTGACGTCGGCGTCGATGACGGCGCCGCTGGTGGTGCCGGTGGCGTAGACCTGGAGGTGGTGCGGGCCGGCGGGGACGGTCAGGTAGTCCGAGATGACGCCGAAGGGGACGTCGGTCAGGACCTTGCTGCCGTCCGCGTAGACATCCACGGCCGGCGCGTCGGGGGACGCATGCAGGACGCGGACCCTAGCCTCGCCGGCGGCGGCTGTGCCACTCACCAAACCCAGGAAGAGGGCCCCGGCGACCGCCAGGGACGCGATGGCTCAGATGCGGTGCCTCGTGATCTGTCCGAACTCCTGTGTGTCGCGACCGGTGTGGTCGCGGGGTTGCTTGACCCTCCTCGTTCGGGCGAGGCGGCGCGGCGGATGGGTCCGACCGGAAGCTTGCTGCTGTCATGCCGTTCGAGCGGTCGCTCTTCCTATACTGGCCGCATGCCTCACCCTGATCCGGCAGCCGCAGGTGGCAGGGACGGCGCCGCGACGGACGCGGCACTGCTCGCGCGCATCGCCGACCGAGACGAGCGGGCCCTCGAGGAGCTGCACGGCCGGTTCGGCGGAACGATGCATGCGGTGGCGCTCCGCGTGACACGGGCGGAGCGATTGGCTGAGGAGGTCGTGCAGGACGCGCTCATGGCGGTCTGGCGCGAGCCCGGCAGGTTCGACCCCGCCCGCGGGAGCCTCGGTCCGTGGCTGCTGACGCTGACCCGGTACAAGGCGATCGACGCCGTTCGGCGCGAGACCGTGGTGCGGCGGCACACGGCCGATGTCGACCTGGAGCTGCACGAGGCTCCCGACGACGTCCACGATGAGGCGTGGCTCCGGGTCCGCAGGCAGCGGCTGGGCGAGGCGATCGCACGCCTGCCGGACGACCAGCGGCGGGCACTCGAGCTCGCGTTCCTCGGCGGGCACACCCACGTGGAGGTGGCGGAGCGCGAGGGGATTCCGCTCGGCACCGCCAAGACGCGGATCCGAACGGCGCTCCTCAAGTTGCGCCACGATCTGGCCCCCACGATCGGGCCGGAACCTCCGGCGCGTCCGATCGGTCGGCTGGTTTCGCCGCCGGGTCAATCCGCGGGGCTCGCATGATCGAACCGCAAGCAGCCTCTGCCCGCGTGCGGGCGGTCTCGGAGGATCCCACGCATGGAGGAATGGCCGATGCCTGAGTCGAGCCCGCATCGCCCGGGCGGAACACCTCCGCCGACACCGTCGACGGACGGCATCGCGACGCCCGAGTTCATCGCCTCGCTGCTCGCGGACGGCGATGACGACCTCGCGGCTTGGGCGATCGGCCAGGCGCTCGAGGAGTGTCCGCGGGCAGTCGTGTTCGACCGCCTCGTGCGCCCTGCGATGGAGCTGGTCGGGTCGCGCTGGGAGGCGGGCCAGTGGACGATCTCGCAGGAGCACCTCGCGTCAGTCGCGCTGATGGGCGCCCTGGCGCGGATTCGTCCAGGTGATCCCGCCGAGACCCGGATCGGCCCGGTGGCGGTGCTCGTCGCACCGGAAGGGGAGCAGCACGTCGCGGGCCTCGCCTGCTTGGCCCAGGTCCTCGAGGAGCGTGGCTGGCGGGTCGAGAACCTGGGCGCGAACGTCCCCGCGGATGACCTGCGGAAGTTCGTGAGCTCCCGTACCGTCGATCTGATCGCGCTGTCGATCGGCACCCGCGAGCGCCTTCCCGCCCTTGAGAGGGCGATCGACGCCCTCCGAGGCAGCGAGCCGGCGGGCTCGCACCTGCCGATCATGGTCGGCGGGCTTGGGACCCTCGGGATCGAGTCCGAGATCGCCGGTGCGGACCTGGTCAGCTCGGTGCTGGCGGACGCGGAGCGGTTCGTGGGGTCGGTCGAGGGCTCGTTGGGGTCGCGCGCCGGAGGTTGAGCCGCACCGCCGGGGCCTCGACCGAGGTTGCCGCGGCGCTGCGTCTGTGGTGGGCGGGCCCTCGGGGGGAACGCTCCTGAAGCCGCGGATCGCCCGAACCTATCCGCGTCGGCGGTAGACGAGCATCGCGATCGGCGCGAAGACGAGCGTGATCCCGACAATCCAGGCAACCGCGCCCAGCACGGTGGCCGTGTCTGGTGTCCCGGCGACCAGGCCGCGGGCGGCGTTGACCACCACCGTGACTGGGTTCGCCTCCGCGATCGGCCGCAGCCACGACGGCATGGTCTGCACCGGGACGAACGCAGAGCTGGCGAACGTCAGTGGGAACACCGGGATGAAGATCGCGCCCTGCGCCGCCTGGGCCGACTTCGCGAGTAGCCCGATGTTGGCACTGAGCCACGAGATCGCGTACCCGAACCCGACGACGAGGGCAAGGGCGAGGGCCGTGTCGAACAGGCTGCCGTGGAACCGAAAGCCGATCAGGTATCCAACGACCGTCATCACGATCACGGTGTACAGGTTGCGGAGTGCGTCGCTGAACGTCCGGCCGACCAGCACGGCCGAGAAGGCCATGGGCAGCGAGCGAAACCTGTCGACGACTCCCTTCTGAAGGTCCTCGGCCAGCCCGATCGCGGTGCCGGTCGCGCCGAACACGACCGTCTGAACGAAGATGCCCGGCATCAAGTACGAGATGTAATCGCCGCCCGGCACGCGGATCGCGCCCCCGAACACGAACGCGAAGAGCAGCACGAACATGATCGGCGTGATCGTGTCAATCACGGCCAATTGCGGGTTGCGGACCACCTGAAGCAGGTTCCGCCAGGTGATCGTCAGCGCGTCGGTGACGATCCAGGAAAGGCTCCGCCTGGCGGCGGGCATGACTATCGTCGCGGGTCGCGTTATGGCGCTCATGCCGCCTGCCTCCTGTCCGAACTGCCGCCCTTGCGGCGGACGACGCCCGGCTCGTCGGCCGACGACGCTTCTGGTGCCGTGCGTCGCCCGGTGAGCGCAAGGAACACATCGTCGAGGCTCGGGCGATGGAGCGACAGCTCCGACACCTCGACGCCGGTGGCATCGATGCGTCGCACGAACTCGGCCAGCATGCCTGCCGCGTGCTGCACGGGAATAGTCATCAGGGCCGTCTCGCGGTCAAGGCGGGGCTCCGCGGCGGCCAGTGGCCGCAGCAGATCCATGATCTCGGGCACCCTCGAGCGGTCGCCGACGCGGAGCTCGACGACGTCCTCGCCGAGCCGGTCCTTGAGCTCGCTCGACGTGCCGGCGGCGATGACGCGACCCTCGTCAATGACCGCAATGCGGTCGGCGAGGCGGTCGGCCTCCTCGAGGTACTGGGTCGTGAGCAGGATCGTCGTGCCCGCGGCCACGAGCCGGGCGATGATCTCCCACAGGGTTACCCGGCTCCGCGGGTCGAGCCCGGTCGTGGGCTCGTCGAGGTAGAGGACGGCCGGGTGGCCGACGAGCGACGCCGCGAGGTCAAGGCGACGGCGCATCCCGCCGGAGTACGTGCGAACGGGTCGCCGGGCAGCGTCGGACAGGTCGAACTCTTCGAGGAGCTCGTCGGCTCGGACCCGGGCGGTCATCCGACCGACGTGCAGCAGCCGGCCCACGAGCTCGAGGTTCTCGCGACCGGTCAAATTCTCGTCCACGGCGGCGTACTGGCCGGTCAGGCCGATGATGGCCCGGACCTCGTCCGCCTCGCGGACGAGGTCGTGACCGGCAACGGAGGCCTGGCCGCCGTCGGGATTGAGCAGAGTGGCGAGGATCCGGACGGCCGTCGTCTTGCCCGCCCCGTTGGGGCCAAGGAGGCCGAGGATCGTCCCGCCGGGAACGGCCAGGTCGATGCCTCGCAGCGCCTGGACGGAGCCGTAGGACTTCCGGAGCCCCTCGACGAGGATCGCCGGCTCGGACATGGATGGGTGACCTCCAGATTGGTGGTTGTGTTCGTACCACGCGTTCGCGCGCCGAGGCCCCGCGGATGGGTGCGTGCCCGGGGCGAGGAAGACGTGGCGCATGAACGAAGCGGCGCCCCAGCTCGGCCATGCCTCATCGAACTTCGCGTGCCGCCTGGAGCCGCGTCGGGCGGCGCTCACCGGCTCCTTGGTCCCGATGCAGCCTTCGATGCCGCGAATCTCGTCGAGCCGCCGTCTCACCGCGAGCACAGGCATTTCCGGCGGCCGGTCAACAGCGACGAGCGGCGAGCAGTGGCCGAACGGGGCACGCCTCGGCGCGGGGTGAGGACTCCGGGGCGCTAGCCTGCGCTGGCGCCGATGAGCGTCTCGTGCAGGGCCGGTTCGCAATCCGGGCGGCCCGTGGCGATGATCTTGTCGCCGGCTCGCAGGCGCGTCTCGGGGCCGATCGGCTGGGCGATCTCGTCGCGCACGATCGCGACGATCGAGCAGCCCTCGGGCAGGACGACCTCGTGGGCGATCCGGCCCACGACCGGCGAGTCCTCCGTGAGATGCGCTTCGATCAACTCGAAGCCGGCAGAGAGCGGCGCGAGGTGGAGCAGCTCGTGGACCGGGATGTCCTGCTCGATCGAGCCCAGGATCATCCGCGTCGGGCTGATGGGCTCGTCGACGCCGAGATGCTTGAAGAGCGGCTCGTTCCTCGGGTTGTGACCCGGGCGATCGTGGCCCCTCCCTGATCAACGTCCGGCCGTCGGATCGGGCTCGCCCGTGAGCTCGAGGACAGCATTCCAGAGCGCCGCCCGGTCCGCCGCGGACAGGCGTGTCCTCGGGATACGGTCGAACGGTCGGGCCCGGCGGTCGAGGAACAGCCGCCCGGCACGCCCACGGGCATCCGGAGCGGCCGCCAGCCAGAGCATCGTGTCCGCGCCCTCCCCAGGGCTCCGCAGCTGACCTCCGACGAGCTTCGCGAAGCCGGGTAGCGACGCCTCGAGGCCGGGGGTGTTCGCCCAACCGGGGTGCATCGCATTCACGGTCACGCCCATACCGTCCAGACGGCGCGCCCACTCGCGGACGAGCGCCACCTGGGCGCGTTTCGCTCGAGCGTACGCCCGTGGCCCGTTGTAGGTGCCGCGCTCGTACCCGAGGTCGTCGAGCGGCAGCGACTGCGCGTACATCCCGCCCGACGTGACGGCGACGAGCCGCCCGTCCGGGCTGTCGATGAGGCGCGACAGGAGCCGGGCGACGAGGACGAACGGGCCGAGCACCATCGTGGCGAACGTCCGCTCGAAGTTCTCGTGGGTGACCTCGCGGGTCGGCACCACCGTCCCGGCGTTGTCCACGATGACGTCGAGCCGCGGCTCGCGCGTGAGGATCTCGGCCGCCGCCGCCCGGACCGAGGCCAGCGACGCCATGTCGGCGACCACCGTGCTCGCTGACACCCCGGGCGTCTTCACGACGAGCTCGTTCCGGGTCCGCTCGAGACGGCCGGCGTCGCGGCCCACGAGCACCAGGCGGGCGCCCATCCGCGCGAACGCTCCTGCCGCGGCGCGGCCGAGCCCGGACGTGGGGCCGGTCAGGACCACCGTCCGCCCGGCCATCGAGTACGACTCGGCCTCCGGCCACGCGTGCAGTCGCCGGCGCAGCCTGAATCCCGTCCGGGTGAAGCTCGGCACCACGAGCACCTCGGCCAGGTCGTCGATCAGGTCGCGCGCATCCATCGACCCATCTTCGCCGGTCGGACCCGTCCGGATCGGCTCGGCGTGCGAATGGCTTCCGGAGGGTCCCCGAGCAGGACCCAGGAGAGACCGAACCGACATGCCGCGCCTTCACGAGACCATCGAGACCCGCCTGCCCGCAGAGGCGGCATTCACCTTCATCGCCGACTTCGCGAATGCCCAGCGCTGGGATCCCGGGGTGGCGACCTCCGAGCGGATCGACGCGGGTCCGGTCGGCCTCGGCGCCCGCTATCGCATCGGCGTCCGGATGCGCGGCCGCGTCGCGCCGATGGAGTACCGGATCACGACGTGGGAGCCGACCAGGCGCGTCGTCCTGACAGGCGAGGGCTCGAACGTGGCCGCGGTCGACGAGATCCGCTTCGACCCGATCGCGACCGGCACCCGGATCGACTACACCGCCGACGTCCGCCTCACCGGCTGGATGCGACTCGTCGAACCGTTCGCGGGCGGCGCCTTCGCGAAGATCGCGAAGGATGCCCTCGGCGGGATGCGGCAAGCGCTCGACGAGCGCGAGCCGGCGACCGAGCGATGAGGGTCGCGGTGGTCGGGTCCGGGATCAGCGGCCTCTCCGCGGCGTGGGGACTCGACCGGGAGGGACACCAGGTCGCCCTCTTCGAGCGCGATGCGACCCCCGGCGGGCACGTCGCCACCGTCGCCGTCGACACGCCGACCGGCCCGGTCAACGTCGATACCGGGTTCATCGTCTACAACGAGCCGACCTACCCGCGGCTCGTGGGGCTGTTCGAGGAGCTCGGCGTCACGACGCAGCGCAGCGAGATGTCGTTTGCGTCGGTCTGCCGGGCCTGCGACGTCGAGTTCGGGTCGCGCGGCGCGCGCGGGTTCTTCGCCCAGCGGAGCCTGGCGGCCCGTCCGAGCTACCTCCGCATGTTCCCGGACATCCTGCGCTTCTACCGCGACGCGCGCGCGATCATCGACGGCCCCACCCCGACAGGGATGACGCTGGGCGAGTACCTCGCCGACCGGCGCTTCGGGGCCTCGTTCAGCGACCACTTCCTGGTCCCGATCACGGCAGCCGTGTGGTCCACGGCGCCCGGACGGACGCTCGAGTACCCGGTCGACTACCTGCTCCGGTTCCTCGACAACCACGGCCTGATCGGGCTCGGCAGGGCCCAACCCTGGCGCACCGTTACCGGGGGCTCCCGCGCCTACGTGGACCGGCTCCTCTCGCGGCTGCCGGAGGGGACGATTCGCACCGGGATGGCGGCGGCCGCCATCACGCGCGACGAGGCGGGCGTCACCGTCCGGACCGAGGACGGCGGCCGCGAGCGGTTCGACGCGCTGGTCATGGCGGCTCACGCGGACGACGCGCTCGCCGCGCTCGGTGATGCGGACTTCCTCGAGCGCGCGGCGCTCGGCGGCTTCGAGTACAGCCGCAATGAGGTCGTGCTCCACACCGACGAGCGGGTGATGCCACGCCGCCGCGATGCCTGGTCGTCCTGGAATGTCGACCAGGCGGCCTGCGCGCCTCCCGGCGCCGCGGTCACCATGACGTACCACATGAACCGCCTGCAAACCATCCCGGGTCCGACGCAATACTTCGTCTCGATCAACCCGCGGGATACCGTCCGCGACGACCGCGTCATCCTGGCGCGGTCGTTTAGCCACCCCCTCTACACGTTCCGCTCCATCGAGTCTCAGGCGGCGATCCGCAGACTCCAGGGCCACCGGAACACCTGGTACGCGGGTGCCCACCTCGGGTACGGGTTCCACGAGGACGGCTGCCGATCCGGGTTCGAGGCGGCCGAGCTGGTCTCGGCTGCCGCCGCATCGGCCGAGGAGCGTGCGGCATGAGGTCACACCTCCTCGAGGGCACAGTGCGCCACCGGCGGGCTTGGCCGGTCACGTACGCCCTCGAGCATGACGTCTACTACTTCGCCCTGGACCTCGCCGAGCTCGACGAGGTGGCGCGCTCGGTCCGGCTCGTCGGGCGGAACCGGCGCAACATCCTCGAATTCCGCGACGTCGACCACTGGCCGGCGCCGGCGGCCGACATCC
>Ga0209745_1002312_pt1 | contig 10929 bp, 7 predicted proteins | sample BarGraNGADG00312_FD_184495 | JGI IMG/M metagenome (GOLD analysis project Ga0209745, IMG submission 184495) | Arctic peat soil microbial communities from Barrow, Alaska - Barrow Graham LP Ref core NGADG0004-312 (SPAdes) (version 2) | ecosystem: Environmental > Terrestrial > Soil > Wetlands > Peat ... | reverse complement strand
CCGCTTGCGGTCTTACTTTGCCGGCTGCCGCGGCAGCGCCCGCGGGGATCGCCGCGGCCGTCGCGCCGCCGCCTCCTCCGGTCGGGCCGCCGCCGGCTCCCCCCTGGGCGATGCCTCCGGCAGCCCCGGTCGGAGCTGCGCCTGCGAAAACAGCAATCAGCCCCGCGATGCTCCTGGTCGGTGCCCTCGTCATCGCCGCCATCGTCGCGGTCGGGTACTTCGCGACGAACGGCTCCAAGGCCACGCCGAGCGCCGGCCCCGGCCACAGCGGCGGTCTGTTCGGCAGCGCTTTCCCATCTGTCGGCACCGTCGCGACGGCCACCCCCGTCGCCGCGACCCCAACCCCCGGTGACGTCGGGAGCTCCATAAGCATCAAGCCCTCAGCCTTCAGCTGCTCGGACACGAACACCCAGGTCACAATGGCCGTCTGGCTGGCCGCCTCGACGAAGGCATCGGATCAGGTCGTGGCTGAGCTCGACGGCACGCAGGGCGACCTGACGGCAGTGAGCGACAACTTCGAGATACAGTCAGATGGTCGCTGGCTTTCGACCGAGACCGAGTCAGCCTCGAGCTTCTGCGACGGTCTCGCGGCCGGCAAGCACACGATCCGCGTCCTCGATGAGCAAGGCAACGCCCTGGCTCAGACGTCGTTCACCAACACGGGCGGCGGCGCAACTCCAGCACCGACGCCAACTCCAGCTTCAACTCCCGGCGCCGGCGGGGGCTCACTCACGGTCGACCCTGCCACCTTCAGCTGCACGGACACAACCACCCAGGTCACGATGACCATCACCCTTCCCGCCTCCCTCTCGGGGTCGGCGGAGGTCACGGCCATCCTCGACGGAGAGCAGGGCAGCACCGACACCGTGAGCGGTGCCGGTTTCACCAAGCAGTCCGACGGCAGCTGGTTCTCGGAGGACACCGACTCGGCATCGAACGTCTGCTCCGCCTACGGGGCCGGAAAGCACACGTTCGGTATCATGGACGCCCAGGGTAAGACGCTGGCCAGCGGTTCGTTCACGGCGATGCCGTAGTCGAGGCGAGCCTCCTCGTCGACGTTCCGGATGCCCGAACCTGTCTGCTGCTCGCGCGCGCTCTGAGCGCGAAAGGAGATCGCCCGATGCTGCAGAGGCGAGACCTCGGCCGGAGTGGCCTGGAGATCACGACCGTCGGGTTCGGGTCCTGGGCGGTCGGCGGCGGCGGTTGGGTCTATGGCTGGGGGCCCCAGGATGACGCCGACTCCATCCGAGCGATCGTTCGCGCCGTCGAGGGTGGCGTGAGCTGGATCGACACGGCCGCGGTCTACGGGTTGGGCCACTCCGAGGAGATCGTGGGCAAGGCCCTGGCGATGATCCCTCCGAACGATCGGCCCTTCGTCTTCACCAAGGGCGGCCTGGCGTGGGATCCGGACCACCCCATGGTCCCGGCCCGGCGCGTCGCTCAGCCGGCCTCGCTGAGGCGCGAGTGCGAGGCGTCGCTGCGGCGGCTCGGAGTCGAGAGCATCGACCTCTACCAGATCCACCGGCCCGACGAGTCGGGAACTCCTGCGGAAGATTCGTGGGCCGAGATGAGCCGGCTCGTGGACGAGGGAAAGGTGCGGGCGATCGGCGTCAGCAACTACGACGTGGCCCTGCTGGAGCGGTGCGAGCGCGTTCGCCACGTCGATTCGCTGCAGCCGTCTTTCTCGCTCCTGTCTCGCGAGTCCGCTTCCGATCTGATCCCCTGGTGCGTCGACCACGGCACCGGCGTCATCGTCTACAGTCCGATGGCCTCCGGAATCCTGACCGACTCGTTCTCACGCGCCCGAGTCGCGGCCATGGCCGACGACGATTGGCGCCCCAAGGCGCCTCACTTCGCCGAACCGGCGCTGTCGCGGAACATCGCTCTTCGCGACGCCCTGAGGCCCATCGCGGCCCGCCACGAAACGACGGTCTCGGCGGTGGCCGTAGCCTGGACGCTCGCCTGGCCCGGTGTGACCGGCGCGATCGTCGGCGCGCGGAAGCCCGAGCAGGTCGATGGCTGGCTGCCGGCCGGCACGCTTTCCCTCACCTCTTCTGACCTGGATGAGATCGCCGCTGCCGTTGCGACGACCGAGGCAGGCGAGGGACCCGTCAGGCCGGAGAAGTGAGCCTGGGCCGGTCGAGGCCGGCACCTGAAGTGAGTCGCATCACCGTCCGGGCACTGACGCCCGGAGGAGGGTGACGGGTTCGCCGGTCGCTCGTATTCGGTATTGCCCCGCCGCCGCCGCCACGACGCAGGTGTCGAAGCGGGCCAGTCGAACTGTCTCCCCACCGCAAGTCACCTCGGCCGCGCCGTCGATCGCCGTGAGGATGTGGAACGTCAGCCCTCGCGTGTCGCAGATCAGCGGATCGGTAGCCGAAGCCCGAGCCAGCTCCACGTCGAAGTAGGGCGAGGCGATAGCCGGCTCCACGCCGGTCGCCATTCCCAGCTCCGGGCGCGTTCGCTCCTCCGGTCCGACCGGGAGCGCGACCGCAACAGACTCCTCTATGTGGAGCTTGCGACCGTCCGACTGCGGCCTGCCCCAGTCGTAGGCGCGGTATGTCGTGTCGCTGGACTGCTGGATCTCGTACAGGAGGAGGCCGGGGCCAAGGGCGTGGATTGTGCCCGCCGGGATGAGCATCGCCTGGCCGGCCTGGACCGGAACCTCCGCCGCGACATCGAGGATTCTGCCTTCGCGGATCGCGGCCGCCAGCTCGTCGCCGCCTACCAACGGCTTGACGCCCGCGAGAATCCTGGCGTCCGGACTCGTTTCGAGGAAGTACCAAGCCTCGGTCTTGCCGAACTCGCTGGGCCCCACCATCGTGCGGGCCTGGGCGTCGTTCGGATGGACCTGGACCGAGAGCCAATCGGCGCAGTCGAGCAGCTTGACGAGGATTGGGAATCGCGATCCGAATCGTCCGGCTACGGCCGTTCCCAGGAGATCCTGGCCGGCTCGTTTGACCAGCTCGTCCAGGGTCCGGCCCCTCTCCGGCCCCGCGGCCACCCTGCTGGGGCCGTACGCCACCCACGCCTCGCCGATGGGCGGTTTCGCGGGGTGCAGCCTCTGTCCGCCCCAAACGCGCTCGCGGTATTGGGGCTCCATGGCGAGTAGGCGCTGATTCAGCGACGCGGCGTGGCTCCTCCAGGTTGTTCGGAGCAATAGGGTACACACCACCCTGGCCGGGGGCGCGCCGGTGGCGCCTCGGTTGCGAGCCGCGTCCTTCGCTGCGCTCCGGGGTGCGCGCTCAGACGATCGGTTCGGGCTTGCCGAATAGGTAGCCCTGGCCCAGGGGGACGCCGAGCCGGACGAGCTCGCCCAGCTCTCCTTCCGTCTCGACCCCTTCGGCGATGAGCTCACAGCCGGCGTTGAGAGCGAAGTGCGCCATTCCGGCAACCATCGCCTGGCGGGCCGGGTCCGTGTCGACGTTGCGGACCAACGATATGTCGAGCTTCACGAATTGCGGGCGTATCTCGAGGATGTGGCGCAGTCCGGCGTAGCCGGCACCGGCGTCGTCTACGGCCAGCCGAGCACGGCCTCGGACGAGGTCCAGGGCCGCCAGCAGCGTTCGGTAGTCGGCGATCTCCACGTGCTCGGTGATCTCCAGGATTACGTCGCGATCGGCCCGCTCCAGTGCTGAGATCAGCGGGACCACGGCCGTTGCCAACGCCGGTGACACGTTGAGGCTGAGCCAGGTCCCGGGCGCAAGCGCCGAGGCGGCCTCGAGCTGCTCCCAGAGACAGGCGGTCTCGAGGCGGACGCCCATCCCGGCAGCGTGCGCCTCGGCGAACCGGTGGTCTGGGCGCATCCCATCGTGGAAACGCGTCAGCGCCTCAAAGCCGACGACCTTGCGAGTCAGCAGCTGAACCACCGGTTGGAAGACCGGCGTGAAGGCGTGTTCGGTGATGATCGAGTCGAGCTGCGATCGGACATCGGCCATGCGCCAGTGGTCGGCCAACATGGGCCCGAGCAGGGCGGCGGAGACCACACCGAACTCGGTCATAGTCGGGAGGCGGTCGGCCAGTCGCTTGGCATCCTCTCGATTTGCCGTCCCCATGGCGACGAGTCCAACGATACGGTCGTCCCAGCGCATAGGCGCGAACGCCTCCGCCCGCAGTTGCCGGATGACGGCGCTGGCTCCGTGTGGCGCGTCGACCCACGCCCCCGCGCTGGCAGAGGCCCTCAGATGAGCGGCTCGCTCCGGGGCGAGCGGCTCGGAAACCATCTCCTCGCGCCGCGAATCACCACCGAGCGCGAGCGGCACGGCGCCGCCGAGCGGGCCGAAGCCGTAGACCGCCGCGCTGCCGATGCCGTCGAGCCTGAGCGCCTCGGCGCAGATCTGGGCGGCCATCGCCTCGATGCTCTCCGCCCGCTCGAGCCGGGCAAGGGAAAGCATGGTCTGGGCTCGCTCCTCGACCTCGCCGGCGAGCCTGTGTGAAGCCCATCGCTCGCGGACGATCAGCAGCCTCTGGCGCGCGATAGAAAGAAGCACCACCACGGCCGTGCCGAGGAGCGCCGGGTCCACGCCGGAGACACGGGTGCGCGGCACCACGGCCACAGTCACACACAGCACGATGGCGCCGATCGGGAGCCAGTCGGCGAGCGTCCGAGCGACCAGCTCATAGCGCTTGCCGCCGCCTACCTGTTCGTTCCAGGTCATCCAGGCGTAGGCGACGAGCAGCAATCCGAACGAGAACAGGAGACTCGCCAGAGCGTTGCGACCCTGCCCACGGAAGGCCAGGCTGAGCCACACGATCCACGCGAGGCCGATAACGGTGACTCCCGCGATACCGCACCACACACCGTTGAATCGCGGCGCGCTCCGGAGCGAGAGAGCGGCGATGACGGCCACTCCGGCGCTCGCGAATAGTGCAACGGCAAAGACCGGAACGAGCAACGCCGCGATGCCGCCAGCGCCGAAGGGGCTGGTTAGCCATAGGGTCAGCACCAGCGTGATCCCCGCGAACAGGACGATCGCGCCGTCAAGCCCGGCAGATGCCATCGCTCTCCTGTCGAGGCGCCGGTACAGGGCCGGGACGATAACGGCCATGGCCCGGACGGCACCACCTGCGAAGAGCAGGTTTGCCGTGACGATGGCCCCCGAGTCGCCGATGGCCGGTCCCAGATCCAGCGCTACGAATCCCATCCCCGCAAGCGCCATAGCCTGACCGAGCGGGCCATAAGAAAGGGCCGAGATTTCCGATCGGCGATGGAGCATTGCCATCGCCGCGACACCCGCCCCGGCGGCGACGAGACCCTGGGCGTTTTCGAAGACCATCGCGTGTCCGGCCACGTTGGCCAGATCCGCGGCGCCCAGTGCGGCCGTCACGATCGCGCCGAGAAGGAGAATCAACCCGGGACGATCGAGCCGTCCGTGCCTGACCGTGTGCGACGGCGTCACAAAGGCTAGGCTCTTGGCCGGCAGGAGGCCGCCGTTAGGCAGCGGCAGGCTGCGGCTCATGACGGCGCCATGGAGCGACACCGACGGCGACCGCCACGACAGGAAGCCTCCGGCGGCGCCGGGGACTCACAGGGGCCGCGAGTGTCGGCAATCGAGCCGGCGACTCTGCAGAGCCGGGCCGACGCGAGGTAGTGATGATCTGGGAGCATCTGGCGATGCCGCCGTCTTCGGGTGCCCGCGGGCGTCGCGAGCGACGGGTTGGCCCTCAGCGACCGTGGAGCACACGCTCCCCGAGGGCACCATCGCTTTAGTTGTCGGATCAAATGGGACACGACTACGTACCCCAAATGGGGGATGGTGGGTCGGATAGTAGTCAGCCCAAGAGGCGGCCGGTCTGGGTGGAAGTGGCTGCGCCAGGGCCTTGGTGGGCTAGGTAGCGGCGCCTGCCGGAGCGGGCGCGTCTTCCCGGCGCCGCTCTACAACGGGGTGAAGCAGAATCGCCCCCACGACGTAGCAGACCACTCCAAGCAGCAGGGCCGCTCGCGGTCCGGCTCCGTAGCCGAGCCAGTTGTTGACGGTGTCCATCACGGCCGCCCCGCCCACCGCCAGCGCGATGGTGCCGGCCGAAGCGGTGGCCACATTCGAGATGCCCATGTAGCGCCCGGTCGACGCCTTCGGCACGATGTCGCTCATGAGCGCCCAGTCGACGGCCAGGAAGGCTCCGGCCGAGAGTGCGAACAGTCCCGCCCCCAGCATCGCGATGGGCAGGATGGGGGCGACCGCTCCGAGTCCGAGCCCGATCGCTCCCATGGCACAGGAGCCGTAGATGATGTTCTTGCGGCCCATGCGATCGGAGAGCCGGGCCGCGGGGATGACGGCCACAGTGAGACAAGCGGCAACGATCCCGAGCAGGATGATCTTGGTGTCGCCCGTCTGCTGCGCGTCGAGGCCAAAGACCTGGGCCAGATAGAAGGTGCTCAGGACCGGGTAAAGGGACGCGCCGATCAGGATGAACAGTCGCGAGCCGACCAGCCACATGAAGCTTCGCTCACGCAGAATGTCGAATCCCCAGGCCTCTCGGGCAATCGCGAGCCACGACCGCCCGTTCCGGGGCTTTACGCGGGTTCCCTCATGGACGCCGGCCACGACTCCCAGCATGGCCACGAACTCGATCACTCCGATCGCCATCGTTCCGTAGAAGAATGCGTTCGGGTCGCTGGCGCTTTGCCGCACGGCCAAAGCCGCGGCCCCGTAGCCGAGGAGGTTCCCGAGGGCTGAGAAGAGCCCCAGCAGCCCGGAGGCAAGTCCAACCTGGCGCCCCGGGACGAGGTCCGGCACGTACCCCTGGAACGGGCCCTGGGCGAAGTTGGAGCTGAACTGGAGAAGAGCCACGAAGGCCCCGATGGCGGCCACACTGTTGGACGTGGCTATTCCGTATAGGAAGACCACGTCGAGCGTCGCCCCGATGAAAATGTACGGCTTTCGCCTGCCCCAGCGGGTGATCGTGTAGTCGCTGATCGAGCCCACGGTTGGCTGGACGGCGATAGCGATGACCGTTCCGACGAGAGCGATCTGGAGGGCGCCAATCCCCTCGGATCCCTTCTCGGCCAGGTGGGCGAACTGAAGCCGCCCGTTGACGATGTCGAGGATGCCGCTCCAGACGGCCGAGATACCCAGCCAGTAGAGAGAGATCCGCATCAGCTGGGTGAGCGGCAGGGGCCGAGTGGGGCGGCCGCGTCCGTCGTGCGTGGGCGGCGGCAAGGCGTCGGATGCCGAATCGTCGACGATCGACTTGGACCTCGTGACGGCATCGAGCACCGGCCTGCGCCTCCGGTTGTCGGCCCGATCCGTTCAGCACCCGGCCAACCTCGCGCTCGGCTCGGGTTCGCCCGGTCGGATTGGCTCCGTGTACCTTGCCAGTATCACCGGTTGTGCGCGTGTCCGCGAGCCGACACCCGATCCGCCGTAGCGCTGGTAGGCTGAGCCGGAACTGCCTGTGGCGGCGAGTCCTGCGAGCCGGGCATTGACGGCCGGTCAGCCAGGTGGTTGCCGATCGTCCCAAGTGGAGGAGGCGAGGCCGTGCGCGGCTCGAGAGCAGGGTCGAAAGACGCCGGAGTGGCTCCGAGCTACTACCTCTCCCTCGGCGACTCACTGTCCACCGGCGTACAGCCCACCGGCCCCGAGGAACGCCAGTTCCGGACGACCGAGGGATACGCGGACCAGCTGCTCTCCCTGGCCCGGTCGCGCCTGCCCGGGCTGGAGGTCGTGAAGCTCGGCTACCCGGGAGAGTCCACCACGACGATGATCGAGGGCGGCTTGACCTCGTATCCGCACGGCAGCCAGCTCCGGGAAGCCGTCCGGTTCCTCCGGGATCATCGCGACAGCGTTGCCTTCGTCACGCTCGACGTGGGCTTCAACGACTTCCCGGAACACACGCTGGAGGCCATCCCAAAGGGGATCGCATCCATCGGGCAGAACCTGCCGGGCATCCTGGACGCTCTTCGGAGCGCTGCCGGTCCCACCGTCCCGATCGTAGGCATGAACGGCTACGATCCATTTCTCGTTCGCTGGCTCGCCGGGCCGGAAGGGCGAGAACTAGCCCGCATCTCCGTGTGGGATGCCGTAGTGCCCATCAACGCCCGTTTCCGCGATATCTACGAGGCTGCCGGGCTGCGCCTTGCGGATGTGGAGGGGGCTTTCGCCACGACGGATTTCGAGACCGAAGTGGATCTCGAGGGCGTCGGGCCGGTGCCGATCAACGTGTCTCGGGCTTGCCTGTGGACGTGGGCCGCCACGCCGCCGCCGCTCGGCCCGGACCTGCACGCCAACGCTCGCGGTTACAGGGCCATCGCCGAGGCCTTTGCCAGAGTTCTCCTGCCGTAACGGCAGTTCCGCAGGATATGGAAGGACCCGCCGGCAGGTTGCCGGCGGGTCGTTTCGCGATCGAGTGGGAGGCCGCGCCTGGCGCGGGATGGGTTCAGTAGCCGGAGGCGCTGGGGGCCTCACTCGGGGCCGTGCTCGGGGCCTCACTCGGGGCCGTGCTTGGGGCAGCACTCGCTGCGCCTGCGGCACCGCTCGGAACGGAACCCGACACGGGGGCGACGAACCACACGCCATTCTTGCCCTGGCCCGTGGTATCACCCGCGGCCGAGTCGCCTGAGAAGTAGTAGAGCGGCATGTGGTTGTACGTGACCTGGACGATCCCATCGGACCGAGTGATGGTCGCGAAGGCGCCGGTGGCACTGCTGGGGCCGGTGATCGTGGCTCCGGTTGCCGCGGCGAGCGGCGGCCACGTGGTAGCGCAGGTTCCGCTGCAGGAACTCGTATCAGCGGTGTCTGTCGTGAGGACGTAGAGGGTCATCCCATTCTGACCGGTGAGGTATTCGCCCAATGTCGGGTCGGTGGTCGAGGCGAGTGTGATGCTCCCGGCCGCGGCTGCGGAGGGAGCCGGCGTCGATCCTGCGTCGGCGGGCGCGGGCGCGGGCGTGGGTGTGGCTGCCGCGGACGAACATGCCGCCGCGATCAATGCCGCGCCGAGCGCGAGACCGGCGAATGACAGTGAGCGTGAAGTGGGACGCATGGTTGTTATCTCTCCTGCGATCGGTTGGCTCTTGATCGCGCTTTCGGGCGGCCCCTACCTGTTGATGGGGCGCGTAGGGTTTACGGAGCGCCGCTCGGGCGGGTTCTGAAAACCGCTTGACGTTGCGCCCTATGCACCTGAACTGTCCGGCCGGGTGCGCGGGATGGAACGACAAGCAGCAGCTTGGTCCGGATCCGCATGCGGACGCCCGCGGCCGGGGGGTCATTGCCGGTGCTCGCCTGAGTCCCGCGACGTCACTGCTGCTCCGCCGCTGCTCAGCCGAGTATGGAAGGACCGCCGGCAAGCTGCCGGCGGTCCTTCCATAGGATCGAGCGGGCGGCCGCGAGGGGCCGCGGGATGGTTTCGGGAGTCGGCGACGCTCTAGGTAGCGCTTGGGACGGGGGTTGGCGGGGCAGGCGGCCGCTTGCCGTCCAGCGGGGCTACATACCAGACGCCATCTTTGCCCGCGCCCTTGGTGTCACCCGCGGCCGAGTCGCCGGAGAAGTAGTAGAGCGGCATGTCGTTGTATGTGACCTGGACGATCCCATCGGACCGCGATATGGTCGAGAAGGTGCCGGTGGCGCCGGCGGGAGGGGTGATCGTGGCTCCCGTTGCCCCGGCCAGTGGCGGCCAGGTAGTGGCGCAGTCGAGAGAGCAGAAGCTCAAGCCGCCTGGGTCTCTGGCGAAGACGTAGAGGGTCATCCCACCCTGGCCGGTCAGGTATGCCCCCAGCGTCGGGTCGTTGGCCATGGCGAGCGTGAAGCCCGCCACCGCGGATGCGGAGGGGCCTACGGTGGCCCCGGGCCCCACGTCGGCTGGCGAGGGCGTGTCGTCCGCACCTACACAGGCCGCCGCGACCAGCATCGCGCCGAACGCGAGACCGGCGAATGAGAACAGACGTGGACTAAGTCGCATGATGCTCTCTCCTGGATCTCTTGACTCTGGATCCTGCTTGGAACGGCCACCCTGTGTCCAGGTGATCATAAAGTGTACGAGGACGGCTCGCGCCGGTTCCCGGGAGAATGACCACGTTGTCCTCGTTGCGCCCGCCGGCCCTCCCGGGGTCAGAATCGCCCACATCTAGTAGGGGATCACGTAGACGAAGAGCCCCTCACGGCCATCGATAATCTTGCCCTGGTGCCATACATCGAAGTCGTCGTGGATCTCGCCGTAGGGCACATCCGAGTCCGGCGGTCGGGAGTGCCCGCCTCTGCTCTGGTTGTGGAGAGTGGAGACGCGGTCGTACCAGACATCCTCGATCCGGAGCGAGAGCACCTTGAAGTTGTCGGTCGTCGCCGGATCCGCGGAGGCGGTGAAGCCTGAGACAACCCACGCATGCCAGCCCGACCAGACGATCAGTCCAGCCGGCCGCTGGGTGACGCGGATCTGCTTGACCACGACCTGGATCGCGTCGTCCATCTTTGCTTGGGCCGCCACTTTGTACCTGCCGTAGCCAAGCTGCGTGAGCGCCTCAGCCCAACCCTCGGGATTCGCACCGCCGTAGCTGCCCCCACCGAGCGAGACGGCCAGGTCGAAGAGCTTGGCCTGCGTATCGCGGGTCACATCCGGGTAGGAGTTCATGATGTTCATCGAGGTCTGCATCGCCGCCGGCACGCACCAGGTGTTCTTTAGCTCCTCCACGTAATCGCCTTCTTTGTAGAGGTCCATGGCGAAAATTCCCGGTGTGGCCTTTGGTGGGACGGAGTACGTCGGTACCGCTGGGCCGAAATCCGGCAGAGTCGGCAACGGCGTGAACGGGGTGGGCGTGATGACCGGGGGCCGCGACGGTTGGACGCGGGCCCACGGCGTGACGACCGGGTCAACGGCCAGGGTGGACTGGTTGAGGGCCTGCGTGGTCGCCACGAACGCCCCGCCTGCCAGCGCCACGAGCAGCATCGCGAGCACCGCATTGGCTGCCGGCCGCGATCGCCGTCTTGGTACCACGAGCGC
>Ga0209745_1002311_pt1 | contig 10934 bp, 13 predicted proteins | sample BarGraNGADG00312_FD_184495 | JGI IMG/M metagenome (GOLD analysis project Ga0209745, IMG submission 184495) | Arctic peat soil microbial communities from Barrow, Alaska - Barrow Graham LP Ref core NGADG0004-312 (SPAdes) (version 2) | ecosystem: Environmental > Terrestrial > Soil > Wetlands > Peat... | reverse complement strand
CCGTGGCCGACGTGCTGATCGGCGCCTTTGCCTCAACCCGCCAGGGCCTCCTCACGCGCAACCCGGGCGACTTCGCGTTGCTCTTTCCGATGCTGACGGTCGCCTCGCCCGAAGTCGGGTGCGTCCTCCGGGGATCGAGCCTCCGCTGAGACGTCGAACGCCCCCCCTGAACGCCGCCCGCCATCGGCCGTCGGCCATCCTGTTCGAGTGTGGTGGGAGGATGGTACTCCTGCCTGACGGCGCGGAGCACGCCCGGATCGGTCCAGTAGAGCTTCGGATGCCGCAGACCGGTTCCACCACCGCCCGACCCGGCTCCAGCGCGATGAAGATACGCGTGGCGGGCGAGAGGCTCAGCGGCGCATCAGCGTGATCGGCAGGACCGTCGCGAAATGGTCGAAATCTCCGTCCGTCGCCAGGATCGCCAGCTTCCGGTGAGCCGCAACGGCGCAGATCAGGAAATCGACGCCCGATCCGGCGATTCCCGCAGCGCGACACCGGTTCGCGCACCGGGCCGCCTCCTCGTACTCCTCGACACCGATCGGCTGTTCCTCGAAGGCGCGCAGCTGCACGCGCAGGCGGTCGAACGTCTTCTGCTCCCGGACGCCGGACAGGATCTCCTGGCGTATCGGTCCGATCAGGACCGCCCGGCTGTCTGCGACGAGCTCGCGCAGAAGGTCGACAGTCTGTCTTTCAGCGGCATCCAGCGTTGCAGCTCGAATCCCTGTTCGGCGAATCGCCTTGTGCCGGCACGTCGATGTCGCGAAACGGCCGGTCCTCGGTGAACGACCCGAAGACGAATGCAAACGCGATCTGCGGCTCGGCTTCAGTTCCTCTTCTTCCCCCTCACCTCTTCCTTGATTCGCTGGATGTGACCGCGGCCGAGGGCCTTCACCTCGCAGCCCAACTCGAAGTAGCGGCGGATCCGCTCGTCCGTCAGGATGCCGAAGCAGTCCACGATGGCCAGCGGCGCGCCGGCCCACGCGACCACCTGCTCGGGCTCGAGCTCCAGATACGGCTTGTGCCGCACCGCGAGCACCAGCGCCTCGGCGCCGGCCAGCGCGGTCGGCATGTCTTTCTGCACGCGGATCTCGGTGAGGCCCTCCTGGTTCCGAAAGAAGCGCGACCACGAGTGGCCGGGCGCCGGGTAATCCGACTGGCTCTCCAGCTCGTACCAGTGATCCACGTAGGGGTCGTGCACGCGCAGCTCCGCGCCCATCTCGGTGAGCTTGCGCACCACCAGCTCCGAGCCGCTGTAGCGTGTGTCGCCCACGTCCTCGCGGTAGCTCGCGCCGCAGAGCAGCACGTTCGCGCCGGCAATGTAGCGCCCCATGTTCCGGAGCGCGTCGCGCACCAGCTCCGCCACGTGCAGGCCGCGCGTGTCGTTGATGTCGATGGCGGCCGGCGTGATGCGGAAGAGCTGGTCGCCGTCCTCGAACCCGAGGATGTGCTTATACGCCCAGTATCCCAGGCCACCGTCCTTCGGCAGGCAGTAGCCGCCGATGCCCGGTCCGGGGAAGATGATGTTGCTGTGCGTCGGGCGCACCTTGATGGCCTGGATCACCTTGACGAGGTCCACGCCGTTGCGCTCGGCGAACAGGCTCCACTCGTTGAGGAACGCGAGGATCGTGGCGCGGTACGAGTTCTCGACGATCTTCGTCGTCTCCGACTCGATCGGCCGGTCCATCACCGTCAGCGGGAAGTCGCGCGTGTTCAGGATCTCGCCGAGGAACTTCACCGTGCGATCCCGCGCGTCGGGGGTGCAGCCCGAGCACACGCGCCAGAAGTCGCGGATGCTGCGGACGTAGTCGCGGCCAGGCATGACACGCTCGAAGCTGTGGGCCAGCAGCGGTTCGGTACGCAGGCCGCGTGCAGCGAACGCACGCTTCATGATCGGCCACGCGACGAACTCCGTGGTACCCGGCGCCACGGTGGTTTCTACTAACACGAGGCACGATGGCTGGATCTTCTCCCCAATCGTCCTCATCGTCGCCTCGAGCGCGGTCATTTCGGCGCTGCCCGTCTTCATGTTGCCGAGGTCGCGCTTCGAGTAGTCGCACTGCACGTCCACAACCACGCAGTCGGCGAGCGTCAGGCAGTCGCTGTTGTGGGTGGCCACGAGCGTCTTCTTGTCGATGACGGTCCGGTGGATCATCGGATCGACATCCGGGTCCTCGGCTTTCACCGGCGACTCGCCCCGCGCGAGCAGCGGGATCTTCCAGTAGCTGCGCGGGCTCGGTCGCTGGCAGCCGATCACGAATTTCCCGGGCTTGCCGTCCGGGCCAACCGAGTCGGCGACGATCGCGGCCATCACCGCTCCAACGAAGCCGACGCCCATGACGACCACGATCTCCTTGCCTTCGGCGCGCGCCTCCGCGGCCAGCGCCTGCACGCGCTGGAACTCGCGCGCGTCGTCTTCGGGCTCGGGCAGGGGGAACCGTTCACCGGCGGGACTGACGGAGTACTTGGACATAGTGATGATTTCCTGACGAGAATGAGGGTGACCGAAGGACTGCGGTCTCGATAGAACTACATGTGCCTTTCCCTCGTCCGGCAGCGGGGAGGACGACCACGATAGCCTCGTCGGAGCGAGAAAACAACTCCCGGAGTGGTTTCCTCATCGTTTTATCATAAGGCTGTATAATAGTCGTTGATGAGAACGAATTTACAGCTTTTTAGGATCGCGGCCAACAGACTCCCGGCCCCTTCCAGCCGACGACTGGTCGTTCTCACGGGCGCCAGGCAGACCGGGAAGACGACCCTGGCCCGGACCAACTACCCGGGACTTCGGTATCTCAATCTCGACAGTCTCGAAGAGCGAGAAGCTCTGCGCGAGTTGAGAACGGCGGCCTGGGGCCGCACCGTGGGAGCGGCGGTGTTGGACGAGGCTCAGAAGGAGCCCGCGGTGTTCGAGAAGGTCAAGTGGGCGTTCGACGCCGGCGAGGTCTCGTTCACCGTCCTTCTGGGATCCTCCCGCCTGGCGCTGATGCACCGCGTACGCGAAACGCTCGCGGGGCGCGCGTTTCTCTTCGAGTTGTGGCCGCTCTGCGCGCTCGAGTTGCGGCACTCCGCGAGCGAGCAACCGCCACCGCCTCTCCTCCACGACCTGATCACGAGGCCGGGCCTGATCGACGCACGTCTTTGCGAGGAGGCGCCAGTTCTGTTCGGCGAGGAGGAGGATCGGCGCCGCGACTCGGTCGAGCACCTGCTCGCATGGGGCGGCATGCCTGGCCTGCTCCCGCTCACCGATGCCGATCGCCGCGACTGGCTGCGTTCCTATCAACAGACGTTTCTGGAGCGCGACCTTGCCGATCTCGCGCGCCTCGACGACCTCCAGCCGTTTCGCCGGCTCGAGCGGCTGTGCATGCTGCGGTCGGGCGGATTGCTCTCCTACGCCGACCTCGCGCGCGATGCCGGGATGTCCCCCTCGACCGCGCGGCGGTACCTCGCGTATCTGGAGGCGTCGTACCAGATTCTGTTGCTGCCGCCGTACTCCCGGAACCTGACGAGTACTGTCGTCAAGGCGCCGAAGGTCTATTGGATGGACGTTGGCTTGTTGAGGCAGGGCACGCACCGCTGGGGCCCGACGGACGGTGGCCTCTTCGAGACGATGGTGGTGGGGGAGCTGAAGAAGTGGACGAGCGCGGCGGGAGTGGAGGCGGAGTGGTTCTTCTACCGGACCCGGTCGGGACTCGAGGTGGACCTGCTGCTCGAAACCCCAGCGGGCGTGATCGGGCTCGAGATCAAGCACCGTCCCGGCTCGGTGCGGTCGGACGCCGGTGGTCTGCTGGCGGTGGCGGGGGCGCTTGGCGATCGCTGGCGCGGCGGGCTCGTCGTCACATCGGGCGGCCAGGTGGAGCCCCTCGTGGCGGAGCGCTCGATCTGGACGGTTCCGGTGCACCGGCTGGTGTGATCGGCCGCGGTGTTCCGCACCATCGCCCCAGGCAGCATGGTCGTCCAGGTCGGGACAATTACTCCCGGAGTGATTTCGGGGTCCTCCGACCGAGAGCGTCAGCATCGATGGTCCGCTGTTCGGGAAGGGCGCGTTCGACCTGGACCAGGCACACGCATGAGCGAGGCGGATGCCCAGGGCTGGCAGGGTCGTCGCAGGGACGCGATCCCCAGCATGTTGATGCTGGTCACCACCACCACGTGTTGGGGATGAGGCCAGTGGAAGAGCGCGACGCACCGGAGAGGTCGGCCATGATAACATCGATGTTGGGGACGTTATCATGGTTCGGACTCAGATCAGTCTGCACGAGGACGAGTATCGCGCCGCCAAGCGCGAGGCGGCGCGGCTGGGCCTGTCGCTGGCCGAACTCCTTCGCCGCTCGCTTCGCATCCTCCTCCCCGCCGACCAGTCGAAACCCTGGATGCGCTACGCCGGCATGATCGAGACCGGCGACCCGGAATCATCGGCCCATATCGACGATCTCGTGTATGGCGAGAAGCCCTGACGCGTACGTCGATACGTCGGCGCTGATTGCCTTTGCCGATCGCTCGGACAGCCACCACGCGCTCTTCGTGCGCCTCTTTGCCGATCCGCCGAGGCTCGTGACGACCGCTCTCGTCGTGGCCGAAGGCCAGGGCTGGTTTCTGCGCCGGTATGACCAGACACGAGCCTTGATGTTCCTGGCGCTTGTCGAAGACCTCCAGCCACTGTCAATCGTCGAGGCCGGCGCCGCCGACGTGAAGGCCGCCACCGCGCTGCTGCGCCGATTTGGTGACCAGCGGCTCACGCTGACGGATGCTGTCGGCCTTCACCTCATGCAGACCCGCCGGATTCAGACGTGCTGGTCGACGGACCGCCACCTGGGCCTGACCGGCGTCCCTTTGGTGATCGACTGAACGCTTCGCGGCGAGCGCGACTATTTGTCCACGCCGATGATGGCACGGACGCAGTCCAGAAACCCGGTGCAGGCGGCGCGTCAACGACGGCATGGGCGTCGGCATCAGCGGCGTGGTCTCGGGCAGGCCGCCACGCGGGTCGGGGTCATTCCCTGGCCCAGTTGACGAGTCTCAGCCCTTCGACGCGCTTGAAGTGCCGCTCGTTGGTGGACACCAACGTCAGGTTCGCCGCGAGAGCCGTCGACGCGATGATCAGGTCGAAGTCGTCAAGCATCGTCCCCGCGCCTGCCATCCGGGCTTTGAGGTTCCCGAACGTCGCGGCGATGTTGACACCGGCGGGCAGCACCTGAAATTCGTGTTCCAGCGTCCTCACGCGCGCGAGGTTTGCTTCGGGGCTGGCGGAACGCAGCGCGCCGTCATAGAGCTCCATGAGCGTGATCACGCTGATCGCCATCGGGCTGGCTGCGTGCTTGCCAAGGGCCGCCACGACGGCGGGACGCCCCTGGAGAGCGTAGATGACGATGTCGGTGTCCAGCAGGTACATCAGAACACCGGCGCGGGGCGGGAGGAGCGGCGAGCGCGGCGGCGATCTCCCGCGCCGACCGTGTATCCTCCCACGACCCCGCCAGCGCGAGCAGCGCCTGGGCCGGGCTCGCGGCCTGTTCGACCTTTCGCTGTTTCGCCAGGTATTCCTCGAGCGCGGCGAGAACCGTGCCGCTCACCGAGCGGTGACTCGCAGCCGCCAGGCGCTTGAGGTCCTCGTAGAAATCCTCCTGGACCCCCTTGATCTGGAGATTCGCCATCACGCCTCCTTCATGAAAGTGGAATCGTATTTCATGATACGAGCGTCGAGAGCCACCTGCGTCAACAGCGCAGCCTTTTCAGGGCGCGTCTGTGACCATGAACCCTCCGTGGGGCTCACAGCCTTGCACAACGCGACCTGACAAGATCGACGTTCAGCGTCATGACCCGAACGCCGCCCGCGTGAGCCGTTCTTCGAAGGCGTCGGGCCGACCGAGTTCGCCATCCACGTCCAGGTCGGTCTTGCTGATCGATACGAGACCTTGACTTCAGCATCCGGGCTGAGGGTCCCGTCGCATGCCGACCAGGAAGTTCACGACCTTGGTGGTCCGCTGCTCGCGGATGGCCGCGAGCATCTTCCGGGCGAGGGGTCGGCTTTTTGGTGGCGATGGGCACGGAGATTCCGGAGGAGGACGGTGAGAAAGCACTCCCGGCGCCCCGGGAGTGCTTTCCGGTCCTACGCTGATCGTCGAGGGCGGCTACGTGTCCGCGCCAATGATGGCACGGACGCGGTTCAGAAATCCCGGTGCAGGCGGTGAGATCCTCGCGCAGGGCCTCGCTGGTCAGTCGTCGGAAATCACTCCCGGAGTGGTTTTGGGTGGGAGCGGATGCGGGTTGACGGGCCTGACTGTAATTACGTAAACTACGTAATTGTGAAGAGACGAACCATTTCCGCGACGGCGCTGGCCCGGCAGGTCGGGGATGTGCTCGGGCGAATCCGCTACCGGGGCGAGTCGTTCATCGTGGAACGGAACGGGGTGCCGGTCGCGCGGATCGACCCCGCGCAGCCGGTGCTGGCTGGAAGCGTCGGTGAGGGGCTGGCGGCATGGCGCGACGCCGGGAAGGCTGATCTCGAGTTCGCGGTTCTCTTGGAGCAACTGGGGAGGGCCGATGCGGTTCCGGGCAATCCATGGGCCTCGTAGTTGACACTAGCGCGTTAGTCGCCTTGGAGCGTTCAGCCACGCGGTGGGAGGGTAGCGCCTGCCGGGCCGAGGAAGCGGCCATTCCCGCCATCGTCTACGCCGAGTTGATGGTGGGTGTGCGGCTGGCTGACAACATGGAGCGGGCTGCACAAAGGCAGGCCAAGATCGACGCGCTCGTCGCCACGATCCCGGTGGTCGAGTTTGGGTCGGCGGTGGCCGAGCGATGGGCGGACCTGTATGCCTCGCTCAGTCGGAAGGGGCGGCTGATTCCCGCCAACGACCTGGCCGTTGCCGCAACTGCCCTGGCGATAGGCTTCGGCGTGCTGGTGGGACCGGCCGACGAGGCGCACTTCCGAACGGTGCCCGGGCTGCGCGTGGTCGTTCTGGGTGAGGGCGGCAAGGATCGCACCTGACCTGCCCATCGACTGATGAACATCTCCAACCGGGCCGGCTGGCGCCCAGCCGGCTGGCGGTTGAACACCTGCACCTCGATCAGTTGACGGTCGTCATTCGTGGCGACGCCGACTACCCCCTGACGGACGGCATTCGCGTCTGCGGCCCCAACGTGATGCTCGGGTGAGCGCAAGCGCGGCGACCGTCGAAGGACAGAAGAACCCGTGGACCCTGTGGACGACGAACAACGGCTCATCGAGAAACTGCGCCGGATCGAAGCGCTCTTTGCGAGGCCTGGTACCGATGGTGAGAGGACGGCCGCGGCGAGTGCCGCCGAACGGCTGCGAGCCCGGCTGCGCGAAACCGCCCAGGTCCAGGTCGACCCTCCCGTCGAGTATCAGTTCTCGATGCCGGATGCGTGGTCGCGGCGCTTGTTCATGGCGCTGTTGCGGCGTTACGGCGTGGAGCCGTACCGCTACCACAGCCAGCGGCGGACGACTGTCATGGCGCGCGTGTCGCAGCGTTTCGTAGACGAGATCCTCTGGCCGCAATTCGACCAACTGAACCGGACGCTTCGAACCCACCTTGGGCAGGTCACCGAGCGCGTGGTGGCCGAAGCTGTGTGTGGCGACAGCCGCGAAGAAGACGTGAGGCCCGACGCGTCCGACGGACCCGCCCGGCTCGCCAGCCAGACCGCGCGTCCGGACCAGTAGGAACTCGGGAGATCCGATCGTCGCGCGAAGCTCTTGCAGACTCGTCCTGGGCTTTGTCATCCCGCGCATGCCTCGCTTCGTGCGCCGCGTGCCTCCGGTAGGGCCCCCTCGCTCGAGACGGGCGTAGCGCATTCACCGCGAAAAGATCAGTACCCTCTACATCACGCTCAGACGATGAGGGGTATCACGACTTTGCCTTGCCCTGGCTGTTCAGCGGACCCAGTGGGCGCGGCGGTCGGTGAGGTAACCTGTGAAGTTGGGTGCCAATGGCCGACCGGGACCTGATTGCCAGGGTAAACGGAGTGAGATACAATGTATCTCATGGCAGCCACTACGATGGTTCATGTGCGGGTCAGCGAGCGGACCAAGGCGCGCGCAACCAAGGCGCTCGCCGCGATGGGTCTTTCCGTGTCGGACGCGGTGCGGGTTCTGCTCACCCGCGTGGCGGCCGATAAGGCGCTCCCGTTCAACCTGCAGGTGCCGAACGCGACGACAGCCGCCGCGATGGAGGAAGCGAGGCGCGGGGGTCTCAAGTCCTTCGAGAGCGTCCCCGCTCTGATGGCGGACCTGAATGAGGAGGATTGAGTACACCGGCGCCTTTCGCCAGGACTTCAAGCGGGAGAAGGCGGGGCGGCATCGCCAGAAGTTAGACGAGCTCATTGCTGCCGCCACCTCTTTACTGGTGACCGACAGGCCCATGCCTGCGGCGTACCAGGACCATCCGTTATCCGGGAATTGGAACGACCACAGAGACTGCCACCTGAAACCGGACCTCGTGCTCATCTACCGGAAGCCCGATAAGGTGACGCTGCAGCTCGTGCGGCTCGGCTCGCACAATGGGCTATTTGGGTGAGTTCCTCCTCGCCACTCCGGGAGCAGGGCGTAGAAAGTCAGCTTGTCCCGGGCACCGAGAAGGACACAATGCCGCGGATGACCATGGTGACGCACAGCGTCCGCAGAACCACGGGCCGTACTTTCAGCTCAGTTACAGTATGTGCACCAAGGCAAAAGCACGACCCAGGTCATCCCCAAAAGCCTCGTCCCTCCGGTCGTGCACCAGCTGGACAATTACAAGACATTCAAAGTACTCACCACCGAGTCGTCGGAAATCACTCCCGGAGTAGGGCGTAGAAATTCAGCTCGTGTCGAGCAGAGCGAAGTTCCCACTATTTGGAACCGCATGTGGCCGTCTTGCCAACTCCTGAACGCGCTGTTGGCGCAGCGTGAGGGGGATGGTTTGTTCAATCCGTTGGCGCATGGCCGCGTGCGAGCAGCCATGGAGCGCGTGGTCAATATCGGCCGCTGAATGCGTACCGCACAGCAGCGGGATGATGTAGCTCAGGCGGTTGAGTTCGGCGAGCGGATTGCGCTGGATGATCGTCTTGAATTTGCCGAAGAGTGATTCGATGATGTCACTGCTGACCAGCAGGCGGAGGTCGCCGATCCCCAGGGCTCGGTGGAGGCGGATGTGTTTCTCACACCACGCCACCAGACGCGTTTTGACGAGTGAGGTGTCGGGCAGTTGTTCGAGGATCTTCGTGGCGGTGCCATAGGTGGCCTGATTGAGCCCCTGTGTTTTCAGCACGTGTTGCATCTCTTCGCACAGGGCGGCGACCTGGCAAAACCCCGTTAAGAATGGACGGAGTGTGGCGAGGCCCGCGAAGGCGGTTCGCGCGAGGTGGATATCCGTGCCGGCTTTGGCTCTGCCTGGTCCTCCCAGAAAATCGAGCATGTGTTGTGCCCACGCCGCGACCGCTGTGATGCTGTGAAACCGGGCTTTGCTGCGGATCTTCGGCGGCAGAAACCAGGCCAGTCGTGTCTGGCGAATACGGGATGCACCCCTGGACACGATCGTGAGGAACCGCACGAAGCGGTCATCCGTGGCAAACGTGGCTTTGAGAGCATTGGCGGTGTAGTGGCCGATGTCGTCGATGACGTGCAGGGGATGCGCCTGTTGTGTCGTGCGCAATAACTCGATCCCCTTGTTGAGATCCAACCCGCCGTCCTTGATGATCGCGGCCGGGTACCCGGCTCGTCCGAAGATGGTGCCCAGCGTCTTCGAGATGAGCAACCCGTTCCAGGTATGCGACACCTCCAAGCCAAGGCATTCGCAGTCGGGCAGGCCGACCGCTCCCCCCTTGGTCTGCAGGGCCTCGAGCGGAATGCGTAAGACCACCAACGCCTTTCTGGTGCCCACATCGATGGAACAGTCGATGATGGCGATCCACGCCCCGCTGGTGAACGCGACCTGATTGAACAGCGCGACACCGACGCGCAAGGTCCAGTGGATCACCGAGGTAAAGTGCGGGATGGGGACCAGGGGTTTCAGCATCGGTAAGAACACGGCCAACAGGCGAGGCACGGCCCGAAAGGACACAATGCCGCGGATGACCATGGTGACACACAGCGTCCGCCGGGCCATCGCGGACCCCGTGTCGGCCAAGGCCGTCGGCTCCGGGTGACGTTCGGCGCGGAGCCGTGCGAGTTCGGCGTGCAGGCGGCTCACTTCCTCCCTGTTCGCCGCGTCTTGCTCCCGTCGTTTGTGTTGGGCGGTCGATGCTTTGTGGAGCCCGCGAATCGTGGATCCACGCCGTTTGGCCTTATCTTTCCACCGCGCGCGTGAGGTCAAGATCTTGGCCAGGTTCATGGGGGGCTCCCTTGATATCTGATAGCCGTGCTAAGCTATCAGCATCCTGATCAAAAGGAGCAAACAATGCAACGGAAAAGAATGGAAATTCGGGTGGAGGGAATCAAACGGCAGTTACAGCAGATCGGCGACATGAGGCCGGGCAGTTTGAACCAACAACTGACCGTCTGTGGTCGACCGGGGTGCCGGTGTCAGGACCCCAGCACCCCACAGAAACACGGGCCGTACTTTCAGCTCAGTTATGTGCATCAAGGCAAAAGTACGACCCAATTCATCCCCAAAGACCTCGTCTCCCCGGTCGCGCGGCAGTTGGACAATTACAAGACATTCAAAGCCCTCACCGCGGAGTGGGTGGGCTTGGCCCTGGCCATCGCCAAAGAAAAACTCGCCGCCGAAAAAGCACGACTGAAAAGCGGAGTACAACAAAAAGGACCCGGCCGGGCCGATTCCAGAACCTGACTCAACCCAGGGGCCATAATAGGACCATATTTCTACGCCCTACTCCGGGAGTGATTTCGACGGCACTGCACACCATTCTCACCCGCCCGTTCGGTCCTCTGAGCATAGTGCGTATGGCATGGATGGTGCCGCAATGGTCGTGGCGGGATATCG
>Ga0209745_1002308_pt1 | contig 10938 bp, 9 predicted proteins | sample BarGraNGADG00312_FD_184495 | JGI IMG/M metagenome (GOLD analysis project Ga0209745, IMG submission 184495) | Arctic peat soil microbial communities from Barrow, Alaska - Barrow Graham LP Ref core NGADG0004-312 (SPAdes) (version 2) | ecosystem: Environmental > Terrestrial > Soil > Wetlands > Peat ... | reverse complement strand
AATCAGCAGCGCCGGCCCCATGAGGCTGACGCCGGCCCAGCCGGGGATCAGCGTGTCGGCCATGGCGATCGCGCCGAAGACGACGAGCAGGACGCCGACATAGAGGCCTCCCCGTCCGCCGCGCCGGCTGTCAGGCCGCTGGTCGGGCACCGGCGCATGCCACTCGACGTTGGAGGTCCCGCTGTCGGGCGGCGATCCGGCGCCGGGATCCTGGGCGCTGCCGGGGACCTCGCCGGCCTGCTCAGTGCCCGCACCCGGGGTTGGCGGCACGCCCCACGAGGGGCCGGCGCCGTGCCATGACCCGGGCCCGGGCACCGTGGCCGGCTCGAGCGGGACCACGAACGCGAGGATGATGTAGAGCAGGATCGTGAAGCCGCCGACGAACGCCGACAGGATCCACAGGATCCGGACCACCGTCGGATCGAGGTCGAAATACTCGGCCATGCCGGCGGCGACGCCCGCAAGTTGCCGGTCGCGACGGCAGCGGTAGAGACGACGCGGGTTCATTGACAGCCTCCCATCGGGTTGACGTCCACGCTACCAACGTTGGCCGTGATGGTCACGTCCGCGTGGTGGTTTGCCATCGAATAGCCGGGGCTCTCCCAGACGTCGCCGTTGCGGACGAGGCCCGCGTAGTTCGCGGAGCCCAGCATTGCGCTCTGGTGGATCCTCAGGCCGACCTCGCTCGCAGCGCAGACCTTGAGCGAACCGGCGTTGACTGAGAGGTCGGCGCCGACGTCCTGTGTGGCCGGCAGGCGCAGCGAGGCCGAGGCCGCGTTGACGCTCATCGACAGGTGAGCCACCGTCGCCTGGGTCAGGTCGACTCGCGCATCTCCAGCGTTCACCGTCAGCCGCACGTTCCCGAGCTGTGCGCCGGCCATGTCGAATCGACCTCGTCCCGCATTGATCTCGGCCGCCAGGTCCAGCGTGCTGGCGACAGGCAGCGAGAGCCGCCAAACGTCGCCGCCCCGGATGAAGCCGAACGGACGCTTCTGGCTCGACGACGTCACTGAAAGCCGATCGGCCGAAACGCCGACCGTGGCAACCGCGCCCGTGGTGTTGCCCGCCTGGAATTGCCAGCCGCTCCCAGGGGCGGTCGTGACTGACAGATCGCCGCACGCAAGCGTGAGATCGACGGACGCGGCGCCGTCGAACGTGCCCTGCCGCGTGGCGAAGCTCACCGGCTGGACGTCGCCGCACTCCGGAACCATCTGCGGCGCCGCGACCACCAGCCCGCCGAGAAGGAGTCCGGGCGTCGCGGCAGCGAGCATGCCGCCCGCCAGGCCGAACCGGGTGCGGCGCAGGAGCAGGCCGATCCCAAGGGCGATGACCAGGACGGGCCAGAGACGCAAGGCCTGCGCCACGATGTCGCTGTTCACGGCGTCGGTCTGCGCGACGAGCATGACGGCGCCCGCCGCGACAAGGAAGACCCCCCAGTTGAGGAACCGGCGATTCACCATCATTCGTGTCATGCCTCCAGGGGCCGTTCGATCGGTCTGCACGGTCGGCGCTCTCCGGGCAGCACGCCCTGGGCTGACGCCGTTCCGCACGGTCCACGAGCGCGGACCAGGTCCGATCGCGATCAATGTCCAGAGGCTACGTTCGCGAGGGGCGCCGGACCAGCCGGGCAGCCGGCATCTTCGGGGTATGGCTAGCCCTACCCACGTCTGGGCGGGGCTCGCGACGCCGGGTCCGTTCATCGGCCCGGAGGGCATGGCGCTGGACTTCCTCGTCGGTGCCTGTGCGGTCGCCGCAGTGCTCCTGTCGCCGCAGCCGCCGATGTTGCTTCGCGGGCTTCCCCTTCACCAGCCGCGGTCGTGCGGGCAGCGGCTGGTGAAGCGCCTCACGTCAGCAGTCCGGACGCGAGCGCCGCTGACTCGGCCTCGGCGAGCGTGGGCTGAGCCACGGTGCCGCCGATGCCGCGTGCTGACAGCGAGCCGCACGCGACGCCCACCACGAGGCAATCGCGGACAGGCCGGCCGGCGAGCCACGCGGCGAGGAACCCGGCGTCGAACGAGTCGCCGGCGCCCGTGGTATCGACTACGTCGACAGCGATCGCGGGCACGCGCGTGATCGTTCCGTCCGGCTCGGCGGAGAGTGCTCCGTCGGCCCCGCACTTCACGGCCACGACGCGAGGTCCCGCCGCGGCGAGGGCAAGTGCCGCGTCTTCGACCGCATCGCGGCCCGTGATCCGCTTCGCTTCCGCCGAATTCGGCAGGAAGATATCCGTCTGGCCGAGGATCTGCCGCAGGCCGCCGTCCCAGGTTCCGCGAGGATCCCAATTGCAGTCGAGCGACGTCGAGATGCCAGCTCGCCGCGCGGCCGTGAATCGCTCAGCCAGCCGCGGCCGGAGCGCGTCGAGCAGGAACATGCTCCCCACGTGGAGGTGGCGGGCCCGGTCGAGGAGGGCCGCCGGGATGTCCGCGTCCCGGAGTAGGGGAACGGTGCCCGCTGCCGTCAGGATCGCCCGGTCCGCGTCGCCGACCAGGATCACGGAAGCGCCGGTGGGAACGGCCTCGTCGACGCGGCACGCGGATACGTCGACGCCGCACGCGCGCATCGCGTCGAGCATGAACCGGCCCATCGCGTCGTCGCCCACGACGCCGACGAATGCGATCCGCAGGCCGAGCCTTGCGGCGCCGCACGCGAAGATCGCCGACGAGCTGCCGACCACCAGGTCGATGGTGTCCACGAGTCGCTCGACCTGCCCGAACTGTGGCTGCGGGTCGGCCCCCCGCACGATCACGTCGGGGTTGATCTCGCCGAGGACCAGGACGTCGACATCGCGCTCGCCGCTTCTCGACGCGCGCATCCGATCGATCATGACGCGCTCAGTATTCCTGGTGCCACCCTTCGCTGGAAGGCGCGGATGCCGCTCCCCGCCTGGCAGGCCGCGGCCACCTGGCTCTCGAACATCTCCTCGTCACCTCGCGGCTCGTGCACGGGCCGATCCTAGCGCGCGATATACGCGGGAGCAAGCGCCGAGTCGCGCAATGTGCGCAAGTTGTCTTGACAATCTGCGCAGAAGTGCGCACCATCCCGCTCATGCTGAGCGTTGATCGCCGGGCACAGCTTGTCGCCCGGCTGCGCGAGGACGGCCAGGCGAGCGTCGAGATCCTCGCACGCGACCTTGGTGTCACTCCGTCCACGATCCGCCGTGACCTCATGCGGCTCGCGAACGACGGCGCCCTCGTGCGGACGTATGGCGGCGCCGCGGTCTCGCCGGCATCCGCGGGCCGGCTTGCGCCGCTCGACCCCCGGCTGGCCGCGAAGCGGGCGATCGCGGCCGCAGCCGCGGACCTGGTCGCAGACGGCCAGACGATCGCGATCTCGAGCGGAACGACCGCGCGCGAGCTGGCATGGCGCCTGGTCGATCGCCGCCTCACCGTCATCACCAACGGGCTCGACATTGCCGCCGCCCTGCTCGACCGGCCCGGCATCGAGCTCGTCGTGCTGGGTGGCGTCGTGCGACCGGGCATGCACTCGACGCTCGGCCACCTCGCTGAGCTCGCGCTCCGGGAGCTGCGCGCCGACACGCTGTTCATGGGGATCGGCGCGGTGAGCGCGGAGCACGGCCTCATGAACGATTCGATCCCCGAGATCCTCACGGACCGTGCGCTCCGTCGCTCGGCGCGAGCCTGCATCGTCCTTGCCGACGCGTCGAAGCTCGGCGCCGTCGCTCCGGCCTTCGTGTTCGGGCTCGAGCAGGTCGACACGCTGGTCACCGATGCAGATGCGGACTCCCGGGAGGTGGCCGCCCTCGAGGCGCACGGCGTCCGCGTCATCGTCGCGCCGGGCCCGGAAAGGAGCAATCAACTCCCATGATCGACGGAATCATCCCGACCGAGATCGCCGACGAGCCGGCCGCCATCCGGGACACGCTCGCCGAGAGCGTCGAGACCGCACGCCGCGCGGCGGCCGCCCTCCGGTCCCGCGGCGTCACCCGCGTTCACGTGATCGGGAACGGCACCTCGTACCATTCGTCGCTCGCCGCCGCGACGCTGTACCGCCGACATGCTCTCCCCGGCGATCCCGCGGTCGTCGCCCTCACGGCCGGCGAGTTCCGGAGGTACCTCCCCGCGCTTGGCGCGACGGACGCCGTCATCGGGATCTCCGCGTCCGGCGAGTTCCGCGACGTGGTCGCCGTCGTCGAGGCGTTGCGCGGCCGCGTCCCCACCGTCGCGATCGTCAACGTTCCCGGCAGCACGCTTGACCGGACCGCCGACTACGTCGTCCGCTCCGCCGGCGGCCCGAGCCGCGTCCCGGTGATGACGAAGACGTTTGCCTCAACGCTCGTCGCCACGGAGCTCGTGCTCGCGGAGCTGCTCGGCGGCGAGCGCGCCGGGCGGATCCGCCAATCGATCGCGCTGGCTGCCGATCATGCGGAGGCCGCGATCGCCGCGGCCGAGCCCCTGGTGGCCGCGTTCGCCGCCGCGATCGCCGGCGCCGGGCACCTGTTCGTCGTCGGCAGCGGCGCCGCCTACCCCGCGGCGCTCGAGGCCGCCCTGAAGCTCAAGGAGATGGCGATCGTTCACGCGGAGGGAACGGAGTCCTGGGAGATGGCATCCGGCGCCGCGACGATCGTCGACGCCGAGTCGGTCGTTGTCGCGCTTGCTCCGCACGGGCCGGGGTTCGCGGCGACGGTGGACGTCGCGAGCCACGCGGTCGGCTGGGGCGCGCGCATCGTCGAGGTGGCGCCCGTCGCCTCGATCGAGGGTGCATACCTGCTCCCGATTCCCGCGGCCGCGGAGGAGGACCATGCGCCGCTCACGACCGTCCCACCCATCGCGCTGCTCGCCTTCGCGCTCGCCCGCCGGCGCGGTCATGACGCCGACCATCCGGGCTGGATCGAGCGCTACCACAGCCAGGGGCTCCAGCACATCGTCGGAGCCGGGAAGGAGTCCTGATGCCCCGCATCGCCCTCGTGGGTGCCGGCAGCGTCGAGTTCACTCGGAACCTGCTCGGCGACCTCCTCTCGTATCCCGAGCTGCGCGACGCCGAGCTCGTGCTGCACGACATCGATCCGGACCGGCTTTCGACGGCCCAGCGGATGGCGAGCTGGACGGCGAGCGCGCTCGGGGCGAAGCCGAGCATTCGCGGTCACCTCGATCGGCGGGAGGCGCTCCAGGGGGCCGACTTCGTCATCAACACGATCCAGGTGGGCGGCGCGCGGGCCACGCAGCTCGACTTCGACGTCCCGGGCCGGTACGGCCTCCGCTACACGATCAACGACACGATCAATGTCGGCGGCGTCTTCCGGGGCCTCAGGACGATCCCGGTCGTGCTCGGGATCGCCGTCGACGTGGCCGAGGTTTGCCCGGACGCCCTGTTCCTGAACTACACCAACCCCATGGGGATGCTCGTGCGCGCGGTGGACGAGGCCGTGGGGACGCCGACCGTCGGGCTGTGCCACTCGGTGTACTGGACTGTCCATACGCTCGCCGGGTACCTGGGCGTGCCGTTCGCCGAGGTGACCGCCGAGTCCGCGGGGGTGAACCACCTCGCCTGGATCACCCGTCTCGAGCACCGGGGGACCGACTTGTACCCGGCCCTCAGCGCGTTCGTCGAGGCAGGGCGCGTGCCGGACGACGATCTGGTCCGCGCGGACCTGTTCCGCCGGTTTGGGTGGTATCCGACGGAGTCGTCGGAGCACCACGCCGAGTACAACCCCTGGTACATCCCGAAGGGCGACCTCGTCGAACGGCTGCACGTGCCGATCGGCGAGTATCTCGTCCGCGTCGCACATAACCTCGACGAGTACGCAGAGACGAAGCGCCGGCTCGACACGGGTGAGCCGTTCGAGATCGAGCGCAGCGGCGAGTACGCCGCGATCATCGTCCACTCGATGCTCACTGGCGAGCCGGCGCGGATCGTGGCGAACGTTCCTAACGCTGGCGGGCGCCTGGTGCCGAACCTCGCGGGCGACGCCTGCGTGGAGGTGCCGGCGCTGGTCGATGGCTTGGGCGTGCACCCAACCGCGGTCGACCCGCTGCCGCCGCAGTGCGCGGCGTACACGCGTCCAGCCGTCGACACGCAGGAACTCACCGTTCGCGCTGCGCTCGACGAAGACCGGGAGCTCGTCTACCACGCGGTGCTCACCGACCCCCAGGTCCAGGCCAGGCTGACGCTGGACGAGGCCTGGCGCATGACCGACGAGCTGATCGCCGCCGAGGCGGAGTGGCTGCCCGGCTGGCTTGGAGGCGCCGCCCCAGACTGGATGTCCTGATCAAGGAGGAATGGCAATGGACACGATCCGAGGTTCTCACCGCTCGCGGCTCCTGGTCGCGTTGGCCGCCGTGAGCCTTCTCGTCGCCGCGTGCGGCGGCGCCGGCCCATCCCCGAGCCTGACGCCGACGTCCTCCGGCGGCACGCCGCCGTCGGCCGCCCCGAGCGAGTCGGCCGCCCCGAGCGAGTCGGCCGCCCCGTCGGCGAGCGCCGCCGCCTGCGGCACCTACCGCGGTCCGGCGGCGACGATCACGTACGCCATCTGGGGCGACACGACCGAGCTGGCCAACCAGCAGAAGATCGTCGACGCCTTCACGGCGATGAACCCGACGATCAAGGTGAACGTCACCGTGGCCGACTGGGACACGTACTGGCCAAAGCTCCTGACCTCGCTGGCCGGCGGCAACGCCCCCGACGTGTTCCTGATGGACGGCCCGCTCTTCCCCGACTACCAGACGCGCGCCCAGCTTCTGGATCTCACTCCGCTCATCGCCCGCGACGGCTTCGACACGAGCCAGCTCGCCGACCTCGCAGTGAAGGACTTCACGGGCGCCGACGGCCACCTGTACGGCCTGCCGCGCGACATGAGCACCGTCGGCCTCTACTACAACAAGAAGATGTTTGACGCGGCCGGCATCCCCTATCCGGACGCCACCTGGGACTGGGCCAAGCTGGCCGAGGTCGCCAAGAAGTTGACGAAGACGTCCGGCGGAACCACGACCCAGTGGGGCTTCTATACCGAGACGTCCGACATGGAGAACTACTGGTCCTCCCTGGTCTGGCAAGCCGGGGGTGACATCCTCAGCCCTGACAAGAAGACCGTGGTCATCGACTCCGACCAGGCCGCGGCGGGGATCCAGTTCCTCCAGGACCTCATCTACAAGGACAAGGTGATGCCACAGCCCGTCGCCGGCGGCACGGGTGACGCGTTCGAGAACGGCCAGGCCGCCATGGAGGCAAACGGTTCGTGGCTGGTTCCGACCCACCAGGCGGCGGGGATCGACTTCGGCGTCGCCCCCCTCCCGAAGGGACCGGCCGGCCAGGCCACCTCCGTGAACCCCAGCGGGGTCGTGGTCGACAAGGGGACCAAGTCCCCCGACGCGGCCTGGGAGTTCCTGAAGTGCTACTCGGGCCCCGAGATGCAGGCACAGATCGCCACGCTGAAGGCGTCGATTCCGGCCAACAAGGCGGTCCTCGCCGAGAAGTACGCGACGTCGTTCGACGGCGGCAAGACCTTCGCCGATGCGCTCGCGTACGCCCACCTCAAGCCTTCGTTCAAGGGCTTCAACGAGTTCAGCGGCACGCTCCAGGACGAGCTCGATACCAAGGTCTTCAACGACAACCAGCTGTCAGCGAAGGCGGCGCTCGCGGAGGTCACGCCGAAGCTCCAGCAGCTCCTCGGCCAGTGAACGCCGCCGCGGGCAACGCCCGCGGCCCCGCGTCCTCGTGACCGCGCTTACGCGCCTCGGCGACCGGGCCGGGCGGGCAACCTCGCCCGGCCAAGCCCGGCCGCACGGGGGCCCCCGGGCGCGCGAATCGCGCTGGGCGCTCCTGTTCCTCGCCCCGACGATCGTCGGCCTGGCAGTCCTCTCCGCCGGACCGATCCTGGCTGCCTTTGGCATCAGCCTCACCAAGTGGGACCTGATGACTCCGCCGCAGGTCGTCGGCCTGGACAACTACGCCCGGCTGCTCAGCGACGATCGGTTCCTGAAGGCGCTCAGGAACACCGCCTTCTACACCGTGGTCTCCGTTCCGGTGGGCCTGACCTTCGCCCTGGGCCTCGGGGTAGCGCTCAACCAGCAGATCCGGGGCATCGCATGGATCCGGACCGCGTACTTTCTGCCGCTCGTGACGTCGGCCACGGCGATCGCCCTGGTCTGGCTGTGGATCTACAGCCCCACCGGCCTCCTCAACAACCTCCTCGCCACTTTCGGGATCTCGCCCCAGCGCTGGATCTCCGACCCAACGCTGGCGATGCCCTCGATCATCGCGATGAGCATCTGGCAGGGGCTGCCGGCCAACGTGATCATCTTCCTGGCCGGGCTCCAGGCCATCCCGGTCGAGTACTACGACGCCGCGAGCGTCGATGGGGCCGGACGCCGGAGCCGCTTCCGGCACGTCACGCTGCCGCTCCTCACGCCCTCGATCTTCTTCACCGGCATCCTGGCCCTGATCGGGTCGTTCCAGGTGTTCGACCAGGTGTACGTCATGGCGAACCCGGGCAAACCGAGCGAGGCGACGATCACCCTCGTCTACTTCATCTACGAGAACGGCTTCCGCAACTTCAAGATGGGCTACGCGAGCGCCGCCTCGTGGCTCATGTTCCTGATCGTCGCCGTCTTCACGATCCTGTACTTCCGGACCCAGGATCGTTGGGTGCACTACCAGTGAGGCCGCTGCCGTGACCGCCCGCGTCACCGCCGCCCCGGCCGTGGGCCGGCCCTCGGCTCGGTCCGCGCGGAAGCTGGCCCGCAAGACCGCCGTCTACGTCGCGCTGATTGCCGGCGGCCTGGCGATGATGATCCCATTCCTCTGGATGCTCACGACCTCGCTCAAGACCCGGGCTGAGGTCTTCTCCAGCTCGCCACTCTCGTTCCCTACCGGGCTCCACTGGGAGAACTACACGAAGATGTGGTTCGCCCTGCCGCAGGTGACGTTCGGGACGTTCTTCCAGAACTCGATCGTCATCGCGTCGCTGGCGACGATCGGCCAGCTCGTCACGTGCTCGATGGCCGCGTACGCCTTCGCCGTGCTGGAGTTCCGGTTCAAGCGGGTCCTCTTCGCGCTGATCTTGGCGACGCTCATCATCCCGTTCCAGGTGGTCCTGGTCCCGAACTTCATCCTCTACCGGTACCTGCCCTGGCCGTTCAGCCAAAGCGGCAACTGGATCGGGACGAACCTCCCGCTCTGGGTGTGGGCGTTCTTCGGGGGAGCCTTCGGGACGTTCCTTTTGCGCCAGTTCTTCCTGGCGATCCCGCGCGAGCTGGCCGACGCGGCCCGCGTCGATGGGGCCAACCCGTGGCAGATCTTCCTGCGCATCTACGTCCCGCTCGCCCGGCCCGCCCTCGCGACCCTCGCGATCTTTCAGTTCATGTGGAGCTGGAACGACCTGCTCGATCCCCTGATCTACCTGCGCGACCTGCCCACCTATACGACAACCGTCGGCCTGGCGTTCTTCCAGGGCCAGTTCGTCGGCAAATGGCCGGAGATGATGGCCGGCGCCCTCGTCAGCCTGCTCCCGATGATCATCCTCTTCGTGGTCGCCCAGAAGTACTTCGTGCGCGGCATCGCCCTGTCCGGGCTCAAGGGGTAGGGGAGGGATCGAGGTGGACCAGGTGTCCGGCCGGGCGCCCGACGATCTCCGCCTCGCCGACTTCAGGCCGCGCTCTCGGCTCCGGGCGCGCGCCGTGGCGGCCCCGGTGCGCCCGTCCATCGCGGCGATCGACGCCCACAACCACCTCGGCGCGACCCTCTTTTCCGACGGCTGGAACCGCCGCTCGTCGGCGGAGCTCGAGGCGGCGCTCGACGCCTCGAACATCGCGGCGATTGTCGACCTCGACGGCGGCTGGGGCGACGTGCTTCGACGCGAGCTCGAGCACTGGGCGCCGCTCGGGGATCGCGTCGCGGTGTTCGCGGGACTCGACTACGCAATGTGGGCCGAGCGCGCCGACTTCGGGGAGGTCGAGACGGTGCGGCTGCGCGATGCGGCCGCTGCGGGTGCGCGCGGCCTCAAAGTGTGGAAGTTGCTCGGGCTCCGGGCACGCGACGCGGCCGGCCGGCTCGTGCCAGTGGACGACCCGCGGCTCGACCCACTCTGGGCGGTCGCGGGAGCGCTCCGGCTGCCGGTGACGATCCACGTCGCCGACCCGATCGCGTTCTTCGAGCCCCTCGACGCGACGAACGAACGATACGAGGAGCTGTGTTCGCACCCCGACTGGCACTTCTGGCCGACCCGGGCACGCGGTCGGCCAGACGACGACGGCTTCCCGCCGTTCGACGAGCTCATCGACGGACTCGAGGCCGTCGTCGCACGGCATCCCGGGACGACGTTCATCGGCGCGCACGTCGGATGCGCGCCGGAGGATCTCGGGCGCGTCGATCGCATGCTCGCGGCGTACCCGAACTGGCACATCGACATCGCCGCCAGGATCGCGGAGCTCGGAAGGCAGCCGTACAGCGCGCGCGACCTCCTCCTCCGCTGGCACGACCGTGTGCTTTTCGGGACCGACGCCCCTCCGGATCCGGCCGCGTGGGCCGTGTACGCGCGATTCCTCGAGACTCGCGACGAGTCGTTCGCCTACGACCCGGAGGGTGGACCCGGCAGCCAGGGGCGATGGCAGATCCACGGGCTCGGCCTGCCCGACGATGTGCTGCGGGCGGTCTACGCGGACAACGCGAGGCGGCTCATCTTCGACCGTCTTCGATAGGTAGCCACGCGGTTCGAGCGATCCCGACAGGCACCGGATCTCTAGCCTTGCGAGCCGAGCTCGAACAAGGAGGTAGAGCGGGAGACGGGATTCCAGCCGGAGCCATTCTGCTGAGAAGGCAAAGTGTGGAGCGGGAGACGGGATTCGAACCCGCGACATTCTGCTTGGGAAGCAGACACTCTGCCAACTGAGTTACTCCCGCTCGGCGTACGCTCAATTAGAGCGTCTGCCTAGTTTTGGCTTGACCTACAGCGCTTGGAGAGCGTATAACTGCGATTGCTGAGAT
>Ga0209745_1002307_pt1 | contig 10939 bp, 13 predicted proteins | sample BarGraNGADG00312_FD_184495 | JGI IMG/M metagenome (GOLD analysis project Ga0209745, IMG submission 184495) | Arctic peat soil microbial communities from Barrow, Alaska - Barrow Graham LP Ref core NGADG0004-312 (SPAdes) (version 2) | ecosystem: Environmental > Terrestrial > Soil > Wetlands > Peat... | reverse complement strand
GCCGAGCGTCCGACCTCCCTGGTCCTGTATTCTCCTGCCGAGCATTGCACTCAAGTACGGCATCGGACGCTCCCGTTATGGGGCGAAAAAAAAGCCCTCGGAAGAGGGCATCATCGTCACCCGTTCCCGAAAATGATTACGTCAAGCCCGGACCCCTCTCATGCGAGTCCGCGCGGAAGAGTCCGCCCTTGAGACTATTTGTTTGTCTGATTTGTCACTCTCGACCATTTGGTCCTTACACCCGCTTCCAACTGAGGAAGCACCAAGTCAGGTAATTATAGTACAACGCGCGCAGCTGAGGCACTCGCCTACTCGAGGAACATCTGCCCCTCAGAGGGACCCGCCGGCGGCTCCGGCTCGGGCTGAGGCGGCGTCTCCTGCGTCATGACGGGAGCCTCCGTCTCCGGCTGCTCCTCGGCCGCTTCGGCCTCCTCGCCACCCTCCTCGGACGGCGTGCCTTCCTCATCCTCCTCAAGCATATCCAGCGATGCAGGCCTGGGCAGGTAGCGCGAAAGCGATTCCCGCAGCAGAGCCTGGATGAACATCTGCGACAGGGCCATGAGGTTCTCGAGGTCCTTGATCGCGCTCCTCTTGGTATTGGGGTCCTTGTGCTGGAGCTGCGGCCTGATGATCTGCTCAATGAACGAAGCCTCGCGGCCCACGAACTGGTTGAACATCCTCAGGTGGCGCGGCTCGACGCCGTAGCGGAAGAACTCCTTAGCCAGGTTGAGCACCTTCAGCTCGGAGGGCGGGAAGTACTTGCCCTCGGGGCCCTCGTGGACGTTGACGATCCCGTAGTCGATGAGCTCCTTGAGCGTCTCGGGCGATAGCCCCAGCTTCGACGGCGTAAGGTCCAGGGATACAGGCACCGCACCTGTCAGGCCGGGCTCGGCCCCCTGGCCGGACATCACCGTCATGTCGCCAGCTACGACCTTGCCTGATTTGAGGTCCTGCATCTTGCGCTTTATCACGGACAGGGGCAGATACTCCTCACGCTGAAGTCGAAGTATATAGCTGAGCTGCTTGATGTTGGCCTTCGAATACTTGCGGTAACCGCTGGGGGTGCGCTCGGGATTGAGCAGGCCTTCTTTTTCGAGGAAGCGGATTTTGGATATCGTGATGTCAGGAAACTCTTTCTTCAGAATATCCTGAACCTCGCCTATACCGTACTTCTTCTCCTCCGCCGCCATTTCGAGCCTCTCAAGTCTGAACGTTTAGTCAAGCCTTAAGAGTAACTATGCGGAATTTAGGCCCCCTGTGTCAACCACTGAGCCTTATTTGCAGAAAAAGATGAGCCTGAACTTGCCTATCTGTATCTCGTCGCCGCTGGACAGATCGGCTTCCTCGACTCTCAATTTATTGACGTAGGTTCCATTGAGGCTGCCCATATCCACTATCCTGAACGACCCCTCTTTGTTGCTTATCTCGGCATGCCTGCGCGAGACAGTGATGTCGTCGAGAAACATATCGCTCTCGGGGTGCCTGCCCACGGTCGTCACAGGCTTGGCCAGAACGAACCGGGTGCCCGCGTTGGGCCCACGCTTGACCACCAGCATGGCTGCTCCCGCGGTGAGCTCCTCTTCGGGTACCGCGATCTCTTCCTCGTTCTCGACGTCCGCCTCGACCGGGGTCAGCGTTATGGTGGTGTCGCCCTGCGGGGTCACCGCCAGATACGAGCCGCACTGGCAGCAGTACACGCTCTCTTCTGGGTTGTTCTTACCGCAAGCGGGGCAAAACATCGCGCTCACTTCCGTTTCTGCCTTCGGCCTTCTCGTCCTTCCGAGGGGGTCCACTCCTCCGGGATGGTCACCGCCAGCTCGCTGACCTCCTCGGGCACGAAACCCATGTCCTTGAGGAGACCGACCATCGCACCCCTCTGCTTGGAGGAGAGCTCAGATATCTCGACGTAGACCTTAATCCTCGGGGTCCTCTGTGGCTCCTGCTCCTCGCTCAACTGGCTCCACCTCGCGCTCCGCGGTGCCTCTCTTCTCCTGCTCCCGGCGCTTGAACTTGTCGAGGAGCTTACTCTTTGTCTTCTTGGATTCCGTCTTCTCACCGAAGGTGATGCTGTGCTCCTCCGCGATGCCTCCTATGTGCCTCGGCGTCGGAGTCCTTATCCCATCTTCGGTGGTGGATCTCACGTTTCTCTCTACGTCTTTGTCACCCATGATAATCACCAGCCGTGTGCCGTTTTTACAATAATATCACAACTCATAACGGCGGAGGCGCACTCCACGCGCCCGCCGAGTACTTGCGGCGAAGCAGTTCGTCAGCCGCTCCGGTCACCGTCTCCGGCACCTCGACGGCTTCGAGTCCGACGCCCAGGCTGCTGCGGAAACCTTCGGTCACGGCGCGGGCCACCTCCTCGAAGGTGAGCTCCCTGCCTGCCGCTTCGTTTAGAGCGACGAAGCGCGAGACCGGCTTGCGCGAGTCGCCGGTCGCGGATATCCGCTCCAGCAGGGCGCTGTTGTCGGCCAGGAATACCGACCCGTGCTGGAGCACCGCCTCGGCGCCGATGCGCTGCGCGCTTCCGCATATCTTCCTGGAGCGCCAGGAGAGGTCGACGCCGAACTCGCCGGCGAAGCACCAGCCCGGCCCCCGGTCTACTACCCCGTGCGCCGCGGCCTGCGCGTCGATGCCCAGCACCCTCAGGCCAGCCAGCAGCCCTTGTGCGACCATCGAGAAGTACCTGTCCCTGGCTGCGTCACGCGTCCCTTCCAGTGGGGCGGTGAAACTGTAGGTGAGGTCGCTCTGGTGAAGTATGGCCAGCCCGCCGGTCGGTCTCCGTACCACCTGCACTCCGGCCGATTCACACTCCCCTTGGTCCAGGAAAGTCTCGGGGCGCTGGAAGCGGCCGATCGTGACCGCGGGAGGGTCGAACGCGTAGAGCCTCAAGGTGGGGAGCCCCGCCTCCGGCGCGGATAAGAATAGCGCCTCGTCGCGAGCCATGTTCGCGGCCCCCGCGCGGGCCCCCTCGACGATGAGCCTCCAGGTGTTCATCATCGGCGCTCACAACTCCACTGAAGCCAGCTTCGAAAGGACCCTCGAGCGCAGCTCGCGTGGGCTGGGGGTGGTGACGAGTGCCCGCCCGTCCTTGTAGCAGTCCGCCAGCAACGGCTCCATGGCGCCACCGCAGCAGGGACAGGACACGGCCTCTGCGGTCACCAGGGTGCGCATGCGGGTGCCGTCTGCGGCGCAGCTCCACACCTGTTTGACGCCCGATTCCTTGCCGCGTTTGGCCAGCGGCCTGCCGTCTATCTGGACGATATCCATGGCGAAGTTCACTACCGGTGAGTTGCTGATGTGAGTCCCGACGCCATAAGCGTCGGCCATGGGGTTGTACTCGAGGATCTTGTACTCGTCCAGGTCACCCGAGATGAACAGCTTGACGTGACCGAAGCCCCTGATGTCGAGCTCCCAGCGGACCTCCTCCATGATGCGCAGGAAGTCCCCACGCCTGGAGCCGGGCGTGTCCAGGCGCACCGCCGCGAGCCGGTCGCCAAGCACCTCGGCCGCGAACAGCGCGCCGAACTTCTCGTCCTGGAACGTGTCGACGAGCGCCACCCGCGCGACCTCCGGCGGCATGGAGGCATCGAAGATCTCGTAGGCCAGCCGCTCGTCCTGGGCGCACAGGATAAGGGTATGCGACATGGTGCCCGACGCCTTCTCTCCCAGTTGCTCCGCGCTCTCCACCACGGCCACGCCATCGCAGCCTCCGATGAACGCGTTGCGCTCGATCATCGGCGCAAGAGTCGGGTGCATGCGCCGCGCGCCGAAAGATATGACGTCCCGGTCCCCCGCCGCCAGCTTGCACCTCGCCGCGCTGGTGGCGATGCCGGATGCCTGACAGATGAGCCCGAGGATGGCTGTCTCGAAAACACCGAAATCGAGGTAGCGGCCGCGCAGCGAGAGCACCGGCTCCCGGGGTCCGAAGAGCTCGCCTTCCTGCATCGCGCGGACTTCTATCGGAAGTCCGTCCACCAGGTCTAGCACCTCCTCGAGCCCGGCGAACACCGCCCATTCCCACTGCCGGGGCAGGCTGCCCGTCCGCACTTCCATGTCGACCAGCGGGTTGATGCCCCTGCTGCCGAGCGCTTCTTTGACGCGCTCGAAGTAGACGTCGGTGACCCTGCCCTGCTTGATATGCTCATACGGCGCTACGTGGAAACCCATAAGACCTCCAGGTTTTCTGACTCCCGCCCTAGACTACCTTGCCGCCAAAGACCCTCTCCACCAGGTCCAGCGCGAATTCTCCGTCGGCCTCGATGAGGGCTTTCACGGCCTTGCGCGGCACGGTGACCTGATAACCCCTCATCAGCCCCTCTATCGCCGAGACCAGCACGCAGATGTTGGTGACCGTGCCGGTGATCACCAGGTGGTCCACGCCCAGCTTCGCCAGCAGGTCCTCGATGCCCGTCCGGTAAAACACCGAGTACCGTTTCTTCTGAAGCACGTAGTCTCCCTCCGACGGTGCGATCTCGTCGACGACCCGGCTGCCGCGCGAGCCGGAGACCGCGTGCTCGCCCCACTGCCGGAACTCGGCGTCTCCAGGGTCGTGCGCGTCGCTGACATAGATCACCGGCACCCCCAGGCCGTGTGCCTCATCTATCAGCCCCTTGAGATACGGCACGATGTATTCGATCCCGGGCACGTACAGCTTGCCGTCCGGGTCCACGAAGTCGTGGATCATGTCGGCTATCACCAGCGCGCTGTGTTCCGCGAAAATGCTCATCTCCGCTCCCATCAGAGAGCACTCAGCTCGTCGACTCCTTGCCATCGGCCACGACGCCTCGCAGCGCGTGCCGTCCGGCCCCCGTTATCAGGACATCCAACACGGGCCCCGCCGGTGAGGGACCCGGCAGCAGGACCACCCTGTTGCCCCTGGTCCTCGCCCTGACCATGCCGCCTCTTTTCGCCGGGCCCTCCAGCAAGACCTCCTGAACCGTTGACACCAGCCCTCCCAGGGACCGCTCCGTTGTTGCGTCCTGCAGGGCGGCCAGCTCCTGGTACCTGCGGTGCTTCACCGCGTCCGGCACCTCGTCTGCCAGTTCGGCCGCCATCGTTCCAGCTCTTGCCGAATACAAGAAGATATAGGCCGCGTCGAAGGCGACCCGTCCAACAAGGTCCAGCGTTGCGGCGAAGTCCTCTTCCGTCTCGCCGGGGAACCCGACGATGACATCGGTGGTCAGGGTGAGCCCCGTCACCAACGCCCTGGCCTCCATGGCCTTTTCGATGTAGTAGTCGCGGCCGTAGCCGCGGTTCATCCCCTCGAGGACTCTGTCCGAACCCGACTGGACCGGCAGGTGCAGGTACTCACACACCTGCGGCACTGACGCCATCACCTCCAGGATGTCCCGCGTCAGGTCACGGGGATGGGAGGTCTCGAACTTGACCCGCCTGATCCCGTCTACAGAGGCTACCTTCTCCAGCAGGCGCGCGAATCCCGCCGGCGAGGAGAGGTCGCGCCCGTACGAGTTGACGTTCTGCCCCAGCAGGACGACCTCCAGCACGCCCTCACCGCTAAGCCTGGCGACCTCCGAGGCGATCTCCTCGGACTCCCTGCTCCGCTGGCGCCCCCTGACCGCAGGCACTACGCAGTAGGCGCAATCGTTGTCGCAGCCGTGGCTCACCGGCACCCAGGCGCGAGCGCCGCCCTCTCTGGACTCGGGCAGCCGGTCTATCCTGGCGTTCTGAACTTCACCCAGGTCGCAGAGGGGCTTTTGAAGGCATGCCTCAATCAGCGAGGGAAGTCTCTCGAGCGCGTCCATGCCGAACACCAGGTCGACGGCCCCGGCCCTTTCGATCACGCCCTCGCGGTGGCGCTCAGCCATACAGCCAGTGACCGCGACCACCTTCGGCCCGCGGTCGGGGGACGCCAGTGAGGCCAGGTTCCCCCAGACCCGGTCCTCGGCGCTCTGGCGCACGCAGCAGGTGTTGAATATCGCGATATCGGCGTCATCGATGGAGTCCGCCCGTGAGTAGCCGGCGGAGGCGAGCACTCCCGCGATGTGCTCCGAGTCGTGCCGGTTCATCTGGCAGCCAAACGTGCGGATGAAAAATGTGTTTGCGTTGGTGGTGGCTTGCCGCGACATTATCCCCTGCCGGACATCTCCCTGAACAGGCGCCGTTTGACCGCGAAGGCCGCCGCGGCGGCGCCCGCGGTCGCGAACCCAATTTTGGAGGCCGGCGATTTTATGGCGCGTTCGACTGCGGCGGAGGCGTCCGAGACCCTGGCGACCAGGACCCCGGTGTCCTCGGTGATGGTCTCGATATTGGCCAGCTCGCGGTTGACACCGTCGAGAGTCAGCTGGGCCTTCTTCAACAGGGTGACTGTCTGCGGCCTCGCTTCGGCGACCATCTGGCCGGCGTCGTCGAGCGCCCGCCTCAGGCGAAGCAGAACGGGGATGAGCAGCAGGACGATGATGACGACTGCGGCGGCGCCGACGACCTGCAGGACTTTGAGTGCCATCCTCTTTCCTTTCACCTTGGGCTGCGGGTTCCTATTCTAGAACATCGCGCCGTCCGGCAACAACGTGGATCAGAGGAATCCGACGAAGGGGTCGTCGTCGAGCTTCCAGGTCCCGCCCTCGTTGACCAGCCGGAACTCCTCGATGCGGGGCCCCTCGTTGTCCATGTACGCGATCACCTTGACGGTGGCGTTGCCCGGTGAGGGGAAGGAGATCTGAGACCTGGAGACGTAGAAGGCCACGGGCTTGCCGTCCCAGGCCTTCTCCCAATCGGCCGCGAGCTTCTCCTTGGTTATCTTGTAATAGTCGAAGCCGGTGTGGAGCCTGCTGTCGAAAAGGGACCAGATGACATCGAAGTTCCGTTGGACGATGTCGGCGTTCATGAAGGTCTGCATGGTATCGAAGACCTGCTGCGCCTGCGCTTCTAGCTCCTTGGAGGGCTGGAACGCGGCCTGCAGAGCTTCGATTCCTCCATAGAGATCATTGGGGACCGACGACTTGATCCACGTAGCCTGCGACTCGAACTCGCTGGTGTCGTCCTGGGCCTTTCTGGCAAGGTCCGCCAGCACCTGGCTGTTTTCGCCCACCGCCCCAGAGCTCGCCTGGCTGGCGAGGCTCGCCAGCTTGTCCAGGTATGAACCCAGCGACGCCAGAGCAACCGACTCGCTGTCACCCACCTTCTGGTAACCCGACGGCGGGCCCTTCCGCTCGAGGGCTCGCGAAAGATCGGTTACCAGGCCTTTCATCTGGCCGGCGCCGCCCTGGACTGCGGCAAGGTCGGTCGGAGAACTCACCCGCAGCATCGCGGCGGTGAGGTTATCCGCGCTTTCGACTACGTTCTTCCAGCCGGCGGACGTCGCCGCCTTGTAAGCCTTCACGCTCTGCGCGTGGGAATGCGAGAGCCAGAGCAGCACGCCTGTGGTCGCACCACCGATGATGATGACTGCGACCACCGCGATCAATGTTATCTTGCGCCATCCGGCGCTCCTCATTCATCCTCACCTTCTTCGCCGGTGATGAACAACGAGATGATCAACTTACCCCTGCCGCGTCTCACCCGCGGCTCGCCCGTCGGATGCATGTAGTAGCGTTCGGTGACCCGGTCCACTACCTCGGAGCATCCTCTCCCGATCTCGCCCAGGTCCTCCCTGGAGATCCTCCTCAAGGGCCTGGTCCGCACCTGTCTTTCAAACTGGCCGGTGACCCTTCGCCTTCGCGGCCTCGACTCGCTGGTCTTCAGCGCATGCTGCGCGTGCGCGTAAGCCGTGTCCAGTGGCGCGATCTCGTCGTTCAAGACGCGGTACGCGTTTCGCTCCGATACCGGGAGCCCCAGAGGCCCGCTGGAGATGTCCGCGAGCACCCGCGCGTCATCGATGGTGCTCAGGGGGTCCCATGGCCCACCGGGCGCCTTGCCCGATAACGCCAGCGCCCTCGCCGTCGCCAGCATGTCGGCGAAAGACCCGATGTAGAAATCCATCGACCGATGATCCACCGACATCTCGATTAGGACCCTTGTCACGTTGTGTGGCCCCGACCCGACACTCTCGCCTTCCTCGGTCTGTGACAGAACCGGGAGCGTCGCCTGGTCGGACCTCTCGGGCACCTTCTTGGTGTCGACCACGACGCTGATGACGGTGCCCCGGCCCGGTTGCGAAGAGACGATCTGCGTCTGCATCGCCCTGGACTTTATCGAGAACAGCGCCATGCCCCGCCCGTGAACGCCGTAGCGGTCCTCTTCGAAGTCCTCGCTCTTTGACGTGACGCGAGGCTCGAACACCAGGCCATGCATGTCGGACGGTATGCCGCAACCATCGTCGAGGACGGTTATCTTCCTGTACCTGCCCTGTTCCTTCTGGAACGCCACCAGCACATTGCTGGCGCCGGCGTCCCGTGAGTTTCGCACAAGCTCGGTGATGATATCCTCGACCGATCGGATGTCGTGCTGCGCCTGACGGCGCTCAGCCTCGGCAACCTTAAGACGAACGAATCCGTGTGGCAGGTTCTCTTCGATGCGCAGGCGCGCCGTGTCCGTGATCTGCGCCACGAAGTCCACGACTTCCCGCTCCGGCGAGGGCTGTGTTCCATCCATGGAATACGTCATAGGTGCACCCGGAACTATCCGAACAACAATGCGAAGAAGAGCCTGGCGACACCCTACTTGGCGTACTCGACCACCCTTGTCTCACGTATCACGGTGATCTTGATCTGCCCGGGGTAGTCCAGCTGCTCTTCTACCTCTTTAGCGATGTCCCTGGCGAGCACGGCGCTGCCCAGGTCGTCGACCGAGTCGGACTGCACGACGATCCTGATCTCCCTGCCCGCCTGCATCGCGTAGGCCTTTTCCACTCCCTTGAACGAATCGGCGAGGGTCTCCAGCTTCTCGAGCCTCTTGATGTAGCTCTCGAGGGTCTCACGCCTGGCGCCGGGCCGCGCGGCCGAGATGGCGTCCGCGGCCTGGACCAGCACCGCCTCGATGGTCTTCACCTCGACCTCGCCGTGGTGGGCTTCGACCGCGTGGGTTATGGTACCAGCCTCACCAAGACGCTTGGTAAGCTCGGCCCCGATCAGCGCGTGCGAGCCTTCGACCTCGTGATCGATGGCCTTGCCGATGTCGTGAAGCATGCCGGCCCGCTTGGGAAGCTTGGGGTCCAGCCCCAGCTCCGCCGCCATTATCCCGGACAGATGCGCCACTTCCAGTGAGTGCATCAGCACGTTCTGCCCGTAGGAGGTCCTGAACTTCAGCCTGCCCAGGGCCCTCACCAGCTCCTTGTTGAGGTTGTGTATCCCGACCTCGAAGGCGGCCTCCTCGCCGGCCTCCCGGATCTGGTTCTCGACCTCGGCTTTGGACTTCTCGTACATCTCCTCGATGCGCGCCGGCTGGATGCGCCCGTCGCTGATCAGTTTCTCCAGGGTCAACCTCGCTATCTCCCGTCGCACCGGGTCGAAGCTGGAGAGGATGACCGCCTCGGGGGTGTCGTCGATTATGAGGTTGATCCCGGTGAGGTTCTCGAAGGTTCGGATGTTGCGGCCCTCGCGGCCGATTATCCTTCCCTTCATCTCGTCGCCGGGAAGCGGCACCACCGAGACCGTGGTCTCGGCCACGTGCTCGGAAGCGCATCGCTGTATAGCCAGGGAGATTATCTTCCTGGCCCTCTTATCGGCCTCCTCGCGTGCCCGCGACTCCTCTTCCTTGATGAAGACCGCGCTCTCGCGCTTGACGTCGTCCACCACGCTAGCCATCAGGTAATCCTTGGCCTCCTGGGCCGTCATTCTCGCGACCTTCTCCAGCAGCTTCTTCTGCTCCGCGGCGGCCTTCATCAGCTTGGATTCCTGCGACTTGAGGTGCTCCTCCCAGGAAGCGATCCTCTTGTCCCGCTTCTCGGCTTCGATCTCCTTGGACTCGAGCGATTTCTCGCGCTGAGTGAGGCGGCGCTCCTGCCTCTGGAAATCGCTTCTCCTGCTCTTTATCTCACGGTCGGCGTCGGCCCTCATCGAGAGGACCTCGTCCTTGGCCTCGACCTGAGCTTCACGTTTGAGGTTACCGGCTTCACGCTCCGCGTCCGCCACCAGTTTCTTGGCCAGGGCCTCGGCGGTGTCGATGCGCGCTTCCGCCATGTATTTGCGGCCCAGGAACCCTCCCACCAGCCCGATCAGTAGAGCAACCACTCCTACAATTGCATAAATGATCGCAATTACCTCCTCTGTATAAAAATACGCCGAGCAAAGCTCGGCGCTCATATACACAAGTAGCTCGATACTAGCGGGAATCTAACGGTTGCCGCCAGATCGTATCCCTTTGCCTGAACCAGAGTCGAAATGCCTTGTATATATCAATCGCTTATGTTCCAACGCCCGATTTGCCTTGACTTCATTCTAATTCGGTGCCCGATTGAGTGTCAACTCGGAGCGTGAGGCGCGCGGCCGTCTCGGCGACCTGCCGGGAGAAGCCCCGCCTCACCAGGAAGGCGGCCAGCTTCTTCCTCTCGGCCCGATCGGCTGCGTCGCCGTCGAACCTCCCCACGCGCCGTTCGGCCATCGCCCTCGCCCGCTCCAGCTCGTCATCCATGGGGTAAGCCTCCATCAGCTCGTCGATCAGCTCTCGGCCGATGAGCTTCTTTCCAAGCTCAGAGCGCACCCGGTAGTAACCAGCCCCTTTGCCCACCAGTTCGGCCATGAACAGGCGCCCAAAATCACCGTCATCAAGGATGCCGGCTTCGGTGAGGTGGGTGATCACTTCGTCGATGTTCGCCGCGTCGTATCCGTAGCGCCGCAGGCGGCGGCGCGTCTCTCCCGAGCTGCGCGGCCGGTAGTCGATGAACTTCAGCGCCCTTTCCAGGGCCTCGGGGTCGGGGCCGCCCGCGGGGGCCGGCGCCTCATCGTCATCCGGCCTTGGCACTCTTGCCGCCGGACTTCGTGCTCTTCTCCACGGGTGTGACCTGCACCGGGACCTTTTCCTCGCCTTCCGCCGGTCC
>Ga0209745_1002306_pt1 | contig 10939 bp, 10 predicted proteins | sample BarGraNGADG00312_FD_184495 | JGI IMG/M metagenome (GOLD analysis project Ga0209745, IMG submission 184495) | Arctic peat soil microbial communities from Barrow, Alaska - Barrow Graham LP Ref core NGADG0004-312 (SPAdes) (version 2) | ecosystem: Environmental > Terrestrial > Soil > Wetlands > Peat... | reverse complement strand
CGGTTGCCCTTGGAGTAGGTGCGGGCCCTCTTGGTCGGGTCCAGGTCGAACATCTCCAGCAGACGGTCCCGTCGTGCCTGGTCCTGCCCGCCCTGTAGCCGGCCGAGCAGGTCGATCACCTCACCGCCGCTCAGGTTCGGCCACAGCGCCACATCACCGGGGACGTACGCCAACCGGCGGTGCAGCGTCGCCACGTCCCGCCAGGGGTCCAGCCCCAGCACCCGGATGGAGCCGGCGTTGGAGCGCAGCATGCCAAGCAGCAGCCGCAGCGTCGTGGTCTTACCTGCCCCGTTCGGGCCGAGAAAACCATGCACCTCGCCCTCAGTCACCGCGAGGTCCAGCCCGTCCAGGGCGGTCACCGGCCCGAAATGCTTGACTACCCCGCTCATTTCCACAACGTTCGTCATGTTGAACACGCTACAGTTGCTTCATCATGTTGTAAAACAATTGACGCAAGTGAAGGTGATCACATTGACTCCGCAGGAACGTGGCTCAGCGGCGTCGCGCCAGACCCCGCGGCGCGACGAGAAGGCCGTGGCGCGATTCGTCGAGCAGTCCGCAGCGACTTTGGCAGACATGGGCTTCGCCCGGATGCCGGCCAGGGTCCTGATGCTGCTGATGGTCACGGAGGAACCTGGCCTGAGCGCGGCCGACCTGGCTGCCGGACTGCAGGTCAGCTCCGCGGCTGTATCCAACGCGGTGCGGTACCTGATGCAAGTGGGTCTGGCCGAGCGGGAGGCTGTGCCAGGCGCCCGCCGCGACTTGTACCGCCTGCCCAACGACACGTGGTACGCAGCCAGCGGGGCCAAGCAGCCGGCATACCGGAAGCTGGCAGACGTGGCCGGCCAGGGCATCAAGGCCACCGGCGGACCGGACACGCCTGCAGGGGCACGCCTGAGTGATATGGAGAGCTTCTTCGACTACCTCGACACCGAGATCCCTGGCGTCGTCGAACGCTGGCACCAGCTCCGCGACCGCGCTGCCCGCGGCGAAAACTGAGCTCAGCCGCGCGCGAGCCTCCGGCGGCCCTCGTTGCCTTGCCGCATGCGGGCGCTCCTCGATATCATCGGGCTCAGGTCAAGAGCGGGCTTCGCACGTCGAAGCCTGGCAACCCGGCCTTGCCGGGTGCCATCCCAGTTGCGGATCAGCCGGCGCGCCTCCGGGGACGGGGTGCCGATCCTCATGCTCACCGCCCGTGACGCGACCCGTGATCGGGTGAGTGGGCTGGACGCCGGTGCCGATGACTACCTGCCGAAGCCGTTCGCCCTCGAGGAGCTGCTGGCCCGGCTGCGCGCCCTGCTCCGCCGCTCGGGGGCGACCGCCACGGCACAGGACACGCTCGTTGTCGACGACCTGCGGCTCGTCATACCGAGCCGGGAGCTGAGCCGCGACGGGCACCCCATCGAGCTGACCCCCAAAGAGTTCGAGCTGCTGGAGGCGACTGGCGATGCTGTCCGGCGTCGCGGTGTTCGAGGCGATCACCTTTGCCGGAGGTGCCGCGTTCACGGTCGCGTCACGGGTCATCACCGACGAGGTCGACGCCTCGCTGACCGCGAGTACCAACCAGCTGCCGACCGGGCCGGCGTTCGATGCAGCCCAGATCTGCTCGGCGATCAAGGGATCCGCAGTATCCGTGCCGACGTCCTTCGTCCTGGAGCTTCTCCAACCGGACGGCTCGGTATGCCTGGTGCCCGGGCGACCCGCCGTCGTGATCACCGGGGCGGACAGGGCGGTGGCGCGTACCGGTGCGGGGACCGGCGTGCGCCAGGGTTCCACGGTGGACGGCCAGGAGCTGCGGGTGCAGGTCGGCCCGCTGCCGGGCGGCTATGCCATCGTCGCCGCCCGCAGCCTCGGCGCCACGCACGAAGTGCTCCGCCGGCTCCGCGGCATCCTGTTCCTGCTGAGCATCGTGGGCGCCTTCGCCGCCCTCGGTCTCGGCCTCGGGCTGGTCGTGGCACGCGCCGGGCTGCGCCCTCTTGGCCGGCTCACCGGAGCCGTCGGTAACGTGGCGCGAACCCAGGATCTCGACGTCCAGATCGAGGTCCCGCCAGGCCATCGACGCGACGAGGTCGCCCGGCTCACAGACGCCTTCAACTCCATGGTCACCGCCCTCGCCCAGGCGCGCACCCGTCAGGCGCAGCTCATCGCCGATGCCGGACACGAGCTGCGCACCCCGCTGACGAGTTTGCGGACAAACGTGGACCTGCTTGTCCGCAGCGAGCGCAGCGGCCGCGCCCCGCCCCCCGATCAGCGTGAAGCCCTACTCTCCAGCGTCACCGCCCAGCTGGAGAAGATGACCGCGCTCGTGCGTGAGCTCGTGGTCCTCTCGCATGAGGATCCTGGCGTCGAGCGCACCACGCTTGGCCTTCGGCTGGATGCCGTATTGGACCTCGCCAGCGGGTCACGCGTCGCGCCGGGGGACGACGCATCATCGTCGAGTCCGAGCCGTGGGAGCTTGTCGGCGATGCGGGCGCCCTCGAACGGGCGCTGGTCAACGTGCTCGACAACGCAGTGAAGTTCTCCCCGCCCGGTTCGACCATCACCGTCCACCTGTCGGGTGGTGTGGTGGCTGTCGCCGACGAAGGACCAGGAGTGCCCGCAGGCGACCGGGACAAAGTTTTCGACCGGTTCTGGCGTGGTGACGATGCGCGGGGTACGCCCGGCAGCGGTCTCGGAATGGCGATTGTGGCCGATGCGGCGACGACGCACGGCGGCACCGCCCGGGTGGATGAAGCAGCCGGCGGCGGCGCGCTCGTCGTCCTCTCGCTGCCGGGACGTCGACCTGCTTGACCAGTTGGTCGACACGGTCAGTTGACTCAGTCGGTCGACACGGTCAGTTGACTCAGTCGGTCGACACGGTCAGTCGACTCAGCCGGTCGACGCGGTTGGTCGTCTCAGCGGGCCTCGGGGGTCAGTACGAAGACAGGGATCGAACGCTCCGTCTTGGCCTGGTAGTCGGCATAGTCGGGGAAGGCGGCTACACACCGCTTCCACCAGATCGCCTTCTCCTCACCGGTGACCTCACGGGCGGTCATGGCCTGGACGACGGTGCCGTCCCGCACCTCCACGTGGGGGTTGGCCACGAGGTTGGAGTACCAGACGGGATTCTTGGCAGCACCACCCTTTGAGGCCACCGCGGCGTACTCGCCGTCATGCTCAACCCGCATCAGTGGCACCTTGCGCACTTTGCCGGACCTGGCGCCGCGGGTGGTCACGATGATCACCGGCATCTCGCGCATGGTCGTGCCGGAGGTGCCACCTGACCCTTCGTACTCCTGGACCTGATCGCGGACCCACTTCGCCGGGCTGGGCTCGTACTCACCTTTCAATGACATGACACCACTCAACACCAGATACCAAGACGGTGTTCCTTCGCCATAGCTCAGCCGCCTCAGCGGCTCAGCCGGTGACGTCCTTGTCGGAGAAGCGGGCCCATGCCGCAAGCCAGAAGACCAGCATGTATCCGGCGGCCGTCAGCAGCCCGCGGGTCAGGTCGCCCCATGCGATGGGGTCCCGCAGGACATCGCCGAAGGACATCCACCAATGCGTGGGCAACCACTCGTGCAGCCAGGACAGCTGCGGGATCGAGTCAAGGATGAAGCTCATGACGTTGATGACGACCACCGCGATGGTCGCAGCGATCGGTTGTTCGGTCAGGGTCGAGATGAACAGCCCGATCGCCCCGAGGGAGGCGAAGCACACCCCGAGATAGAGGGTGGCCATCACGACTCGAAGGACGGCGGATCCCATACTGATCTGGGTGCCCGAGAGCATGGTCATCTGGCCGCCGCCGAAGAGCGCCAACCCGGCCACCGCGCCCACCAGCGAGACCCACATCGTGGCCACCAGCGAGAAGATCGTGACGGCGGCGAACTTCACCGCCAGCAGCCTCGTGCGATGCACCGGGACGGTAAGCAGATAGCGCAAGGTACCGATATTCGCTTCCCCGGCAACGGAGTCCCCCGAAATGGCACCCACAGCCAGCGGCAGGAACAGAGCCAGCTCGATGCTGAGTGCTGCCAACGCGACGAACAGTCCGTTGGACGTGATCTCGGCGAAGAAGTCGGGCCCGCGCCCCGGCCTGGGCGTCGAAACCTTGACGGTGATCGCGATCATCAGCGGCACCACGGCCAGGATGCCCATCCCCGCCTGGTTGCGGCGGCGCCCGAAGATCAGCCGCAGCTCGGATCGCAAGAAACGGGTCGACACGTGCCGGAGGGGTCGGGCTGCCGTCGACGTGAGCGAGCCGTTGTTCGGGCCATTGCTCGGACCGGTGTTCAGGCCAGGGCTCAGGTCAGCCGCTGACATTGAAGCCCTCCCCCGTCAGTGAGACGAACAGGTCCTCGAGGCTGGGACGCTCGACCGCGAACCCGGTCACCGGCACACCGTCCTGCACCAGTGCCACCACCACCTTCTCCGCAGCCATCGTGCCCAAAGTGCCTATGGCCAAACCGGAGTCGACCGTGACATCGGTCAACCCGAGTCCTCGCAATACTCTCGCCGCATCATGCGGACGGTCGGTGACGACCCGGGCGCGCCGCTCGCCGACGGCTCGCACCTGGGCGATCGGTCCTTGCGTCAACAGCCTGCCGACATGCATCACCCCAATATGGGTGCACACCTGCTCGACCTCGGACAGGAGATGGCTGGAAACCAGTACCGTGGCCCCGTCGTCGGCCAGGGAGCCGATGAGGTGGCGAACCTCCCGGGTTCCCTGTGGGTCAAGGCCGTTGGTCGGCTCGTCGAGCACCAGCAGCTCACGTGGCGCGAGCAGGGCTCCCGCTATCGCAAGCCGCTGACGCATGCCGAGGGAGTATGCGCGGTACTTCTTGTCGGCCGCTGCGAGCAGCCCCACGCGGTCGAGCGCACCGTCGACCCGCACCCTGGTGGTGCGCGGATCGGCATGCCGGTCAACGGAGTCCAGCCTCACGAGATTGGCCCGGGCCGAGAGGTATGGGTGAAATGCCGGGCCTTCGACAAGCGACCCCACCAGCGGTAGTACATCCCCCGCATGGTCGGGCATGGCCCTTCCAAGAAGGCGGTGATGGCCCGCCGTAGGCCTGATCAGCCCGAGCAGCATGCGGATCGTCGTGGTCTTGCCGGAGCCGTTCGGGCCGAGAAACCCATAGACGGCACCGCGTGGCACCAGCAGGTCGACGTCGTTGACCGCGACCTGCTGATGGAACCGTTTGGTCAGCCCATGGGTGGCAACCGCGAAGTCACCCACGTCTTCAATCAATATGGTCTCGGTCACTTAGCCGGCAGTGTGGCGTACAGACCCTCCGGCGTCACGGCCCCGACCACGAGTCGGCCGTCATCGGTGAGCAGCGCCGAGAACACGGCCCCTTTCATCAGGTGCCCCGAGCCCCAGGTGCCCCTGACCTTAGGCAGCAGGCCGACGTACTTCATCAGTTGAGCAACGGTCTTGTCAGCCGTGGCGCCGGTGCTCCCACTGGTGCCAGCCGTGGCATTCGGCGCAGGCATCGTGACGACTACCACGCTGCCCCAGCCCTTGCCGATCACCTTCGGCATGTCGGCCGAGTTTGTTTGCGGTGCAGTGGTGTTGGTCGTGGAGCCGGCAGCTGCCTTCCCCGCAGTCGGCATCTTCCCTTCGGTCACCGTGGTGCCCGGCGGCGGGGTGAAGGTGAACTGGGCAGCGTCGGGTCGCGAGAAGTGCACATCGCTGAACGCCACCTCGAACACAGGGTCGGCCACCGACTTGGGATGGGTCAACGACTTGGCGAAGACCTGAACCCGCAGCGGGACGTGCTTGATGCCGTCGATGGCGATCCGGACCTGGCCCACCAGCGAGGTGGCTTCCTTGGGCGTGAGCACCAGCTCGTATGCCGACCGGCCGGCGACCGTCGCGGTGCCGCTGGTCGTGACCTCGGTGCTCGGGCTGATCGCCGCCAGCGCCTTGTCGGCAGCCGCCTGGGGTGAGGTCGGCACCTCGGCCGGACCCGGCAGCCCAGGAGTGGTCTTGCTCTTGCCCGCAACGTGAGCTGGCAGAACGTAGTGCTTGGCCGTCTTGTCCTGGCTGGCCCAGACCCAGACGTCGTTTCCGTTGTGGATCACGTCCGACTCGCCGAGAGTCCCCAACAGGGCCATCCGGGCCTTGTCAGGACCGGCGAACCAGACCCGCATGGTGTGCGTACCCGAGATCAGCGAGGTCAGGTTCGAGCTGGCCACGCCACCCGAGCCACCGATACCAGGAAGGCTCGGCAGACCGAGATCGGACTTCTGAACCACGGTCCCCGACAGTCCGTCCAGGCGTGCCTGCTGCACGTCCACGAGCAGCTGAGCCGCGCTGCGAGCCGGCAGTCCGGCGTCGGCAATCGCATGCAGTCCCGAGATTGCTGACCCTCCCCCGACAAGTGCCACCGCGGTCACTGCTGGGACCGCCCACCGCAGGGCAGGAGTCTTCTCGAAGATGGTCATGGGCACATCCTGCTCCTCAGGTCCTGAGAACGACCTGTGAAGCTGTGCGAGCCTGAGCACGCCGTGACAGGCTGTATGCCGTGCGACTGCTGGTGGTTGAAGACGAGACACGCCTCGGGGCGGCACTCAAGCGCGGGCTGACCGCCGAGGGGATGGTCGTTGACCTCGCCACGGACGGGCCCGGAGGCCTTGAGGCTGCCCGCCACGGTGACTACGACGCGGTGGTCCTGGACGTGATGCTGCCGCGGATGTCGGGCTACGACGTCGTCCGCACCCTGCGCACGGAAGAGAACTGGGTGCCGGTCCTGATGCTCTCGGCCAAGGACGGCGAGTACGACCAGGCCGACGGCCTGGACTACGGCGCCGACGACTACCTGACCAAACCGTTCTCCTTCGTGGTGCTGCTGGCCCGGCTTCGAGCGCTGGTCCGACGCAACCTGCCCGCCCGGCCGACGGTCCTGGCTGTCGGTGACGTCACTCTGGATCCGGCAACACATGAGGTCGAGCTCGCCGGGAACACTATCGCCCTGACCCCTCGCGAGTACGCCCTGCTGGAGTATTTCCTGCGCCACCCGCGCCGCGTGATCAGCAAGATCGAGCTGCTCGACAACGTCTGGGACGCGACGGAGGACACCGATCCCAACGCCGTCGAGGTCTACGTCGGGTACCTGCGGCGCAAGGTCGGGCGCGACGTGCTGCGGACCGTGCGGGGCGCCGGCTACCGACTCGGCTCGTGAAAGGACTCGGCCGATGAGAGGGCGCCGCCTGCAGGGACTGAGCCTGCGCGCCCGGCTCATGGTCTTGGGCGTCACGGGGGTGGCCCTTGCTCTCGCCCTGGGCAGTCTCGTGCTGTATGCCGTGCTGACCTTCACGGTGAACCGCACCGTGGACGACGGCGCGATCGCCAGCGCCCAAGCCGTCTCCGCCATGGTGAGTGAAAACACCGTCCCGAACCCGCTGCCGGTGTCGGGCTCTCAGGTGGTGCAGATCGTCGACGGTTCGGGTGCAGTTGTCAGCGCATCAGTTGGCGCCGACCGCCTGACCCCTCTGTTGCGACCTCCCGAGCTGGCGAAAGCCCTTGCAGGAGAACGCATCTCGATCCCCGGAGCCCGCGCTGGGCTATCCGGGACCCTGCGCGCCATGGCCGTGCAGGCAGGGCCGCCCTCGGCCTCCCGCAGCATCATCGTCGCCGTCCCCGTCAACGATGTCGAACAGAGCCAGCGCGTGCTGCGCATGACGTTGCTGCTCGCCTATACCCCACTGGTCGTCGTCATGGCCCTGATTGCCTGGCGGGTCATCGGCTCGACCTTGAAACCGGTGGAGACCCTGCGCTCCGGGGCGGCCCGGATCAGCGGCAGCGACCAGGACGAGCGGCTGGCCGTCCCCGAGTCCGCCGACGAGATCCGCGCGCTCGCGCTCACCCTGAACGACATGCTTGACCGACTGGCAGCTGCCCGTGGACGCCAACGCGCCTTCGTCGCCGATGCGGCCCACGAGCTGCGAAGTCCGCTGACCAGCATGCGCACCCAGCTCGAGGTGGCCCAGCATCTGGGCGAGGGGGGTGAGCTTGCCGCCAACCTGCTTGCCGACGTGGACCGCTTGTCCACGCTGGTGGAGGACCTGTTGTTACTGGCCCGGGCCGGAAGCGACACCAGCCACCCGCCGGTGCGCGAGTCCGTTGATGTCAGAGCCCTGTTGGTCGCAACCGCCGACCGGTACGCCGGTGCGCGAGTCCCGGTGTCGGTCGGCGACGGGCCGGCCGTGTACGCCAACGTCAACTCCGAGGAGCTGCGTCGGGTTCTGGCCAACCTGGCCGACAACGCGGTGCGACATGCCAGCTTGAACGTGGTCCTCGCGGTGCGAGCCGAAGACGGCGGCGCGGTGCTGACAGTGATCGATGACGGACCCGGCATACCGGCTGATGAACGGGAGCGGGTGTTCGAGAGGTTCGCCCGTCTTGACGACGCCCGGGATCGTGACGCGGGAGGCACCGGTCTCGGGCTGGCCATCGTAAAGGAGCTGCTTCGTCGCTCGGACGGGTCAGTCTCGTTGCAGGACAACCCTTCCGGACCGGGTCTCGCCGCGGTGGTCCGCCTCCCCGCCTGACAAACCCAACGTGGCTTCACCCCGCGAGGTTTGCGGGTCTATTTCGTGAGCTCCTGGGCCAGCAGCTCGGCGATCTGGGCGGTGTTGAGGGCGGCGCCCTTTCGAAGGTTGTCACCACAGACGAACAGGTCGATGGTGTTGGGGAAGTCCAGCGCCTGACGGATGCGTCCGACAAAGGTCGGGTCGGACCCCACGGCATCGGCCGGAGTCGGCCACTCTCCGGCGGCCGGGTCGTCCAGGACCACGACGGACGGCGCCTCGATCAGTGCCTGACGAGCGGCCTCGGCGGTCAGCGATCTCTCGAAGACGGCATGTACCGCGAGTGAGTGGGTCGTTATGACCGGGACCCGCACGCACGTCGCCGAGACCTTGAGATCAGGAATGCCCAGGATCTTGCGGGACTCGTTGCGGACCTTGAGCTCCTCCGAGCTCCAGCCGCCCTCCTTCAGTGACCCTGCCCACGGCACCACGTTCAGAGCCAGCGGCGCGGGGAACGGCGAGTCCTCGCCGAGCTTGTCGCTGACCACCGCGCGCACGTCGCCCGCATGCTGACCGGCCTCGCGGTTGCCCGCGTGAACCTCGATCTCGTCATAGAGCCGATCGATGCCGGCCTTGCCCGCACCCGAGGCGGCTTGGTAGGAGGCGACGACGAGCTCCTTGAGACCCCATCCGGCATGGAGGGCCCCGAGCGCGTCGATCATCGTCAAGGTCGTGCAGTTGGGGTTGCTGATGATGCCCTTGGGGCGGTTGCGGACCTGGGCAGGATTGACCTCGGGCACGACGAGCGGAACTTCGGGATCCATCCGGAAGGCACCGGAGTTGTCGACTACGACAGCCCCGTGCGACACCGCGATCGGAGCCCACTGCGTCGCGATCTCGTCTGGCACGTCGAACATCGCGACGTCGACACCGTCAAAGACCTCAGGAGTGATCTCCTGGACCGCGACATCCTCACCCCGAACCTTGAGGACCTTGCCGGCAGAACGTGCAGACGCGATGAGGCGTATCTCGCCCCAGACGTCCGAGCGCTGGCTCAGGATGCTGAGCATGACGGAACCGACAGTGCCGGTCGCGCCGACGACGGCCAGGGTGGGCTTGCGAGTGCTCATCGTCCAGTACCTCCGTAGACCACGGCTTCGCCATCGGCAGAGTCAAGACCAAAGGCCGTGTGCACAGCGCGCACGGCGTCGTCGAGCTGGTCATCCCGGGTGATGACCGAGACGCGGATCTCCGAGGTGGAGATCATCTCAATGTTGACACCCGTTTCGGCGAGCGCCTTGAAGAACGTCGCGGAGACACCTGGGTGCGAGCGCATCCCGGCACCGACCAGCGAGAGCTTACCGATGTGGTCGTCATACAGCAACGAGGCAAAGCCGGACTTGGGCTGGATCCGCTTGAGCGCCTGAACGCCGACCTGACCGTCGGTCTTGGGTAGCGTGAAGGAGATGTCCGTCAGTCCGGTCTCCACGGCGGAGACGTTCTGGACGATCATGTCGATGTTGATCTCGGCGTCGGCGCAGGCCTGGAAGATCTCGGCCGCCTTGCCGGGATGGTCCGGCACACCGACGACGGTGATCTTGGCTTGGCTGCGGTCGTGCGCGACGCCGGCAATGATCGGGGCTTCCACATCTTCTCCTTCTTCATCTTCAGGTTGAGCGACAATCAGGGTCCCCTCGCGGTAGGAGAACGAGGACCGTACATGGATCGGAATATTGAACCGACGGGCGTACTCGACGCATCTCAGATGCAGGATCTTTGCCCCGGACGCGGCCATCTCGAGCATCTCCTCGTTGGAGAGCCGGACGATCCTCCGGGCGGTGGGGACGATTCTCGGATCCGCGGTGAAGACGCCGTCGACGTCGGTGTAGATCTCGCAGACGTCCGCATGCAGTGCGGCAGCGAGCGCCACCGCCGTCGTGTCCGAGCCACCACGGCCCAGCGTCGTGATGTCCTTGCTGTCCGCGCTGACACCCTGGAAGCCGGCCACGATCGCAATGTCACCGTTGTCCAGCGCGCCCCTGATCCGACCCGGCGTGACATCGATGATGCGCGCCTTGCCGTGCGAGGAGTCGGTGATGACCCCGGCCTGGGATCCGGTGAACGAGCGTGCGGTGTGGCCGAGGTTGGCAATCGCCATGGCCAGCAGAGCCATCGAGATGCGCTCGCCTGCCGTCAGCAGCATGTCCATCTCGCGGCCGGGCGGCAACGGAGTCACCTGTTGGGCCAGGTCGAGCAGCTCGTCGGTCGTGTCCCCCATGGCGGAGACCACGACGCACACCTCGTGGCCGGCTTTGCGTGTCTCAACGATCCGACGGGCAACGCGCTTGATGCTGTCGGCGTTCGTCAGCGATGACCCGCCGTACTTCTGGACGACCAAGCTCACAGGAGGCTCCGG
>Ga0209745_1002302_pt1 | contig 10947 bp, 10 predicted proteins | sample BarGraNGADG00312_FD_184495 | JGI IMG/M metagenome (GOLD analysis project Ga0209745, IMG submission 184495) | Arctic peat soil microbial communities from Barrow, Alaska - Barrow Graham LP Ref core NGADG0004-312 (SPAdes) (version 2) | ecosystem: Environmental > Terrestrial > Soil > Wetlands > Peat... | reverse complement strand
CAGGGTCCGCAAGCTCCTCCTTCACAAGGACCAGATCAAGCGCCTGGTGGGGAAGATCGCGGAGCGAGGGTACACGCTGGTGCCGCTGCGGTTGTACTTGAAGGACGGAAAGGCAAAGCTCGAGCTCGGGCTCGCCAGAGGCCGGCGCAAGTACGACAAGCGCCGCGAGATGGCCGACAGGGACGCCGAGCGCGAGATGGCCAAGGTCGAGCGCAGGAAACTGCGCAAAGCCGCTGAACGTTAGAACTGTTACGTGGGGGCGACACGGCTTCGACAGGATCGAGGGAGGCGATAGTGCGGGCCGAGCTCCAATAACTCGTTAAACTGCTGGAAAACAAACAAACGCCAACACTGAAATGGCACTGGCTGCTTAAACAGCGGTCACGTCCCCCGGGTGAGGCCTGCGGCCCCGGGTAGGGCGACGTTAGCAGGACAGCCCCTCGTCGGGGTCCCGACGACAACGGGGTTAAATTTTCCGGGACTGGCAAAGGTAAGGCCTCCCGCGGGCCGAACCTGAGCGAGACTTAAACCGCGGGATACGCCCGTAGATGCTGTCGCCAAAGCTTTCTTGGACGCGGGTTCGACTCCCGCCGCCTCCACCACACTTTCACGCTCCCGCTAACGGCGGGAGTCGAACCCAAAGGGGCCGGGGAAAGTATTTCCCCGCATGAAATTCAAAATCGGGGGGGGGTAACAGCTCGGCCGCGAAGCGGGCGAGCGCCATCGGGGGGGACGGAGTTCCCCCCGATGGGGAGCGAAACTCCTGATCAGGAAACCAGCGCCAAGCCGGGGTCAAGGCAGGGGTGCAGCGACGGTTTGACTCCCCAGCCTCTGGTGTTGCTCACCGGTTCCCAGTTCCCTCGCCCACCCACTCGCATGCCGCTGGCTCGCTCCCGTCCGCACGCAGCAGGCCGTGACGCCTCGCCTCGCTCACAAGGCCTCCGTTTATTCTGAAGAGAAACTACAGGATAATAGACTCTTCCAGTGACGACAGCGGGAGAACCATGAACGACAGGCCGATAGGTATATTCGACAGCGGCATAGGCGGGCTGACCGTGGTCAGGTCCGTGATGGACCGGCTGCCCGACGAGCGCATCATCTATCTCGGCGACGGCGCGCGCGGACCCTACGGCCCCCGCGACATCGACGAGGTCTCCTGCTTCGCCCACGAGATCATCGAATACCTGCTGGGCTTCGGCGTGAAGCTCATCGTCATCGCCTGCAACAGCGCAACAGCCGCCGCACTCGAGCAGGCCCAGCGCCGGTACGACATCCCTGTGGTCGGGGTCATCATGCCGGGCGTGCGCGCGGCGCTTCGCCGCTCCAAGAGGCTGCAGATAGGAGTGATCGGCACCAACGTCACCATATCGAGCGGCTCCTACGAGCGCGCCATCAAGAAGCTCGACCCCCGCGCCACCGTCTACAGCCGGGCCTGCCCAGAGTTCGTGGAGTTCGTCGAGAGGGGAGAGGTCACGGGCGACCACATCTCCGAGATGGCCCTGGGCTACCTCGATCCCATGCTGGAGGCCGGCATCGACACGCTCATCATGGGCTGCACCCACTACCCGCTGCTGGCGCCGCTGCTGGCCCAGGTCGCCGGCCCCGGCGTCGAGCTCATCAGCAGCGCCGAGGAGACCGCCGCGGAGGTCGACACCATCCTCGACCGCCTCGGCTGGCTCGCGGAGGGCGACCGTCCCGGCTCGATGATGTTCCTCACCACCGGCGACGTCGACGAGGGCCGCCGGCTGGGGAGGATGTTCCTGGGGCCCGAGGTCCGCGAGGTGATCCCGATAACGTTCGATAAACACCCCGCTCCCGATTTCCTCAATGCCGAGGGTGAAGCCTCTTGAGCGTAAAGGTCACGGTATGCGGGAGCTCCGGCGGCTACGCCGGGCCGGGGAAGGCGTGCGCGGGGTTCCTGCTCTCGAACGAAGAGCGCACCCTGATGCTCGACCTGGGCCCGGGCGCGCTCTCCAACATGCTCGAATACCTGGACGCCGACGCGCTCGACGCCCTGGCTCTCACACACATGCACTACGACCACTACGTGGACATATTCGGTCTCTGCACCGCCCGGCGGTTCTGGGAGACCTCGCTGCCGCCGATGCCCGTGCTGGCGCCCTCCGTGGCCAAAGACATCATCGGAAGCCCGCTCGCCGAGAGCAGCCGGGAGGAGTTCTTCAAGTGCATGGAGCTCACCGCCCCCGAGCCGGGGCGCGCGATCGAGCTGGCCGGGTTCGAGGTCACCGCGCTCCCGTCGGCGCACGGGGTCGACGGCTTCATCTACCGCATCAAGGCGGGCGAGAGCACTGTCTGCTATTCCGGAGACACGGAGAAGTGCGACGGGCTGATTGAGCTGGCGCGGGAGGCCGACCTGTTCATATGCGAGTCCACCTTCACCAGCGAGGTGCCGGCCAAGCATAAGGGACACCTGAGCGCGACCGAAGCCGGCAGGATCGCCGCGGAGGCGGGGGTCGGGAGCCTGCTGCTGACGCACCTCTGGCCGACGTTGAGCGGGGAGAAGGCGGTCGAGGAGGCCGGCAAGCAGTACAATGGTCCCGTGGAGCTTGCTGTCGAGGGGCTGACCCTTTTCGTGGGCCCCTACCCGTGCGCGGTATGAGAAGCGAGCAAGGAGGCTGTTTTGATCAGGACTGACGGCAGGTCCGAGGAGCAGATGCGGCCGGTCAAGATAACGAGGGGCTACATCCCGCACGCGGAAGGCTCGGTGCTGATCGAGCTCGGCCGCACGCGCGTGATCTGCGCGGTCACCTACGAGGACACCGTGCCGAGGTTCCTGGCAGGGACCGGCAAGGGCTGGGTCACCGCCGAGTACTCGATGCTTCCGCGCTCCACCACCGTCCGCAGCCCGCGCGAGGCCATCGCCGGTCGGCAGGGCGGCAGGACCATGGAGATACAGAGGCTCATCGGCAGGTCGCTGCGGGCGGTCACCGATACCAGCAAGTTCCCGGACGGCACGTTCTGGGTGGACTGCGACGTCATCGAGGCGGACGGCGGCACCAGGACGGCGTCGATAACAGGCGCGTACGTCGCGCTGCGGGACGCGTTCGAGACCATGATCGACGAGGGCGTGATTAAGGAGTCGCCGGCCAGTGGCAACGTGGGCGCCATCAGCGTCGGCGTCGTGAGCGGCGCGCCGTGCCTGGATCTGTGCTTCGAGGAGGACTACCACGCCGACGTCGACATGAACCTGGTCGCCAACGAGAAGGGCGAGATCATAGAGATACAGGGCACCTCCGAGCGCAAGCCCCTCTCGCGCGATGACCTGGAGGTCATGCTGCAGATGGGGATGGGCGGGATCCGGGACCTGATCGCCTACCAGAACGAGGTGCTTGCCGGCGGGCCGCCGGGCGCGTGAGTATGGACCTCGTCATCGCCTCCAAGAACGCGGGCAAGATACGGGAGATCACCGAAGTCCTCGACCTGCCCGGCCTGACCCTCCTGACCTTCGAAGACCTGGGTGGCTGGCCCGATCCCGAAGAGACCGGGCAGACTCTCGAGCAGAATGCGATCATCAAGGCCTCCGAGTTGCGTGAAAGGTTTTCTCGCGCCGCGCTGGCCGACGACTCGGGCCTCGAGGTCGACCACCTCGGCGGAAGGCCCGGCATTCATTCCTCCAGGTACGCGGGACCGGAGGGCGACTCCGACCGCAACATCGAGAAGCTGCTTAGGGAGCTGGACGGTGTGCCTCTGAGCGGGCGCACCGCGCGTTTCAGGTGCGTGGTGGCGCTCTCACTAGAGGGGGACATCAGGTTCAGCCGAGACGTCTGCGAAGGCACTATCCTGAAGGCCAGGAGAGGCGCCGGCGGGTTCGGGTACGACCCGGTCTTCGAGCCAACGGGTTTTTCGAGGACCATGGCGGAGCTCAGCCTCGAGGAGAAGAACGAGATCAGTCATCGCGGCAAAGCGCTGAGGGCCATGCGCGAAGTGTTGAAAGCGATGCTGGCCTGACCCCTTTTTGCGTTACGGCTTGGCGGTGACGGCGAGGGCGAGCAGGCCCTTGACCAGCGCGGTGACCTCGCGGTCGATGAGCCGCGCGCAGTGTTCCATGTCCTCGGGGGTCCCGTTGAGCGGGTCGTGTATTCCGCTGGCCTGGTAGAAGCACGGCGCGAAGTCGGTCATCAGCCGGCGGACGTCCATGTCCACGCCGGGAATCTGCCTCACCTTGTCGCGCGGGATCGCCTTGATCTCGGCCGCGGCCGCCTGGAGCGCCCGTGCCAGTTCGTCAGCGCCGAGAGCGCGAGCCTCCCAGGCCCAGTCGGCGCCGTCCAGCTCCAGCCCCCGGGCCTCGAGTAGCATCTCGATGGCGCCGTTAACCTCCACCAGCGAGTAGCACTTCGCGGCTTCGTCGACGAAGAGGGTCGCCAGCTTGTAGCACTGCTGCCGGGTCATGGTGAGGGCGAAGTCCGCGCGGCCCATCTGCTCCTCGTCGGCCATCGACGAGTTCGTCTCGCAGGCCGGGACGCCGAGCTTCTCCAGCGCCAGCAAAGCCTCGGGGTGGGGCGGCATCTCCCGCTCGACGGCGATGCCGCAGGACTCGGAGGTGAGAGCGCCGGAGGCGCCGGCAAGCATCTCGTCGGAGCGCGCGCGAAGGATGCATTCGGCCATCACGCTCCTCATTATGTTTCCCGCGCAGACGAACAGCAGTCTCATCGAGCGGCTCCGGGGCTCAGGACGAGGAGCCGTTGGATGAAGCGGGCGAGGCGGCCAGGACGCTCAGCGCCTGGCGCTCGATGGAAAGATTGAACGTGGTGCCCCGCGTGTAGCGGACCACCTCGCCGTCCTCCTGGGCGAAGGCGTCGTCGAGCAGCTCGACGGATATCTCCTCGCAGGTGAGCCCGTCGATCTGCTTGAACCTCTGGTGCCAGCCGGGGATGAGGCACACCGCGGCGATGATCGACTTGATGCCACTCATCGGCTTGACCAGCGTCATGTGGATCTTGCCGTCGTCGATCCTGGCACCCGGCGATATGGTCATGGTGCGCGCGTACTTCTCGATGTTGGAGAGCATGATGCCGATCACGTGCCCCTCGTGGTGGAAGTCGCCGGACGTTATCCGCATGCGGTACATGTCCATGCCGCGGAAGATGGCCACCGCCCCCTTCTTGAGCGAGGCGTACCAGTAGCCAGGCACCCCGAAGCGCGCGTATTTCTGTGAGCGGCGGGCCAGGTCGCCGTCGAGCCCGATGCCGAAGATGTTGCTGCAGTACCTGGTCTCCGGGGTGGTCCCGTTGCCGCTGATCTCCACCTTGAGGAGGTCGATCGAGCGGATGTTGAAGTCGACCATCGCCTCCAGCACGCGCTCGACCGAGTCGAACTCGAGCGCGCGGCAGAAGTCGTTGGCCGTGCCCGCGGGCATCGGCACCAGCACCACGTTCTTGTTCGAGCGCGAGAGCATGATGTTGTTGACGACCTGGTTGATGGCGCCGTCGCCGCCGAAGACCATGATGATGCGCGAGCCACCGAACCTCTTGGACCAGAACTCCATTGTCTGCCCGACGTCGTCGGGGTGGTCGGTGGAGGTCTCTTCGAGGTTCATGCCCTCCCGGCGTATCAGGCTGCGGACGTGCGAAGCCTTCTCGGAGCCTCTCTTGCTCATCGGGTTCACCACGACGATCAAGCGCTCTTCGATGGTCTTGATTCGGTCGATCAGCCTGCGCCGCTCGGGATTGGTCATCTCCGTCCTCTCCTGGGCAAGGGACAGTAGTATACCACACGGTGGGCGCCGGCAGGCGCGGGGCGCGACTGCAGTAAAATAGAGCAAGCCGGCGGGAAAAGACGTGTGATACAGATCGGAAAGTGGCGGTCCGCTGTGAAGATAATCTCGCACCGCGGAGGGCGGGGCTTCGGCATCGACAACACGCTCGATGCGATGGAGAAAGCCGTACGCGCCGGGGTGCGCGCGATGGAGACCGACGTGCGTACCACCGTCGACGACAGGCTGCTGGTCTGCCACGACTCGACCATCTGGGGGCGCGTGGTGCGCCGGACCACCTTCGAGGAGATCAGGCGCCACAGCCCCGAGCGGCCTCTGCTCTCCGAGGTGCTGGAGCGGCTGGCCGGATGGGTCACCTTCAACATCGAGATCAAGGAGGCGCCCGCCCGCGACGTCGGCCGGATGCAGGACCTCTACGGGATAGCGGAGGACGTCGTCGTCACCTCGTTCAACATCGAAGAGATCATTTCTTACAGGGCGGAATTCCCCGGCGCCGTGACCGGCTTCCTCTACCGGATGCCGTACGGGCGCGAGAGGAAGCTCGAGAGGGCGGTCGAGGCCGGCGCTCAGATCCTGGCGCCCCACTTCAACAGCATCGACCACGCGCTGGTGCGCGAGGCCCACGGAGAAGGGCTTAAGGTTTACGCCTGGACGGTCAACGACGAAAACGACTTCCGCAAGCTGCACGCGTGGGGAGTGGACGGAGTGATCACAGACCGCTACCTGATGATGTGCGAGCTGCTCCAAAGCATCGAGGGCCGGGAGGGCCTGGCCGGCTAGTCGGTGTATCCCTGTGGGTGCTCGCTGTGCCAGCTCCAGGCCGAGCCGACGATGTTCTCGAGGCCCGGATGCTCGGCCTTCCAACCCAGTACACTGGCGATGCGCTCGGATGACGCGGTGAGGATGCCGGGGTCGCCCTCGCGCCTCGGCCGCTCCACCACCTCGAACTCGCGGCCGGAAACTTTCTTGACCGCGTCGATAACCTGTCTGACCGAGAAGCCCTGGCCGTTGCCCAGGTTGAACGCGCCGCCCTCCTCGTCGATATGCTCCAGGGCGAGGACGTGCGCGCGAGCCAGGTCCTTCACGTGGATGTAATCGCGGATGCAGGTGCCGTCGGGGGTCGGGTAGTCGGTGCCGAAGATGACCGCCTGTGGCTCCCGTCCCAGGGCCGCCTCGATGACCCTGGGGATCAGGTGCGTCTCGGGGTCGTGGTCTTCGCCCAGCCCGGCGTCAACGTCGGCGCCGGCCGCGTTGAAGTAGCGCAGCGAAGCGTAGCGCAGGTCGCCTGCCTCCGACATCTCCTCGAGCATCTTCTCGACTGCCAGCTTGGTGGAGCCGTAGGGATTGATCGGATCTCTGGGGTCCGTCTCGAGGATGGGGACCCGGGCCGGCTCGCCGTAGACCGCGGCGGTGGAGGAGAACACCAGGCGGCGGCATCCGGCGGCCGCCAGTGCGCCCAGCAGGTTTGCCGTACCCTCGACGTTGGTGCGGAAGTAGCTCTCCGGCTCCAGCCGCGATTCGCCGACCAGGCTGCGGGCGGCGAAGTGGAGGCAGGCCTCGGGCTTGAAGCGGAGGCACGACTCGCGCAGGGCGGCCGCGTCCTCTATGTCGAGGACCTCCAGGTCCAGGTCGCCGACGGCCCGCCGGTGTCCCTTGGAGAGGTTGTCGATGACGAGTATCTGGTTGCCCGCGCCGGCCATCATGTGCGCGGCCACCGAGCCGATGTAGCCGGCGCCGCCGGTGACGAGCACTCTCATGCTCATACCTTGTGGGCGCCCGTCCCGGGCGAGGTCACGATGAACTCGGCGTCGTAGTGCGTCGCCTTCCAGTACATGCTGGGCATGCGCCGCAGGTACCTCTCGACGTTCTCAGGCTTCACCAGGGCGACCACGCAGCCGCCGAAGCCGGCCCCGGTCATCCGGCAGCCCCAGACCCCCGGCTGGCTCGAGGAGAGCTCCTGCAGCGCGTCCAGCTCCTCGGTGGTGACGTCGAACAGGTCGCGCAGAGACTCGTGCGAGCGGTTCATCAGGTGGCCCAGGGTGACGGTGTCCCCGCGCTCCAGGCAGCGGGCGGCCTCCTCGACGCGGGAGTTTTCGTAGATGACGTGCTCGGCGCGCTTGGCGAGCTTATCCGGGATGGAGTAGCGCGCGCGCTCGAACTCGCTGATGCTGATGTCGGCCAGGTGCTGATGCGGGCCGACCTTGGCGGATAGCAGGCGCAGCGCCTCCTCGCACTCGTGCCGGCGGGTGTTGTACTCGGTGGCCGAGAGCGAGCGCCGCACCCCGGTGTGGCCCACCACCACGACCGCGTCCTTGATGTTGAAGGGGATCTGGCGGAACTCCATGTTGCCGCAGTTGAGCAGCACGGCGTTGCCCTTTTCGGCCATGGCCACGGTGAACTGGTCCATAACGCCGCAGAAGACGCCCACGAAGTCGTTCTCCGCCCGGCGGCTCAGCTTGATGGCGTCGGAGCGTCCGAGCCTGCACCCCAGGCTCTCGAGGCCGATAGCGGTCACTATCTCGATCGAGGCGGATGAGGAGAGCCCCGAGTCGAGCGGGAGGTCGCCGAAGTACAGCGCGTCGAACGGCGGCAGATCGCCGCACACCTGCCGCGAGTAGAGGTAGACGCCGCGGACGTAGTCGGCCCAGTCGCGCTCCTTCTTGATGTCGGTTAAGAGGATCCTGGCATCCATGTCCACGCTGGCGGAGTAAAGCCGCGCCGGCGGCAGCTCGGAGCGCCTGATGAGGAGGTAGTTGCCCTGCTCGATCGCGATGGGCAGGACGTGCCCGCCGTTGTAGTCGGTGTGGTCGCCGATGATGTTGACGCGTCCCGGGGCGAAGTAGGTGTCGATGACGCCGCCGCGCCCGAAGCGCGTCTCGAACTCCAGGAGTCTCTTGCCGATCTCAGCCGCATCAAGCACGTCTACACCGCCGCCTCTTCTTCATCCGCCATGCCGCACCACTGGGGTCAGGCGCCGGTGGTGCGTTCAGACACCACTGGAGCCGTCTCAATATTATAGGGCATCAGTTCAGCCCTCGTGTCCGGGCTCCTGCGCGCCGCCAGCCCCCTGGCACCCGGGCTGCTCGGCGATCTTCTCGCGCAGTTGCGCGGCTTTCTCCTCGGGGCGGGTGTCGTTGATGGTCGCCCACGCTCCCGTCTCGCTCGATGCGTTGAACTTGATCTTGTCGTGGTCTCGCATGGGCGGGTAGAACTCGATGTGGAAGTGATAGTAGGGGTACTGACCGCCATCGGTCGGGTTCTGGTGCATGCACATCATGTATGGGAACGGCATGTCGAACAGCGAGTCGTACGCGCCGGTGATGCACTTGATCGCTTTGGCGAGGCCCCGCCTCTCGTCCGGCGACATCGCCGAGAGCGAGCTCGTATGCAGGTCGGGGACCAGGTAGACCTGGAACGGGAACTCGGCGAAGGGCGGCACGAAGATCGAGTAGCCGTCGCTCTGGTACACCATCCTGCGGCCGTCCTCTTTCTCGTGGCGCAGCAGGTCGCAGAACAGGCAGCCCCCCGTCCTGGTCCAGTGTTCCTCGGCGCTGTCGAGCTCGGTCTTGATGCGCAGCGGCAGGAACGGGTAGGCGTAGATCTGCCCGTGCGGGTGGTGCATCGTGACGCCAACGGCCTCGCCGCGGTTCTCGAAGATGAAGACATACTCGATGCCCTCGATGGAACCCAGGGCCTGGTAGCGTTGCTCCCAGTGCTCGACCAGCTTTACCACGTGCTCGAGCGGGAGCTGCGCCAGCATGGCGTCGTGCCTGGGGGAGTAGAGGGTGACCTCGCACTTGCCGAACGCCGGCCGCACGGGGATGAGTTCGTCGCCCGCCACGTCGGGCTCGGGCGGGTCGAGCTCCAGCGAAGGGAAGTCGTTGTCGTAGGCGTAAATGTCGAAGTCGGCCGGGACCTTGCCCGATTCAGGACAGAAAGGGCAGGATAGGTCGATGGCCAGGAGCGGCCTGTTCTGGCGGTGAGAGGACATGATGACCCAGGTCCGCAGCAGCGGGTTCCAGCGTAGCTCAGCCAACACGACCCCCCGTCACCATTGTTGGAAAACGCATTCGCCAATGATTGTCGCACCCCACTACTCCCAGCGGAAGAGCTTGACCGCGGCGATGAAGCAGATGATGCCCGTTGCCGCGACCACCAGGATGTCCAGCCAGACGTTCGCCAGGCTCTTGCCCTGTATCATCACCTTCCTGAGGGCGTCCCCCAGGTAGTAGAGCGGAAGGCACTTGGCGACGACCGCAAGGAATGCCGGCAGGATAGCAAGAGGGAAGAAGACCCCTGATAAGAACATCATCGGGAACGTGATCGCGTTAGAGGCCATCTCAGCCGTCTTGAGCGTCTTGGTCACCGAGGCGATGAGGAACCCCACGGCCAGGAACGTGGCCGCTCCCAGGATGACGATGAAGGCGATATAGAGCCAGTTGCCCTTGATGTGTATCCGGAAGACCGCCCAGCCGACCAGCAGCAGTATCGCGGCCTGGATCAGCGACATGATTAGCGCCGCGGTGATCTCGCTCCCCAGGAAGCGCGACAGTGGCAGCGGCGAGACCTTGACCCGCCGCAGTATCCCCTTCTCCCTGTTCTGAACGAGCGAGAGGCTCAAGCCCAGCAGACCGGACGTCATCAGCGTCATCGCCAGTATGCCCGGCACGATGAAGTCCACGTACCTCAAGTCGGTCGAGGTCACCGACTTCTCGGTCACCTTGATGATGTCGCTCGGACCTATCACGTTGGGCAAGACCTGCTTTGCCATGCCCACGCCGATCTCGCCCATTACCTGGTTCAGTGCGCTGCTGGTTATCTGCGAGACCGTCGGGGAGGACTTGTCGACGTAGATCGTCGCCTGTCCCGGCTTGTGCTGGAAGATCGACGCTTCAAAGCCCTGGTTGAGCACCAGAATCGCGTTGACCTTGCCGTCCATGAGTTTCTGCTTAAGGGCGCTCTCCGAGCCATTCTGCAGCTTGAAGGCGCTGATCTTGCCCAGCCGGGCCGTGATAGCCTGCGTGACGCGGCTGTTGTCGCGGTCCACTACGCCGAGGGTGACGTTCGCCTGGCTGCTGTGCCCGAATATCGCGCCCAGCAGGAGCATCAGCACCAGCGGGAACAGGAACATCCAGAAGAGCGCGATCTTCTCGCGGTAGGTCATCTTGAGGCTGGCCCCGACGAACTTGAGGAACTGCCTCATGCCCGTATCC
>Ga0209745_1002301_pt1 | contig 10960 bp, 10 predicted proteins | sample BarGraNGADG00312_FD_184495 | JGI IMG/M metagenome (GOLD analysis project Ga0209745, IMG submission 184495) | Arctic peat soil microbial communities from Barrow, Alaska - Barrow Graham LP Ref core NGADG0004-312 (SPAdes) (version 2) | ecosystem: Environmental > Terrestrial > Soil > Wetlands > Peat... | reverse complement strand
GGCCGGCAGAACGTCCGCTACATCACCGGCTTTTCGGGTTCGAATGGCGTCGCGGTCCTGAGGCGCGACGCGGCCGCCCTGGTCACCGACGGCCGCTACAAGGAGCAGGCTGCCCGGGAGGCGCCCTCCTGGGAGACCGACATCTACCAGCGGGACATCACCGATGAGATCCGCGTCCGCCTTGCCGGCTCGACCTCAGTCGGGATCGAGGACTCCTCCAGCATCGCGTTTCAGTCGAGGCTCGCGACTGCGCTGCCCAACATCGAGCTCAAGCCCACCAGCGGCGTGGTAGAGCAGCTGAGGGCCCTCAAGGAACCCGATGAGATAGAGGCCATCCGGGCCGCGGTCGAGCCGGCCGAGAAGGCGTGGGAAACGTTGCTGTCGATGATCCAGCCGGGCGTCACCGAACGTCAGCTCGCGGCCGCGCTGGACTACCGGATGATATCAGCGGGAGCGGACAAGCCGGCGTTCGATACCGTGGTCGCATCGGGACCCAACGCGGCGATGCCGCACGCGAAGGTCACCGACAGGCGGCTCGCGGAGGGCGACCTGATAGTGATCGACTTCGGCGCGCTCAAAAACGGCTACTGCTGCGACGTGACGCGGACGGTCGCGCTCGGTGAGATCTCGGCACGGGCGGCGGAGGTCCTGGGCGCGGTGCGCTCGGCATGGGACGCCGGGTTCGCCTCGATCGCCCCGGGGGTCGCGGCTGCCGACGCCGACCTGGCGGCCAGGGGCCAGCTCGAGCGGCTCGGCTTCGGTGAGGAGTTCGTGCACAGCCTGGGCCACGGCCTGGGGCTGGAGGTGCACGAGAAGCCGACCCTCTCCAGGCTCTCAAAAGAGACCCTTGAACCGGGGATGGTCTTCACCATCGAGCCCGGGGTCTACATCGAAAGCGAGATGGGTGCACGGCACGAGGAGACGGTGCTGCTGACGCCGGATGGCTGCGAGATCCTCACCGAAGGGATAGGCGTTTAGGGCAACATTCGGCAGACGACCAGCCTGAAGACGAAGGGCCGGTAGAACGCCAGGTTGGCCCTCATCTGCCCATCTGCGATGAACAACACCGGATCAGGGGAGAGTGCCGCCGGGCGCGAGCGCCGGCTCCAGCGGAAGGCCTATCTGGCGGTCGAGGAGAAGGCGGCTGCCGCCAACTCCGGTCGCGATAGACACCCGGATCTGGTCGGCCCGCATAGCGGAGAATACAGCCGCAGCCGCTCTCGTTCCCACTGTGATATTAACCGCGCCGGATGCCGCCACCCTGAACCTGCCGCTGAAAGCCTCCGGGTCACGAGGGCTGAGCTCTCTTAGCAAAACCACTGTGCTTGCCGGGGCCGCCGGGGCGCTCTTGACTGATACGATCAGCGAACGTTCCTGCCTGTATATTACGACGCGCTCGAGGCCTTTCTGCTCTCCAGCGACGTACGAACCGGTTTCGGGGTCGCCGTCCAGGTCGCCCAGGAAGGTCAGCACTCCCTGCTCGGGTGTCCAGAGCCCGGGGCGCACGGCACGGCCGTCGTACGCAAAGACTCGGGCGGTCTTGAGGAGCGCCTCTATCCTGTCGAGAGCGCGCTCCGCGTCCCTGCCGGCGACATCGCTCTTGCCGAGGGGATGCGATTTCACTATGGCCGCGTTGACGACCCAGACTATGCCCACGAGGAAGAGCGCCACCACCAGAAGCAGGAACGCCATCTCCGGGTAAGTAAAACCTGTTCTACTATTAGAGTCGACTTTGTCCGGCCACCTCATCACTTCACCTCCGGCCGTAACGCGCACATGAGCGTCATTATTGTATCTTTGCGCGCTTACAAATATAAATAGGACAGGTAAACCAGGAGGGCGCGCCGCGGTCGAGTTGGGCTCGCGTGAAGTGTCGAGCTTGAGAATTGGCGGTTAAATGCGGCAGGTCATGGTTAACGAAACGACATGTCACTGCGTTTTAAGGTATAGGTTCGCATGAGCGGAAGCCCGGAGAACGAGCAGCTCAGAGAACTGCTCGCACTGGCGACTGAGGGAGATCGCCGCGCGTACGGGATGCTGTTCAAGCTCTGTTATAAAGACATTTACGACTACATAATCCGGCGGGTCGGAAGCCACAGCGACGCGGAAGACATAACGATGCAGGTCTTCGCGCAGGGGTTGAAAGCGATAGCGGCTTATGAGGACCGGGGACACTCGGTCAAGGCATGGCTCTACCGCATCGCGCACAACGCGGTGGTGGACCATTTCCGGGGCATGAAGCCGTCGGTGGACCTGGACGGGGCCGGGGAGATCCCCGACCCGGTGGACATCGAGAGGACGGCGATAGACAAGGAGGAGATCCGGGGGCTGTACGGCGAGATAGTCAAGTTGCCGGCGGCCCAGGCGGAGGTCCTGGTCCTCAGGTTTGTCGAGGACCGCAGCGTATCCGAGACGGCGATGATACTGGACAAGAAGGAAGTCACGGTCAGGGCGCTGCAGTTCAAAGGCATCAAGAACCTGAGGCAGAGGCTGGAGGGCCAACGGTAAGCATGATGGACGAGAAGAAAGATTTGGACCTCATAGAGCGGATAAGGTCGGTGGACCGTTACAGGCCCAGGGCCATGTTCCGCGTCAAGGTCGCCCTGGCGTCCAGGCTGCCTTCATTTGGCATGGCGCTCGCGGGGAGCAAGAGCCCGCGCCTCGGATGGGGACCGCGGGCGGACTGGACGTGGCCGGTCAAGGTCGTGGCCGCCGCGGCCATGGCATTGCTCGTCGGAATCTTGATCTTCTCGGGCCTGGTGGCCGCCTCGAGCGGAAGCCTCCCCGGTCAGACCCTCTACGGGCTGAAGCGTTTCCGCGAGCATGTCGACCTCGCGCTGACCTCCTCCCCCACCGACAAGGCGAAGAGATATCTCACGTTGGCTTCCTCTCGGCTTTCCGAGCTGGACACCATGAGCCAAAAAGGCATCATCAACTCCGACAGTGCCAGGAGTATAGCGAGTGACTACGCGGCCGAGACCGCTGGTGCGGCGCAGGTCATTAAGCAGGCCTCTTCACCTGAATCCCCAGCTCTGGCGAGACAGCTCCAGGAGCTGCAGACACAGAAGGACAACATGGTGCGCCGCCTCGCGGCCGCCTCACCGGCCGGCATCCTGGCCGACACCGAAGGCGCGAAAGTGGACCTCAATGGCGCTGGCGTGACCGGGCAGACTTCGGGTACGACCGACAGCGACGGCAAGGTCAGCTTCGCCGCGAACGTAACTCCCGACGGCGCCGGTGAGCTCGAGGCGAAGATCCAGGCCGACGGAAGGACAGCAATCGTACCGGTCTACCAGCCGGCGAGCGGCGCGCGCTACACGGTGACGGCCCAGCCGGGCAACCGGGTACTGAAGTTGAACGAGCCTATTATGTTCACGCTGAAAGTGACCAGGGCGGACGGCACTCCGTTCGGTTCGGGACAGGTCCGCCTCTCCGACCCCACCATGACGAGCACCCTGGACGGCAGGACCGGAACCGTGCCGGCCAGGACGGACGCGACCGGTTCATGCGCGGTAACCGTCACCAAAACGTCTGTCGAGCAGGTGAGCCCCATCACGTTGCAGGTCGCGGACCCCGGCTGGGTCGACGCGGGCGTGGTACTCAGGCTCGGCGGCGTACAGGCACCTTCGTTGGCGCCTGTGGCGGGCGCGGTCGAGGTCACCAGCGCGGGCATGGGAGCAGACCTTCAACGAGTGGTGATGGACAACGGCCTGGTGAAAGTCACGGCCGAGCGGAGCGACGACGGTGCGATAGTGACCGCCATGACGCGTTCAGGCTCGGCGGCCCAGTGCGGACCGCTTTACGACCCGCTCCCGTCACAGGCGAAGCTGATCGGCCGGAGCGTGACCGCAAGCGGGCCGCGGCTGCTCTTCTCGAACGGACATGCCGCGGGATACGAGATCGTCCTCGAGATGCCGGCTGACAATGGGTCCATCACGAAAGACTACAAGGTGTTCCTCTCGAGCGGAGACCGATTCGCGACCGTGCAGTGCAGGGTCGAGGCGACCGGCTCGGCCGCCGGACTGTTCACGTCGACCCCGGGGCTGTTCTGCACTTCGATGCTGAGAATACCCGCCGCCGCGAGCGTCGCGGTGGGCGGCCACGAGGTGGCCATGCCGCAGACACCGGAGGGCAGCACCCTTCTCTCGTTCGATATCGGCAACCCGTACTTCACACTTACTCAGGGGCAGGACGTGACCGTCGCCGCCTTCCCCATCGATTCGGAGACCTACCCGCAATCGCTGATGCTGACCACCGATTCGATATGCCCCGCGCCGCCCGGAACGATCCCCGCGGACGGGATGATGTCGCAGACGATGGTCATTGGGCTGCTGGACAAGGGGTCGGTTGACGCGGTGGTCTCCCGGGCGCGCATGGGGATCGGCGACCCGTCGCTCGCCGCGAGCACTTCCACCGACCAGAGCGGCGAAGGCTTCTCGGTAATGGTGGACCCGCCGCTCGAGAAGCTCGCCAACGGCAAGCAGAAGATAACGCTCACGGTCTACAAGCAGTACCAGAAAGTCCTCTCGGGCTTTCAGTCACAATAGTAGCCGCCGAGCTCACTCCGACAGGTGCTTCACCAGGGCTTCCAGTGCTTCGATGTATCCTTCAGGCCCTTTGCCCATGATCGTCTTCCACGCGACGGGCGTGATGACCGAAAGCCGCCTGAACTCCTCGCGCTTGCTGATGTCCGAGATGTGGACCTCCACCGCGGGCGGCTCAACGGCCTCGAGCGCGTCGCGTAGCGAGTAGCTGTAATGGGTCAGGGCGCCGGGGTTGATGATGATGCCGTCCGCTGTCCGCCTCTCGGCGTGTATCTTGTCTATCAGGGCTCCCTCGTGGTTCGACTGGAAGAAGATGACCTGCGCGGCGAGCTCCCGTGCCCTGGCCGCTATGTCCGCGTTGATGTCGTCGAGCGTCCTGTCTCCGTAGAGCTTGGTGTCACGCTCACCCAGCAGGTTGAGGTTGGGGCCGTTCATCACCAGGATGCGCAACATCACTTGACCTCCGTACGACGCGCGCCGGGACCCGGCGCGGTGAGCCGCGCGTAGCAGCTCTCCAGCAGCGCGGGATCGAGCCCCGATCGCACTACCGGTCTTCCTTCCTTCTCGAGGAGCACCATCACCAGATCTCCGCTGCTCTTCTTGTCGAGGCGCATGCAGGCCGCAACCTCGTCGAACGACGGGACCGCGCCTGAGGGGCAGACCGGCAGGCCCAGCGGTATCAGGAGGTCGATATGCCTGCCCGCGAGCCCAACGCCTGCTAGGCCGGCGGCCTCAGAGACGAGAGCGGCAAACACCATCCCCACGGAGACCGCCTCACCGTGACTGTAGGTGCCATCGTAACCGCTTGCGGCCTCCAGCGCGTGCCCAAGCGTATGGCCGTAGTTCAGATGATGCCTGACGCCGGTGTCGCGCTCGTCAGCCGAGACAAGACGGGCTTTCTCGGTCGCGCAGTCTGCCACCACTTCGACCAGGCGCGCCGGGTTCGCCGTCGCTGCCGCTCCCGGATCCTCACGGAAAGCCGGACCCCAGGCCTCCTGTGTGATGAGGCTGTACTTGGCTACCTCGGCCAGGCCTGAGGAAAACTCTCGCGCCGGCAGCGTCGCGAGGCTCTCGATATCGCTGACGACCGCCACGGGCTGGTGGAACGTGCCGACCTGGTTCTTTGCCGCCGGGAGGTTGACCGCTGTCTTACCGCCGATTGAAGAGTCGACCTGTGCCATCAACGTCGTCGCCAGCTGTACCACCGCGGTCCCTCTCTTGAAGACCGATGCGGCGAAGCCGGCGAGGTCTCCCACTACTCCCCCGCCCAGGGCCACTACGAGGTCGGACCTGTTCAGCTCCAGGGCAACGAGTGAGTCGATCACCTCGACCGCGCGCTCCGCGGTCTTGGATGCCTCGCCCGCCGGGAGCTCTAGTAGCGCCGTCTCCAACCCTGCCGCGCGAAGCCCGATCAGTACAGGCTCGGCATAAAGCGGGCCGACGTTGGAATCCGTGAGGACCGCGGCCCTGCGCCAGCTTCCTGCCGGTATGAACTCATCGAGTCTCGCCAGCAGGCCTTCGCCGATCCAAACGCTGTAGCTCCTGAGCCCGAGGTCGACCTTGATCTCTCGCGCGTCGTTCACCACGTCACGGATCCCCCCCGTCCCGGCTCTTCTTCATTTTGAAGTCGCGGGCGATCTCGTCGGCTATCTCAGCCGGAGAGCGTCCCGCCGTCTCGACAATCGCATCGGCGGCTCTGATGTATGAGTCCCGGCGGCTCTCGAGCAGCCGCTTCACCTCTTCGGGGCTCCTGCCGTCGAGTAGCGGACGCCCGGACGATCCCGCCGCCCGCCGCGCTACCTCGCCGGCGTCGACTTTAAGGTAGTAGACGACGCCCGACTCTCTAACCATGGCGATGTTGGCTTCGTCCATGACCGCGCCGCCACCCAGGGCGATGACCTGTTCGCCACCTGCCGAAACCCGCTCCACCGCGCCGCGCTCCATCTTCCTGAAAGCGTCCTCACCCTGCCCGCCGAAGATCTCACTGATGGCCATGCCGGTCTCGCTCTCGATCATCGCATCGGTGTCGACGAAACCCTTACCCGTCGAGGCGGCCACCAGTTCACCGACGGTGCTCTTTCCTGAATACATGAAGCCCGTGAGGACGATGTTGGTCTTGTCCATGTGACTACGCGTCCCCGCGTGACCTCCACCAGGCCGAGATTTGCTCCAGGTAGCCGTCCACGTTTCGCCGCATCTCTATAAGTGAGTCGCCGCCGAACTTCTCCTGCGCCGCGCTCGCGACGGCAAGCGCGACCACCGCCTCTCCCACGACTGACGCCGCCGGCACCGCGCACACGTCAGCCCTCTCCTTGAACGCCCTGGCGGCGGACATGTCGGCAAGGTCGACTGTCGCAAGCGGCTTGCCCAGCGTGGGTATCGGCTTCATGGCGGCCCTCAGGACGATCGCCTCTCCATTGCTCATCCCGGCTTCTATTCCACCCGCGTGATTGGTCTTGCGATGTAGTAGCAACCGCTCATCGTAGAAGATCTCGTCATGAGCCCGACTCCCACGCGCGCGGCCGAGGCTGAAACCATCGCCGACCTCCGCCCCTTTCACCCCCGGTATGGAAGTGAGCGCGGCGCACAGAGCGGCGTCAAGCCTGCGATCCGCCTGGGCATGCGAGCCCAGACCAGGAGGCGCGCCGAAGACTACCACCTCGAATGTGCCGCCCAGGGTATCTCCTTGCTCAGCTGCCTCATCAATCTCCCTCATCATCGCGGCGGACACCTCGGCGTCCAGGCACCGCATAGCGTCCTCGTCGGCCCGCGCAAAGTCCGCCTCGGTCAGACCCGGGCTGCGCTCGTCGCTTGCCGAGCCGACGGACATCACCCTGCTGCGGACGGCAACCCCGATCTGAAGAAGCAGACAGCGCGCCACCGCGCCGGCCGCGACCCGCGCCGCCGTCTCGCGGGCGCTGGCCCGCTCGAGGATGTTCCTGGCGTCGCCGGTCGAGTACTTGAGCATCCCGGCCAGGTCACCATGCCCGGGTCGAGGCTTCGTCTGCATTTCGACAGCGGGACCGGGCTCCGGGGACATGGCGCTCTCCCAGTTCACGTGATCCCTGTTCTCTATACTGAGCGTCACCGGACTTCCCATCGTCAGCCCGTTGCGGACCCCCGAAAGAAAGCGCGCGCTATCCTTCTCGATCTTCATCCTGCCGCCGCGCCCGTAGCCGGCCTGGCGTCTCGCAAGGTCGCGGTCGACGTCCGCCACGGTCAGCGGCATCCCCGACGGGACCGAATCGACTATCGCGACAACCGCGGGTCCATGGGACTCGCCGGACGTCAGAATCCTCAATTCATCTCACCATCCTCGAGACGCGGGAACACCCCGGGTGCGGGCCCGAACGTCAGAATTCCTCCAAAGAAATAAAACAACACGGGATACCTTCCGGTAAAGTGCGCCGGTCGCTTGCGGACCCGGCTCGGTTCGCGACCAGGTCATCATCAGCGACGGCGCTAGAGGTAGATGGACTGGCCGGTGTAGATCGTGAAGCGCTCGTCCCCGAACAGGATGGTGGCGCTCGAGTCGCCGCCTATCGAGAGGAGCTTGTAGTTGTCGGCAAACGTCTGACCGACGGCGATGTTATCGAACACCTGGCCCGCGACGCTGATCCTCGCCACCGTTGCGTCGGCCTGCTTCGTCACGCCCTCGAGGGTGATGGCGGTCGAGACCGTCTCGGGTACGCCGTTCGAGTCTGTCCGCAGTTGCGGCGGGACCGTCACGACGTTGAGGGCGGCTCCGCCAGTCGCGGTGATAGTGGTAGCTGTGGTCTGGGCCTCCTCGTTCACGAGAGGCTCGAAAGGGTTCCTGCGCCTATAGATGGATAGCGGCGGCGCCTGCACCTGCTCTATCGTGAGCTTGGAGGCTGCCGGCGTCGTAGTCTGAGGCGTCGTCCCCGGCGTGGTCGAAGTCGGCGTGCTTCCCTGCGCCCTTATTCCTCCGCCACTCCTGTTGCTGCCACTGGTGGCGATCGCGATCCCGGCAACCAGCAGCACACACAGTCCCACGGCGCCGACGATCCAGGCGATCTTCACCGAGTTGGAATTCTCCTCGTCTATTCTCTTCGGTCTCATCTTCTTGATCTTCTGCGGCATAGCAACCTGCCCTTTTAATCTCTCTTCTACCTGGTAGGCGATGTCGGCGTAGTCGGCGTGCTGGTGCTTGGCGTCGTCTGAGGCGCCGGTGTCGGGGTCCCGGTCGTGCCCGCCGGCGAGGCGAAGGTGAACGTCTTTGCCGCGATGTCGCACCCAACCAGCCCCAGGTTCGGGCTGTAGGTATTGTCCAGGATCTGTGTGGTGGGCGTCATCGTAACGGTCTTCACGACGATTGCCCGCTCCATCCGCTCCATGCGGTAAATCAGGTCCACGACTTCACTGTAGAAGCCTGAGACCTTCATACCAAAATCGTAAGAGGAGACTCCCCCGGTGCCGGCCGTCACGTCCGCCGGGGTGAACGACAGCCACGGCAGGCCCGCACCCGTCATCGGATCGGCCGCTGTCTGCAGGTTCCTGATCAGCGATGGGAGCTCGGGCTGCTGCGGTATCTTCGCCTGCAGAGAGGCGAGCTTGGCCTCGAACTCGGCCGACCGATTCTTGATGTCCGTAAGCTGCTTGAAGGTGTTCTTCTGCTCGGTGATCTGGTTCTCCACCGACTCGATCTCTTTCTGCGTCGTATTGACCTTGGCTTTCTTGGGCCCGACCAGCAGGAAGTACCCGATCGCGCCAACCAGCAGCGCGGCCAGGAGACCTATCAGGAGTGCCACGGCGGGCCTTCGCATCATTGCCCCGTACCTCCCGGTGTCGATTCGGGCGTCGTCTCAGGAGCAGCCTGCGTCGCGGCCGGAGCCACCGCCGCTTCACCTATTGCCGCCGTCGTCATGTTGAGTGTGGCGACCGAGTCGAACTGGATCACGGGAGACCCGGTCACCGTGCCGGTGGACGTGATGGCAGCCACGGTGCCCTGGCGCGCGGGAACGGCTGAAGACAGCCAGACCTTCTGGAACTCCGGAATGGTCGCCATTCTCTCCAGCCAGTTGGCGACGGGCCGGTAGTCAGGGAAGTACCCGAAGAAATGACCGAGGTTCCTGTTGGGGCACTGCAGAGCGTAGCCGGCGAATGTCACGGTCCCCGCGGTAGTCGGGTCACCGGAGGTGCCGGCAAGGTTGCTGAGCCATACGTCGCTCGGTATGGTGATCGCGATATTGTTGAGTATCCGGGCCCAGTAGACCCGTCCCTGCAGGACACTCACGACCGAAGTCTCGAGCGTTGTGATCTGGTCCTGCCGCGTCTTGTACTGCTGAAGGGCCGCGTTCTTGTTCTGCCAGTCGGTCAGCTCCCTGCGCGCGTCCGTGAGCGCCTTCTGCTTCTGGGAGACCTTGCCGCTCGCCTGGAAGTAGAGAAGGACGATGACTATGAGCACAATCAACGGCAGGAGTATCACCAGCCAGAGATACGAGCGCTCCGACGTCGCCCCTCTTCTGGCTTTGACTTTTTCCGGGGGCAGGAGGTTGATCTTGGTCATATCAGTCCTCCGTCCCTCTCAACGCAAGGCCGACCGCGCACGCGATCGCCGACTCCAGTTCGGCGAGCTCCTCCGGTGTGTACGGGAGCTTGGCGAGCTGGACGTTCTGCAGGGGGTGCCCAATCTCGATCGGAAGCCTCAGGCCACGGTTGAGCTCGAGGGGCAGGTTGATCATCTTGGAACCGCTTCCCGACAGTATGACCTTATTCAGGTCGCGCTCCTGGCTCTGAGAGATGTAATACTCGAGCGAGCGCCGTATCTCGCCGACGAACGCCTGGATCTCGCGCTGAAGGAGGTTGTTGGCCTCGGGATCTGTGCTGCGGCCGCGCTTTATCTCCTCGGCCTCGATAGGCGAGAGCTTCAGGTTGTCGCACAGCAGCTTGGTGAAGTAGTCGCCGCCCCTCATGAGCATCCTCACGAAACGCGGGGTGCTCTCCTTGACCACCGCAACGTTGCAGATACCGGCGCCGATGTTTATCAGGCAGACGCTCCCGGGAGCCTCGGCCTCCTCCTCCAGGAACTGGTACTCCTTCTTTATGAGAGACCTGACCATCGCGAAAGCCTTGAGCTCCACCGCCTCGGGGACGAGGCCCGCGCTGGTGCAAGCGTCCATGAAAGCGGTGATCATCTCGCGGTGAGCGGCGGCGAGGAGCACCGTCTGCATCCTCTCCTCTTCGCCGGTCATGTACTCGTCGACCACCTCGTAGTCCACGATGGCATCGTCTATCGGGATCGGGATGAACTCTTGTACCTGGTAGTTGACCGCGTTCTTGAGCTCTTCCTCCGGCATGTACGGCAGGTCCATCGGCCGGACGATAACCTTCTGGTTGGCAATGCCGAGTACCACCCTGCGCTTACTGATGCGGTTCTGCTTCCAGAGTTCCTTGAG
>Ga0209745_1002299_pt1 | contig 10963 bp, 13 predicted proteins | sample BarGraNGADG00312_FD_184495 | JGI IMG/M metagenome (GOLD analysis project Ga0209745, IMG submission 184495) | Arctic peat soil microbial communities from Barrow, Alaska - Barrow Graham LP Ref core NGADG0004-312 (SPAdes) (version 2) | ecosystem: Environmental > Terrestrial > Soil > Wetlands > Peat... | reverse complement strand
GCGGGCCGGAGGGCGCAGACCTGGAGCCGTTGCGGGCATGGCTCGCAGCCACCCTCCCGCCGGGCTACTCCATCGCAGTCAGGCCGACAGTGGAGACGCCGGAGTCCCAGGCCTGATACTCGGCGACCTTGCCCTGGGCTAGTTCCTGGGTTCGACCTCGCCGAGAAGGAGCCGGTGAAGCTCGCCCTCGCACTCGGTGCGGCCGATGCCGATGACCTTGTCGCCCTCGCGCAGCTCCGTGTCGGCGCGGACCGACATGGCCCGTTCGTCGCGGATCACGGCGAAGATCGAACAGCCGTCCGGCAGCGCCAGACTGCCCGCCGCGCGTCCCACAGCCGGCGAGCCGGCGCGCAGCTGAGCCTCGACGAGCTCGAGCTCGCCACCGCCGAGAACGGCCAGGTGGAGCAGCTCGTGGACGGGGATGTCCGCCTCGATTGAGCCCAGGATCATGCGCGTCGGCGACACGATCTCGTCCACGCCCAGGTGCTTGAACAGGCCCTCGTTCTTGGGGTTGTTGACGCGGGCGATCGTCCGCGGGACGTCGAAGTGGTGTTTGGCCATCTGGCAGATGACGAGGTTGTCCTCATCGTCGCCCGTGACCGCGGCCACGATGTCGGCTCGGTTGGCGCCGGCTTCGCCGAGGTACTTGCCCTCGCAGCCGTCGTGCGCGATGACGATCGACCCGATTTCCTCGGTGACCTGCGCGGCCCGAGCACGGTCGCGCTCCATGAGGGCGACCTCGTGACCGGACTGGATGAGCTCTCGGGCGAGGAAATACCCGACCTTACCGCCGCCAACGACGATGACGAACACGTGTGCCTCCTACCCGCGCTCAGCCGCGCCACCGGCGGAAGCCAGGGCGCTGCGTCCTGACCGCCGGGGTTTCGGCTCCGCCTTCGGCTCCGGCGTCGGGTCCGGCCTCGCCTTCGGCATGATGATCTGTCGATTGTTCGGCCGCGGCCCGCGTCCTGGGTGGCAGCCGACCGGGGATGCCGAGCGGCCCCACAGCTTCCGATGCAACCGGCAAACCGCGGGAAGTCGGGTGCGGATGCTCGTGGCCGGGTGTTTCGGGAGTGTCGATGCCGGGACCGGTGTTCATCGGCAGGTTCATGTAGTGCGCCACCGTGTCGACCATGAGGTTCGTCCGGCACAGAGTCGCGACTCCCAGCTCCGCGTACGCCGCGGCCCGGACCGGATCGTTGATCTTGGCTATCACCTGCGGAATGCCGAACGACTCGGTGGCCACCTGTGCGGCCATGACGTTGCGGTTGTCGCCCTCCGTCAGCGACAGGAAGAAGTCCGCGCCATCGGCTCCACCCCTGCGGAGGACCTCGGCATCGGTTCCGTCGCCCCGAATGGCGGCGCCCTTGAACGTCTCCGGCAGTCGGTCGAAGGCCGCCGTACGGACGTCGAAGATGATCACTTCATGGCCGGTCGCGTCGAGGTTCTCGGCCAGCGTAGAACCGACTCGACCGCAGCCCACGATCACGACCTTCATCGAGACTCCTCGCCCATCGGCTCTCGCACCACCCACACCATGCAGGGGGCGTTCTTCAGTGCATACGGAACGGCCCGCCCGATGGCGAAATCTCCGCCGAAGCGGGTGCGGTAGGGCAGGCCGAGTATCAGCAGGTCGGCCTCGCGGGAGGCTGCCTCGTCGACGATCGCGGCGCCGACGTCCCGAGCCTGGACCAGCACCGCTTCCATCTTGCCGTGCATCGCCTCGACGATCCCCTCCGCCGCGTCGAGGACGCGCTGGGCCTCTTCGGACCGCTCGGCTACGTCGGCGTCGAGCGGCTCCGTCCAATCGAGCTCGACCACGTGTACGGCGATCACCTCAGCATGGGTGTGACGGGTCAGTTCGAGAGCCAGACGGACGATCTCGGCGTCGACGGAGCTGCCGCTCAGGGCGATGACTGCGCGCCGGAACACGGGCGTATTAGCCTCGGGCACCTGACCTCCAAATCTCGACCTAAGTGGCTGCGGCCTGGGCAGCGTCCGCCCGGGAACGATACCACCGGGCGCGGTAAGTGCAGGGGCCGAAGGTCAGCGACGCGACCGATCTCGGAAGCCTCGGTTCCCGGCCGTTCGGCCGCTCCCTCCGGCCCATCGGACCCGACCGGCGTCGCCGTGAGAGCAGCGGCCGCCGCCGAGCAGGTCTCTAGCCCGTTTCCGAATCTGGTCTTCGTACGGCGCCCACGCGGACCAGACCGAGATCGCCCAGCGCTGTACGGCGGCGCGGTGCTCGCCGGCAGTCACGGTCGCCAGAACGTCCAGGACCGTGATCGGGCCGAATGACGCCGGGGGCTCGAGCCAGTCGAAGATGGCGTCGGGTGCCGCGGCGCGAGCCTTCGCCCGGGCCGAGGCGGCGCCGTCGAAGCCGTGCTCCAGGGCCAGGCACAGACCGATCAGGTGGACCCAGACCGACTGGCTCGCCTGCCGGCCGGGGACACCGGGGTGCTGGGCCATGTACACGTCGACCGAGAGCATGCGGGCTTCGGCGAGCCCCTGTTCGGTCAGCTGGCGTCCGATGAGCTTCGTGTATGCCGCCCAGCATCCTGGCGCTGCGCCGACGTAGACATGAGCCGTCCGAAGTTCCGCGATGCTCGGGACGAAGGCCCCGCAGCCGGGGCAGAGCACGGTTCCGGTCGAACCAGTGCCGTCCTCCGCCTCAGCGGGGATGGCCGTTGTCCTCCGGCACGAGCGTCCCGTCCGGCTCCACATCCGCTGCGGTCTGGAGCCGGGCCTCTTCGCGGCGATAGGGCACATTGATGACCACGGTGTGCGCCCTACCCAGCAGCGCCGCCCGCAGCTGTTTGGCCGCCTGGTTGTAGAGCATCCGCTCCCACCAGTGTCGGGCCACGTACTCGGGGATCAGGACGAACGTGATCGGCTCTTCCTTCTCGTTCGGCCAGGATCGGTCCAGAACGTCGAGGTAAGCCACGACCGGGGCGATCAGGGCGCGGTAGGGCGACTCGACGAGCACAAGCGGCACGTCCGGCACGGACTGCGCCCACAGCTCGCGTATCGCGTCGCTGTGGGATGGATCGTCCGAGACGTAGACCGCACGGATGTCCGTGGTGATGGAGCGGGCCACGTTGAGCGCCTGGACGACAGCCCGGTTCACGCCCGAGACCGGGATGACGACGCGATTGTGGCGGTGCGGCTGCGGAACCGCGGCGCCGGGACGCATCGTGAGTTGCCGTGCCGACGAGGCGTACTGGTGCCGGATGAACATCATCATCGCGATCAGGGTAGGAATGAAGATCAGGACCATCCAAGCCCCGTTGAGGAACTTCTCATAGGCCACGACCAGGAAGACGACGCCGGTCAGGATGGCGCCGAACCCGTTGAGCATGCTGCGCCAAGCCCAGCCGGAGCTGCGTTCCTTGCGCCAGTGCAGGACCATACCGGCCTGCGACAGAGTGAAGCAGATGAAGACGCCGACCGAGTACAGAGGGATGAGCGCGTCGACCGAGGCGTTGAATGCCCAGAGCATGCCGATCGCGGCCGCGGCCAGCACGACGATGCCCCAGGAGAAGGCCAGCCGATCTCCTCGGAAGGCGAACTGACGCGGCATCGAATCGTCTTTGGCGAGGATGGCCGCCAGCCGCGGGAATGCGTTGAAGCTGGTGTTGCAGGCCAGGAAGAGGATGAGTGCGGCACTGACTTGCAGCAGAGCGAAGAGGATGCCGTCGCCGAAAACGGCGGAGCCGATCTGGGCCAGGACGGGCCGGCCGGCGGCGGTCTCGGCCATGACGCCATAGTGCATGCCGACGAAGGTCAGGCCGATGAAGATCACGCCCAGCAGCAGAGCCATGATGATCAGCGTATTGGCGGCGTTCTTCGCCTCGGGCGGCTTGAACGCCGGGACGCCGTTCGCGATCGCCTCCACGCCCGTGAGGGCTACGGATCCTCCCGCGAACGCCTTGAGCAGCAGGAAGATCGTGAATGCCTCGGTGCCCGCCTTTTCGGCAAATCTGGACGGGGGCACGACGTGGGCGGATCCCGTGGCAACGTTCATGATGCCGATGCCGATCACGAGCAAGGCCATGCCGACGAACATGTACGTGGGAATGGCAAAGATGTTGCCCGACTCGCGAACTCCGCGGAGGTTCGCCGCCGTAACCAGGACGATGATCACCGCCCCCAGGAGCACGCTGTACGGCTTGATCACTTCGAAGTACGCGGAGAGGTTGGCGAGGGCCGCCGCGCTCGAGACGGCCACGGTCATGACGTAGTCGACCATCAAGGCTGCGGCCGCGATGAGGCCGAAATTGGGACCGAGATTCTCGCGGGCCACGACGTAGGCGCCACCGCCCGCCGGATAACCATGGCAGACCTGGCGATAGCTCAAGGCGACGATCGTGAGCATCAATGCGATTGCTGCGGCGACCCAGATCGACCAGGTCAGCCAGGCAACGCCTGCCAGGATCAACACGCGCAGGATCTCGTCTGTGGCGTATGCGGAAGACGAGATGGCGTCCGAGCTGAAGATCGGCAGGGCCAGCTTCTTCGAGAGCCGCTCGCCGATCTCGGCCGCGCTCGTCAGCGGCTTGCCGAAAACGAAACTTCGAACGCGAGCCAGGCGACGACCGAGGGCTGTGGTGGGAGCGCTTGCGGCGGCCTTGGCGACCATTACGCCGGGTCCGGCGTAGCGGAAGTAGGCCGAATGCGGTCGATCGACCACTACGCGCCGGTCGCCGAGCTTGCGGCCCCGGAGCGGCGAGTTGGGAGCGGTCATCGACCGGCGATTCCTCTTAGCAGGCTGTTTGCGCGACGGGTCCACGCGATCCGATCGAAACCGGCAGCGGACCGGCACTCGAACCAGGCCTGGAGCCGGCTATCCGCCGGGTCGGCCCCGCTACCCCGGAAACGCCCGACTCGACGGGCGACATGGCCTCGACGCCGAACCGGCGCAAGGCTAGCACGACGCCCACCCCTCCGGTTCTCGCGGGCGTCGTTCTCCGGGCCTTCGGCGGGTTGCCGTTGTGTGACGACGCTCATCGGCCGAAGCTGAGCCGGCGAGCCAGGCGCGGCGGGAGGCCGGCGGCCGCCATTGCCGCCTGAGTGGCGCCGATGTCGTACTCCACGCGATGCCAGGTCGCCTGAGCGGCGTCTGTGTCTATCAGCATGTAACTGGATCTCGGGTCGCCGTCCCGGGGCTGGCCCACGCTGCCGGGGTTGAGGATCATGCGCCGGCCGTCGAGCGCGAGGCGGGCTCCCTGGTGCGCGAGCATCGCCTTCACCCGCCCTCGCGACTCGCGAAAGACCACCGGCACGTGGGTGTGGCCGACGAGGCAGTACGGCGTCTCGAAGGCGGCCAGGTTCGCCTGAGCGACCTCCGGTGAGTCCACATACTCCCAGATGGGATCGCTCGGGCTGCCGTGGGCAAGCGTGAAGCCCGATCCCTCGAATACTCTGCGTTCCGGAAGCATGGCCAGGTAAAGCCGTGTCGACTCATCGATTTGGGTGCGGGTCCACTCCATGGCGCGGTACCCGTCCGGGTTGAAGAACTCGAGGCTGGTGCCGCCGCCACCGGCGTCGTCGTGGTTGCCCCTGACGCCTGTCGCGCCGACCGAGCGCAGCCGGTCGACCACGGCCTGGGGCTGTGGGCCGTAGCCGACCGTGTCGCCGAGATGCCAGATGGCGTCCACATGGCCGACCGCGCCGAGCACCGCCTCCAAGGCGTTGAGGTTGGAGTGGATGTCGGCGATGACCGCGATCCTCATGGCCCGCCTACAGCGGCCGGCGGCGGCGCGCGGCCGGGTCGCGCGGGAACTCCGGCGGAGTGGCTGCGACCTTCTCGACGACCGCCAGAACATGGTCCTCGAGCCCCGGAACGGCCACCGCTTCACAGGCGACCACGCGGCCGCCGAGCTGCCGAACTGCTCTCTCGGCTCGCAACAGCTCCTCGTCCAGCGGGCGCCGCTTCCAGGCCACCAGCACGCCACCCATGCACAGGAGCGGTAGGCCGAGTTCGGCCAGTTCCGTCAAGTCCGCAACGGCCCGCGCAACGACAGCCTGCCAACGCTCCCGGTGGCGAGGGTCCGAGGCGATGGCTTCGGCCCTGACCGCGGCCACGGCCACCCGGTCCTCGAGACCTAAGGCTGCGACGGTCACTTCCAGGAAGCGGGCCTTCTTGCCGACCGACTCGACGAGCAACGCCCGGCGCGCCGGCAGCGCGAGGGCGAGCGGGAGGCCGGGGTAGCCGCCGCCGCTCCCCAGATCCACGAACTCCTCGATCCCCGCTCGACGCAGCAGCGGGAGGGCGGTCAGGCTGTCGAGGACGTGCTCGCGAGCCATCATCTCCGGCGCGCGGATGCCGCTCAGGTTGATGGCCTCATTCCAGGCCAACAGCAGCCGCACGTGGTCGTCGATCGCGGCCCGCGCGTCCGCCGTCAAATTCCCACCTGCGATAGCGGGCAGGCCGGCAAGCAGCACGTCTCCGTATTCCTCGGGGAGTGGCGCAAGGCCCGAAACGTGCGTCGGGAGCGGATCGCGGACCGGAGGCGGGGCCGTCTCAAGATCCCCGGCGCTCTGGGCCGCGCCGCTCCCGGCGACGGCTCTTCTCGCACCCGGCTTCCCCTGGTCTTCCCACGCCAGTTCGGTCCTCGGTCGGGTTTCCCCAGACCCCTCACGAACGCGGTTACCCATCGACGGGCCGCAGCAGCGGTGCGGATGTCGGACGGTAGGCCCGGCGTGGCTCAGAGTCAACGCGGTTGTCCACCAAACAGAGGCAGTATTCCACTTTCGTGGATAAGTCGGTCATCAGGCGCGGCTCGGTGGACGAGGCGGGTCGCCTGCCCGAAGCGTCCCCTCGATCGCCGTCAATGGAGCCCTCACACGCGGGGTCGGACCGGCTTGCCGAGCGCTCGGCGGACGACATCGAGCACCTCTTCGATGTAACGGTCGGCGTCGCCTTGCTCGGCGGCGGTCTTGACGCAGCCCTGGACGTGGTCCTCAAGGATGAGCAGCGCGACGGAGTCGATCGCGGCGCGCAGTGCCGAAGTCTGCTGCAAGATGTCGACGCAGTACTCGCGGCGCTCGATCATCCGCTCGATGCCGCGCACCTGACCCTCGATTCGCCGCAAACGACGGATCAGCGTCGCCTGGTCGCGCGAGTAGGAATGGCGAAAAGTCCCCTCGAGTTCGACCTCGTCTGCAGGCTCGAGTGCTCTCTCAGGGACAGCCGGAAGGACGGCCACGGCGCCGCCGGGACCGCCGGCCGCCGGCCCGACCCGCTCGGATCGCAGCAATGGGCGCGCGCCGCCCGACTTCTCCGTGTCGTCTGTCGCCACATAGACCTCCTGGTCCGGGATGATACCCCCGGGGAGTATCTGAGGCAACGCCGGCGCCCTTCAGCCTGGATCCGCCGGCGATACTGCGGGCGGCCTCAAGGGCGTCGCTCCGGTAGACTTGCAGGGTGGATCCGCGAGAGCGTCTGCGCATGTCCCTGCTGGGTGCCGGCTGCACGCGGTGCGGTCGACCATATGCCGCCCAGGGAATCCGAGTGCTCGCTCAACGCGAGGAGATCGCCTTCGTTCAGCTCGTCTGCTTCGCCTGCCAGACCCAGACAATGGCCCTGGTCACGGGCGCGCCGGCCACCGACGATGACGCGAGTGAGCTCGGTGAAGGCGTCCTGGGCGATCATCCGGCCGGCGACCACGACGGCGTCGACGGTGCCTTCCGCCGACGTGGCGCTCCGATCAGCGAGGCCGAGGTCCTGGAGATGAGGGCTTACCTGGCCGAGTACGAGGGCGACGTCCGGGGCCTGCTCGACTTCCCACCGAATAGCGGCGAGTCGGGTGGCGATGCCGCGGACGACGAGACGGGCGCGGCTGGATGAGCGAAGCCGCCACGCCGCGCGACCCCCAGACTGGATACGCCTTCGCTCACGCCAGCGAGGCGGAGTTCGCTCGCATCCTCGACTTCTACCAGGTCGCATGGGAGTACGAGCCGCAGGTCTTCCCGATCTTGTGGGACCTCGACGGCAACGTTCTGGAGAGCTTTGCCCCGGACTTCTTCCTGCCCGATCTGGAGCTCTTCATCGAGTTGACGACTCTTCAGCAGCACCTGGTCCGCAAGAAGAACCGCAAGGTCCGCCGCATGCGCGAGCTCTATCCGAACCTTCGGATCAAGCTGTTCTACGCCCGCGACTTCCGGGCCCTGATGCTGAAGTACGGGCGCTCCGCGCTCGTGTCGGAGCTGAGCGGGGCTCTCGGCCAGGTCGGCCCGCACCAGAACCAGGACGGCGCTGAAACCTCCGATCCGGGACGCCCCGCCGTCGGGCGTCCGCTCGACTTGTCGACCGCGCCCCCTGGTGCGGCGTTCGATACTGCCGGCTCTCATGAGGGCCGCTCGCGTGGGGCGCGCCGTCGCGCTGTGCGCCGGGCCGCCGCGGCGTACGCTCCCAACTCGACCGCCACGTGATGATGTAAGAGGTAGCGATGAAGCACTCTCAGGACCTGAACGAGGATGTCGCCGAGATCCTGCTGTCCGAGGACCAGATTCGTGTCAAGGTGGCCGAGATGGGCAAGCGGATCAGCGCCGACTATGCCGGCCGCGAGCTGACGCTCGTCAGCGTCCTGAAGGGATCGCTTCCGTTCATGGCCGATCTCATGCGTCAGATCGAGCTGCCTCTGCGAATCGATCTGATGGAGGTCTCGAGCTATGGCGGGACATCAAAGGAGTCGTCCGGCCTCGTGCGGATCCTCAAGGACCTGAGCGCTCCGATCGACGGCCGGGATGTCCTGCTCGTCGAGGACATCATCGACACCGGCCTGACGCTCAACTATCTGCTTCGATACCTTCGGGGTAAGAACCCGCGGTCGATCAAGGTTTGCTCGCTTCTCGACAAGCCGGCCAGGCGCCTGGTCGAAATCCCGATCGACTACGTTGGGTTCGAGATCCCCGATGCCTTCGTCGTCGGCTACGGCCTCGACTTCGGTGAGGTCTATCGGAATCTGCGTTTCGTGGGCGTGCTGCGCCCCGAGGCCTACGAGTCCTAGGGGGTCGTCGATGAATCGCAGTCCCATCCAAAACGGTCGCTGGATCGTCACCGTCGGCGCCATGGTGATAGTCGCGTCGTGCCTGCTGCAGTGGTGGCAGCTCGGCGGCGGTCCGGGCGAACTGCCCGCCCAAAGCGATGTCGGGATCTCCGACGGTCGTGGCTTCTTGCTGTTCCTCGCGGCCGTGGCGACTTTGCTGCTGATCACGCTGCCCTATGCGGCGGAGGGGCCCGTCGCCATCGATCGGCCGATCTCATTTGTTTTGCTGCTGGGACTGGCGTTCGTCGCGTATTGCCTTCGAGTGGTCTCGATGCTCGGGGAAGGGTTGTTGCTCTATACCGGCCAGACGCCGCCGATCCAGCCGCTCCGGGGTCCGGGTTTCTGGCTTGCAGCGGTGGGTCTGCTCATCTTCGCCCGCGGAGTGTTCGAATTCTGGGATGCCCGCCGTCGTTTCTAGTGGCGATCTGTGGATCCCGCCGGCGGACGATGCCAGGCGAAACGCGTTGAGCGGTTCCACAGCGTCTGCGAGCGATGGCGTATAGTAGGAGACGGCGAGCCGGACGCATGAGCGCGGCCGCCGACCCCAACCTGGCGTGGCTGGCGAGCCCAACGAAGCTCGCCCACCCGAGAGTTCGGCACGAACGCGCGGCCATCGCGCCAATCAGGATGTCGTGGCTGCATCGTTAGTGCGATCGCCATCTCGTCACGAGGTTCGTGCATTCGAGTGGAGTACCTGGTCAGGCAGGCGCGCATCACCGATGTAGATCGGTTCTACGCGCTTTGCGTGGAAATGGGGGCCGCGCCCGGCGCTGGCACTCCTTTGGACGCGATAGGCCTGCTGCGCCAGCTCGTCTACATTCCCAACGCGAGCGTTGTGGTCGCCGAGGCGGGTCGTCAGATAGCCGGCGGTGCGGTACTCGGCCTGAGACCATCGGTCCGGGCCGGTGGCTTCGTAGGCACGGTAGACGTGCTGGTCGTCGCCCCAGGCCACACGGTCGAGAGAGTAGCCGATGTGCTGATCGAGGAGATCATGACTTCGGCACGAAGAAAAGGCTGCACCGCAGTGGAGGTGATGCTGCCGGAAGACGCCGCACTTCGCGCGTGTTGGATCCGGCATGGCTTCGCTTCGGACTCGGCCAACATCTATAGAGCGGCGGTCCCGGTCAGGGGACCGGCAACCCGCTAGCAATACCGTCGAGCCGAGCTGCCAGAGAGCGCCGGCGCCACGGGTCAAGGCCACGGCAAGGGCCGCCAGGCCATCACATCAAGGAGTTCATTTGTGAGCAAGAACGTCGCCGTCTTTGTGGACGTGGCGAATATTTTCTATGCGGCGAAGGCGGCGGGCGCGGATATCGACTACGTCACGCTGCTGAAAGCGGCAGTAGCCGGACGCGATTTCGTCCGAGCATACGCGTACACGGGGCTCGACCCCGAGAACGAAAACCAGCGGAACTTCCACAGCTTCCTTGCGCGTCACGGATACAAGGTCGTGAGCAAGGACATCCGCAAATATGGGGACGGCAAGGTCAAGGCGAATCTCGACATCGAGCTGGTCGTCGACATGATGAAGACGGCTCGAAACCTGGACGTCGCCATCGTCGTCAGCGGGGATGGAGATTTTGCGCCTGCCATCCGGGCAGTGCAGGAGATGGGCGTACGAGTCGAGGTCATCAGCTTCCGGGGCAACACCAGCTCTGATCTGATCGAGGTCGCCGACGCTTTCTATGACATCACTCAGCTGGCTCGCGTCGATCGCGAGTCCTCCCGCTCGGGACGGCGCGTCGCGGGCGACGAAGAGGATCTCTCGATGACCGAGGTCCCCAACAAGCAGACCGAGGGTCGCGGTGGCCGACGTGGCCGCGGCGGTCGACGGACCGGGTCCCGCGACGGCGAAGAGGCCGTGGCTGTGGCCGGACCGGTGGCCGGACCTGCGGCAGTGGCGGCCGGCGGGG
>Ga0209745_1002298_pt1 | contig 10967 bp, 10 predicted proteins | sample BarGraNGADG00312_FD_184495 | JGI IMG/M metagenome (GOLD analysis project Ga0209745, IMG submission 184495) | Arctic peat soil microbial communities from Barrow, Alaska - Barrow Graham LP Ref core NGADG0004-312 (SPAdes) (version 2) | ecosystem: Environmental > Terrestrial > Soil > Wetlands > Peat... | reverse complement strand
GCCGGGTCGCGAAGGTGGTCGCGTGGCCGCGCGCCGCGTGCGCGAGGTCGATCCGGTAGATCATCGCGAGCCCGATGCCGTTCAGCGCAAGGGCGACGGGGAGAATCACCTGGTCCGCGTACGGTGCCCGCACCCGCAGCACGGTGTGCAGGCCGACGCCGAGCACCACCATGCCCGCGCTGTACCCGTAGATGTTGGTCGGCAGCTTGTGGGTGACGTTCAGACCTACGAGCGCGTAGGCGGCGATGCCGAGCGTGAGCGCGAGCGCGATGAGCCCCAGCTCGACGCCCCGACCGGGGCGCACCCGGTGGGGCGCGATCGTGGCCATCAGGGGGTGGCCGCCGGGCTCGCGGTCGGGACGACGGTGGTCGGTGCAGGCGTGGCAGCAGGGGTCGCGGGTTCGGTGGCGGAGGGCGCCTCGATCAGCCGGGCGACGCTCCGGCGCGCGTCGCTCAGCGACGTCGCGGGAATCGTCTGCTCGAGGCGCGCACGCACGTAGCCGGGTAGCTCGGCGGCTGTGATCGCGGTCTTCTCGACGACCGTGGAGAGGACGACCGGACCTACCGTCTGCGGGATGCCACGGTAGATCGCGACGTCCCCGTGGGCGACCCCGACGTAGTACTGGGACTGCGTCCACCGGTAGGCGGCGGTGGCGGCGAGGCTGGCGGCCACGAGCAGCACGAGCACGGCGACGATGGTCAGGACCCGCCGCCGGCGTCGCCGCTCTCGACCGGCGGCGTTCTCCTCGCCGTCCTCGTCGGTGGTGGCCGAGTCCGACGACGCGGGTGCCGTCTGCGTGAGAGTCGCGGCCCGTGCTGCGGGGCCGTCCGCGGCCGTGCTCGGGTGGTGGCGCGAGGTGGCGGCGGACCCGACGATGGTCGCCGACGTCCCCGGCGCTGCGCCGTCGGGCAGGGTGTCGAGGTCGACGACGTCGGCGATGATCACGGTGATGTTGTCGGGACCGCCGGCGCGCAGCGCAAGCTGTACGAGCCGCTCGGCACACGCCTCGACGTCGTCGTACCCGCGGAGGGTCACGGCGATCGTGTCCGCGCTCACCACGCCCGAGAGGCCGTCGGAGCACAGGAGCCACCGGTCGCCGGGGCGGGCCTCGCGGACCGAGAGGTCGGGCACGATCTCCATGTCGAAGTCGCCGAGCACGCGCATGACGACCGAGCGCTGGGGGTGGTGCTCAGCCTCCTCGGCGGTGATCTTGCCCGTGTTCACCAGGTACTGGACAAACGTGTGGTCCGTGGTGACCTGGGTCATCTCGCCGTTACGCAGGAGGTAGGCGCGCGAGTCCCCGATGTGTGCCATCGCGAGCTTGCTGCCCGCGCGCAGAAGGGCCGTGACAGTTGTTCCGAGGCCTGCGAGCTCAGGGTCCTGCTGTGCCCTGGCGAGCAGCTCGTCCTGCGCGGCATGCAGCGCGCGGTCGAGCTGCTCGAGGGCGTCGTCGGGACCGTGGGCCTCGTCGTCGAGCGGCGCCAGGGTGGCGACCGCGAGGGAGGACGCGACGTCGCCGCCGGCGTGCCCGCCCATGCCGTCTGCGACGACGAGCAGGTGGGGTCCCGCGTAGGCGGAGTCCTGGTTGTTGGCGCGTACCAGTCCGACGTCGGAGCGCGCGGCGTACCGCAGGGCGATGGTCACTGTGTCCTCACCGGCCCTTACCTCTGGAGCTCGACGACGCTCTGGCCGATGCGTACGTGCGCGCCGGGGTGGATGGGGGTGGGCCGTTCGACTCGGGCGGTGCCGAGGAACGTGCCGTTGGTCGACCCGAGGTCCTCGATGTACCACTGTCCGCCCTGCGGGTAGATCCGCGCGTGCCGGGAGGAGGAGTAGTCGTCGTCGAGCACGAGCGTGCACGACGCGGCGCGGCCGATGAGGATCGCGGAGGATGTGAGCGGAAGGGTCGTGCCGCGCAGCGGGCCCTCGGTGACCACGAGGCGGGTCGGCCCTGAGTCCCGGCGGGGCGCGGGTGCCGGTGCGCCGGACGCCGTGCCCCCGCTCGGCGTCGCCGTGGGCCCACGGCGGCCGGGTGCGCCCACGCCGCGAGCGGTGATCTTGGTCCCGTACAGGTCACGTCGCAGCACGCCGATCGCCGAGAGGACGAACACCCACAGCAGGACGAGGTACCCCAACCGGAGCAGGGTGACCGCCAGCTCACTCATGCGGCCCCGTCACTCGTCGTCCTCGGCTTCCGTGTTCTGGCCGGTCCAGAACATGATCCGCGTGCGCCCGATGGTCAGGGTGTTGCCGTCGAGCAGGGTCGCGGCGGGTACCTGGTGCCCCTCGACGAACAACCCGTTGGTCGAGCCCAGGTCGGAGGCGATCACCCCCGCCGGAGTGACCCGGATCTCAAGGTGGCGTCGGGACACGCCCGGGTCGTCCACGATGATGTCGGCCTCGGAGCCGCGGCCGATGACCGTGACCGGCCCCGTGAGCAGGTAGCGCTGCCCGTCGATGTCGACCAGCGGGTGCCGTGCGCTGGGCGTCGAGGCTGATGTCGCCGGTGCGGCGGCGCCCCGGACGGTCGCGCTGCGCACGCGGAAGCGCCCGGTCTCGAGGTCGTCGTGCTCGACGAAGGTCACAGTCACCGGGCCGACGAACGCGTAGCGTTGGGATGAGGCGTGGTCCGTGACGTTTGCCGCGAGCTCGTCGGCCAGTGCTCCGGCCCCCCAGTCGATCACCTGCTGGTGGTCGGCCGGCGAGAGCTCGATGCTGAAGTCGTTGGGGACGACGGTGCGGTCGCGGTCGACGACGGCGGCCCGGTCGTCGACCTCGCGGCGCAGGGCGCTGGCGAGCTCGACGGGCTTGACCTCGCTCCGGAAAGCCTTGGCGAAAGCGGTGTTGACGACTCGCTCCACGCCCTGTTCGAACCTGTCGAGGATGCCCATCACCACCTCCTTGTGCTGCCGTCGTACGGCTGGTCCACAACGGAATGTGGGCAGCCTCGCATGACGGGCGTGAGTCCATTGTCCCTGATCGTAACGATCGGATGGTGCGTGCGACGTTGCTGGGCGTCGATGCGCGCAGCGCGTCGCGACCCGCAACGCCCGGACCAGCAGAGATGCGGGTAGCGAAGGTGCTGCGTGCTAATGTGCTCCGGCGCGCGCGAGTGGCGGAATGGCAGACGCGCTGGCTTCAGGTGCCAGTGTCCGAAAGGGCGTGGGGGTTCAAGTCCCCCCTCGCGCACCAGCTCGAGAAAGGCCCCGGTCCAGTTCTTCGGACCGGGGTTTTCGAGCGTCCGCCGGCCGGATGACGGTCGCGAGTACTGGACAACCGCTGCTCGAGACGCCCGACTCCGGGCAGATGGCCAGCGCTCGCGTGCGCCCGGGCCGTGCTCGGTGTCAGTCGACCTTGTTGGACCGTTCCGCGTCGGCGAGTGCGCGCTCGAGCCCGGCCGCGTCGAGCCGTGTTCCGTAGCCTGGGGTGTGCGGCTGGATCCGCCAGCCCTCGGCGAGCGGTCCGGCGTCGCAGACGTCGTACCCGAATTCGTCGATGAGGTCAGCGACCCGGGACTTGGCCTCGGTGTCGTTCCCGGCGATGGCGAGCGCGCGGCGTCCCGCGGCGCCCGATGGCGTCCCCTGGGACCCGAGGTCCGCAGAGGTGATGTGGTTGAAGGCCTTGACGATCCTCGAGGTGGGCAGGTGCGCCTGGAGGAGCTCCGCCGACGTCGTCTGTTCGGAGTCGAGCTCGGCGATCTGCCCGTCGCGCTGCGGGTAGTAGTTGTTGGTGTCGATCACGACCTTGCCCGCGAGCGGCGCCACGGGGACCTTGCGGTAGTTCCTCAGCGGGATGGTCACGACTGCGATGTCGCCTGCCGTGGCGGCCTCCTGGGCGGTTCCGGCGCGTGCGCTGTCGCCTAGCTCCGCCACGAGGTCCACGAGGGTTTCCGGTCCGCGCGAGTTGCTGATCACCACCTCGTACCCGGCCGCGACGGCCAAGCGCGCAAGCGTGGCCCCGATGTGTCCTGCTCCGATGATTCCGATCGTGGTCATGAGGGCGACAACTTCGGGGAACCGGGGCCTGTTCCCCGTACCCGAGACAGACAGGTCGGCCCGGCCCGCTACGCCTCTTGAGGAGCTCCACGTTTCCGCCTGGTTGACAACGGAAGCGTGTGGGGCTTGGCGGGGGGCGGATTCGGACGTACGGTTTTTGGATCGACGAAGGGAGGTGGTCCTGGAGTGAGATCTCTGAGGACGCGAGAGGTGACTGCCCAGTAGATCCGGGCAATCACCGCAGCCTGTGGGAGCCGCGAGTCGTCCGTCGCGGCGGGGCCCAGTTCGAGCCCGGCCCACGGGCTGTTCCCTGCCCGAAGGCGGGAGCGGTCCGGCGCGACGTGGCCAGCCGGGTGAGAGAGTGCAGGCATGGTCGAGCTGAAGAGTCGCGAACAGATCGAGCGGATCCGCCATGCAGGCGCGTTCGTCGCCAGGGTTCTCGCCTCGGTGCGGGAGCAGTCCGTCGTCGGGGTGAGCCTGCTGGCCTTGGACGGGCACGCCCACGGCATGATCGACGCCGCCGGGGCCCGCTCGGTCTACCTCGGCTACCACCCGTCCTTCGGCGCCATGCCCTATCCGGGAGTGCTCTGCACGTCCGTCAACGACGCCGCCCTGCACGGCTTGCCCTCGGACTATGTGCTGGCCGACGGTGACCTGCTGAGCATCGATTTCGCCGCTGAGCTCGGCGGTTGGGTCGCTGACTCAGCCGTCTCGTTCCAGGTCGGTACGCCCGACGCCGCCTCTGCCCGCCTCGTCGAGGTCACCGACCGAGCCCTCAGGGCCGGCATCGCGGCGGCACGACCGGGCGCGCGGATGGGTGACATCTCGGCAGCGATCGGAAAGGTCGGCCGGGACGCCGGCCTCGGGATCAACGCAGACTTCGGCGGGCACGGCGTCGGGCGGACCATGCATGAGGAGCCGCACGTGCCCAACCTCGGTCGCGCCGGGCGCGGGCTCGTGCTGCGTCCGGGTCTCGTGATCGCCATCGAACCGTGGTTCATGGCGGGCGGCGACGCCTACCGGATCGACCCGGACGGCTGGACCATCCGCTCGGCCGACGGTTCGCGCACCGCGCATGCCGAGCACACGATCGCCATCACCGAGTCGGGTCCGGTCATCCTCACCTTGCCCGTCGACCCGCCGAGGTCGTAGGTCGAGGAAGTCGTGGGGGCGCCACCGGCGGCCGACGCTCGGCGGCCGCTTCAGGCGCGCAGGTGCGCCCACTCGCTCGGGTTGATCTCCAACCAGGCAGCGAAGGTCTGGGCCTGGCGGCCCGCAAGGACGCGAACCGTGGGGGAGACCACCGCGAGCTCGCCGGTCGCGATCGCGGTGTAGGTGCTCACCCATCCGTCGACCTCGAACGCGGGTGCGCCGTAGTGGGCGCGCGACGCGTACGCCTCCTCGACCGTTTCGGGCAGATAGGTGAGCGCACGCCCGGTCGCGCGGGAGAGCTGCGCTGCGGCGTCGGTCATCGAGATCGCGTCGGGTCCCGTCACGTCGTAGGTCTGGCCGTCGTGCGCACGTTCCCGCTCGTCGAGCAGTACGGCGGTCGCCACGTCGGCGATGTCGTCGTGCGCGACGCTGGCGACCCGACCCTCGCCGGCTGGACCCCGGATCACCCCGTCTGCGCCCACCAGGTGCGGGAACATCGCGTGGTAGAAGCTGTCCCGCAGGAACGTGAACCGCACCCCCGTGGACCGGATGTACTCCTCGGTCGCCCAGTGGTCCCGCGCGAACGTGAAGGTCGCGTCGGGTGCGGCGCCCAGGAAGGACACGTAGACGATCTGGCTCACGCCCGCGTCGACGGCCGCGTCGACCGCGGCCCGATGCTCCGCGACCCGGTCGGCCGACTCTCGGCCGGAGACCAGAAAGAGCGAGCTCGCGCCGGCGAGAGCAGCGCGCATCCCGGCGCCGTCGGAGTAGTCCGCAGCGACGGCCAACCGGGCGCCGGTGAGCCGTGGCGCCCGTGCGGTGTCGCGCACCACGAGCACCTGCTCGGCCCCCTCGGCGGCCAGTCGGAAGGCGAGCCGGGCGCCGAGCTGGCCGGTCGCGCCGGTGACGGCGATGAGAGAGGTGGTCATGACCAGAACGTAGTGCTTGGCGGTTCTTTGCGGGTCGCGGGTCGTCGTGGCAGGGTCGGACCATGCCGCTGGTCGTTGGCACGTACATCTCCGGGGTGACGGTCCTGCCCGGGTGGAGGCGCCACGGGGCTGGCGACCGCCTCCTCGAAGAGCTGCTGACCTGGATCTGGCGACGGCACGCGAGCGCCTGCCCCGGCGTGCTGCTGCGGTCCGAGCGCCGATGAGCCGCGAGACCCCCGGGGGCCACCCGTCCTTTCAGGTCATGGTCGTCTGTACCGGCAACATCTGCCGTTCGCCGATGGCCGAGGTCGTGCTCCGGGACAGGTTCGAGGTCGCCGGGCTCGGGCGGCGGGTCGTGGTCTGCTCGACCGGGATCGGCTCGCCGGAGCACGGCAACCCGATCGACCGCCGGGCGCGGGCGGTGCTGAGCGAGCACGGGTACCCCGTTCCGCTGCGCGCTGCGCAGGGTGTTCGTGCGACGGACCTCCTGGCCTCGGACCTGGTGCTCGCGATGACCTCTGTGCATGCCCGGGCCCTGCGTCGGCTCGCCGGGGCGAACGACGCCGTCGCAAGCCGGGTGGCGATGTTCCGTTCGTTCGACCCGGCGTCGCCGCGCGTCGCACCCGGCGGCCCTGAGCACGTGCTGGACCTCGACGACCCCTGGTACGGCGGCCCCGAGGACTTCGAGGACTGCCTCGCGCAGATCGAGGCCGCGGTAGACGGCGTCGTCGCCCGTGTGTGTGCCTCCCTGGCCGACCGTGACGCCGGGACCTCCGCCGCGCCGTCGGGCCCGCGCGCCGACTGAGGCGCGCGGGGCTCAGAGCCAGTCGTTGTGCCGGAACAGCGCGTGCAGCCCGAAGCAGATCCCGGCGATCGGCGTGAGCACCACGAAGTACCCGTAGCGCATCCCGAGTTCCGGAATGTACGTGAAGTTCATCCCGTAGATCCCGGCGATAGCGGTGGGCACGAGCGCGTCGGCGCGGCGCCGCGGGTGGGCACTAGCGCGCCGGCTTGACGACCGCGAAGGTGATGTCGTGCTCGTGGCGGCCGTCGACGTAGAGCGCGCAGTCGACGATCACCTGCCGAGGCCAGCGGGCCGTCGGGCTGGTGCGGTGGCGGCTCATACCCGCGAGGATGGCGCCATGAAGGTCTCCCGCCGTGCCCACGTCCCCCCATTCGCTGTGATGGAGATCATCTCGGCCGCCAACGCCCGGCGGGCCGCGGGGCAGTCGGTGCTCAACCTGTGCGCGGGCGAGCCTGCGACGGGGGCGTCCGACGTCGTGCGCGAGCTCGCCGTGCGGATGCTGGTGGACGGGGATCTCGGGTACACGGAGTCGCTGGGCGCGCCCGCGCTGCGTCGCGCGATCGCCGAGCACTACGGGCGCTGGTACGACGTCGCCGTCGACCCCGCGCGAGTGGCCGTCACGACCGGGTCCTCCGGCGCCTTCGTGCTCGCGTTGCTCGCCGCGTTCGATGTGGGTGACCGGGTGGCTCTCGCGCGCCCCGGATACCCCGCTTACAAGAACATCCTCACGGCGCTCGGCTGCGAGGTCGTCGAGCTCGATTGCGGGCCTGGGACCCGGTACCAGCCGACGGTCGCGCAGCTCCAGGCGCTGGACGGTCCGCTCGACGGGTTGGTGGTCGCGAGCCCGGCGAACCCGACCGGCACGATGATCGGTGCCGGCGAGCAGGCAGCCTTGACGACGTGGTGCGCGACCCGAGGCGTCCGTCTCATCAGCGACGAGATCTACCACGGCATCACGTACCCCCATAACCCCTCCGCGAGGGGCGTCACGGGGGCGCGGTCTCTCGACACCGGGGTTGTTGTGGTGAGCTCGTTCTCGAAGTACTGGGCCATGACGGGGTGGCGGCTGGGGTGGTTGGTCTTGCCTGCGGACCTCGTGGCGCCCGTGGATGCGCTCGCCAGCAACGTCGCCCTGTGCCCCCCCGCGCTCGCCCAGTACGCGGGCCTCGCCGCGTTCAGCCCCGCAGGATACGCGGCCGCCGAGGAGAACGTGGCCCGGTACGCAGCCTGCCGTGCGCTGCTTCTCTCGCGGCTGCCCGAGCTGGGCTGGACCCGGGTGGCACCGGTCGACGGTGCGTTCTACCTCTATGCGGACGTGTCCGGCTCGGGCCTGGACTCCGTCACATGGTGCGCGCGCCTGCTCGACGAGGCAGGGGTCGCACTGACCCCCGGCACCGACTTCGACTCGGTCGACGGTGCGTCGTGGGTGCGGTTGTCGTTCGCGACGTCGGTCCAGGTCGTGGGGGAGGCCGTCGACCGGATCCTGGCGTGGCAGCGGACGCTCTGATCGTCCGAACCCCGGTGCGAGTAGGGGACCGGCGCCGCAGCCCGTACTCTGAGCGCCAGCACGACAACTCAATACTTGCTGCTCGAGCTGCGGCGGGAGAGTCCTCCCGCTAGTCGTCGGACGACCTGGTCGTCCGGCCTCGATGGCGAGGCGCCGAAGGAGCAACCCTCCCCGGGAATCTCTCAGGCACCCGTACCGCCGTGGCGAGGCAACTCTGGAAAGCGGCCGCGCACCCAGTGCGGCTCACCGACGGTGCAAGCCGGCGCGCCCCGAGCCTCACGACGAGGCGTCGGCGGACCGGCAAAACTCTCAGGTCGACGGCTCCGCGCCGTCGGATGACAGAGCGGGGAGGCCACCCGTCTGTTTCCGGTACCCGCCGGACGTCCACCGGAGCCGCACCGTGACCGAGACCGTATTCGCCGACCGTCACATCGGCCCGCGCGGCGCCGAGACCGTGCACATGCTGGCGCAGCTCGGCTACGACTCGCTCGACGCACTCGTCGACGCCGCGGTTCCGGCGTCGATCCGCACGAGGAGCCCGCTCGCGCTGCCTGCCGCGCGCAGCGAGGAGGACGTCCTTGCGGGGCTGCGGGCGATCGCCGCGAAGAACACCGTGATGACGCAGATGATCGGGCTCGGCTACTCCGACACCTTCCTTCCGCCAGTGATCCGCCGTAACGTGCTCGAGTCCCCCGCTTGGTACACCGCGTACACCCCGTACCAGCCGGAGATCTCCCAGGGTCGCCTCGAGGCGATGCTCAACTTCCAGACGATGGTCGGCGACCTCACCGCGCTGCCGATCGCGAACGCGTCGCTGCTCGACGAGGCCACCGCCGTCGCCGAGGCCGTGCTGCTCATGCGCCGCGCGGTCAAGGGGCGCGCGGACGGCGTCGTCGTGCTTGACGCCGAGTGTCTGCCGCAGACGATCGCCGTCACCCGGAACCGGGCGAGCGCGATCGACCTGTCGGTCGTCGTCGCCGACCTGACCGACGGCCTGCCGGCCGGGCTCGGCGGGGCGGACGGTGTCGTCGGCGTCGTGCTCCAGCAGCCCGGGACGTCGGGCGTGGTCCGGGACCTGCGGCGCGTCATCGGGCAGGCGAAGGAGGTGGGCGCACTCGTCACGGTCGCTGCCGACCTGCTCTCCCTCACGCTGCTCGTCCCGCCCGGAGAGCTGGGCGCGGACGTCGCGGTCGGGAGCACCCAGCGCTTCGGCGTCCCGCTGTTCTACGGCGGACCGCACGCCGCGTACATGGCCGTGCGCACCGGGCTCGAGCGGATGATCCCGGGCCGTCTCGTGGGCGTCTCGATCGACGCCGACGGCGACCGGGCGTACCGCCTCGCGCTGCAAACTCGCGAGCAGCACATCCGCCGCGAGAAGGCCACGAGCAACATCTGCACCGCGCAGGCGCTGCTCGCGATCGTCGCGTCGATGTATGCGATCTACCACGGCCCGGACGGCCTGCGAGCGATCGCCGTCCGGGTCCACGACCGTGCCACCGCCGTGGCCGAGGGATTGCGCGCAGTCGGCGTCACGGTCGAGCACGACGTCCATTTCGACACCGTCCGCGCGGTCGTGCCCGGCAGGGCGCGGGCTGTCGTCGCGGCCGCGGTCGAGCGGGGCATCAACCTGTGGGCTCCCGACGCCGACCACGTGCAGGTGGCCTGCGACGAGACCACCACCGTGGAGCACGTCCGGGCCGTGCTCGCGGCGTTCGGACCTCCGTTCGCCGAGCCTGCCACCGTCAGCGTCGGCGCTCTGCCGACCTGGGCGCGGCGCACGAGCGAGTACCTCACCCACCCCGTCTTCCACGCCTACCGGTCCGAGACCGCGATGCTGCGCTACCTGCGCCGGCTCTCGGACCAGGACCTGGCGCTGGACCGCACGATGATCCCGCTCGGCTCGTGCACCATGAAGCTCAACGCAACTGCCGAGATGGAACCGATCTCGTGGCCTGAGTTCGCCTCGATCCATCCGTACGCGCCGCGCGATCAGGCTGCCGGGTACGCCGAGCTGATCGACACCCTGAAGTCCTGGCTCGCGGAGATCACGGGGTATGCGGCGGTGTCGGTCCAGCCCAACGCCGGCTCGCAGGGCGAGCTCGCCGGCCTGCTCGCCATCCGCCGCTACCACCGCGCGCACGCCGGGCCTGCCGACGTCCTGCGTGACGTCTGCCTCATCCCCGCCTCGGCGCACGGGACGAACGCGGCCTCGGCGGCGCTGGCGGGGATGCGCGTCGTCGTGGTCGCGACGGCCGAGGATGGGTCGATCGAGCTCGACGGCCTGCGCGCGAAGCTCGCCGAGCACGGCCCCCGGGTGGCGGCGATCATGATCACCTACCCGTCGACGCACGGGGTCTACGAGGAGCACGTCCGCGAAGCCTGCGCCCTCGTACATGAGGTCGGTGGCCAGGTGTACATCGACGGCGCGAACCTCAACGCGCTGGTCGGCCTCGCGCGGCCGGGGGAGTTCGGCGGCGACGTGTCGCACCTCAACCTGCACAAGACGTTCTGCATCCCGCACGGCGGCGGCGGTCCGGGCGTCGGCCCCATTGCGGTCGGGGCGCACCTCGCCCCGAACC